>Ga0308160_10007855_pt1 | contig 10478 bp, 13 predicted proteins | sample PhyFR1_FD_201036 | JGI IMG/M metagenome (GOLD analysis project Ga0308160, IMG submission 201036) | Phyllosphere microbial communities from UC Gill Tract Community Farm, Albany, California, United States - DLSLF.R1 | ecosystem: Host-associated > Plants > Phyllosphere > Unclassified | place: USA...
AGATGGGATCTGAACTTTGGACCGGATGCCGAGAAAAAGAGAAAGATCGCTGCTGCTGCTGAAGCTGCTAAAGCCGCTGCCACCGCTTCTGCCGCTGCCGCTGCTGCTACTGCGACAAACCCCCAAGCCCAGACTCAAGCTGTCCCTGGTACCGCTTCGACGGCTGGTGGAACCGAAATAAATGGTGGTGCGCCATCACTCTCGATCAATACTGCTGTACCTAGACCGAATGGTCAACCGTCTGGTGTGGCTGTACCGACTCTTCCCGGCCAAAATGCTGAAGCTGGACCTTCCGATGCTCCCCCTCCACCTGGATTATCGAAACGGGAAGCGAAAGCTGCTGCGAGGAATAGGTATGAAGGGTCGAAGAAAGCTATCCGACATCAAGCGATGTTTGATGCCGTTCGACGGCTTAATCGACGTCGGGATGCGAGTAAGAGCAAGACGAGTAGTAAGTACTCTCCTGTACTGTGTGCGAGGATTGACATTCAGATGTGGCCAAGCAAGTCATTACTATTCACGAGAGTCATTGTGCCTATTTGAATCTACCGGTACAAGACCCCATTACATTATCGCAGCTCAAGCACGAGCACGAGGTACGACGTGCTATCGCACAACAGCAACACCAAGAGCAACAGGCACAACAGGCACAACATGGTGGTCGAGAACAGTATATGCGGGAAATGCAGCGACAACGAATGATGGCTGCTGCCATGGGCAACGGCAACGGTCCTCAACAACAGCCTATCCGACCTGGACCGCCTGGTCCAGGAATGGCACAGGGTCAAGGTCAACAACCTCGCTTGGGTCCTAATGGTCAACCTCTCCCGCCTATCGCTGCTAGTCAACAACAAATCCTCAATGCTGTCGCTGCCGCTACTGCTGCCAATCGGCAAGTACAGGGACAAGGACAGAATACCCCGGGTGGGTCCGTTCGACCACTTCCTCAACAAAATCAAGGAGGTCCCATGCAGGGCCAACAACGAGTACCGGTCCAGCAAATGCAGCAAGTCGAAGCTCAGATGATTGCCGCTCAAATGGTTCAGGCTCGAGCTCAACAAGCGCAAAATCAACGAGCCGCCTCTGCTGGTGGTACCCCACAATCTCAACCCGGTAATCTCGCCGCTACGCCGTACCAAGGGATGTCGGACCTGAATGAACTCAATGGTGAAGGGATCCCACAACATCTCCAATCTTCACCTGCGATCATCAATGCTCAACTCGGCATGCATTCTTCACCACAAGGTCGTCCGGGGCAAATGCCAATGGCGCAAGCGCCTCATCTTCGAGGTCCGAGTGGAGGTAGTCCGCAAATGGGCAATATGCCCAATCAAGGTCCACAATTGAATCAAGCTGCAATGGCTCAGATTGTCGCGCAGATCCAAGCGAGTGGAGGACAACCGACACCAGAAGCAGTGAGGGCGCAATGGGCAAGGTATATGCACGGCGTATGTCATTCCCCTCACTCAGATGTTTGAGCTGATAGTAGATCGCTCAACAGCAACAACAACATCAGGCGCAAGCTCAAGCCCAAGCCCAGGCTCAGGGACAAGTACAAGGGCAAGTGCAGCAGCAGGGTACACCTCAACAAGGAACTCCACAGGGATTGGTAAGCCCATCATCTTGATTATCATGATATATGGAACAAGCGCCAACAGTGAATAGCCCCAATTTTCGAGGTCCCCTAGTATGGGTCAGAACCAGATGCGACAACCCAGTCAATAGTGCGATGTCCTGTGGGAAGTGGAAGGGCAGTTGTATAGATATATTTGTAATCTGTCGACCATATATATGCAGATGCACCGGTCTTGGAGGTTTACATGTTTTCAGCAAAGGACAGAAGTTGTGGTTATGTTACAGAAGTTTGGTGGTAAATTATACTTGCACACTATGGATTTGTTCATATGCTTACTGAAATCATACTGAGATCTAACACCCTCCTAACGATAAGAAGATAGATTAATAAGTTCATAGGTAGAATCAGCTTTCAAACAGAGATTGACCTATGTAGATATACCTCAAAACTGATGACGCACTGGCTGCGGGATACTTTACACAAGTCTTGGCATTCGCCGATCATTGCGTGAACGATACAATTGCTATACCTACTGTACTTCACAATGGGATTACTGAACAAGATAACCAACAAGGTAGGAAACCTAAATAATGGAGGAAGTAATGCACAATCAAGCTTCAATTTCCCAGCAGGCCCCCAAGCGCAACCACCAAACCCATCACTCATCCCTCGGTACAGGAAACAACGAGGAGTGAATCTAGGATCATGGTTCGTCTTGGAAGGTTGGATGGCCCCCAACTCAGTTTTTCGAGAAGCTGTCAAGCCCAAGTCTAGTGATATGGATGTTGCTCAGGGTGGAAACGCTAAGGCTATATTGGAGGAGCATTGGGATAGTTGGATAGGGGATGAGGATTGGAATTGGATAAAGGATCACGGGTATAATAGTGTCAGAATACCTGTGAGTCACTAATCTATATGAGGGCAAGGTGGACGAGTGAGCTGATTATAGATTGGATTCTACCATTTATGTGGGGCTATACCGGATGTATTAAAGAAGACACCTTTTGAGCAGTATCACCAGGTCTTTGAAGGTGCTTGGGGGAGGATAGAAGCTGCGATTCGGAAAGCTGAATCGTATGGTATTGGAGTCTTCATTGGTAAGTCCCTCTGAGTCTGGTTTATGGACCTAATGGAAGACCTACACTCGGCAGCCGGTGGGCAAAACAAGGCCGACCACTCTGGTACATCAAGTGGGAAAGCAGGTTTATTCTCCTCTAAATCAAACCTCCAATCCACCTCGCTCGCACTACAATTCCTTGCTTCAACCTTGACGCACATGCCGAATGTAGTCGGTCTCGAACTCGTCAATGAGCCCGATAACAACATGGAGCTTCAGGGATGGTACGAGCGGACTATATCTGAATGTCGTGCAGTCGCAGGTCCCGATTTCCCAATTTACGTATCGGATGCTTGGGATTTACAGCATTATGCTAAATGGACTGGGGGGAGGGATGACTGGGTCGTCCTGGATCATCACCTGTATAGGTGTCATGCGGAGCATGATCAGAAGAAATCGGCAGATCAACATGTCCAAGAGATCAAATCATCGTTTGGGAATGAATTTGGAGGACATTGTGGAGCTGCAAAAGGGAATGTGGTAGTTGGAGAGTTTTCCGCTGCGTTGAACCCAAATTCTCTGCCCAAGGGGATCCCGGACGGGGAGAGAGACAGGTACCAGCGAGAATTCGTACGGGCTGAATTGGAGATGTTTGAGAGACATGCTGCGGGATGGTGGTTCTGGACATACAAGAAGGGAGAGGGATGGGACGCAGGATGGTCAGCTAAGAATGCTACCCAAGCTGAGATCTTACCGAACTGGGTGGGGAGTGGGAAGTTCAAAGGTTCCCCACCATCACACGTCAAGGATAACGCACTACAGGAAGCTTATGGTAAACCCCCTCTTTGTTCGTCGTGTCAGCGCTGACGAGAAGGTCAACATAAAGGATATTGGCAATCCCACGGCGGATCACCAGATCATACAGTCTTTCCACCAGCTTTCTCACAAGGATGGGATGATCAGCTCATGTTCATCTCCTCACCGAATGGGGTTAGTGAATTAGGATTCGTAGATCAATGGTCTAGGAAAAGGAAGTGGGAATTTGAACAGCAAAAGTCGTTGGGCGGTGGGGCTTGGGAATGGGAAGAAGCGTTCAAGCAGGGTGCCAATGCTTGCAAGAGGGCTTGTTTAAAATAAAGTAATGGGTAGGTTCATAGATACACGAGATTACGAAGATATACGAAGTACCAACTTGTAGAGACCTGATCTGCTACTTCACTTCCGCTAGTATGGCTCACGCTTATGTCCACCCGGGTGAGGCACAGGTACACTCCTGAATTTATCCAATACAGCCTGTTCCCACTCTTTCAGTGGCGCAGCCCTTCTCCTAGCCAAAGTCGCTTCGGGTCCAAACTGACTATCCATCTCCTCTTGTGAAGTTTCCTGCGCAATCAACTCCTCTTTCTCCCTAGCTTCATCTTCCATCATCTGCTTCCTTTCTGCGATTGCCCTCTCCCAGACTGCCCACGGGATTGATCCAGTCTGCTCGACTTCCGTTTCTTCCTTTGCTCCTACTTCTTTAATCTTTACCATCTTCTTTTCTTCCGGTTCATGTAATGTGAATTCCCCCTGTCGAGTTCGAGTGAGCACAACAACATGTGCTCCTGAACCTAATGCGAGACCGATTTCATTGACGATGGATCGAACATATGTACCGCTCGAAACTGTCATTTTAAGTTTAAAAGTCGCAGGTCGGATACCACTAGGTGATACTTCGGGGACTGGCTCAGCTTTCAAATCAGGTTGGGGAGGGTCGATCGCTCCTGCCGCTTCTCCTTCTGATTGTTGAGCTTTATGTACCATCTCCGTTAATCTGTCGAAAACGCCTTTTTGTTCTGCGTCGAGGTGTTCTTTGGGCCAATGATATTCGTGTCCACCATCACCGGGGGTTTTGGAAGCTGGTGTAAACTCTACCAATTCGACGGCGACTTGGCATGTTCGAGTAGGGATTGCTCGTGGGAGGGGGATAGATTCTCGTGCGTACTCGTATAGCGGCTTTCCATCCATCTTCAGTGCCGAGTAGCTGGTTGTTAGCATTCCGGTACGCGCATCAGCAGTGAGAATATGAAAGGTGGACTTACATAGGTGGGATCTGCTTGATACTCCCCTGAAACTTGCTCACTGCCTTTTCAATATCCTCCCTTGTGATATGCTCAAATGGTCCAGTTGCGAGAATAGCTCCCTCGGCATCTTGCGTAGTGGTTGAAGCTCCTAGTAATCCAATAGTCTCGTATTCCTGCTATCAGCCCTTCTCCTCCATATCAGACAGTCATATTCACCTTTGAACATTCGATAAACCTCGCTAGATGCTTCGTACCCCTGTTCACGCCCATCACTATCATCAGGCCCCTGCACTACCAGTGGAACGCTAGTTGAAGCGAGACTCACCCAAAACACCATCAGCAAGCGGATCAAGCGTTCCTCCCTGCCCAATCTTCAATCCCATATGCGTCATATTCGTCTTCCTCTTCCTGTGATTGTGCGCAGCCGAATGCTTGACTCTCTCCGGATCTTCGAATAATCTAGATTCAACAAGGAGTGGAGTGATAGCATCGATTACTTTCATACTGTCCTGTCAGTTCTTCTTCACTCTCGTATTGGTGTGGCGACTTGCGAAGGTGGACCAGAGGGCTTTGCTATTGGGAATAGACCTTGAAGGGGGATCGAGTGGGACGACATTGCTTTTGGCATGATCCTCTTTGATATGGGTTATTTTACAGGTGGGAAAAAGGTAGGTAGATAGGTGCAAGATGACTTTGACTTGATCACAACTTTTGATTTTCAGGAACAAACGTAAATCCTGCCTTTGTACATATTATATCTAGGCTACAGGTATCTCATGTATAGCCCTACCAGCACGCAGTACCAAATGGTCAATCTCCCATCCTCCACTAGGCTGTTTCGCCAGTATCCTCGCACCGAAATCTTCTCCGAGTTTCTTGACCACTTCCTCTGAAAATGGAGTCTTCAGCCCGGACGGCTTTTCAGTCTCTTCTGAATCCTCCAGTTCACCTGGATCCCTCGATGCCGCTGGATCAAGTAGACACCAGGCGAATGAAGCGTGATATTCCGGATTTGTGTAATAGAGCGGTAAATGGTATCGATCCAGTATGGGGTGGACAACCTTCTCGACGATCGAATCGAGCTACCCATCAGCCATATCACTGAAGTGTCATACCTCAGTTGCGCCAGCTCCTACTCGGAGAGCTAGGAACGCTCTTCCCCCATTTCCCTCGCCCCCAGTCGCTTTGCCATTGTAATATACCGTAGGGGTCCCCGATAGACTACACTTTATACTCTCGAGCTGCCTCGTTCGAGCCCAAGACTTCAGGGCGGTGGTGAGTTCAATGCGGAGCGGATCAACCTGAGAGCGCCGGAGTGGTAATGGGTGGGTGATGGAGATATGTAGTTCCCCTGCTTTCTGAGAAGGCGTAGGAGTCTCGAGAAGGTTATAGATGGTATGTCTAGTTACCTCTTCCTGAGCTCGGGCGATGAGGTCGGTCAGAGCGGTCCGCAAGGACTTTGGAGCTTTCACTAATCCTTCAGCTCAGCCTTGTGAGCAAACCCACAACTCAGGTAGATATGAGCATTAAGTTCTCCTGGAACGTATGCTCGTGATCTTGTCCGACCTTGGTGTTGAGAAGGATCGTCGCCTGGGTCCACGGTGTAATTCGATGGGACGGGCGGTAAGACCTTTCGGCTACCATCAGCTTCGGTCGAAGTTGTGACGTACCGCTTAGTCGGTGGCTCTGGATCGTCTACTTTCCTCAGCTTGATGGATACATCTTCGTCCTCAGAATCCGAGTATTGAACCAAGCCCATTAGCCTGGCAATGCATAGACATCCGTTAGGGACGATGTATCACCAAAAGTCAAGTGTGGGGCCCGAACTGGAAATCAAAAGTCTGAAAGTCAATCTGCAAAGCCTTTACTTGTCTCCCATACATAGGTCAGGGATGTACTGGTACCTCTCCTTCCTCCGCCCGCCTCCTGTATCTATATCAAAGGGTACAAAGAGTATCACGATAACTCCCCAGGTCGCCAACGATCTCAGAACAGAGTGAGCTCTCCCCTACTTCTCCTGATAAGTAGCTGATCTTGAAGGATCAGGACGGAGCCTACTGAAGTCTACTATATCTGGCAAGATGTTACGAGCGGAAGGTCTGGCAAGGAGACCAAAGTGGAGCATCTGACGACCTACATCTCGCCTGGAAGTACTTATAAATCGATACCCGTACCTCTCCCCACTTCAGCAAGACCAGGTCAATCATGGCGCCTAGGTCTCTTCCCGACAGACCATGGACCAAATCATCAACTTCTGGCGAAAGTCCTTGATGAGGGAAGCGAGGTGCTAGGAGTATGGAGTGGACCTATCGAGATCTTAGGGGCGGTGGAGGAACGATCAGTGAAAAGAGCCAAATTAGATGGTAAGGAGGCCCAGAAGGGAAGTGGGAAAGCAAAGGGCAAGGAGAAGGAGAAGGATGATGGACCGAAGCAGACTAGAATACAACGTGAATGGGCGCTGGGGACGGAGGCGGAGGAAGAAGTGAAGGGTATGCTTCGGATCATCGAGCAGACTTCATTTGATCTTGACAAGGTCAGTCCCTATGTCTTGAATATGGTTAGAGATACTGATCATCAGAAAATATGGGATTCGGGATTAGCTTTAGCTGCTTGGTTACGGAGAAAGCTCGACACATATCAAGTCGGTGATTCCGCGGGAAGTGTACCAGAATGCCTAGGCCTGCTGAGTGGACAAAAAGGAGAAGGTACAAGTCGGATCTTAGAACTCGGTAAGTCACTCTCCTCTGACTGTCGTCTGATCCTTTCCTGTGCCTGATTTCCAATCGAGTTGAGAAGTGAAAGAGGGCTTAGGCGTTAGACCACTCTAGATGTGAACTTCGAGTTCTATCTAGATGATGTGCGCCTAATAGATCATACTGCATGGTTACATGTAATGTGCACTCGTGGAATGTGGATTTATATCTGCTGGTTCAGGTCGTATAAATCACTCGGCGGCGCGACTAGGTCTTGCTACAAAGGTATCCAGTCTGGTCTTCATAGTGGTCCTGACACTTGGCTCCGGCCAGGTTCATGCGGCCAAGGAGTTGTAGGGACGAAATCTGGGAGCCATCATGTGGGGATGGAGCTACATCTACTAACTAGATAGGAAGCGGGACTGGCTTGGTCTCTATCGCTCTTCGGCAGTATCTAGCTGGATCAAATACGAGCAATCATGTTGAGATCACAGCTACGGATTTAGGTGAGTGACGAGTAAGTTGTCTTCGCTGACGGGTAGACTCTGCTATGGAGTTGATGCGCGAGAATATGGCTTTGAACGATTCACCATCGACTATCAAGCAGGCGGACGATCCAGAGCTACCGGAACAGGAATCACATATACCGACACTGTCAGCAAAGACACTAGACTGGGATGAGCCCCTCCCCGAATGGGTTACCGCCAATCACCCTGATATCATAATGTACGTCTACCCGCTGAGTGGCTGTTATCTGGCTCATAGTACAGAGCAGCAGACGTAACATACAACACCTCATCATTCCCATCTCTAGTAAACACCCTACGGAATCTAATGCTACCGCCCACCGGTGAGAGACCACCATTACTACTAGCATACAAACAGCGAGACGAGGCCGAGCGGGAATTATGGGGGTTGTTGAAGTCTGAGGGAATCATTCTGAAGAAGGTAGACGAAGTAAAAGGTGCAGAAGAAGAGGGATTTGTCGAGATTTGGATTGGGACAGCCAAATAGAGTCTTGAACTATGTATTTAAAGCTTACTTGACGTTGTCTCCTAAATGGTAAATACAGAACAGAAAGGTAGTTGCATATGCATAACCGCGTTGAGCCGGAATATCGGGCCGAACTATATATATTCCGGATATTCACCTTTCTCTTGCCCCAATACACCTATCTTCACTTCTGCTATTTTTATTTCGACAATACAGACAACATGCGCGCCGGACAATCATCGATCTACGATACTATCATAATTGGAGCTGGATGGGCAGGAGCCGCCGCAGCCCGAGAGCTTAGTGCAAAAGGCCGGAAGGTCTTGATCTTGGAAGCGAGGGACCGGGTGGGTGGACGAGCCAAGACATGGTCTAAAGATGGAATTAACGTTGATGTGGGATGTAGTTGGATTCATGGGTACAAGGAGGGCAATCCCGCTAGGGCAATTGCAAAGGATCTGGGGGTTGTTGCGCATTTACCTAAACCCGCCGAGGGCGTCATCTATGGTCCTGACGGTATGTCGTTCAAGGCTGGATATAACTGATTCATAGGTCTCCTATCATCTTCTACGGCTGATGCTTTGCGTGCATCCCTATCGGCTGCTCAGGCAGCATTCAAGACTCCCCACCCTTCGCCTGCGCCTTCTAAATCCCTAGCTTCCGCGCTCTTCGCCCAGGACTCCCCACTCTTCACTACCGACAGCAAGCCCGACTCATCAGCCGACACATCAAACACTTCCCCTGCGAACCCCACTCTCGCTCCTAAGTCTGGCTCGAACCCTAAAGTAGATCAGGAATTAGCTAAATCATTCGCTCGATCCCTTGAAGTTCCACTTGGAGTCAAGCTCGAGCAGGTATCATTGAAATGGTCAGGATGGGAAGGAGCTACCAGTTTTGGTGGATCTGATGCTGCTCCCGAAGGTGGATATGAGGCGTTGGTCGGAAAAGTGTTCGCTGAGGCTGAAAAGAATGGAGCGGAAGTTTCCGTATCCACCACTGTCAAAGGGATCAAGGAGAGTGATGGGAAAGTCACTGTTGATTCGGATAAGGGGTCTTTCGAAGCCAGTACGGTCATCTGTACGATTCCACTTGGGGTACTCAAGACTCTACCCGATACTTTCTTCGCCCCCGCTTTACCTGGTCAATTCCAAGAAGCTATCGAAGGGACACATGTTGGTGTCCTCGAGAAGTTGTTGCTTAATTACCAAACCGCTTGGTGGCCCAATCACGAGACCGTTGGATCATACACCTTCCTCCCAACCGGCCCTACGCCTACCGAATCATCTTCACTGGAAGAGATCTTTGCCGGATCGACATTGACAGCTGCCAACTTTGCTTGTCCTTCTTTACCAGGTCCCAACCCCACTTTACTCACTTATCTCTCCGAAACTCCAGCTCGACTACTCCTCCAACACCCAACTGAGAAAGTCGCAATCGCGTACCACGAATACCTGGTCAAGCGATTTGGAGCCACCGACGCACCAAAACCAAGCAACTATAACTTGACCAACTGGCTCACCGACCCATTATCGAGAGGTGCTACTACTACGCCCAGTGTTATCTCGGAGAATGGGGAGAGGAGTCCAATGGATTTCCAGGAGTTGAGTAGGCCTGTCTGGGGTGGGAAGTTGGGATTCGCAGGAGAGCACACAGAGATGGAACATCGGGGTAGTGTCGCTGGAGCCGTAGTCAGTGGTCAGCGTGAAGCTGCACGAATCATCAGGTACTTTGATAGCCAATCTGCTTAGCGTGTGAATGAGGTTAGCGAGTCCATACATTTGCTCTGGGTCTATTCCTAATTGCGACGCGTGGAATGTGGGTAGAGACGAATGCATCCAGAAGTAGAATAAATCCGATCTCCGTAAACAAGCACGAGAACCATGTCGCATTTACTGGACGGTCAGCTGATATCTCGACTAAGTGAGGAGAGGAGCTTACAGCGGCAATGGTGACCTCGACCTCAACTCCGGGCTCGAGAGAGATGGAGGTGATCTGCTTGACGACATCGGCGGAAGAGGTCAAGTCGATCAATCGCTTGTGGATCCTCATCTCGTATCGGTCCCAAGTCTTGGAACCCTCACCACAGGGGCTGGATA
>Ga0308160_10007856_pt1 | contig 10477 bp, 16 predicted proteins | sample PhyFR1_FD_201036 | JGI IMG/M metagenome (GOLD analysis project Ga0308160, IMG submission 201036) | Phyllosphere microbial communities from UC Gill Tract Community Farm, Albany, California, United States - DLSLF.R1 | ecosystem: Host-associated > Plants > Phyllosphere > Unclassified | place: USA...
CTCTCCTGGCATGACCCACTGACAACCCATCTCATCAAGGGTATGTTGACATTCAAGAGCGGCAGAGTAGGTACTGTTTTCGGCAGTACATACTCGAATACAGAATTGGTTTGCGGCCATGTAGCTGGGGGTTAGCTTTGGTTCAGCGACATGTCTCCTTCCCTCCTTTTTTGCCTCGCTTCGAGGAGGAAAAGACAGAGGCAAGGGAGAAGAAAGGAGGAAAAGGAAAAAGGACTCGGACTCACTTCATCCATTCCTCGTAGTGAACATCATCACCAGTGATGTTGGAGGTAACATTTCCACCGACGGGGTTACCGTTTCCGGTAGCACCGTGAGGATCGAGTTCACCACCCATATCACCTTCGGCAATGTTGATCTTTGTGAAATCTCCCCAACTGAGCGCGTCAGCGCGGTTTCTTCACTGACCCTCATTCCCTTTCAACTCCGAAAGGAGGATGAAGGAACATGAAGCAGAAAAGAACTCACCCCTGGACCTGGACGTATAAGGGGGTCTTGACAAAGTGGACAGCTTGGAGAACACCATCGGGAATAACTCGAGCGTTGTTTCGGGGCTCTGCCGGTTAGTCCTTTCTTCAGTTCGATTCTCCCCTCTCTTCGGGCGAGAGGAGAAGGAGAAACAATAGACTCACGGACACACCATGCTACTTCGAGTTCTTCAGTTTCACCAATGACCGAGTTGGGCTCTGGTGGAGCGAAAATACAGCTAAAGGGGTTAATTTCCTTCTTGCGCAGTTGATTTCAGGGTGAAGGGAGGGGGTTGACAGTAGGTACAGCTCTTTGAGAAAGCCAAAGTCGAAACTGTCGCCCTCGTCCAGCTGCCTCTTGCAAAGTTCGAGGGGAGGCAAGAACGATCGTATCGACTGCAAGAAGGAAAGGGGAAGGTTCACTCACAAATCATCGATCGAGTTGACGGACAATAACCTCGAGTCGGAAGTTTGGTTGATCGAAGTACCCATAGTAGCCTGAGGAGGGTTGGTGACTCCCATAGTACCACTGGCAGTGACTTGGGCATTGGCCTATTTGTCAATTCAATTCTTTTACAACACGATCGGGTCTAGGTCCGAGCTGAAAGGGACATACGGATTGAGCCATAAGGGCGGATAGGATGATGTTTAGCATTATGGTGATGTGTGATCGTATAAAGTGAGAGTGAGAGTGAGGAGTAGGTTGTAGGTGGCAAGTAGGTCTTGTATGTATTGTAATGTAATGAGTATATGTATATGTATGCAAAGTCAGTCAGTGGTTGTAAAGAGAGTATCGCACCGACCTGTCTCGAATCTGACTTTGTTGAGAGACAAACCCTAGGAATAGATCTATTAGTATTATAAATAGATCAATTGACGCGTAAGTGGAGGTTGAATGTAGGGTAGAGCTGTGCTATCAAAGGAAAGGGGGGATTCGCAGTTTACGCAGTTCTTAGTATGGTAGCAAGGGGTTGAGAGAAAGGATAGGATAGGGGTAGGGATAGGGATGATGTAGTTAGGGGAAAAGGTGATCACCGTGCTTGTTTGTGATTACATGACGGCAACCTTGCCGGGGTCAACAGAGGGGTCCGAGTGGTTTCCACCGGAGCTCGAGCGATCCAGTACGGTACCGTAATGTGGCTCGTGGCCGTCAATGCACGTCCTAGGTCTGCACGATAGTAAGTGAGCCTATCGAATGATACAAGAAGACACGGCAAAGCTCCCTCATACATGCTCATAAAGATCAAGTGATCGATACATGATCACCTTACTGAAAATCACGCTGACTAATATACAACAATCACCCCAGGTTTATAACCCAGCAATCAGACCCCCAACCCATTTATTACTATCCAACCTCCCCCCATACTCCTTCGCAACTTCTCGTAATAATTCAACTTGTCTCTCTTCATCCACCCCACCTTCACCTTCGCCTTCAGCGAGGGCTTCAACGCGTGATTTCCAGGTATCGAGGAACTCCTTGATCAAATCTGTCCCTTCGTCCGTTTCTTCTTTGGTATATTTACTCAGTCGATCATCTGGTTCACCTACTGGTCAGCCTGGTACTAGGACTAAGTACTAGAAAGAAGCTGGCTGGCCCAGCTGGACATACCACCAAAATCCTCCAATTCCTCCGCTTTCCTCTTTGCCAAATTGACAACCTTTTCAGGGAAATTCGCCAATTCAGCCACATGAATCCCGAAACTCTGATCACAAATCCCTTCCTTGACCTGATACAGCAAAGTGATATCATTCTCTTTCGACACCGTGCCGTCGGTATTGCGAGGTGTGACTTGTGCTCTGACATGAAGGTTTTTGACGTGGGGTAGGGTCTGGTCGAGGATTGTGAGTTCGTGGAAATGGGTTGCGAAGAGGCAGAAACATCGGATCTCGGTCGCAATATGTCTGTACCGCGTTAGCCGTGCTCTTGCCGAGTCGAAGAGTGGGTGATAGGTGAGGAGGACTGAAGAAGTGGTGAGGGGATCACTTACTCGCTGATGGCCCATGCCAAGCCAAATCCATCATATGTCGAAGTCCCCCTTCCAAGCTCATCAATAATGATCAAACTGTCTTTCGTGGCAGACTAGGCTTTATCAGTATATGATCTCATTTTCGGCACTCGGCCGTCTCCTTCAGAGACGAAAGTCGCTCACCTTCATGATATTAGCAGTCTCCAACATTTCCGCCATGAATGTCGAAACACCTTTCAATTGACTATCTCCAGCTCCGACTCTTGCAAGTATACAATCGAATATAGGAAGTTCAGCTTCGGTCGCAGGGACAAAACAACCGATTTGGGCCATCAGAGCGATTACGCCGATTTGGCGAATGAATGTCGATTTACCACCCATGTTGGGTCCCGTTAGGATGATGAATTCACTTGATTCTGGTATGCGTCAGCATTCGATCATTTCCCTCACATGCTGACAAAGAGGAGAGTTGGGGAGAATTAAAAGTAGAGACATACCTTTGTCCATCATGTGATCGTTGGGAACGAAAAACATGTCATCCTGAACTTCCAAACAAGGATGACGAGCTCCGACGACTTTGATGTTTCCAGTTCCTACAGCGGTATCAGTATTGAAACACACCTATACAAAATGGAAGACTGACCTTTTTCAAACAATTTAGGCTTGATGTAACCCTCTTGAGAAGCCGATGCGACTTGGGCAAACGAGATTGATACGTCAATAGCAGCGATTAATCCATCAAGGAGTTCAAACAGCGGGCAGTAGGTCGCTGGTCGTCAGCTTATGTGCCATACGCACATGGATTGCAAGAGACAGTAAGATAGGAGCGAGGGGTGGGAGTGCTGCTATCGGATCGATGACAAGAGGGCGACTTGGTGAAGCATGGTAAGAAGACGCGGAGATGGACAAGGACGTACCGGCAATCTCCACCACTTTCTTGACCAAACTGTTCTGCAACGTCTCATATTTCTTCTGTAGATCGAGATATTGATCGCTCAATTCCCTAAGGATCCTTGTGGTGAAGATGCTACCTGATTTCTGGGTCGTGAGGTCGATATAACCTTTCTTGCCACGGGTCGCTCCTGCTTCCTGTTCATCAGCTGATCGTTCCCGCACAAGCATGTCTACCCTCAGATCCTAGCACAAGGCCAGGATTAAAGGCGGACGAAAAACAAAGACTCACCGCCTTGGTGATTCTCAGTGAATAATGATAAACCTGATGATTCTCCAAATGCAATTTCTTATTCTTTTCAACACCCAAATCCCTAGCTACTCGATCGTGTTCATCATCCAACAGATCCCTCACTCTCACCAGATCTTGCTGGAGTGATTCGAGATCACCGTCCAGTGTGGCTTTGAGGACTGTTCGGCCGTGGTGGATATCGTCTAGTTCGATTGTATCTTCCACGAGTTGGGTATAGGGGTCTAGGGATTGGATATGTTCCTTCTTGCTTGAGCGTTTATTTCGTCAGCATGAAGATGTGACTCACGGCTAGGGGTTTTAGGAAGATTGTATTGATGAGCTCCTTGTTGGCGTATGTGGGAGTATCGATGCCCTCTAACGAAGTAGACAAGACTGGTAACTACCTTGTCAGCTCAGTCGACGACCATGGACATGACTGTGAACATACCCGCTGAACAGCTTGATACACCCTGACGACATCATCCAGCGATGCGGTACCTCTGTGGAATTTCTTGGAAATACGGTGGAAATCAGGCATCCGACTCAGGACCTCATCCTGCCATTAGCTCATTTTTGACAAAAGAACCCACCTGGATCTTGCGCCGGCTAACTGTATCATCGTAAAAAGCCTCTACAATCCCCTGTCTCTGAGCTAGATGATTAGCTCGTTCCCCTCGAATCAGTATCCAACTTACAAATCTCATGTAAATTGACCAAAGGCTGTTTCAACCACCTCTCCAGCAGCCTCTTCCCCTGAGCAGTCTTGCACCGATTCAACAACCCATACAAGCTCATATTCTTGTTTGCACCCAATTCATTCGGCCCAGGAACGAGGTTGAGCGCTTTGACGGCCGAAGCGTCAAGTTTCATGTACTGCGATAGGTCGTGTCTGTAGAGTCGGAGTTGACCTATCAGGGAGGGATCTGATGGGAGTGATAGGTAGATCAAGAGGGCGTTTAGAGCCGACATGGCTTGTTTGAGCTCGAATTCGGCTGGTAACGTTAGTGATGTTATCACGAGTCACCGTAGGCGGGACATGACTTACGAAGGGCTGCACCGGCGTGGGATTCATCGAGGAGACGATTCAGGTCTTGTTCGACATTCTTTGCCTGAAAGTCGGCTGACATGTCAGCTTAGGGTCACTGTCAGATACCAATGAGCTTACCCGCCCTCCTCTCGGTCACGATCACATTGCACCTCTCGACCAAAGTCTTCAATTTCGTCAATTCGTGATCCGCCTTCTTGTCATCCGCTTGTATCAGACACTCCTTGATACCCAATTGGATCAGAAGCGACTATCGTTGTCAGCTTGTGAGACATGAACGCGCTGTCCTCAGCTCACCTCGGTATTACTAAAGTTCTCCGTCTCGTCAAACTGACCAACCCCCACCGTCTTTTCCTGGACATCGACAAAAGCACACCCAACCGTCCTAACACCTTCCTTGACCGTGACTCGAATAGCCATACTGACGGCATTAGAGACCAAATCGTCTCTATCAAACAACAAATCCTCCAAAGCCCCAATATTCCCCGGACTAGCTTCTTTCGATATTTTCCAAGCTGTATTATTCTTCCTCCCGCCTTGACCTTCTATCGGTTCGTAAATCTCGACCCTCATTTGTTTCGTGGTTAACGCCTCGCGGAGGAAAGCTTTGGTAAGTGCCATCGAGATCGTTACGGATGGTAAGCCTTTGGCGGTTATTGCTGAATTTGATTTGGACGGGTGGGCGGAGTTCCCGGATCCCAGGTATTTGATTACATTGGTGGTCTTGTACACTTGGTGGGCGATCAAGACAGCGTCGGCTCCGTGGGCAGAGTAATAGTCCTGTCTGTCAGCTGGGACCAGGTAGCGGTGACGGGAAAAACATACCCCTCGGTCAAAGAGTCGGACCATCCCGTCTGGTTTCTGACTATCAGCTACGTTCTGGAGGTATCAGATGAGCTTACGAGAGGCATACCATCGACGAAGCGGCAGAATCGGTCTTCTGCCTCCTTGTCTGCCTTGTCAGCTTACGCACCAGTTCACGGGTCCAGCTAGCTTACCCATTTCGAACTGGGGTTTTGGCCCAGAGGTGGATTCATTACTATACATCGGCTATCTTATCAGCTATCAATTTCTATTACAGAGCCTCTAGCTTACCATCTTGCCCAGATGAGATGTGTCAGAGGGGTAATTCAAGGTGTGGTGTCGCTTTGGGATGAGGAAAGGAAAGTGGACCCGAAAGTAAAATCAGTGGCGCGTGAACATGAGGTTGAGCATCCACACGCGTCACCTGCTTATCTCGCCGTGCCTATCTAAACCCGGTTACCAATTAGGTACCAGTGTACCTGACATCTAATCAACCTATATAAGAGCTAATCAACCCCCACTTGATCATCCAACAAACTCCCACTTCAACTCTCAACAATGGTACCCACTCGCCGAGCTCGTAATTCCCTCCCCAACTCCCCAACGCCTAATGAGGATTTCTCAAACCTCACCCTCCCCGAAGTTCGGGATAGATTAGTCCGTAATGCCCGTGTCCTAGGCTCGACACTCCTCACTCCTTCTACATCACCTTCTACCTCCTCGGTCCTCAATCAACATATGGCCGGACCTTCACGAATGCCTCTGAATCATGATCCCGTAAGGGCCAAATTGGAGAGTGTGCGAGAAGGGTTACTAGCTAGGGAATCTGAATTGTTGGCAATGGGGATGGAAGGGATGTCGATGGGCTCGAACGTGAAAGTCAAGGAAGAACCCATGTCCATGGATATGGAAGTCAAGGTTGAGCCAGGTGCAGGCACGGGCCGAGGGTTGGGGAGCAGTCCTATAACACCATCTGGGGTTAGAAGGGGTAGTGGACCACTTGGAAATGGGACCAGTGGTGGGAGGAGTGGGAAACAGAGGGCATTAGACCTGATACGACAAGGTGAATCTGGTCTAGCTCCAGGTGCGATATTACTGTATGTCTTCCCCCTTACTGTTTCTGAACGACATCTAACATCCAGACCGATTGAACAGACCCTCTCATTAGGTAATCGAGATTACACCACTCAAACTCTCGATCAATTCAATCACCTCTCTCTCGCCAAACCAAAACAAAAGACGTACGATCCACTGGACGAAAACGCAAGAGCACAAGCATTGGCACGTATGAATAATTTCATGTCGTATAAAGGCGACGGGGACGGGGACGGGGAGGGCGACGACGATGAAGGAGGGGATATATTCGGATTTGATGATGGTGAATATGAAGGAGAGGATGATCGGATGGGGACAGGTGGGACTCGGGCTAGGGGCACAGGGGAGAGGGTAGATGAGTATGGGGAAGATGAGGAGATATGGAGAGAAGGGGCGGATGACGAGTATACGTTGGGAGGGGGAAATCTGGATCAGACGTAGCGAGGCGAAGAGGGGTAGTTGGAATCGCCTTGTCTGGCAGGAACAGTATCATACCTAGCATCCACGTTGTATTGGTCCATTGGGGAAGCGAGGTCTTGCTTGGACTTGCCATCGCCAGTTGTACTGTAGTTGTAAACACATAGCATCACAAGGCAACTACCTCAGGCATATCATGGTCAACGAAACAAATGCATGTTACCAATACTGTACCGATCTCAATGTGAATCACTATGAAACTACTTCTTCCCAGATCTACCGGTCTAAGCCTCATAACCCGGCGGAGCCGTTCCATCGCTATTAGCCTTCTTCTCGGCAGCCTTGTACAAATCACGATATTTCCCACTCTTTTCACAGAGTGATTTGAATAGTGATCCTTCTTTTCTTAAAAGATTCTACCATCGTCAGCTTCTTGTTTGTTAGATGGAAGAGCGACGTACGATTGGGGTATCGAACTCGGCGACTTTCCCATCTGACAGTACCAAAAGTCTGTCGTAGTCGATGACTGAAGACAGTCGGTGGGCAATGGTAAGGAGGGTGGACGACTTGAATTCGGATCGGATAGCAGCTTGGATAGCTTCGTCTGTTGCGAAATCGACAGAAGCAGTCGCTTCATCCATGATCTTTCCATCAGTCATGCCATGCCTCCTGTGATCCTCCGAGTCGACTCACGATCAAGTTGGAACGCCTCAAGAGAGCTCGGGCCATGGCGACGAGCTGTCTCTGGCCCTGGGAAAAGTTTGCTCCTCCCGAACTGACCTCCGTAGTGAGGGTCACACTAACTTTCCCTCCAGAGCTACTAGGAGCAGGAGATGCTGCGCCTGATCGACTACCCTCGCCAGCATCTTCCTTGGCGAGCTGCGAGAGACGGGTCTTGGAAGGGACTCGGGATGGTGCGCGGGAGTGGGCGGGTGTCTCGCGAGGTCCAAGATTGACCCGTGATAGGGCATCTAAGAGCTCGTCATCGGAGTGCTCGTTGAATGGATCGAGGTTCTCCCGGACAGTCCCAGAGAACAGGACCGCGTCTGTCATTAGCTTGTCTTCAGTGTAATTTCAGCATAGAATATACCTTGAGGGATGTATGTGATTCTCGATCGCTACCCATCAGCTTTTGTCTATCGACCAAATCATGAACTCACCAGATCATCGACCCCAATCGAGGTGATATCGATACCATCCAACATGATCCTCCCTCCAGCAGGCTCCGAAAACCTCAACATGCTCATTGCAAGCGTACTCTTTCCCGATCCAGTCCTTCCAATCAACCCAATTTTTTCACCTGCCGCAATCGAAAAAGACCCTTTGAAGACAGTAGGTAAATCAGGAGCATACTTGATCTCCAAGTCCTCGACCCGCAAGAAATCGGTACCACTACTGGTAGAAGGCCAATATGCGGGTGGTGCATTCGACGTTGTCGAGGGTGGTTCTTGGGGTAGATGGAGGTATTCTTCAACACGCTCTACTGCGTTGAAATCCATTTCGAGTTGACCCCAGAAGCGAGATACCCAATAACAAGCCGATACGAATGATTGGGCGGACAAAACTGCCATTCCTGCTGATCCGGGCTTGACGGCGCCAGAAAGGGCGAATAGGGTAGTAAAGAATACCGATAGAGCACCTAGGAAATCGAATCGCAAGAGTAACCATCGGTTCATCATCCAGTAGTAGTAGAATGCCGACTGGGTTCTATCGACCTGTTCACATAAAGTCTTGAAGAACCGTTCTTCCACACCGAACGCTCGGACAGATACCACCCCATCAAGTACTTCGGAGAAACCAGAGTAGATGGGCGAACGGAGCGTAGCTTCAAGTCGACGAACACTTCGGCCTGCTCGGAGGTAGAGCAGTGTGTATTGGTAGTAGAGGTACGAGATGATGGCGGCAGGGACAAGGAACCAGGGGACGATAGTGGCGACCACGGCGACGGCAACGAAAAGGTTGGCGACATAGACAATGACCGTCATCAATGAACTGTTGAGACTTCCATCAATCGTCTCGATGTCTTTCGAGAACCGATTAATGATTCGTCCAAGAGGGGTGGTATCAAAGAATCGGACAGTCGATTTCAAGACAGTACCGAGTAATCGATCATGGATGGTGACGGCAGCTCGATATGACCCCCAAGATCCGACACCACTGGCAAGTGACCCGAGTATAGCATCTCCAAGGACGATAAGCGAATAGACGGCGAGGTAGTAGCCAGGATGAGCATTCGCAGAAGGCAAGTTGTGGAAGATCGACGAGGTTCCGACGCTTGGTTCGGTAGTATTGCGCGAAATGGGCAGGTGAAGGCTGTGGAAGATATGTTGATTGGTCGAAAACTCAGAATGGGCGTAATGCTGAGGATGGACCCAATTGAGGGGATGAGCGCTCGAAACAGTGGGTGTGAACGAGGTAGTGTACGCTACGAATCAGCCAAAATTCTCGGACACCATATGACACGTACCCTCTCCCCAGACTTTGAGCCAGTATCGCTCTCCAACAGTAAATAGCTGACCAAAGACTGATAATCAGCTCACACACTAGGTTCACACTTACTCATCATGAGCAAAGTCAAAGTCCAGGTCAAATAAGTAGCAGCGACAATATAAAGTTTATAAGTCTGCCATTTGACATTCCCAATCGGTCTCTCCTCATCTACTATTAGCATTGCTTGTTTGCCAATATGCCCCGGCAGGGGGAGACATACCCTGAACAAGCTTCTTGCCCGGTCCTTTCTTTCTATCCTTCTTCGCCGACTCGGCCTCTTCGACCATTTCAACCTCCTTGTCCTGTGAGCTACTACTCACAACAGGCTCCTCCGCCGCGACTTCAGCGCCTTCAATAGTAATCAGACCGTCTAAAGCCCCTGCCTCTCTCAGTTCGGCAGGTGTCCCTTGAGCATCAATCCTCCCATCAAGGATTCGGACAATGTAATCGGTAATCGGCAGAAGGAGTTCGACATGGTGAGAAACCAAGATCTGGAGTTAGCGAAACCAGTCGAGGAGACTTACGATAGTACGACCCTTCATAAGTGGACCACGGAGACATTTATCAGTGAGGTGCTTGGCGGTATGTGAATCGACTGCTGCCAACGGATCGTCAAGGAGGACATGTTGGGTGTAAGAGTAGACCGCTCTTGCAAGAGCGACTCGAGCTTTCTGACCACCACTGAGCGATACCTATCATCAGCCTTTCATCTTTGCTGCCAGATCTGTGGACATACCCCTTTAGCACCAATTTCAGTCTGATCACCATCTTCCAAGATATCCAAATCAGGGACCAGAGCACAAGCATCCAACGTCGCCTCGTACCTCTCTTCATTAAACTCTTCTCCAAACAAGATATTATCCTTGATACTCTTTTGCTGTAACCAAGGAGTCTGAGCAGCGTAGGCTATACTGTTCCGTAACCCAGTCTCGGGGTCGACTTGGGTAGTTTGTTTAGGCAGATAAGAATGTCCTTCGATTAATTCCAT
>Ga0308160_10007857_pt1 | contig 10477 bp, 15 predicted proteins | sample PhyFR1_FD_201036 | JGI IMG/M metagenome (GOLD analysis project Ga0308160, IMG submission 201036) | Phyllosphere microbial communities from UC Gill Tract Community Farm, Albany, California, United States - DLSLF.R1 | ecosystem: Host-associated > Plants > Phyllosphere > Unclassified | place: USA...
TGATCCCTTTTGTTCTCGGACGAGACCGCTCAAAAAAGGCGGTGTTAATAATTCAGAACATTCGAGCAGCTCGCCGAATCCGTTCGCCAGAAGGATTATTCGAAAGCGTTGATCTTGTCGATCAGCAAGTTTCATACTCTCGATCAATGCCAAACCTTGGGCTCCTTGACAGGGTCGAGAGGTCTGCGGAAATGAACGCCGCCATTAGCACTCATTCACCAGCTAGCGGAGCAAGAGAAAGGTCTACGTACCGGTTGAATCCTCCTCTTCGGTTCATGTACTGCCTCCAAGTTCGTTGCGTTTTGATCGCAGCGGCTCCTTCTACGTTGCCCTTGACTTGTTGGTTCTGGTGAAAGAGCAACGTGCGTCAGTACTTGAAGCAATTCAGAGAGATCACAAGCCCCGGCTCACCTTGGTTGTGCCGAACCCACCGAATCCGAGCATGGCAGCCATAGCATCGGGCTCGTCACCGTCATCCTCCTCGCCGGCATCGTCTTCCTCTTCTCCCTTGCCCTCCTGACTCTGATCTCCTGCCTCGCCGCCCCGTGACATCCCGTGGTCAACATGCTCTCCTCGTCCGTTTCTGGGACGTCGATAAGGTTCGGGAGACCGTTCACGTCGGCCTGCAGAGCGATAGTCTTGTCCTCGAGCTGAAGGAGCAGCCGCAACGGCGGCGGTGCTGCTGGCGTTTGTTCGACTCGCGGTCGCACTCCCAGTCGAATGGACACTCTCCCCGCGTTGAGCACGTTCAGCTCGTTCGAGTTCTCGCTGACGTCGACCTTCTTCGATGCTCCTCTTGTCCATCGGTCTGACGGGAGAACGAGACCGAGGCCGGTCCCCTCGAGGTCGTTCATACGGTCTGTCGTTCCGTCTGTCACGATCGCCGTCACGCTGTTGCCCATAACCACCTCCACCTCGACCACCTCGGTCTCCTACTCGGTGGCCATCACGTCGTCGGTCGTTGTTATCGTAACGTCTTTCGTAGTTGTCCCCTCGACTTCGGTCAGATCTATCTCGGTCGTATCCTCCTCGCTTGTTGTAATCGTCATCCGGACGTCCAGATCGCGAACCTCGAGACGAATCATAGTCATCGCGATGACGGCTCGTGGAGCTGTCATGATCTCGACGAGGGCCTACATGTGACAAAGGCAAAGATTCGTCCTTGACTCAGCTATTGTTGCGAGCCTAGACTTCGTAAACGATCCACGAAATGCGTCGAGCTAGATGTCTGGTGACTTACCGTCTGTTCGACTACCTGATGGGCCGCTGGGGATGGGTCTGTCTGACATGGTGTGCTTGAATACTATGGGCGTTGGGTGTTTAGTCTGATGCTATCGGCATGTTTGGCGAAGGGACAGGTAATCTAGTTGCTCGATCGACAGGGCAATAATAAGTCTACCCTCGGCCTCTCGCCGACGTCGAAGCTTAAATCGGTAAAGCAAGTTCTCACGCGCGCAACAATCAGAAGGCTCAGCGGGATATCTCGAATCTGGTCAGACATCGAATATTGTCGTTGCCGCACTGCTTCTTTTATAATCCGTCGACTCTCAGACTGGACAATACAACATGTTCTGTAAGCAGAAAGTCTCTTCCAACGATGGGGGCCCCGGGTCAAGCCGTGAAAACAGATTGTGACCCGAAGCGAGGTAGATCCCTTGCGTATCCTCCACCGACCAGTATCTCTCGTTCGGTCGGTAATGCATGTATTTATTGCGTGGGCCTTCGTCTCGTTGCCTGTTCTCGATGCGTTAAATCCATGATTGGTCGTAAAGATCACATAACCTGGCAGTATGGCCGTCTATCAATCGCTGTCATCTCCAATATCGGGCTCTACGGCTTTCAAACCTCTTCTTCCGCGCCCATTCCCCATCGAGTCGTCGTGCCCGTGCCGGCCATCGTGTCTACTGCCAAGAAGTTCATCACCGGCTTCTCTTTGCGACTCAGAGCTCTGAGAATGTCTTGCCCAAGCAGTCCACCCAGGATAGCGGCTGTCGGAGCGAATTCGTGAGATGCTCCATTCGCGAGATGTCTACGTGGAAAGAAAGGATATCAGTCAATGGCATATGACTGAAGTTGTTCTAGAGCAACATACGATAGTACGTCTCGAGGCGGCTCCTTCATGAATTTCTCGTTGACTTGCCACGCCTTTCTCAGATCTTCTGCGATCTCGGTCAATTCCCCCAGACTTTCCTCGCCCGCTGGTAGCTGCCCTTGATGTCTCGTCTGATACTCCCATACCGCTGCGTACATCGGATAAAACGTTAATATCATCGATCCACGAGGCGAATGAGATAACTGGTTGCAGACTGACTGTGCACGCCCATCACAACCCCTGGAACAGTCTCCTTCGTCTGATTCTTGGTCAAACCCTTGAAGGGACTGCTCTCCAGCGCCTTGAATAGCGGAGCGCTAGAGACCTTCTTCTTCTGCATTTTAGTGTTGGCGTTCGCGCTGCCAGCTTGACCAGACCCAGATGCCGATCCCGAACTTCAGTCGAATGCAGTTAGCTTCGAGGGATGACTTTCGGGCATATTTTGCTTCACTTACGCCATGACCCATTCGTAAGAATCGCCCAGATCGGCGAAGATGTATCCGATAAACCCGTATGAGCCAGCACCATAGAACAGTTTATTCGTCCTCCTACAAGCCTCATTGAGTCGGATCTGGAAGTTACCAAAACATCTTCAATAAAACGGTGAGCTCGACATTTACGGAACGAAGTACTCACCATTTCATCCTTGGTCAGGTCGGTGGCGCAAACCAGGTCTACGTTCTCCCTGATGAGGAACTCGTCAATCTCGGCCCCTTTCTCTTCATCACTAAGCGGCAACAAGGTAGATCTTGGGTCGATTTTGACAAGCGGGTTCAGAGATTGGATCTGAGGAAGAGCGGCATCGACACGCTGTGTAGGGAAGTATCGTCAAGCTCTTATTCGGAAAATAGTGTACCAACACTTGTACTCACCTTCTGTCCGACAGCGCCATCATCTTCTCGGAAGAGCAATCCAGCTCCCAAGTCCATCTCGGTGACTTCTTTGTCGTCCATAACAATCATCCTTCCGACTCCGGATAGAACTAAGTTTTTGATGGTTTCCTGAGCAAGGGATCGGAGTGTAATGACCAGGATGGTTGAAGAACGCATTCTGCAAGGAGATTGACGACTGCAGTTTAACTTCTGAAAAGCCATCAGGATGCCCTCTGGCCCTCGAGCTCACTTGTTTTGAGCTTCCAAACCCCAAAGTCGGATCTGGCGATCGTATAGAGAAGCCTCATCTGCCGATCGCAATAGGAATGAGCAAGCTGGTGACTATGACAGAAACAGGAATACTCGATGTTTTACCTTCGGTGATCATGGCGGGGTTCACTTGGGTAGATGGTTCGGTAGTCATGCTTGATTGTTGGACGCTGTTGGACTACTTTGAGCCTTTTGGAAAGGATACGGTTCAATATGTTGTGGAGTCAGATGAGACAGGGAGAAAGTGCTTTGAAGACGAAGAAGCTCGCTTACAACAAAGCAACTGACGTGCTTCTTCTTGAAGCTTGAAAGCTGATCGAACGACAGCTTCGGCGACGCCGACCTCGAGGAATTCGCTTACGTAAGCTTCGATCTCTGCCAAGTTCCCGCGATCTCGAACTTTTGGTTACGAGTATACTACGTCTCGTATATTCAGCGACTGTGGTCACAATGTAACTTCTCCTTCACTGAGCCCTGGTTCACCTGCTTTTATAATCACAGGAGATTAGAACCTGCAGGGTATCAACATAGTCCCGGTCTTCTTTATATCATGCGCTGCTGCTCAGCGTGCCTCCTGGCAGGTCCCTCAAGGCTGCCTTTTACCCCTCGGTCGCGGGCGATCGCTGTTACCGCTCGCTATGAAGGACAAATACGCTACATCAGCCTCAGGCGTCGGAAAGGCCGGGGCAAAGATTCGAAGGAGAAGGTACAGGGATCTTCGGATCAGTCACATCAGAGCAATCAGACGCTATTTGGGACTTTGTTCGAAAAGCTACGGGACAAGATAGGCCCGAAGAAAGAACCATTGACGCATCAGCAAATGCTGGGTATGTCTCTGCGTGCCTCTACACCCGCCTCCATACCAAGACCCACAACGAAATTTGGGTTGACAAGGCCCACGAATTTACCTCCCATGATCATGGAAGACCAGTCATCTCAAGGTGTGCCGCTATCTGCAAAAACGACGAGGATATTACTTGAACAAAAAGTCAGGGGCCGGGCAGCTCGTTTGGCTGCTCTCGATTATGCAGGGAATGCAACGCATCATGCAATAGGCTACGGGGATAGTCCTACGAGCAAGGCGTGGGAAGCGGAGAAGAGAGGGAATCCAGGGAATGCGCCGTCCGTCGAGAAACGGGAATACCACTGGTTGAAATGGTCTCGTGATAAAGGCGAATCTGAAAAGACCTCGGAAGACGTCTTTAGGGATTTGATGGAAGGCTCTTTGTTGAAGCCAGAGGAACGAGAGACTAAACTTGGCCTCAAAATGGAGGATGCTGAGGAAGAGGTTACTCGGGAGAAACTTGAGCTCCTGCATGGTATGTCATGACCAGTATGCAACAATGCTTCGGATTCGGTTTGCCTGATAGAAATTCAATGTCACGGCTCGGATAGAGGTAGCAGAGGAGCACGAAGCTGGTATTGAATCGTACAAGATGACGGAGAACGAGAAGAAAGGACGGATCAAGATTCAGCATGGAAAGCTCAATGGTCGAGACATTAACATTGAAGGTAGGTGGCAGCGAGACGCATGAGCGATCTAGGTGTTGAGCTTGAAACCCTCGAATCGATAGAGGTCCGGCCTGTCAGAGATATTCCGGTTGCTACGCTCAAGAGAGGTCTGTCCCGGACTCTATTCAAGTGAGCCAATTTCTCAACCTTGTGAATCGATTTGGTGCCAACTAACACCCGCCTTGCTTTCAGTCCCTCGGTCCACTTTGTCCGAGATCCAAGATCGCATGTTTACAACTTTGAAACCGAGATCGAACGTGTCCCTCAAGCCGAAGAGTTTGCTTTCCATCGATTGCCGCAATATATCACCGCCTCGGAGGATGAAGATCTGTATGAGCTCGTGAAGCGGAACGACATGAAGTATTATGGATCTACGTCGACCTTGACCAAGGCTCTCAGTCAGATATATTTCTACATCAGTGGTCAGTCCTGTCGTGCTTGAGCAGCTTGGTTTCAGGGCTGAAATCGTATGCATCCAGGTGGTCGAGAGATTAGTACCAACAACCTGACACAGGCATTCGCAGATGAGGTGAGCGCCAGGAGTCATCTGCCACAGGAGAATTCTCCGCTGACACGACAAACAACAGCGAACGGACTTTCCTGCCGGAGCGAAACTTCCGGCGATGCTTTGGGTCCGAGCTATGGAAGACGGGAAATTCGCCGTCGATAATGATAAACGATGGGATATTGATGAGAACGTCTTGTCGGATCTTGTGAGTCCTCCGTCGTTTGCTCGGTATGCACGAACTCGCTGATGAAGTTTGGACTTGTCAGGGCCGAGTGATGGAGAAGATGGTCACGAGCGATACAAAAGAGCTCAAGCGGTTCATGCTGAGCAGTCCCGAATCCGCCGTGTCAGACGAGGAACGTAACGCTCGAGAAGCTTACCGTTATTGCAAGGTGAGCGAGGCGGCCCTCGTCGCGAATGCTCAACCCGCTGACACGATTCGTTGGCGCACTGCGATAGGGCTCGAATCTGTTGATGAGATCGCAATTGGACTGCTATGACGAGCGATTACCAGGTTCGGGAACCTTTGATATCAAAACCCGAGCGGCTGTTGTCATCCGTCACGATCGAGCGAACTATGAGGTCAGTCGAACAAATGGAACTATATCTATTTGGTGGGAGCATCCAGCTCACTGCCCTTGACCTTGAACAGGAGAATAGCGCGTACGACGTGTACAAATTGACCGGCCTCAACAACTCGTTTGAGAAAGAGTGAGTAAACGTCATACCCAGTAAACGGGCCGACGGTTCCGTGGACTCTGCTTACCATATCTTTGCATCTCTGGTCATTCTCTAGATTCTATGACATGGCCCGCTCGGCGTTCTTAAAGTATAGCATGCAAGTCCGAATAGGCGGGATGGATGGGATTTTTGTCGTCTATCATAACACGGCGAGAATCTTTGGGTTCCAATACGTTCCACTGTGAGTCCCAACGTCGACGTTTTCTGTCCTGATCGGAGGTTCGACTGAGAGCTGATGCACGGGATGTTTGATGGTTGGGGTAGGACGGAGATGGATGAGATCCTCCATGGTTGTTCAGCTATGGGAGAACAAGCGTTCAAGTTGAGCGTGACGTTGTTAGAGAAGATTTTGGAAGAATCTACCGCTCTTTTCCCGGACCAGGTTAGTTGATGTGCGATATTGTCTCCCCCGCGCAGGAGAATCTCCCCTTCCTCAAGCTGAACTTGTTCCTTTTCGTGTGACTCTTGTCCGGCTGGGATCCCGCTTGTAGACTATCAACCTAGTCATCGATGCTAATCAACAATCGACGACGACGGGGGTATTAGCATTCATCACTCCTCAACCTGGACCCGATGTTCCGGGGGTGGATGATGATCAACTTCCCGTGGTGAGGTTGAGAGTAGGGGTGACGAATAGATTGGATGGCAAGATCGTACATGGACCTATTGATTTCGCGAGCGTAGCAGCGGGGGATGTGAACAAGGTCGTCTGTGAGTCGGAAACCCCCCGATCCTTTCCATCGAGCTTGGGTCTTGATCTCGATTTGGTGGCTGACGAGTCGTTTCGCCCCCCCCGTTTGCGATACACAGGGACGATGGATTATGAGATTGAAAAGACGACGATGGATGAAGAAGGCTATACGGTGGCTCGCAAGGGTTTGGGGGTGGCGAGGAAGAGGTATACGAATATGACGAGTTTGAATTTACCTACGGGGAAGAGTGTGGGTGATATGAAGGGGAAGGGGGAGGATTCGGCGGGCGCGGGGGGGAAGGTAGGCGCGGGGGTGATGAAGGATGGGAATGGGAAGACGAGCACGAACACGAGCACGACGACAACGACAACGACGATCACAAGGAACGTTGATGAGGGAGTGCAGGTCACTCTGGATAACAAGGAGATTAACAAGGACAAGGAAGAGAAACGGGCTCATTTGAAATGGAAATCCCCGGATGGGAGGATCTTGGCTTTGAGAAAGCTAGCGAGGGAGAGTGGGAAAGAGTATGAAGAGAGGATTTCGGGGACAAAGGGGAAGAAGGCGGTCGTTTGGAGGCCGTGAGAGTTTGGTGGTTGCGGGTGGGGGATGAGGTGGTGGTGGTGGTGTTTCTTGAGGATGTGATGAGGGATGTGGTGGTCCTGCGACGGGCTCGTATGTATTGAATAGATGAGGCACGACATGGCGATAGGGACATGTAGATCAGTAAACACCTAGGTCTCGTTGTTTACTTTGTGAGGCGATCAGGGGTTGTGGGTGTTGGCGATGACCGAGGTGGAGGTTTGTGAGTGTGGGAATCAAATTGAACGCCACCGACGCGCGCTACTCGGATGATCATTCAATGACATGACCTGACCTTCACCTTGCTGCTAGGGGTCGCGAGAATGATGTTCGATGATGTCAGCAGGTTCGATCGGCTTCTCCCTGGTTGGTGGCCAAGTTGTCATTGGATAGAGATTCGTCCAGTCAGGTTCATTGCATTACGATTGTTAGGGAACGAGTCGAATTCAGATCGACGACAACTATTCAACCAATTCGTCTTGCCCCTAAACTTATATACATCACACTGGGACATCATCATCACGTCTCAGCAGCCGACATTGTATACTTCCCCGTCTTCACACTAACCGAATAAAACGATCAGCAACAATGGGTATCATGTCTCTTTACCGTGAGCCAAATCGCCTTCTTCCTTCTTTTCCGACCGTAGTACTAATGTTCACCCTTCTGCAGACGACATCTGCCTCGGCAACGTCTTCAACAGCGGTCACCCCATTCACCCCATCACCGTCCACTACCCCCTCACGACCCTCATGGCCGCCTACTCGATCGACATGACCGTCCATTCCCGCCCATACCTCCCTAGACTACTCACCTCTCTCCTCCCTTCCACCCCTGTCCTCGCTCAAGTCGCCTATTACTCGAACGCTGCCGGGTTGATCTTCATGGCCCCTGCGTTGATTACGGGTTTCCATGAGTTTTATGAGATTTGGAAACATTTGGGGACGAAGAGGGTGGAGGATGGGGTAGTGCTACAAGCTTACCCGCAGAGGACGTTCAATGTGGCAGCGATTCATGGTGTTTTGAACGCTTTGACTGGTGAGCGTCTAGCGGCCCCGCCATCTCTTTTACCTGCTCCTAGAAAATCTCAAGTGCTGACCGAGCTCGTCCCATGATTCTTCACTCCGCTGCGATCACCTAGGCGCCTACTCGCTCTACCTATGGAGAGCGAGGAAGAACGTTCCAGGTCACATGTCGACCCCGAGACAAGGAATCGCCTCGGGTCTCGTCTTGGGATCATTGATCTTCAGTGCTGCTTTGGTGGGTCGCCTCTCTCCTCCCATCCTCCCATCGTTCCATGTTCTTCTACTCGTCTTTCCTTGCGTGCTACTCGGTTTTGAGGTCGGTGGCTGATACATCCAATTCAAATCAACTCGATCTGGTTCATTTCGATCCGGCTACAACAATGACGACGGTGTTACAACTATAACAGGGCGGGAAGTTGGTCTACGACTACGGGATCGGCGTTCAGAGGCAAGGGAGCGCGATTGAGGATAAGAAGGAGATGTGGAAGGATTTGAGTAGGCATGCGGAGTGAGCTTTGCGGGAGGTGGGTTGGGGGTGGTCGGGCTGAGGAGAGTTATATGGTTTGATGGGTTTGGGTTCGGAGGGTGGAAAGGGTCGGTACGGATGAGATTTGAGGGGGGATAGGTGGATGAGGTCACGGATTGCGATTATCGTACTGTATGTTGATTACAAGCGAGAGATGTGTTTGGCTATATTGGGAATGGAAATCTGAACGTGTCGAGGATTTGAAGCCCATACGCGATGAACAAGATTGGTTCTAGGATTGCAGATGTCGGGAAGTTGCGAAGGATCTGTGGTCCCGCTATCGTGATATATTACACTTGACGGCCAACATTGAGACAGGCGGCTTGATCTTGACTACAGAGGCGCCAAATTGATCGAACTACACCATCCGTTTCCATCAGGCTTGAGCAAATGGGCTGAAGCGACGCCTCTGGGATATACTCATACTTCAGGTCAGCTGTGCCAGCGAGATTGCTAACATCGCTGAACGATTCACTGGGATGACGACCTTAAGGATGGTTGGGATGCGGTACAGGTTGATCTGACTCCAAGAGGCCTGGATCGTCCCAATAGCTGACATCGGGGATCCTGCAGGCCACTCGCGATGGCATTCACTCAGCTTCACCTATACTTGGAACGATTCTCCCAACCACATTGAAGTCAGGGACAAGCTGTTCCCCAACCTTTCCCCTAACAACCCCTATGATCGAAAACTTATCGCGCCTTTTTGGGTGACCAGCATGGTATATCCCGGCGCAAGATAACCTGCAAACATGTATCGATTTCATTTCCAAGCAAATGGCTAGACTGAAGCCAAAGTCTTTCAAGCTGCAAGCTGTCTGCAAGGCTTTTGATACTGTCCAAGTTCAACATCTTAAGCGTAATCCCACCATTGGTATGGCTCTCTCTGGTCTCGGGATTGGACTACGCTGACTGCATTAGCGCTTCTCGGATCAATTTCGGGTGGTCAAATGGCACTGGGAACGATGGCTGGTGAACGAGAGGGATTCGTCGAATTGCGCAAGAGAATCCTTCCGGTAGTTTTGTTCAGTATCAGATCTCTCGCCCAACAATTCCGAAATATTGCATGCGGACGTAAGATTTCTGGAACCTCTTACGGCTTCCTAGCTTTTGGGCGCCCATTCCACTGCATGTGGCAACGCGTTTGGACTAAACACCGGCGATGCCAACCCTTCTCCAGACGTCGGGAACCGGGCGTTTTGAGAATCGACGTCCAAGAGGGACCTTCGTCTGCCTTCTTCTTCTGATATTGGGAATCGGGCCTTTAGAGAATCAACATCCAAGAGGGTCCTTCGTCCCCCTCCCTCTCCTGATATCGAGGCGGGATGCTGCTCTCCGTTGACTTGGGTCCCAGACAGTCGCAATGTCTTCACTTCAGCCTGGTCTTGAGGGAGATCATGTAACCGACCAATCCCTTGATTATCCTGGTGGTAGACCCAATCTTCACTTTCCTCACATACTGAGCAAAGATTCGTTTCCTTGCTGCTCAGACTAAGGATGTCGATGACAGCAGTATGCTTGTTTGAGAAGCACCTATGATGCGACGCGCGAAGCTTGGCTCCAAATGCCCCGTCAAGTCCTGGGAAAACCCCAAAAATCATTCATGGCGATCTCTGTCTTCGATGCTATGCCAGAAACGATGAAATGTGATACAAGA
>Ga0308160_10007859_pt1 | contig 10476 bp, 11 predicted proteins | sample PhyFR1_FD_201036 | JGI IMG/M metagenome (GOLD analysis project Ga0308160, IMG submission 201036) | Phyllosphere microbial communities from UC Gill Tract Community Farm, Albany, California, United States - DLSLF.R1 | ecosystem: Host-associated > Plants > Phyllosphere > Unclassified | place: USA...
AAATATCTAAATGAGTATGACCCCAAATTTCCGTCGCAATCGAGCTCGTTTTAATATACAACGGACGTTTGTAGCGTCTTTCATACTTTTCTTTCAATAAAAGAGCCATTTCATAGGAAACACGATTAGGACGCGGAAATAAGACTTTTCCTAGATGGTAGATCCCCTGATTATCGACTCGAATGATTTGTGGTTCTAACCGATATCGAATCCAATAGCCGCGAAAACGGATCGTCTGCCATTTCAATACAATCACCTCTGAACGGATTATACCCTGTTCTGAAGTGATTGATGCCATTCTCGCACAGCATCTGTCATTTGCTGCGCAGCGAGTTGCTGATCTTTTTTAGCGAAAATTTCCGAGATGACGGCATACCCTTCTAGCGGGATGGGAAGGGAAGAGACATTTCTTGCTGTGATTCCACCAATACCAATTAGAGGTAATCGTACGGCTTCCCGAATCGCCTGAAGCATCGTATGCGACATGGAATCAGCGTCCGCTTTGGATGACGTCGCAAATAGAGACCCCACGCCTAAATAAGAGGCTCCGTCTCGTTCTGCTTCAATCGCTTGTGCAACAGTGGCTACCGACACACCAATTACAGCATCTGGTAAAAGGCGACGTGCTGCGGTTAAAGGAATGTCTTCTTGTCCGATATGCAAACCAGCTCCGACGAGTAACGCGATATCGATCCGGTCATTGATGATTAAAGGAACGTCGTAGCGATCCGTGAGTGCTTTTAACCGAACTGCCTGATCGAAGAATTCATTTCCTTGCGCTGTTTTTTCCCGTAGTTGCACGATCGTTGAACCACCTAAAATGGCTTCCTCAACGACCGTCTCGATCGCGACGCCAGGATGATACCGACGATCCGTCACTGCATAGATGGAGTAATCAATTGACACGTTCTGTCACCTCCACCAGTTCTTGCTCCGTCATGAGGCTGATTGCATTGAACAACTCTCGTTTAAAATCACCAAGACCTTGCGCGGAGGCTGCTTGTTCTCCTGCTTTTCCCATGACGAATGTTCCGTGAACAGCCGCCTCAAACGCTGTATATCCTGCACCGAGGAAGCTCGCAATCAAGGAAGCCGTCATACAGCCAGTACCCGTGATATCTCCTAGACGAGGTGTTCCTACATGTAATTCCATTTCGCGCGTTCCATCCGTGATATAGTCGTTCGGGCCTGTCACGACGAGGACAGATTTGTGTTTGCGAGCGAATGCACGAATACTTTCTCGATCCATCATTGCATCTCCCGCAGCATCGACTCCCTTAGTTCGCCCATCTTCTCCAAGTAACGTCTTGATTTCAGAAGCATTTCCTTTAATGACTGTACACCCGAGATCAATGAGTTCTTTAGAAAAGGCAGTACGTAATGTCGTTGCTCCTGCTCCAACTGGATCAAGAACGATCGGGATATTCAAACGTCCCGCTTCACGGGCTGCAAGTCGTTGAGCTGCTTGCATGTCTGCATCAATCGTACCAATGTTTAAGACAAGAGCTTGCGCGAGTCTAACCATTTCTTCTACTTCGCGAATATCTTCCGCCATGACGGGTGATGCTCCAACAGCGAGTGTGACGTTTGCGCAGTCATTGATCGTCACCGTGTTCGTCAGATGGTGAATGAGTGGTTTGTGTTCAAGAATGGTCGTAAACATGTGTATCCCTCCAAAGTGAATGAAAATGATGTGTCGGTCCAATACCTTGTCCGAGAGCAAATCCATGACGAATCGCCTCCGTGACATAGCTCTTTGCTTGTCTTACACTATCTGTCAAATCTTCTCCAAGCGCCATCCGCGCCGCAATCGCCGCAGATAAGGTACAACCAGTTCCATGAGTATGTTGATTGTCTAACCGTTCCGATGTGAAGCGGTGTTCTACTTCCCCATCAAACAACAAATCCGTCGCAGCTCCTGAGAGATGTCCACCTTTTAGCAATACTGCCCCTGTCTGTGTAGCTAATTGATGCATCGCCAGTCGCATTTCCTCTAGATTGGTGACCGATCGTCCTGTTAAACGCTCCGCTTCCGGTAAATTCGGTGTGACGAGTGTCGCAAGCGGTAAAAGCTCCGAAATCAATGCTTGTTCGGCTTCCGTCCGCAATAGGGCATGTCCCCCTTTAGCGACCATGACGGGATCTAATATGATCGGAACTGTCTGTTTGCGGAGATGTGTAGCAATGACACGAATCGTCTGGGCATTCGAGACCATCCCGATTTTGATCGCATCGACACGAATGTCTGAGAAAATCGACGTTAACTGGGCATCTACGATTTCTGGAGATAACTCTTCCACCGCTTGAACACCCAACGTATTTTGCGCCGTGACAGCTGTCAGGACGCTCATTCCATAAACGCCTAAAGCCGAAAAGGTTTTTAAATCTGCTTGAATCCCAGCTCCACCACCGGAGTCGGATCCTGCAATCGTCAGTACATGTTTCATGTTCTTTTCACCTTCCCATCGAGCAATGTAAGGGAGTCGTGACCGACAAAAAAAGCGTCGACCGCTGTAAAAAAGCAGTCGACGCTATACGAAAGCGTTATACACGCATTCCGATATCCGTTCGGCTCAACTTTCCTACGCTGGTATTATCCAGTTCAGGTAATAGGGTCGAAAACAGATTGGTTTTCCTCTCAGCCGGATTCCTCCAGCTCCCCTAGTTGCTCAAGTATTCGTTTCGCCTTAACTGTAGCACAGCAGCAAAAAAAAAACGAGCCGAAGCCCGTTTTTTGATTACAGATATGCCAATGGATTCACTGCATTCAGAGGAGAAGAAGCACTATATTGATAACCTCCGACATGTAGTTCGAAATGTAAGTGTGGTCCTGTTGAATTTCCTGTACTACCAAGTGTTCCGACTTGCTGACCTTGAGAGACCGTTTGTCCTGCATGAACCGATAATGAGCTCATATGAGCGTAAACCGTCGTATAGACTTTTCCATCCAAGAAATGCGAAATCATGACGTGGTTTCCGTAAGGCCCACCACCTGATGCTGTAATGACGGTTCCGGCTGCTGCTGCGACGATCGGAGATCCGACGGGACCTTTGAAATCGACGCCATTATGGAATGTATAACCGTTTGCTCCACTAGCTGGTCCGAACCCTTGTGATACCCCACCAGAAGATGGTCGGACAAATTTCCCACCACCTGAAGCGATTGGTGTTGTATCTGAACTTGTTGATTCTGTATTCTTATTAGCTTGTTTTGCTGCTTGAGCACTTGCTTTAGCAGCTTTTTCAGCTGCCGCTTTCTCTGCTGCTGCTTTTTCAGCCGCTGCTTTAGCCGCTGCCTTCGCTGCCGCAATCGCACGTTCTTGCGCTTCGAGAGTCGCTTGCAGTTCTTTTGCGTCTAACAGTTCTGTCGTAAACTTCGTCTTCCCTTTTCGTAATTTTTTGAGCGTAGCACTACGCTCTTTCATTTGAACTTTTAACGCTTTTTTTTGTTCAAGCAATACTTTCTTTTCTTGCATTTGCTCCGCTTTTTTCTCAACGAGTGCTTGTTTTGCTTCTGCTAATTTTTGTTGTGTCGCGATGTAATCTGAAATCATTTTATCATCTTGTTCAGCAATCTTTTTACCCGCCATGACACGGCTGAATAAATCACCTAAATCCTTTGATCCAAAAATGACTTCTTCCCACTTAATCGAGTTTCCATCGTTTTCTTGGAAAACACGTAAACGATCACCGAGTAGTTCTTCCTGCTTCTGTAGCATCTCCTCGTAACGAACGATGTCTGCCTTTAACTCATCGATTCGATTGCTTAACTGTTTAATTTGTTTATTTTTTTCGGAAACTTGGAAAATCTTTTCGTTAATCGCTGCGTCGATTCGATTGATTTGACGTTGTTCTTTTGAAATTTTAGCTTCTTGCTTTTTAATCTCTTTTTCTAATTTACGTTGTTCAGCGGCATTTTCAGCCTTTTTTTCTTTAATCGTTGCTGCCGCGATCGGTTGTGTACCTGTTGTAAGTAATGCCCCTAAAACAATGGTAGAAATTAGTTTTTTTAGCATATATCGTTTTCCTCACTTATGTATTTTCATTTTTTATTATAGTATTCAAGTTTCTCTCATATCTGAAATAGATTATAGCACCCTAATCGTTTCAAAAAAATTTCATTTACATTTCAAGTGAAAACGTTTTTTTGTAATATATATATTTCTTATCAAATATAAAAAAAAAGAATCGTTGCATATGCAACGATTCTTTACGATTAAAGCATCGACAATGGATTGACTGAGTTAGCTGGACCAGTTGCACTATAGCTATACCCACCAACGTGGATTTCGAAGTGGAGATGTGGTCCTGTTGAATTTCCTGTACTACCTAACGCGCCAATTTGTTGACCTTGACTGACACGTTGACCAGCACGGGCATTGAGTGAACTCATATGAGCATAGACTGTCGTATATGTCTTCCCGTTCAATTGGTGAGCGATCATGACATGATTTCCGTAAGGTCCGCCACCTGATGCTGTAATGACTGTACCTGTTGCAGCTGCCACAATCGGCGTACCGACTGGACCACCGAAGTCAATCCCGTTATGGAACGTATATCCGTTCTCTCCGCCTGCAGAACCATACCCTTGTGTAACAGTTCCAGCAGTTGGATGAATGAACAGACCACCTGATGATGGTGACGGTTTAGGTGTCGCAGGAGCTGACGGTGATGGCGCAGTTGGTGCTGGTGTAGATGGTTTTGGTGCCGATTGTTTCGTCGAACCAGAAGGTTTTGCTGACTGCGCTGCCTTCTCTTGTGCTGCTTGCTGAGCTGCCGCTTCTTTAGCTGCTTGTTGTTCCGCTTCTTTCTGAGCTGCTGCTTGAGCTGCTTCAGCCTCTGCCCGTGCTTTTGCTTCACGTGCAGCTTGAGCTTGACGCTCTTTTTCGATTCGCGCTTCACGTTCACGCGCTGCTTTTTCAGCTGCAATCGCTTTTTCTTGAGCGATCAAAATTTGCTGGACTTCTTTTGCATCCATCAATTGTGTTTCGAACTTTTCTTTTTTCTTACGTAGTTCTTTTAAGCGTTTGTTCCGCTCTTTTAATTGTGATTCAAGATCCGCTTGTTGACGTTTTAATTCTTTTTTCTCAACGACCAACTGCGCTTTCTTTTCTTTTACTTTTTGTTGCGCATCCGCTAATTGTTTTTGCGTATTTTGGTAATCCGTGATCATTTTGTCATCTTGTTTTGAAATGGATTTCCCTGCCATGACACGGCTTACGAGGTCACCAACGTTTTTAGCGCCAAAGATGACTTCTTCCCATTTAATTGAGTTTCCATCATTCTCTTGCATGACACGAAGACGATCACCGAGTAGTTTTTCTTGGCGTTTTAGTTTCGCTTTATATTTCTCGATTTCTTTTCCAAGCTCAACGATTTCACGTTCTGTTGCTTTGATTTGACGATCTTTTGTTTCGACAGCAAAGATTTTTTCGTTCAACGCTTCGTCTAGTCGATTGACTTCTTGTTGTGTTTTAGAGATTTTTTTACCTTCTTGATTAACAGAAGACTCTAAGTTTTTTTGCTTTTTAGCATTGTCTTGTTGCTGTTGTTCGTTTTTGGCTTTCTGTTCACTTAAATCGTCTGCTGCTGCAAAATGAGGTGCTGATGAAAGAACCAGTGCGGAAACGATGAGCGACGCGAACGTTTTTTTCATGTAGTATTCCCTCTTTTTCTGTAGTGTATGTTTTATGATTTATCGTAGAATATTTAAGTTAAATTTAAATTCTGTAATCTTTTTTCTTTTTTATAAGAACGTTTTTGATTATAGCATTCATTCCTCTTCCATAATATTTCAGTGATATTTCAATTTAAATAAATCTTTCCTCTTCTATGTAATAGAAACATTTGGAAGGTAACTCATCGTTGCAACTTTGGAGTGTTTTTGGGAAACTGAAGCGAACAGAAGGAGGATATCATATGAAATTAGACCACACTGGAATTGCCGTTCGCGACATGCAGGAAGCCATTTCATTTTATACAAACGTACTTGGAGGAACCTTAACAAAAGAGTACTCGAATCCTGCGCCAGGTGTCGCTTCCAATATTGCGGTCATCGAGTTCGATGATGCGCACATCGAGTTGTTAACGCCAACAAGTCCGGATAGTCCAATCGCACGTTTTTTAAAACAACGTGGGAAAGGTGTCCACCATATTGCTTATCGTGTAGAGAATTTAGATCAAGCGATTGAAGAAGCAAAACAACGAGGCTTAACATTTTTAGAAGATACGTATCGAACGACGCCGTTCGGACGACGACTAATTTATATGAATCCTCGTCATTCACACGGCGTCATTACGGAACTCTGTGATTATCCAGAAAACCCCTAACAAAAATCAGCACTGCGTAATCGCAGTGCTGATTTTTGTTCTATACCATTAGCCAAGTTTTGCAACGATTTTCCGGTTGAATGCAGGAATATCATCTGGTTGACGACTTGAGACGAAATTATCGTCGACGACGACTTCTTCATCTGCAAAGTCCACACCAGCATTTTCTAAATCAATTCGAATTGATTTATAACCTGTCATTTTTCTTCCTTTGACGATTTTTGCATTAATCATCAATTGTGGTCCATGGCAGATCGAGAAAATTGGTTTTTTCGACATATCGAATTCTTCGACGAATGAGACGAAACGCTCGTCTTCTCGAAGTAAATCTGGTGAAAAACCGCCTGGAATCAGAAGAGCATCGTAGTCTGCTGCTGAAGTCTCATCAATCGAGAGATCAACATTTACTTTTGCCTCTTCCTGTTTGCCGACGAGTTCTGCACCTTTTTTAGCACCAATGACAGTGATCTCGTGCCCTGCTTCTTTTAATGCATCAACCGGTCCTGTGAATTCTACATCTTCAAAATGATCGGCGAGTACGACTGCTACTTTTTTAGACATGTGATTCATCCCCCAAGTTGTTTGATTTAAATCGGATCTTCTCCGCGATCTCGTGGAGAAACCGTATCATCTGGCATTTCGTCTTTTCCTTTTAGGATTTCCTTTTGTTGCTCCTCTGTCAGTTTCCGTTCTTTATCCGACAGACGATCCCGTTCATCTTCAAACTCTTCATTTGGACGATCGGTTTCTTTCGGTGCCATGGAAAACCCTCCTTATGATTCGTCGATTATGCTTATAGTGAATCGACGACTTTAACAGAAAGATCAACATCAATGTTGCCACGTGTCGCTTTTGAGTACGGGCAGAAATTGTGTGTCTTCTCTAGTAAGTCTTCGGCTTCTTCCTGCGATACGCCAACGACCTCAACGACGAGTTTCGCTGCAATTTTTACACCGTTATCCGCTTCATCCTGTAAGAGGCTGACTTCTGAATTCGTCCGCGTCTCGACTCGTTTTTTTGCTTGGCGCGCCATTAAGTTATAGGCACCATCAAAACAAGCGGCATATCCTGCTGCGAATAACTGTTCCGGGTTTGATGTCGGAATGTCTTCTTTGCCTTTTGTTCCTGGCATGACTAAATCGAGATTGATGACGTTATCGTCTGAAGCGACTTTCCCGTCGCGACCACCGACTGCAGATGCACGTGAAGTAAGAATGACGTTTGACATGATAGAAAACCCCTTTTCCTGTTGAATTAAAGAATGCTTTTTTTGCCACATAGACAGTAATACCCGTCACTGAGGGAGATAAACACAAGAGGTGTCTATCACCTTAGCTAATCATTTTTTAAACAAGCAAAAAAAAGACGATGAACTCGAAGTCCATCGTCTTGCACCTTCTATTTCTTACCCGATCTCTTCTGTTGCAGTTTCTTCTTGATCAGGCAATTGAAGATAAATCGACTTCACTTGATGATTATCGACTTCCATGACTTTGATCGTGTATTCCTGATAGCGGAATTCTTGACCACTCGACACTTCCGTATCCTGTGCCATGACCCAGCCACCAATCGTATCGATGTCTTCTTCTTCGATTCCTAAGTTAAAGCGTTCATTTAGGTCATCAATCAAGACACGGCCTGAGATGCGGTATAGTCGCTCATGAATTTGTTCGATATCTGCTTTCTCATCCTTATCGAATTCATCTCGGATTTCTCCGACGATTTCTTCCAAGATGTCTTCCATCGTGATGACACCAGCTGTACCACCATATTCATCGATGACGAGTGCCATCGGTGTCCGTTCCACCTGCATTTTCAGCATGGCATCTTGAAGCGGAGAATATTCGGATACAATCGGCAAGTTGTGGATGTAATAGCTTAATGCTTTTCCTTTGTTCGCCATATGATCCGTAAACAATTGTTTCGCATTGATGAAGCCAAGGATTTTATCCTTATCTCCTTCTTCCGCTACTGGGTAACGTGTGAACTGATACTCTTCAACGAGGCGAATGATGTCCTCCATCGATGCATCGTTCGAGATCGTGATTAAATCCGTCCGCGGTAACATGATGTCTTTCGCGATTCGCTCATCGAACGAGAAGATGTTCTGCATGTAGGAAAGCTCAGTCTGGTTGATTTCTCCACTCTTATAACTCTGCGTCATGATGATTTTAATCTCTTCTTCAGAATGGACTTCTTCGTGTCCCGCTGGCTCGACGCCAAACAACCGAAGAATGATTCGTGCTGAACCGTTCAATGTCCAGATGAAAGGTTTCATGATTTTACCGAACCAATATAGTGGTGGCGCGAGTAACATCGTGATCGCTTCCGTTTTTTGAATCGCTAAAGATTTTGGAGCAAGTTCTCCAAGCACGACATGAAGAAACGTTACAATCGAGAATGCAAGAACGAACGAAATGATCGTCGAAACGGAGTTCGGAATGTCAATCTCTTCGAACAACATACCGAGAATCGCACCCACCGTTGATTCTCCTAACCACCCGAGACCAAGCGCTGTCACCGTAATTCCAAGTTGACAGGCCGATAAATAATAATCCAAATTCTCAAGTAGCCGCTTCGCCACTTTCGCAGTCTTGCTTCCTTCTGTAATCAACTGATCGATTCGAGACATTCGCATTTTGACGACCGAAAATTCGGCAGCTACAAAAAAAGCGGTTAAGACGATGAGTAGTGCAATGACGAGTAACCGAATGATGATCGTCGTCGTGTCGAATGTCTCCATTGAGTGTGTACTGTCCAATCGTTTCCCCGAAGAAAGGGGATTCACCTCCATTAATATAAAGCCAGATGCCAAGGCATCTGGTGGTTTACAGCAAAAAGAAGCTTCAGACTTTCAAAGCTTCCCTACTTTTTCATATTCATACTATAACGGAACTTTCATAAAATGTGTACTTGAAGACATCATTTCAGACCGTCAGACGACATAGAGAATAAAGATTACGATCATGAGTAACATCGCGATTCCCTTTAATAAGGCACTTGATAAGATACCAAGGACTGTTCCGATCCCAACTGAAACCGAGGTTTTCCATGTTTTTTTACTAATGATTTTTTCCGTCAAGATGGCAAAGACAAACGGGAAAATTAATAATCCGATACCCGGCAAAATAAATGGTCCCGCAATCAATCCGACTGTCGTTGCAATCTTAGCCGCTTGTGAGCCTCCTCGTCGATCGACGGTGTAGGCGCTAACGAGATAATCGAGTGTGAATAAGAGAATGATGAATATCGCTTGAATCACCCAAAAACTAATCGATAGTTCAGAGAACCCGAATCCGAATCCATAAATCAAAAAACCAACTACTAAAATCGGCGCACTTGGGATGATCGGATACACGAGACCTGCAAAAGCGACTAGAAAACAGACGACGATCAGACTCCATAACAAGATTGTCACTTTCTATTCCTCCCTTCTTTTGATTCTCTTGCCCTTTTTACGTCGAAGGGGAGACAAAAGTTTCATTCAACGCCCGATGGATTTGATTTTGTAAAAAATCACGATCCCAGTCGTTCATTGTTTCAAAACGTACTTCCGAACAGATGTATGGAATGAACCGTTGAATCGTTTCATAGTGAGCAGGTAAGGCTTGCCGCTTCATCGTTCCAAGCGACTCGAGCATCGTCGCGAGAACCGAAATATCCTCTGCTCCGTAATGTCGTAGTTGATAAAACGTCGTGTACAACAATTGTTGGTAAGTTTCACGGACGATGACGTGCTGCTTGTCCTCGCCAACAACCAGCACACCATCTGGTATTACGGCGTACTGTCGCATTAAGTCACCAATGATCCGAATCGCATGTCTTGCTGTATTTGGATCATTGATCCCTGGAGAAATAGCACGTAAAGCAACTTCACTTAATTTTTCAAGAACGAATGCAAAATCCTGTTCTGAAGATTTCGTCGGCCCAATTAAGATACTTTCATTGATATCCGGGCAAGTTGCCCGCCCGATGACTTCTCCCTCTGTTACGAATGAGCCGACGGTTCGATGAATATGCACGCGTTCTTTCTGATCAAAAGCATCATAATCGACTGCTTGAATATATCCGGTTCGAGTTGCCTGAATAATATAAGGATGATTTGTTATCCTCTTACTCTCAGTAATCTTTTGTTCTCCCGATTCT
>Ga0308160_10007860_pt1 | contig 10474 bp, 8 predicted proteins | sample PhyFR1_FD_201036 | JGI IMG/M metagenome (GOLD analysis project Ga0308160, IMG submission 201036) | Phyllosphere microbial communities from UC Gill Tract Community Farm, Albany, California, United States - DLSLF.R1 | ecosystem: Host-associated > Plants > Phyllosphere > Unclassified | place: USA...
CTGAACTAGTCAGCTGGCACCTTCATCAAACGCCCACACTTATCGACTGTTAATTTTTAAAGAACTTTATTCGGTACTGCGCTTGCTGCTTGTCGACAAATCGTTTTGTTTGTCAGCAGCAGAGAAGAGATATTATGCAGTGTTTCGCTTGACTCGTCAACTCCGTCTTTTTCTTCAGCACACTCGATCTGATCGATCAGGCAAGTTTAACTTATTGATTCGGCTAAACTTTTCGTGCGCTGCAGAAGCAGGACGCGAACTATAGCAAATGGCAGACTTATCATGCAAGTGCCAGTTCGACGAGATAACACGAATACAACAGGCATCGAAAAGCGGGATCGATGCCGCGGATATTACGGCTGCGAACCGAACTGGCCGTGTCCCGCGCTTACAAAGCCGGAGGGTCTGCCTGCCCACTACTCTGCAGGGTGTCGCATGAAAGATACCGGAATGTGGCAACTTTGCCCATCACGGCGTCGTCAAGTAAACGCCGGACCTGAGGTCGTCCTTGCGTCGCCGCCGGCAGAATCCCGGTGGGCGCGCTCGAAGTCCTCGATCGGCACCGGCAGTCCGAGCAGAAATCCCTGCAGCGTCGAACAGCCCCGCTCGACGAGGAAGCGGCGCTGGTCTTCGTGCTCCACGCCTTCGGCGACGATATCGAGCTTGAGCGTGCGCGCCAGCGCAATGATCGCCTGCACGATCGGTACAGCGTTCGGGTCGACATGCACGTCGTGCACGAACGAGCGGTCGATCTTCAGGCCGGCCAGCGGAAAGCGCCGGAGGTAGGACAGCGAAGAATAGCCGGTGCCGAAATCGTCCAGCGAGAAGTGCACGCCCAGGTCGCGGATGCGGTGCATGGTTTCGTTCAGCACGGCCATATCGTCGGCGAAGACGCTTTCGGTCAATTCCAGGCACAGCTTCCCGGAAGGCGCACCGGTGCCGGCCAGGATCGCGGCGACGGTCTCGGGAAACGAAGGCTCGCGCAGCTGCTGCACACTGACATTCACGCCGAGCTTGAGTTTGGCCAGCGCCCGGTCGCCGCGCCAGCGCGCGAGCGCGCGGCAGCTTTCCTCGAGCACGTGCCGGCCGAGCGTGACGATCAGGCCGGAGGACTCGGCCAGGCCGATGAACTCGTCCGGCCCGACCAGGACGCCATCGGCGCGTTGCCAGCGCACCAGCACTTCGGCACCGATCAGGCGTCCTTTGCCGCTGAACTGCGGCTGGCAGAACAGCACGAACTGGCGCAGCGAAACCTCGTCGTGCAGCGCGCTCTCGAGCGCCGCCTGGCGGTCGGCCGCGTTCTGCATGCTCGGATCGAAGAAGCGCGCCAGGTTGCGCCCTTCCGCCTTGGCCTGCTGCATGGCGAGGTTTGCCTGCTTCAGCACGGTCTCGGTGTCGGCACCCTTACCGTCGAACATGACCACGCCGATGCTCGACGAGGTCACGAATGGCCGCCCGGCCAGCCGGTAAGCCCTGCCCAGTTCGGCCTGAATCTTGCGTGCCACCTGCCCCGTTTCGGCCACCGCCTGCGCCGCCGAGTCCCCCAGGCCGTCGAAGGCGATCACGAACTCGTCGCTGCCGAGGCGCGCCAGCTGGTCGCCGTGGCGCACGGCGTGGCGCAGCCGCTGCGCAACCTGGCGCAACAGCGCATCCCCGGCATCGCGCCCCATCGTATCGTTGACCAGCTTGAAATTGTCGAGGTCGAGGGTCAGGACCGCGCCGAACTGGCCGCTGCGCCTGCCTCGCGCCAGGATCTTGTCCAGTTCATCGACCAGGTAACGGCGGTTCGGCAAGCCCGTCAGCTGGTCGAAATTCACCAGCCGGTAGATGCGGCGCTCGGCCGCCTTGCGTTCGCTCAGGTCGCTATTGGTACCCGACACGCGCAGTGGACGCCCGCCGGCATCGCGCAGCACGAAGCCGCGCGACAGGACCGGTACGTAATGGCCGTCGCGGTGGCGCAGCCGCAGTTCGACGGCGTAGGCGTGACCGCGGCCGGCATACAGCCGGTCCATCGACGCCGCCACCACCGGCTTGTCGTCCGGATGCGCCAGCCTGGACCACAAACCGGGATCGGCCGGCAATTCGCCGGGCGCATAGCCGAGCATGGTCCACCAGCGGTCGGAGTAATAGATCTCGCCGCTGGCGATATCCCAATCCCAGGGTGCGTCGGTGGAACCCTGCAAGACCAGGCGCAGGCGCTCCTCCGACTTTTCGAGCCGCTGCTTGGCAGTCTTCAGCGCGGTGCAGTCGGTGAAGCACACCACGATCCCGTACAGATTTCCATCAGCATCGAATTCGGGATAGGCGTTGCAGATCAGCCAGCGCTGCGGTGCGCGCCCACTGGCGGGCACGCCGACAATCAGGTCCTTCATCTTCTCGCGGGTGCGCAGGACGACGTTGACCGGGTAGTCGCTGGCATCCATCAGCGACATATCCGGCCGGACGAAGCCCCAAGTCAGCGCATCGGCGCCGCTGCCGACCAGGCTCGCATCGCCGCGCCCAAGCAGTTCGCGCGCCAGGGCGTTGACCGACTGGACGCGACCGTCCGCAGCATGCACGACGACGCCGGCAGGCAGGTGATCGAGCAGCTCGTCGAGCCGGCGCTGGACGTCGGCTGGGGCTTCCTGCGACATGGTTTCCCCCGGGCCGTGAACAAACCCTCAAGGGCCGCATCATATGCCAATGGCTTCCTCATGGCGCACGATCAGGTGCAGGCGGCGCCGGAAATGCCACGGTGACGACGCAACCCTGCCCGTCCGCCTTCCTGCCGATCGATACCGTGGCCGCGTGCTGGTTCGCGATTTCCTTCACGATGCTCAACCCGAGTCCGGCGCCGCGTACGCTGCCGGCGTGCAGGCGGTAGTAGGGCCGGAACACCTGCTCGACCTCGTCGTCCGGTACCGGCTCGCCATCGTTCGCCACCTGCAGCAGGACCGACGCCCCCTCCCTGCGGATGGCCACGTCGATGTCGCCGCCGGCGCAACCGTGCTGCGAGGCGTTGTCGATCAGGTTGCGCAGCAACTGTTCGAGGCGGAACGGATCGCCCTCGACCCGGCAATCGCGCGGCGCGCTCAGGCCGAGCGACTGGCCGCGCCGCGCCAGCAAGGGCTCCTGCAGCTCGATGACCTCGCGGCAGACTTCCGTCAGCGACACCGGCTCGTGCAACGCGAGATCGGTCTTCGACGCCAGCCGGCTGAAGGTCAGGAGCTGCTCGGCCAGCAGCGTGGTGCGCTTGAGGGCGGCGCTGGCTTCCGCCATCGAATGGGCACGTTCGCTGTCGTCGTGCGCCCGCATCGCGTTCTGCACGTGCAGCTGCACCGCCGCGATCGGCGTGCGGATCTCGTGCGCCGCGGCGTCGATGAACTGCTGTTCGCGTTCGAACGCGCGGCGCACACGCAGCAGCAGGTCGTTCAGCTCGTCGGCGACCGGCACCAGTTCGTCCGGCAGGCCATCCAGCCCGACCGGCGCCAGCGATTCCGGGTCGCGCCGCGCGATCGAGTCGGCCAGCTTGCGCAGCGGGCGCAGGTTGGTGGACAGGACCAGGTTCACGGCGATCACCAGGAACAGGCTGCCGACCAGTACCGGCACCAGCACCGAGGTGCCGAGCTGGTGCACCATCTCTTCGCGCACCTCGTCCTTTTCCGCCACCAGTATCCATACCTGCCCGGATTTCAATGCGAACACCTGCCACAAGGTGTCGTCCAGGCGTTTTTCGCTGAAGCCCGGCGCGAACCGGCCCAGGGCCGTCTCGGGTGCCGATGCCGACCGCGCGAGCAGCCTGCCTTCGCTGTTCCAGATCTGGAAAGCGATCTTGTGTTCGTAGGGATGGCCCCAGGCGCTGGGGCCGCCCGAACGGCCGATCTGTTTCGGGATCGGAATCTCGATCGGCCGGGCCAGCGTCGCCGTTTCCAGCTGGTGCGCGGCCAGCGCTTCGAGCACGCGTGCCGAACTCGCGAGGCGGGCACTGAAGAATTCCTGCGATTCGTGGCGCGCGAACAGGTGGGCGGCCAGCAGGATGGCACCCAGGATCGGCAGCATGCACACCATCGTCCTGCGCACCAGGCGCCGGCGGATCGAATACCGCTTCGCCGTCATGCCTCGGCCTTGCCGATGCGGTAGCCGAGGCCGCGCACGGTCCGCACGACTTCCGGGCAGATCTTGCGCCGCAGGTGGTGGACGTAGACGTCGATCGCATTGCTGGCCACGCCATCGCCCCAGCCATAGATCGACTCCTCCAGTTCCTGGCGGCTGAACACCTTGTTGGGCGATTCCATCAGGCGCCGCAGCAGCATGAACTCGCGGTGCTGTACTTCGATTTCCCTGCCCTGCCAGCGCACCGACATCGCAGCCAGGTCGAGCTGCAGCTCGCCGAACTGCAGCTGGTTGACCGGCAGCCCGGAACGCCGCCGTTCGAGCACGCGCACGCGCGCCAGCAGTTCGTCGACGTCGAAGGGCTTGATCAGGTAATCGTCGGCACCGAGGTCGAGGGCCTGGATGCGGTCGCGCACCGCGTCGCGCGCCGACAGCACCAGCACCGGAATGGCGTTGCCGCCGCGCCGCAGCCGCGCCAGCACCTCGAGCCCGTCGAGACGCGGCAGGCCGAGGTCGAGGACGGCGAGGCCGAATTCGTTGTCCGACAGCGCGGCGACCGCCTGTACCCCATCCGCGACATGTTCGACCGTGTAGCGGGCCCGCTCGAGCGCCAGCCGCAGTCCGGAGGCAAGCGACTCATCGTCTTCGACCAGCAATATCCGCAATTTCCACTCCAGTTCCCATCCAGATGCCGTGATTATTTACGCTGGGCCGCGATTTTTTCAAGCAGGGCCTCGATTTCCCTGCGCCGGCCCTCGTCCGCCAGCTTGCGGCCGGGACGCGGCGGCGCCTGCAGCGCCTTGCGCAGGTACTGCTCGGCGCCCGCATAGTCCTTGTTGCGGAACAGGTAGTCGCCATAGAAGTAATTGGCGTCGATGCCGGCCGGGTTGATCGCCAGGCCCTGCTTCAGGTACTCCACCGCCTTCTTGTCGTCGCCGAAGCCGATCGGCCAGCCCGGCACCTGGTAGTACAGGCTGCCCAGGCTGGTGTACGCGGAACCGGACAGGGCCTGCGGATCGATCTTGAGCGCGGTCTCGAAGTCCTTCCTGGCATCCTTGGCCAGGCCGAGCGCACCCAGCCCGCCCTTGGCACCGGCGTAGCTGGCGACGATGATGCCGTGCCAGATCAGGACTTCGGCGCGATCCGGGAAGCGCGCCAGCGCCTGGCCGGCTTCGGCGGCAAGGCCCGCGAAGCGCTTTTCCTGCTCGGGCGCCGGCGCGCCGTACTTGACTTCTTCCCAGCGGTGCTGGAGCTGGCTGACGGTGTCGTCGACCGGCGCCGCGCGCACGCTGCCGATGGCCGCGGCACCGAGGGCTGCGACGAGCACGATTTGGATATTCGTTTTCATGATGTTCTCGCTTCGGTTCATTCAGGCAGGAATTTGCGGATCTGGGCGAGCTGGCCGCGGATCGCGCGGTCGGGCAAGCCCGGCAGCATCTGGTTGACCAGCACCAGCAGCGCTTCCTTCAGGCCCGGCTTGCGCTCCCAGGTGCTGCCGGACAGGAATTCGCGCAGCTGGGCCGCGACCTGCACCGGATTGTCGGTCGGCACCCGCATCTCGGCGTTCATCGCCTTGACCGCCGGGCTGTTGATCGCGGTGTCGGTGGCGCGCGGGATGAAATGGCGCACCTGGATCGCGGTATCGGCCAGCTCGCGCCGCAGCGCCTGGGTAAAGCCGCGCAGGCCGGCCTTGCTGGCGCAATAGCCGGCAAAGCCGGGGTAGCCCAGGTAGCCGAACAGCGAACCGACATTGACGACCTGGGCCTGCCCGGCCTGGCGCAGCTGCGGCAGCAGGCACTGGGTGAGCAGCATCGGCGCCAGCAGGTTGGTGTCGAGCAGGCTGCGCAGCACCGCCGCATCCTGGGTCTGGAATGCGTGGAAATCGTTGGCGCCGGCATTGTTGATCAGGAGGTTGGCGCCACCGAGACCGCGTGTCACCTGTTCCACTTCATCCAGCGTGGCCTGCGCAGTGAGATCGCCCCTGACGATGTGCACCTTGCCCGCCCCGAGCTGGCCCTGGAGGATACCCAGGGCCTCGGCATTGCGCCCCACCAGCACCATCCATTCGCAGTCCCTGGCCAGCGCCAGCGCGATCGCCTGTCCGATGCCGCCCGAGGCGCCGGTCAGCACCAGGCGCCACTTTCCCTGTTCCATTCAATTCTCCTGGAACAGGTCGGCGCGGCGCGGCAGGCTGCGGAAGATGTCGCCGTACAGGCGGTAGATCATGCGCGCGCAATGGATCACGGCTTCCTGGTCGGCCGGCTGGTCGAGGCGGTTCATCAGTCCCTTGAAGAAGTCGACGTGGCCGAGGTCCAGGCTGCCGTGCGAGCTCAGGTAGCTGAACGCTTCCTGCGGCAGCCCCAGCGCCGACTGGATGGTGCCGGCGGCCTGGGTCGCCAGCGCCGTGCTGGTGCCCTCGAGCACGTGCACCATGCCGAAGAAGGCGACTGGATTGCCGCGGTCGATCTGGTGGTAGGCGTAGGCGACCATCGTCTCGGTAGCCGGATGGGGGCGGCCGTGGCGCACCGCGTCGGCGTCGCCGCCGCAGGCCGCGATGTCGTTCAGTACCCATTCCTCGTGGCCGAGCTCTTCCTCGATGTATTCGGCGACCGCGGTACGCAGCCAGGCATGCGGTTCGCCGAGACGGCCACCGCAGGCCATCAGCAGCGGGATCGTGTGCTTCACGTGGTGGTAGGCCTGGGTCAGGAAGGCGATGTACTGGGCGGTGACGATCTCGCCGCGCAGCGCATCCTGGATCACCGGCACCGCGAACAGCTGTTGCCGGTCCTGCCCGGTGCGCTCGAGCAGGGTGTCGTAGAACTGCATCTTATTCTCCATCCATCTGATAAATAGGGTCGATCTGCGCACGGCAGCGCGCGAAAGCGGCGTCCCGCCGCAGGCGGCCGTTGGCGGTGGCGGTGCCGTCGGCCACGCCGAAGGGCCGGGTGCGGAACCAGCGCCGGATGCGCGCATAGTCGGGCAGCTCGCGGTTGGCGGCGGCGACGGCGGCGTCGATGTCGGCATCGGTAATTCCGGCGTGCAGCGGCACGATGGCGGCGGCGAGGAAGGGCCGTGCGTCGCCGACCACCATGGCCTGCGCCACGGCGCCGGTGCCGACCAGGGCCGCTTCCGGCCATTCGGGCGAGATGTTGCGGCCGTAAGCGGTGACCAGCACATTGCTCTTGCGCCCGTCTATATACAAGTAGCCGTCGCCGTCGAGGTGGCCAAGGTCGCCGGTGCCCAGCCAGGCGTCGCCCGGTCCAGGGGCGCCCAGGTAGCCGGCCATGGTCCCGCCGCCGACCTCGATCTCGCCGTCGGGCGCGATGCGCACCCGGCGGTTCGGCAAGGGACGGCCGACGCTGCCGGCGCGGTCGGCGCCGGGCACGCTCAGGGCGACCACCGAGCCGCACTCGGACAGGCCGTAGCCCTCGTACACCGGAAAGCCCTTGGCACGCGCCGCGGCGATCAGCGCCGGCGGCGTCTTGGCGCCGCCCACCGCCATGAATTTCAGCGTACCCAGGCGCGGGTCGCCCGCCGCCGTCACCGCGACCAGGGCCTGCAGCATCTGCGGCAGCAGGATCACGCTCTCGGCCTGCTCCGCCGCGATCGTATCGAGGCAGGTTACGGGGTCGAACCCGGACGCGCCACTGAGACCGGTGCGCGCCAGCGGCAGGCAGATGTTGACCGCATCCGACAGCAGGGCCGTGTACACGCCGGCGATGTTTTCGAGCAGCACGGACAGCGGCAGCAGGTTCAGGTGGCGGCGGATCGCCAGCCCCGCCAGCTGGTCGCGCAGGACCTGGGCCAGCTCCCACTGCTGCCCGGAGCTCAGGCATACCCCCTTGGGCTGGGCCGTGGTACCGGAGGTGAAGGTGATCTTCTGCACGCCGGCGGGCACCGTCGCCTGCGCCACCGGACGGGCGTGCAGCTGCAGCCCGCCCGGGCAAGGCACGGCCTGGCCGAAGCCGAGCAGCGCCGCGTGTTCGGGGCGCATGCAGAACATGCCCTCGGCCGCGGCGGCCCCGACCACATGCTGCCACTGTGCCGGGGTGAAGAAGGACGGCAGCGGGACCAGCGTCATCCCGGCATCGTGCGCGGCCAGGTCGGCCGCGATCCAGTCCGGGCTGTTGTCGGCCAGGATCGCCACCGCCGCATGCGGGCGGAAGGCGCTGCGCAGCACCTGGGCGATGTCGGACACGCGCCGGGCCAGCTGGTCCGCGCTCCAGGTGCCGTCGGCGCCGGCGAGTACCGGGCGCGCGCCGCTCAGACCTGCGCCCAGGTCAGCGCGCCAGTTGTGCATGGCCATAACCGATATTGCCGAACATGACTTGCGGCTTGCTCGTGTAATAAGACCCCCAGTCGCGTCCCGCATCGTGCAGGCGCGCCGGATCCGCGTCGGCCAATACGGTCGGCACCAGCCGCAGCCGCGCAAAGGAATTCAGCAGCGCACGGGTCGCGGTGAAGGCGACCCAGATCAGGCCCTGCTGGTGCAGGTGGCGGGTCATGAACACGATCAGGGCGCGCGCGGCGCCGACGCTGGTGCCGGCCAGGTTGCCGACTTCGACGATGTCGGCGCGTTCGACCGGCATGCCGACCCGCTGCGCAATGCCGTTTTCGACCGGCTGGTCCATGTACTGCTCCAGGAACAGCCTGCCGTCGCGCGCCAGCGAGTAGCCAAGGGCCGCCACCCAACGCCCGCAGGCGTCGCGGCAGCCGGCGAGCATGCGGCAGAAGTGCTGCACCCTGGCACCGTAGACCCGCGAAAATTCCGCGGCGATGAAGGCTTCCAGGGCCGGCCGCTCGGGGTGGCCGGGACCGATCCATTCGAGCCTGTAGCCGATGGCCGCGGCGCCGCCTTCCGGCGGACTGCACACGCGGTCCGTGACTGACGATACATCGGGCACTGCGCTCTCCAGTTGTTGAGTTTGGAGCAAGGTAAGCCGGGAAGATTAAGGCGGGATTAATCGGGGAGGTCGTGAACTTGTGCCGCCGCCTGCTCTCTGACCGGTTCCAGGCAGGCCTGGACATCGATGCAAGGAAAGGAGACAGGCAATGGACATACATGGCGGTAAGCTTCGCAAGCTGGCGTGCGCAGGGGCGCTGCTGGCAACGCAGGCGGATGGCCGGGCGCAGGCGGACGCGCCCGGCGAGGAGGCCGCGGCCGGCACGACGCCGGCCGCACGCTATTCGGTGGTCAACCTCGGCGTCGGTTTCGATGCCGAGATCCCGACCATCAACAACCGCGGCCAGGTCGCATTCACGGTCCGTACCGAGGACGGGGAACCCGGCCTGTTCTATGACGGACGCACGATCCGCGATATCGGCAACCTCGGCCGCAACCGGACGTACGCCAAGGCGGTGAACGACGATGGCGTGGTGGTCGGGCGCTCACAGTATGCGGGCGACCGCTTCGATTTCGATTCGGTCCACGCCTTCCGCTGGCGCCAGGGGGCCGGCATGCGCGACCTCGGCACGCTGGGCCTGGCCCCCTACTCCTTCGCCGAGGACGTGAACAACCGGGGCTACATCGCCGGCACCTCGTATTTCCAGGGCGGGGCCAACGAGTACCTGCATGCGGTACGCTGGAGTCCGGACGGCACGATGCGCGACCTGGCAACGCTGCCGGGCGCCTCGCTTGCGGTGGCGATCAACGAAGGCGGCCAGGTCACCGGCAACATCACCTTCGCCGACGACAGCCGGCACGCCTTCTTCTGGACCCCGGAACGCGGCATGATGGACATCGGCGCGCTCGGCTCTGGCGAATCGATGGCGGTTGCCATCAACGCTTCCGGCCAGATCGTGGGGCACTCGCCGCCGGTGCTGCGCGGCGACTCGCATGCCTTCTTCTGGAAACCGGGCGGGCGCATGACCGATCTCGGCACCTTCGGCGGCACCCGCTCGTTTCCGTCGGACATCAACGACGCCGGCCAGGTCGTCGGCTTTGCCACCACGCCGGCCGACAACGAGCATGCGTTCTACTGGGGCGGCCGCGGCCGCATCGTCGACCTCGGCACCTTCGGCGGCGCCCGTTCGTATGCCAGGAAGATCAACCGCTACGGCATGGTCGTCGGCGAGGCCATGGTACGCAACGGCAGCTTCCACGGCTTCGCCTGGACCCGCGGCGGCGGCAAGGTCGACCTCAACAACCGTCTCGGCCGCGTGCCGCGCGCGCTGGTGACCGAAAGCGCGTGGGGTGTGGCCGACAATGGCACGATCCTGGCCCGCTCGAACGCCGGCCTGGTGGTCCTGAAGCCGGGCATGCCGCGCGACGACGCGCCGGTGCTCGGCGGCCTGGCGAACGGCACGACCTTCTTCTACACCGCACCGTATGCCGCGGTCACCTGGTTCCTCGATGCGAATGCGGCCGATACGCACCGTGCCA
>Ga0308160_10007861_pt1 | contig 10474 bp, 8 predicted proteins | sample PhyFR1_FD_201036 | JGI IMG/M metagenome (GOLD analysis project Ga0308160, IMG submission 201036) | Phyllosphere microbial communities from UC Gill Tract Community Farm, Albany, California, United States - DLSLF.R1 | ecosystem: Host-associated > Plants > Phyllosphere > Unclassified | place: USA...
AGCTCAAAGACATGGCGAAGGCCATGGAGGAGTCCTGGCCGCCCAACCACGAAGCATGGGCGAGCCGCAGCGACGAACTGTCCCTCACTGCGGCCGCGGTGCGGACAGCGGTGCACCAAGCGGAGCTGAGCGCCAAAGCGAATCCCAGGTCCCGGCGTCGTGCGACCCGCCTGCCGGCCGACCTCTCAGGTTTGCGGACCCTCGAACGGCTCACTTTCCACGTCCAGGACATCACCGACGTCCTGGCAAGTGCCATCTGGGAAGAAGGCGCCGGAACAGTCATCCCGGATGCTGTGGTGGGCTACCTTTCGGAGTCTTTGGAAGCCGTGGCCTCCGTTGTGGACCATTGGCGGGACGGGGAATCCGGCGAGCTGACCAGACGCATGGCTGATGCGAAGGACAGCATCACCGCCCTGAGCAACGCCGTGGCCGAGGCTGCGGCGGGCCAGGCACCCGTGAACGCACCGGCTTCCGTGGCCATGAGCCTGCGCCGGATCCTGACCGTGGTGCTGTCGTCGGAATAGGGCTGGATCTACCTCAGCGCGGCCTCAGCGGGGGCGACCCCGTCCGGCCCTTGCCCGCTCCGATTCCCTCCAGCATCTCTGCCAGGGACTCCAGCGAAGAATGCTTCGGCGACCAGCCCAGCAGGCTGTGCGCACGGGAACAATCCATGATGGGCGCGTTGGCCGCCATGTCCACCCAGCCGCCGTCGGTCACCTGCAGGCGCAAACGCCACGTGGCCTCGACGACGGCGCGAAGCACCGCGAGCGGGAACGGCAGCAAACGCCTGGCCTTGAAGATCCATGCGAGCGCGTTGGGGTCTATCACCGGTTCGGCGGCAATGTTGTAGGCGCCCTCGGCCTTGTGCTCCAACACCCGCCAGTACGCATCCGCGGCGTCCGCCGTGTGTACGGCCTGGAACACCAACTCTTTGGGTAGGGCTACCACCGGGAGCCATGGCTTACGCGGAACCAACCGGGGCAGGAGCCGGCCGAGGAAGTAGCGGCCCACTTCGCTTCCGCCTCCGGAGCTGAACATCAGTGCGGGGCGGAGGCGGGCCACCACAATGTCCGGGTTCTCTTTGGCGAACTCGTCCAGGAGGCGTTCCTGCTCCGCTTTGTCCGCGCTGTAGTGCGAGCTGCGGATACCGCCAGTGGGCCAGCCTTCCTTGGTGCGTTGGTCCTTCGGCGCCGGCGAGTAGGCTCCCACGGAGGAAGCGCAGACAAAGTGCCCCACCCCGGCTTTGCGCGCGGCGGCCAGGACGTTGGCCGTGCCCTCCACGTTGGTGCGTCGCAGCAGTTCCCTGTCGTGGTTGGGCTGGATGAGCCAGGCCAGATGAACCACGGCGTCGGCCCCGGCGAGGGCAGTTTCGAGTGCCGGTTGGTCCGTGGGCGAGCCGATGTCCAGGGTGTGCCACTCCACCCCGTGGTAGGGGGCGGCATCCGGATCCGGTTCCCGGCGTACCACGCCCACAAGTTCCAGGTCCGCGCCCTCTTCGGAACGCGCCTTCTGCAGCCGTTTGAGCAGTTCCGTTCCGCCGTGTCCGGTGGCTCCGATGATCGCAATGCGCATGCGTGGTTCCTCAGCCTTCATGGTTCTCGCCGCTTGAGCGGATGCGTTCGAGCACCGCTGTGGTGGAATGCTCGGGCACGTAGTCCAGGATGGTCACCGTGCCGCCGTAGCTTTCCACGGCTTCCGTCTCCTGGAGCATTTCCGGGGTGTAGTCCCCGCCTTTCGCGTAGACATCAGGCTGCAGGAGTTCGATGAGCGGGATCGGCGTGGGGGTATCGAAAATAGTCACATGGTCGACGCAGCTCAGGGCGGCGATGACGGCGGCCCGGTCGGCTTCGTGGTTGACCGGGCGGTCGGGACCTTTGAGTTGCCGTACTGAGGAGTCGCTGTTCAGTGCCACCACCAGCACGTCGCCCAGCTGCTTGGCCTGGTTCAGGTAGCGGGTATGGCCGCGGTGGAGGACATCGAAGCAGCCGTTGGTGAGCACTATCCTGCGTCCTTCCCTGCGGTGCTCCTGGATGTGCGCAGCCAGCTCTGTGTCCGTCAACGCCGTGTCCGCGAAGCCGCTGAGGTGTTTGGTGAGTTCGATGGTGGTGCAGACAGAGGTTCCCGGCCTGTGGACCACGACGTCGGCGGCCGCTTGTGCCAGATCCACACTGGTGGTCAGGGGCAAGCCTGCCGCCCGGGCCAGGGTCAGGGCGGCGACGAACGTGTCGCCGGCTCCGGAGGCCTGCTTCTCCGCCTGCGGCCGGGCCCAGGTCCGGTGCGTCGCCGGTTCCGTTGGCGTGCTGTCCGGACGGATGGTCAGCGTCCCCTCCCGGTCCAGGGTCACGACGACGGCGGCCGCACCTGAGGCGCGAAGGAGCTGGTCCGTGTGCGCTTCCACGAAGGGGCACCGGGCAGCACCGCCCGGGAAATCCGCACCGATCAGCCTTGCCGCTTCCTGGGCGTTGGGGGTAGCCAGGTCCGGTCTGAGCGCTGCCCAGTCGGCTGGGTTGTGGGCATCCACCACAACAAGCGTGTCCTGCCGGGGCTCCGGCACACCGCCGTCAACGCCGGGGGCCAAGTGATCCAGGATCGCACTGCGCACCGGGCCTTCCAGTGCCCCTGCGTCGTAGTCGCACAGCACCACGGCAGCGGAGCCACGAAGGGCCTCCGGCACTGCGGCGGCCATTTCCCCACGGCCCGCGTCGGGAATTTCCGTGGCGGCATCGTCCAGCCGCAACATCACTTGCCCGGCGCTGCTCACCCGGAACTTGGTAGTGGTGGTCATGGCAGGGTGCCGGACCATGTGGGAAACGTCGACTCCTGCTGCTTCGAGGGCGGCGGCCAGTGTTGCCCCGGCAGCGTCCTCGCCGATCAACGACACGAAGCGCACCTCGGCGCCCAAGGCTGCGAGGTTCATCGCGGTGTTGGCAGCACCGCCGGGAGCGAAGTCGCGGCGCTGGACCTGGACTACGGGAGCGGGGGCTTCGCGGCAGAACCTTTCGATGGTTCCCTCCCACCAACCGTCAAGGATGGAGTCGCCGATGACCGTCACGACAGGGCGTTCCTCGGCCAAACGGCCCGGCAACCAGTCAGCCAGGCCTTCTTGATTGGATAGGCGTGCCATGGGGTACCTTCCGGTAGAACGGCATGTTCCTGTTCCCGACAGGTACCCCGCGGCACGCGCTTCACACGCCGGACCCGGGAGTTTTCGCTACCTTGAAGAAAGAAACCGCTCATGGATGTTCGTTTGTGTCCCGGAATGGGGCCCGTGCTGGAAAAGTTCCGTGGAGTCCAGCGGATCGCGGTGCTCAGGGGCGGCGGACTGGGCGATTTGATCTACACCTACCCAGCCCTGAATGCACTGAAAAGCGCCTATCCGCAGGCCACCGTCACGCTGCTGGGCACGCCCGTGCACGCAGCCCTGGCCGCCGCTACGGACGGTCCGGTAGACGACGTCGAATTGCTTCCGGTGGCGCGCGGCGTCCACGACGGTCCCCGCAACGGCGAGCACTTCGAGGACGATGCTGAGGACACGGCCGCCCAGGAAGCCTTCTTTGAGGCGATGCGGGCCTGGGAGTTCGACCTTGCGCTCCAGATGCACGGTGGTGGCCGGTTTTCCAACCCCTTCCTGCTCCGGCTGGGGGCGCGGCACACGGCCGGAACGCGCACCAAGGACGCCGAACATCTGGAGCGGAACCTGGACTACGTCTACTACCAGAACGAACCGGAGCGCTGGCTGGAAGTAGCCGGCCTGGCCGGGGCACCCGGCGGTGTCCCCGCTGTCCTGCTCCCCAAGCACGGGCACCGGCAGAACATTGCCGGGTTAAGGGACCCTCTGCGGTCATCGCTGGTGGTGGTCCACCCGGGTGCCACCGATCCGCGAAGGCGGTGGCCGGCGTCGAACTTTGCCGAAGCTGCGGCGGGCATCGCGGCGGAAGGGGCGCAGGTGCTGGTCGTCGGCGACAGCTCGGAAAAGGCGTTGGCCCAGGAAGTTGCCGGGCTGGCCCGGCGGCAGCTCACGGAGTCCCATCGGCAGGCCGTGACGTCCGTGGCCGGCGAGCTCGACGTCGGAGATCTGGCGGCCCTGCTGGCAGAGGCGTCGGTAATGCTGGCCAGCGACAGCGGCCCACGGCACCTGGCACAAGCACTTGGCACTCCCACTGTGGGGGTCTTCTGGCTGGGCAACGCCATCAATGCCGGCCCGCGCGGGCGGGCCATGCACCGCGTCCACATGTCCTGGGTGACTCGCTGCCCTCGTTGCGGGGCGGACATCACCCAGGTCGGCTGGACGGCTCCGCACTGCGGCCACGACGACACCCTCATCAGGGGCATCGCCGTGGCCGACGTTGTTCAGGACGTGCTGGACCTTACGGCCACGAGCCTTCTTCTGCGGGGCAAATAAGGAGTTCGCGGACCTCGCTGCCGAACGGCTGCGAGAGGGCGAACACCACGGCCTGCGCCACATTGGCGGGGTCGTTGAGCTTGGAGTCGTCCTGCGGCTTGTACTGTTCGTCGCGGTCATCGAAGAAGTGGGTCTTCATGCCACCCGGGATGATGGTGGTGACCCCGATGACTCCCCCGGTTTCGGCCGCGAGTGCGCGGCTGAAACCGATCACGCCGAACTTTGACGCGCAGTACGCGGTGGCGTCCGGCAGTGCCCGAAGGCCAAGGGTGGAGGCGATGGTGATGACCCGGCCGCGGGATCCCTTGAGGTACGGCAGGGCTGCCCGGACCACGGAGACCGTTCCCAGGAGGTTGACTCCGATGACCTTTTCCCATTCCTCGGCCGGAACGTCGCCCAGCTTTCCGCAGCGGTCGATCCCTGCGGCAGTGACCACTCCGTCCAGGCCACCCAGGCTTTCGGCGACTTCCTTGACGGCCGATTCCACGGCCTGCCGGTCGGAGACGTCCACTTCCAGGGCTTTGGCCCCCGAGACGTTGCTGACGTCCCGGTCAAAGACGAACGGCGTGCCGCCGGCGTCGCGGATGGCCTCAACGATCGCAGCGCCAAGGCCGGAGCCGCCTCCGGTGACGATGACGCGTCCAGGTGTTTGCGTGTTCATGCGGTTCCTTTCGTTGATCCTGCTGATGGTCAGCTGACCTTGGCAAGGGCTGCAGCCAGGCCGCTGGTGGAGCGTGCCGGATGGAAGGGCACTGTGACACAGCGCCCTCCCCACGCCTCAAGGACGCGGGCTTCCGGCAATTCTTCGGGGGTGTAGTCGCCACCTTTGACCCAGATATCGGGCCGGATTCCGCGGAGGCAGGCTTCGGGGGTGTCTTCGTCAAAGACCACCACGGCGTCAACGCATTCGAGCGCCAGCAGCAACTCGGCACGGTCTTCCACACTGACAATGGGCCGATGCGCGCCTTTGAGCCGCCGGACGGATTCGTCCGAGTTCAAGCACACGATCAGGCAGTCGCCCATGCTTCGCGCCGCTGCCAGCGTCCGGGCGTGGCCCGCGTGGAGGAGGTCGAAGCATCCACCCGTGGCCACTACGGTGCCTCCGGCTTCGCGGGTGGATCGGGCCAGGCGGACTCCGTCCTGGCGGAGGTCGGCGGTATCCACCAGTTCCAGACCCTTGGGTTCGACGACGGGTCCCGCCCCGGGCGCCACCTGGACCGCTGTTTCGTCCCCCACCATTGCGAGCGCCGCCGCACCGCCGGCGGCCAGGAATGCTGAAGCGTCCCCGACGGCCCGCGCGGCAGCTTCCGCCGGGCCCAGTCCTTTGCCCAGGTGAACAGCGAGGCTTCCGGCAAGACGGTCGCCGGCACCACAGGGATCGCTGACGTGGGTCTTCGGGGCCGGAATGCCCTGCGGCTGAGCGCCCGCCGCGAGCAGGACGGCGCCGTCCTCGCCCTTCGTCACCAGCACGGACGCGCTTCCCCACGCGTCCAGCAGGAACCGCCCGGCAACTTCGGCCCCAAGGTGGTTCCCCTCCAGGCCTGCGGCCTTGGCAAAGGCGAGTGCTTCGGCAAAGTTGGGTGTCACCACGGACACTCCCGCCACGGGGACCGAACCGGCGGGGTGCGGATCCCACACCACCGGAACATGCCGGGCAGCTTCCGCGAGCGACGCCCGGATAGCCGGGTTCGCGGTGATTCCCCGCCCATAATCTGCCACCACCACGGCGTCCGCCGACACGATGGCTCCGAGCATCTCCCCGGTACTGGACGGGACGGGGGCCGGTGAACATCCTTGATCGAACCGGACCATCGGATGCGTTCCGATCCGCACCCGGGTCTTGGTGGGCGTGGGAGCCAGCGGGGCTCCGGCGAGCACGGAAACACCAGCCAGTGCGCGCCTGAGGTGGCTTGCGCCGTCGTCGTCCGCCAGCGCGGTAACCAGCGTAACGTCATGGCCGTCGCGCGCCAGCACGGTGGCGACCAGCCCGGCGCCACCCGCCCGACGCCGGACGTCCGCGACGTCGACCACCGGCACCGGCGCGTCGGGGCTCAGCCGGGTGGCGGCACCGTTGATGTCGACATCCAGGAGCAGATCGCCAACAACCGTGATCTTCATGGTCGGCCACCCACCTGAGTGCCGGCACGCCGTGCGATCTCCGCGTCAAAGGCCCGGCACACGGCGTGGACCGCGATGAGGTGGCCTTCCTGCGCGTTGGCTGCGATGGCGTCCACTGTGACGGCTTGGTCGCAGGCGTCGGCGAGCGGGTTGGGGCCAGGGCCGGTGAGGGCCCAGGTAACGATGCCGCGGTCACGCGCCGCACGGACAGCCTTGAGCAGGTTGGGACTGCGTCCGCTGGTGGACAGAAGCATCAGTACGTCACCTGCCCGGCCGTGGGCCCTGACCTGGCGCGCGAACACTTCCTCATAGCCGTAGTCGTTGGACAGTGCGGTGACCGCGGATGACTCGGCGTGGAGGGAGATCGCGGAGAAGGGCGCCCGCTCGTCGTCGAACCTGCCCACCAATTCGGCCGTGAAGTGCTGGGCTTCCGCCGCTGATCCGCCGTTGCCTGCCGCCAGAAGGCGCTGCCCGGACAGCAGCCTGGCTGCCAGCTCCGTTCCCCACCCGGACAGCCGGTGCGATTGCGAGCGCAAAGACTCCAACGCGGGGAGGACGTTGTCCAAGTGCCGGGTGACTTCGGTGTTGTGGGTGGGATCGCCGGGATCGGTGGCCCAACGCGCCGGCAGGGCGTCGGGTACGCGGCCCGGGAGCACGGACTCGGTAGTCACACGGCTTTCAAAGGTCACAGCGCCGTTCCTTCCAGTGGTTCCAGGACTTCATCGGCCTGCCGCGACAACCCGGCAGCCAGAACAGATCTGTACGCTTCCTCAGTGTCCGCGGCGATGCGTTCCCAGGAGTACCGGGAACGTGCCCGGCGGGCACCGGCGCGGCCCATGTCAGCACGAAGCTCCGGGTTTCCCAGCAACCTGGCCAGTGCTTCGGCAAGGGCTTCGGGATCCTTGGGCGGGACATGCAGTCCTGTCTTCTGGTCCACGACCGTTTCCCGGAGTCCGCCCACCGCTGCAGCCACCACGGGCACGCCGCAAGCCATTGCCTCGAGGGGAACGATGCCGAACGGCTCGTACCAGGGCGCGCAGACCACGGCATCCGCGCTGCGGAAAATCGCGGGCATGGAACCACGGGGCACTTGGCCGCGCATGGTCATCTTGTCCTCAACGCCGAGCTCTTTGGCCAAGGACCTGAGCCGTTGAGCTTCGGGATCCTCTTCGAGATTGAGGGCGTCCCCGGAACCACCAACAATCAGCAGGTCCACGTCGTTGAAGCCGGCCTCGGCCAGCAGGGGCAGGGCCTGGATGATCAGGTCCACTCCCTTGCGTTGCACCAGGCGCCCCACGCTCAGGATCCGGTGCGTGCGGGACTTGGGCTCGGCGTCGGACGTTCCTGTGAAGAGGTTGAGGTCCACGCCGCAGGGCGCGATGGAGATTTTTGACCGGCTGATGCCCAGGGCTTTGAGTTCGAAGACCTCGTCCGGGCACGTGGCGATCACCCAGTCAGCGGTGCGGCCCACCCAGGGTTCCAGCCACTGCCGGGCGGGCGGGCTGGTGTCTGCGGCCCCCTGGTGCCTTCGTTTGACCGAGCCCAGCGCGTGGAAGGTCTGGACCACGGGCACGGGATCGGCAGCTCCCGCCCGACGCGATGCTTGGATTGCCGCGAGGCCGGACATCCAGAAGTGGGCATGGACCACGTCCGGCAGTTGGCCCGCCCAATCGGCGCAGATTCCGTCCGCCAACTCGCCCATGAAGGGCAGCAGTTCGTCCTTGGGAACCCTTTTGGCCGGACCCGCGTCAACGTTGACCACGGTGAGTCCCGGACCAACCTGCACCTTTGCGGGCAGTCCGGGATCGTCGCGCCTGGTGTACACCGTGACCTGATGGCCACGGTCGGCCAAGGCCGAGGAGAGTGCCGCAACGTGGACGTTCTGTCCTCCGGCATCAACGCCTCCCAGGGCAGCCAGCGGACTGGCGTGTTCGGAAACCATGGAGATTTTCATGGGTGCGTCCTCTCTGTGTCATGGCTGGCGCTGGTGTCATGGCTGGCGGCTGTGTAGCGGCCGACGGGCAGCCCGGCCAGGAGTTCGTCCCAGGCCCGGTGGAATTTGCCCAGACCGTACCGTTCCAAGGCAGCCTCCCTCGCGACGATCCCCATCGCGTACGCGTCCTCGGGGTCATCCAGCAACCGCTTTGCGAACCTTTGGAGTTCGCCGACGTCGTTGGAGACCAGGCCTGCTCCGCGCGGTATCACCCGGGCCGCTTCGGTGGTGGCCAGGGACAGTACGGGCATGCCCAGGTGCATGGCTTCCAGCAACGCCAGGCCCAGCGAGGTCCACCGCAGGGGATGCAGGTAGAGGCGGCAGCGGGCAAGCTGCCCGTGGAGTTGCCGGGCGGGCAGGTCTCCGGAGATCCGGAGTCTGTCGTTGCCGAACCCAAGGCTCTCCAGGTCCAGTTCCCGGGGCAGTGCTTCGGCGCCCATTCCGAAGACCCTCAAAGGCCCCACGCCCGCGAATCCCGGGAGCAGGTCCGTTCCGGTGACGCGGCCGCGCCGGACGGGTTCGTTGACCACCACACCCATTTCTTCCAGCTCGCCGGTGTAGAGATGGCCAGGATCCGGGATGCCGTGTTCAATGACCGTGGTGCTTGCCGAGCCCGTGTCCCAGAAAAGCTGGTTGAAGTAGGTCACGTGGACCACCGGTATGCTGCTCTGGTCCGCCAACGGATGCAGCGTGAACGGAACGTCGCCTTTGGGGGTGTTGTGTTCCAGGTACACCGCTGGAAGATCGACACCCGGCCGGCGTCCCAGAGTCCGCGCCACTGCCGCGATTTCCTCGGGGCGTTGCAGGACCACTGCGTCCACACTGTCCGGGTCGAGTCCGGCCAGGTCCACTTCCTGAGCCGCGGCTGGCCAGTCACGGCCACCGCGCCCCAACCCCCAGGCGCCGCCGTCGGACGTTTTCGGAAGCAGGTATTCATGCCGGCCGCGGACGAAAGCCTCCATCCACCCGCCGTGGACGTGCCACACCAGGATCCTCATGGTTTCCACACCTTTCGCCGGCTGGTCAGGGAGGAGACGCCTCCCAGGAGCCTTTCCACCGCTTCGACCACCTGTTCCGGGGTTACGGAGCTCAGGCATGGGTGGCCGGGGACGGGACAAATGCGGGCACGGGAGTTCTTGCAGGCCGCGTCCTGGTCACCCAGCAGCTCCAAGGGGACGCCGTAAGGAGCCCAACGGATGGCCGGGACCACAGGCGCGAACAAGCACACCACCGGGGTTCCAACCGCTGCCGCCAGATGGGCGGGCCCGGTATTTCCGGTCACTACGACGGCGGCCCCGGCCAGTACCGCCGCCAGCGTCCGGAGGTTGGTTCCGCCGCCGAGGTTCCTGGCAGAAGGGCCGGCCACCGTTGCCGTGAGAGACGCTTCGCTGGGGCCGCCCGTGACCACCACCCGGTGACCGTAGGCTTCGAGCAATTCCACGGTTGCCGCATGGTGCAGTGCAGGCCAGGCCCTGGCCGGTGCCGCAGCGCCCGGGTGGACCACGATGTAGGGTCCCGCTTCAGCCAGTTCATCCGCCAATCCCTCATGGTCCGGGCCCGGGGTGATGCGCAGTTTGCCGTCGTCACCGTTGGGCAGGACGTAGCCGCCGGCTTCGGCGATGGTGAGGGCACGCACGGTTTCCGGCTGGTCTTCGGGGAAGTCCTCGCCAGGTTTCAGGCGGACGTCCAGGAGGGAGCCGGCGTAGTCCGTGGATGCGCCGGTGATTTTCGTGACCCCGGCGAGCCGCAGGAGCAACGCCAGCGGGAGCGGAGATTGGTGGAAGGACGTGAGGATCACGGCCTCCTGGATGCGGGAGCTGCGGACGAAATCAATGAGTCCGCTGGTCATTTCCCCGGTTACGGGTGGGGCCGGATTCACTATCCAGGGCGACGCCCACGTGTGCACCTGGGTCGCCCCTGGCAGCATCCCTGCGGCGGCTGCCCCGTCCGGGCCGCAGAGG
>Ga0308160_10007863_pt1 | contig 10472 bp, 2 predicted proteins | sample PhyFR1_FD_201036 | JGI IMG/M metagenome (GOLD analysis project Ga0308160, IMG submission 201036) | Phyllosphere microbial communities from UC Gill Tract Community Farm, Albany, California, United States - DLSLF.R1 | ecosystem: Host-associated > Plants > Phyllosphere > Unclassified | place: USA...
TCGATCGCCCCAGACTCCTGCGCCAACCCCTGCAATAGCATCTCCAGGCTCGCCACGTGGCGCTCGGCCGTATCGCGGTCGAACAGGTCGGTCGCGTAGGACAACTCGCCGACAATTTCTCCGCCGGACGCCCGCAGCGACAGTTCCAAATCAAAATGTGCGGTCGACACCTTGCTTTCCAGCTGCGAAATGGACACGCCAGGCAGCTGCAGGCCGCCACGGTCAGGCGTGTTGTCGTAGCTCAGCATGACTTGGAACACCGGCCCATGGCTCATGCTGCGGACCGGCCGCACCGCCTCGACTATTTGTTCGAACGGCAGATCCTGGTGTGCGTAAGCGCCCAGCGTGGTGCCCTTCACCTGTGCGAGCAGATCGTCCACGCTCGCTGCAGCACCCAGATCGACCCGCAGCGGTAACGTGTTGGCGAAGAACCCGATCAGCGGCTCCAGTTCGCGACGATGTCGGTTCGCGACAGGACTACCCACCACTACCTCGGACTGGCCGCTCAGGCGCGAGAGCAACAGCGACCAGCCAGCAAGCAGCGTCATGAATACCGTTACGCCCTGGCGATGCGCCAATGCAGCAAGGTCAGAACTGAGTCCAGCCGACAGACGCACCGGTACCTGACCACCCGCATAGCGTTGCACTGGCGGGCGTGGTCGATCCGTCGGCAGATCCAGCAGCGTGGGCGCCCCGTTCAGCTGATTGCGCCAGTATCCGGCCTGACGCTGCATGACCTGGTCCCTCGATCCGCCGCGTTGCCAGGCGGTGTAATCCGCGTACTGGATCGGTAGCGGTGGTAGTGGATCGGGGCATCCTTGGCGAAACGCCTCATACAGCGCGCTGACTTCCTGCATCAGCACGCCGATCGACCAACCGTCGGAGATAATATGATGCTGGGTCACCAGCAGGACGTGCTCAGCCTCGCCGATGCGCAGCAGGTGTCCGCGGATCAACGGGCCCTGTGCCATGTCGAAGGGCATGTGCGCCTCTTCGCGCTGTTGCAAGGACACCGCCTCGGCTTGCGCCTGTGCGGAAAGACCGCTGATGTCACGCTCGGCTAGCGAGAAGCCGATACCCGCATCATCGATGACCTGGAACGCCTCGCCAGACTGGCTCACGAAACGCGTCCGCAGGACCTCGTGACGGCTGACGATACGATCCAAAGTCGCACGCAGCGCCGCACGGTCGAGCGCGCCACGCAACCGCAGTGCCACCGGCATGTGGTATGCCGCGCCGGCGACGGCATCGAGCTGGTCCAAGAACCACAGGCGCTGCTGCGGCCACGACAGTGGCACGGGGGTATGGCTATCTCGGCATTGAATCGCAGCAACTGGTGCGGCGATGGAAGCTTCTTCAGGCACTTGCAGCAACGCCGCGAGGTCAAGCAGCGTCGGGTGTGCAAAAAGGTCACGCAAGGAGACATCGCACCCGAGCGCATCATGCAGGCGGGAGACCGCCTGCGCCGCGGACAGCGAATGACCACCGAGCTCAAAGAAATGGTCATGACGACCGACGCGCTGCAACCCCAGCAACTCTGTCCAGACTTGCGCGATCGCGACTTCGGTCGGTCCAGACGGTGGCTCGTAGGCGCGACGCACCACCGCCGTATCATCGGGCGCCGGCAGCGCCTTGCGATCGATCTTACCGTTCGGCGTGAGCGGCAACACATCCAATACCACGAACGCGCTAGGCACCATATGCGCAGCCAACTCAGCCGACAGCTTCCGCCGCAAGTCGACAATGGAGACATCACTGCCAGCCGCCATGACAACGTATGCGACTAGGCGCTTGCCGGTTTGTCCGTCTTCTCTGGCGACCACCACCGTTTCGCTGACACCGGTGCAGGCAGCGAGCCTCGCTTCGATTTCGCCGGGCTCGATGCGAAAGCCACGGATCTTCACCTGGAAATCGTTGCGTCCGACGTACTCGAGAATGCCATCACACCGCCAGCGACCGAGATCACCCGTCCTGTACATGCGCGCCTGCGGATCGGCCACGAAGGGATCGCGCAAGAAGCGTTCCGCCGTCAACTGAGGACGATTCCAGTAGCCCTGCGCGACCTGTGCACCAGCCACGAACACCTCGCCTACCACGCCCACAGGCACCGGCGCGCCATAGCCGTCAAGTACATACACCGACGTGTTGGCTACCGGCCGACCGATGGGTACGTCGCGGCCAGGCTCCAGGCAGCCAGGCTCCAGCAGCATCGCGGTGGCGTATACCGTGGTTTCGGTAGGGCCATAGGTGTTGAGTACCGGGCAAGGAGCAGACTGAGTCCAGGCGTCGAGGAAGCGGCGCTCGATCTTCTCGCCCCCTACCACCACCAGCCGCAACGCTGGCGGCTGTGCGCCACCGCGCAGGCGCATCGCCCAGCGATTCCAGAATGCGGTCGGCAGATCGACGATATCGATCCGATGCTCCAGCAGGAAGGCATCGAAGGAAGCATCGGGTGCCAACATGTGGTGCGGGCGCAGCACCAGCGTCGCTCCTGCGGACAGGGTCGGGAATATCTCTACCACGGAACTGTCGAACGACGCGGAAGCGAACTGCAGCATCCGCTGGCCTGGCCCGAGTCGACAGTTTTGCACGTGCACGGCAATCTGCGCGACCAAGTTGTCGTGGGTGACCACAACTCCCTTGGGTTGCCCTGTCGATCCGGAGGTGTAAATCACATAGGCAGGATCCGCTCCATCCAGCGCAGGCGGCTGTAGATTACCCTCGATTTCGGTATCGTCGGGCCGCCAAGCGTCAAGATGCAAGATCAGCTCCGTTGCGGCACCGGACACGCTTTCAATGGTTTGTGTTGAAACGATCACACGGCGGGGCGCACTGTCCTCCAGCATGTACGCCAACCGTTCAGAGGGGTACTCCGGGTCCAGCGGCACATATGCGGCTCCGGCCTTGAGCGCACCGAACATGGCAGCAATCAGGTCCGGGCCGCGTTCCAGGCAGATCGCAACCCGGTCGCCAACGTGCACGCCCGCAGATACCAGGCGCCGCGCAATGTGGTTGGCACGGTGGTTCAATGCGGCATAGGAGACTCTACGGCCCTGATCCACAATCGCTGTGGCTTCGGGGGTGCGTGCCGCATGCAATTCGAAGCTGTGCTGGGCCAGAGATTGCGCAGGGACCTGCATGCATCCGTCGTTGAATCCACTTACGATCTTCTGGTATTGCGCGGCATCAAGCAGCTCGATTTCTCCAACGGTGACGGTGTCATCAGCCGCCATGCGCTCAAGCAGGCACACCCAGGACATGGCTAGTTGCTCAACTGTCGCCCGGTCGAACAGCAGCGGGTCAAAGCGCAGATCACACCGCAACCCATGTTCCAGCTCGATTGCCTCAAGCATGAGCGGGAAGGACTCCCCGCCACTGCGCGCGACGGGATATCCGCTCAATAGCACGCCACCCCAAGCAAACGGGGCAAGCTCGGCACCCTGGTCCCACAGCACGCGCATGCCGGCGCCATGGCTGGCATGCTGGAAGACGAACATGGTCTGGAATAGCGCGATGGACGTCGCGCCCGACCGCGAGCGCAGGTCCTCGATCAGATTCATACATGGGTAGTCCTGGTGGCGCAACGCCCTCAGCGCCCCACTGCGCGCGTGGCGCAGCACATCGACTACACGCGTGTCGGCGTCGAATCGTGCAACCATCGCTACCGGATTGACGAAATCCCCGATGACACTGTCCCAGCGCGAGGTGCTACGCCCCGGCATTGGCGAACCGACGGAAATTTCGGACTGGCCGGTGATTCGGTGTAGGAAGATCTGATACGCAGACAGCAGTACTGTGTAGACGCTGGATGCATGGCGCCTGGAAAGCGCCTTCAATGACGCTGCTAGCGCGGGCTCAATCCATATCGGGACAACCTCTGTTTCCCCGCCGCCGTCAGCGGCACGGTCCGCGGGCAACTGTAGCAAGCCCGGCGCATCGGCGATCGTGTTGTTCCAATATGCGCGCTGTGCAGCCGCTTTGTCGCCTGCGAGCCACTCGCTCTGCCATTGTACATAGTGCGAATAGTCCGAGCTAACGTCGCATGGCAAGGCTTGTTCCGTATTGGAAAGCAATGCACCAAGCTGCTCGATCAGCAACCAGAACGACCAGCCATCCACGGCGATATGGTCGAATGCCACCATCAATACATGAACATCGGCACGCTGGCAGTACAGGCCCGCGCGGAACGGGGGTTCGGTCTCTAAGCGGAACGCTCGCGCGGCATCGGTCGCAACTTCATGCTGCAATTGCGTTTCGCTCCATGCTTGTGCATCCACGACACGTAGTACCGGCTCGACATCCTCAGCGAAGCGCTGCAATGGAACGCCATCGCGCTCGCCAATGCGCAACCGCAGCGTTGCATGGCGAGAAGCAAGACGACGTAGCGCGTATTGCAACTTCGCTGCATCGATGCAACCGCGCGCGCGCGCGGCGAACACGATGTTATGACTGCCCTGACGCTCAGGCTCCATGCGATACGTGAGCCAGCGGCCACGCTGCGCCGCAGACAGCGGGTACCAGATTGACTCATGCATATTCCGGTTCATTGCGGCCGTCCCTTTCCATCCCCGAGAACCACTATCCAGGCTAGATCAAGGCGCCCGCCAACCGAAGAGCAGCGCCATCAAACTGTGCTTTCAATGAATTTTCGAACTGCAATTGAGCCTCATCGGCCAGATTCTCGATCTGATGCTGCTGACACTCATCTTTCCGCGTGCGTGCAGGTCCGAATTGCGCTACCGGGAGGCAATGCATCTCATTCGGACCCACGCACCAGCGCGCTTCCCCGAGGCGCACCAAGAAAGATTTCTCAGAGGCACGTCAGATACGCCCTATAAACGCGTGAGCAGAATCGAAAATCTTGCGTGGTGGCGTTCGAGCGTCTTGCAGACAACGAAATTGAGGCATCCATTCCATTAATTCCATCCTTTAAATTTACATACGGATCGCATCAAGTGCGCCGGAACTTGCAGCGCTGTGACAGCCATCTCCAAGACTCATGCCAAGTTCACCTTAACAAAACCAACTAGACGAACGTACCCCGCAGCTACCAATGTCTACATGAATAACAAAATCTGGGAATTTCATCACAGGCATCAGCGAAGACCTGAGAGGCCTTCAATGCATCTAAAAAATGCGGTAGCGCAGTTCGTGCGATGAGGCCCCGTCTGCCTAACTACAGCGCTGTTGCGGAGATCCCTCCACGCCGTCATTCCGCCGCCGCAGTTGTGTTATATAAAGACCATAGCCGCACCAGGGGACACACAGCGGCTGTGGGCTACCCACTGCGGCGGCGCAGACGATGAAGGACCGGATATTTCGCGCAATCAGGAGGCGCTTACCGAATGCTTTTCTTCCATTCCGGTCACAGGCCGGTATCTACTGTGTACATCCGGTGATTGGCATGCGCTGCCTCTGTGTGCTTGCGCCTCGACGCTCCTTTTCCTATTTACTCAACAAGACCGCATGAAGATGGGCAACCCATTGCGAAAGCACCCGGTGGCCTCGCGCCTTGTCCTGCTGGTGCTGTTCCCCGCATTGGCCGTGGCAATCTGGCTGTGGCTGGACCTGCGCGGCAGCCTGCCTGTTCCTGGCACCCTGCAATTGGCAAAGGGGGTTACGGCCCCGGTCGAAATCACACGCGATGTGCACGGCGCCGTGCGCATCCGCGCCCAGAACGATCACGACGCATTCTATGCAGTAGGCTACGCCCAGGCTCAGGACCGCTTGTGGCAGCTTGAACTGCAGCGGCGTATGGCGCGTGGGCGTCTCAGCGAAGTGTTCGGCAAAGACAGCATAAACGCCGACGTGTGGTTCCGTTCGCTTGGCCTGTACGATTCGGCACGCAGCGCATGGTCGGCCCTCAGCCAACCGGCCCGCGCATCGCTGACCGCCTATACCGCCGGCGTCAATGCGCGCATCGCCGAAACAGCCAAACTCCCGGCAGAGTTCCGACTACTTGGGATCAAGCCAGAGCCTTGGACGGAAATTGACTCGCTGGCCTGGATCAAGGTCTTCGCGCTTGATCTGGGAGGCAATTACCGTCGCGAGATGGACTACTACCTGGCCCGGGGGACACTAAGCCGGGAACAGGCAGCCACATTCTTTCCTGGCTACAACGACGACACACCACTGCCTTCAGACACCGCAGCTCAGACCGATGGTCTGAGGTCTATGGTCGACGCCCACGGCGAACTACAGCGAACCTTGCACCTGGCGCTGCCCAATACCGGCAGCAATGCGTGGGTGGTGGGCGGCACGTATACCAAGAGCGGGGGTGCGATGCTGGCCAACGACCCGCATCTCGGCCTGCAGATTCCCTCCCTGTGGTACGCCATCAGCATTGAAACACCCACCCTGCAGTCGTCCGGAATGAGCCTCATCGGATTGCCGCTGGTGGTGTTTGGGCGGAATGCGCACATTGCGTGGGGCGGGACCAACATGATGGCCGATACGCAGGACTTGTTCTTCGAGCGTATAGATGCGGGCAGCACACATTATGAGTCCGATGGGCAATGGCTCCCATTGCAGACCCGCACCGAAACCATCCGCGTACACGCTGATTTCCCAGGGAAACTAAGGCGTCAATATGCACCCGTCACCTTGCAGATACGTAGCACAAGGCATGGACCGATCATCAGCGACCAGTTCGCCGTTTTCGATCGCCCAGTGGCGCTGCGATGGACCGGCCTGGATCCGGGAGATACCAGCTACGAGGCTTTCTTTCGGGTCAATTACGCGCGCGATTGGGCGCAGTTCCGAGAGGCGCTAGACCATCTGGTCGCGCCTGCGATGAACATGCTCTACGCCGACAGCGCCGGCAACATCGGCTATCTGGGGGCCGGACGGATTCCGCTACGCAAGCGCGGCCAGGGCACCCTACCGGTGCCGGGGTGGGATCCAGCCTATGGCTGGTATGGATCGGTGCCGCCGGCACAATGGCCGCAGCGCTATAACCCCCCGAGTGGCTACATCGTAAGCGCAAACGACGGCGTCAACGATAGCACCTACCCCTATTTTGTATCTCACGACTGGGCTTCGTCCGCGCGGGCCAGGCGGATTGATCAACTGCTACAGCAACGCATCCGCAGGGCAGGGAAGCTCGACACCGCCGACATGCAGCGCATACAGGGCGACACGCTCGACCTGAACGCGGCGGCCGTGATGGCACGCCTGCGCCAGCGACTTCCCACCGGCGAGCATGCCGACCAAGCCGCGCGCTATCTGAGCAAATGGAGTGGCGACATGCGCGCAGACAGCCCGGCGGCCGGCATCTTCCATGCCTGGATGCGCCATCTACGCCAAGAACTCTACGCCGAATCACTGAAGGGTACGTGGAACAATCCGCAGCGCACCCAACACCTGCGCCGCCTGGCGGGTACGGTACGCTTGGAGCAGATCGAGCAGACACTGAGCGGCGAACCGGCGCATTGGTGCACGTCTCCGGCGCCAGCGGCAGGTACGGATTGCGATCACGTGCTTGCCTCGTCCCTCGCTGCCGCGCTGACTGAACTGCACAAGCTGCAGGGTAATTGGGACATGGGGGAATGGCACTGGGGTGAGATCCACCATACGGTGTATGCGCACGCGCCAATGAGCCAAATGAAGCCACTGGACCGCCTGTTCGAGCGACGCATCGGCAACGGCGGCTCCAATGACACGATCAATGTCGCCTCAGCCGACTTTGCCGACGCCGCAGGCTACCTGCAGGATTTCGGCGCAGGCTTCCGCCAGGTCATCGCCCTCGGACCAGGGGGCATCCAGCATTACTACATGAATTCTACCGGCCAATCGGGCAACGTGATGAGCCCACACTACGATGACATGATCGAACCCTTCCGCGATGTGCGCTACTACCGGATGCCCGGCGATGGCGGTGAGAAGTCCACCGCGACGGCAGCTGCCGGAGCAACTCCATGAACCTTTTCGGGCAGTTCTCCACCCGCGCGCCCAACCGGGTATTCGTCTCGATTCTGCTCGGCGGCCTTTCGGGCATCAGTTATTCGCTGCTGATTCCGCTCGTGCTCAGCGTGATCAAGGAAGGAGACCGCCGCTTCGATGAAATTGCCACCGCACCGACAACGCTGTTCTCCCTCGAGATCGCCAATGCGCCGTTCGCCGCCGTATTTGCGCTGGTTTGCCTGTTCATTCTTATTGCCCGCACCGCTTCGCAGATCATGTTGACCCGCGTCGCGATCGACGTCGCCTCGGACCTGCGCACCCAGATGTATGCGCGCATTGCAGCCGCGCCCCTACCCGCGCTGGAACGCATCGGCGGACCGCGCATGATTGCCGCACTCACCACCGATGTGCCCCGCATCGTGCTGGGCGCCCGGATGATGCCGGACCTGCTAATAAACGTAGTGACCCTAATTGGCATGCTGGGCTTCCTACTGATCCTCAACGTGGACGTGTTCGTTTTCGTACTGGGCTGCATCGTATTTGGTGTGATCAGCTATCAAGTTCCCATCCTGTTCGGGCGCCGCTACTTCATCCGCGCGCGACAAGGATTCGATGGGTTGCAAGAGTCCATCCATGGCCTGATCCATGGCATCAAGGAACTCAAGCTCAACGACAAAAAGCGCAGCGTATTTTTCGACGAAGTCCTGATGAGTTATGAACACGAGGTGCGCGGCAGCGAGAAGGCCGGTCACACCCTAGTGCGCGCGGCCAGTAACTATGGTGACCTGCTGAGCTTTTTCGTCATCGGCTCGATCATGTTCGTGTTCGTCAACTATCGCCTGGTCACCAACAGCGAACTCATCGGCGTGATCATGGCTCTGCTTTACATTACCGGACCGGTAGCGATGATCCTCAACTACATTCCTCAGTTGACAATGTCGCGCGTCTCCTTAAACCGCGTTGCCAAACTATTCGAGGAAATTCCTGCCGAGTCTATGCACGCCATACAGCAGTCTGCAGCGGGCTGGGATCGCATTCGCTTCGAGCACGTCAGCTATAGCCACTCATCGACCGACGGTAGCAGTTTCCAGGTGGGGCCTATCGACCTTGAACTTCGGAAGGGCCAGATCACCTTCATCGTCGGTGGCAACGGCTCAGGCAAATCGACGTTGAGCAAGCTGATCACACTGCACTACCGCGCCAACGGCGGCACCATCTTCTTTGGCAAGCAAGCCGTAGCCGACGAAACCATCGGCTCGCTGAGGCAATGCGTCGGCGCAATCTATTCCGACTACCATCTATTCAACCGCGTTCTCAGTGCAGCCGACCCGCAGCGCCAGGAGGAACTGGTAGCGCATTACCTGAAGGCGCTGCAACTCGAGCATAAAGTGAAGTACGACGATGGCCGCTTCTCAACGCTAGCGTTATCCGACGGCCAGCGTCGGCGCCTGGCCCTGCTTGCTGCCATTCTCGACGACAAAGAACTGTACCTATTCGATGAATGGGCTGCCGATCAAGATCCGACTTTCAAGGAGATCTTTTACTACGAGATTCTCCCCGCATTGAAGCGACGCAACAAAGTCATTGTGGCGATCAGTCACGACGACCGCTACTTCGATGTCGCCGATCAGACCATTACGCTAGACGAGGGCAAGATCGTCGCGGTCAGCATGCGCCAGTACAATTCGGCCGGTGGACGGCGAACGGCGGCAGCGGATACCTTTGTACTAAAAGACGAGTTGGCCAGTGACCGATAATGCCTGGACTGACGAGGCCGCACTGTGCCGTTACCGAGCCGACATCCTCCTGGCTTGCTCTGCCTGAGTGCTTCGGTGATTTCTGCTTCAGCCACTTGCGACATAGCCGCTGGAGCAGGTCCAGCGCCTGGTAACAGTGTTCCAGGCCTTGTCAGACGACTCGGACAACGAATGCGGTCGACAGCACGGCGACAGCGCGATGCACGCCATCCCTGCTGCCCGCGCAACACAGCGACTCCACGGAGTCGGCCGGGCGGTGTATCCCGCCCGAAACCGCGGCGCGTGCAGCAGCCGCGTATGGGCTTACTGCGTGCTATCCGCCTCGACCGGCGCGGACGGATCCGCTTCGGCCTGCACGTCGCTGGCGGCGTCCGCGTCGGAATCGGACTCGGCATCGGTTTCGCCGACATCCTCCTCGTCCGGCGCGACATCGTCGAGCAACGGGATCGCCTCGCCGGCGTCGGGCAGCACCTGTAGCGTCGTGTAATGCCATTCGCCGGCATGGCGCTCGGCCTCGATGTACAAGGTGCCGTTGCCGCGCGCGCCATGCAGCGACACGCTGAAATTGGCGCTGCCGGTGCCGTTGCTGGTGGAAATGCTGCCGCTGGGCATGATCCCGTCCTTGACCGGCGCACCCAGCGCATCGATGACCCGCTGGTCGAGCTGCGCGGCCATCAGGCCGACGCGGTACGGCTCGGACGACTTGGTGACGCGCGCGATGCCGAGCACGAACACGGCGATCGAGGCCAGCAGCATTGCGCCCAGCACCATCACCACCAAGGGCACCGCCCATTTCCAGTGACGCGACCACCA
>Ga0308160_10007864_pt1 | contig 10472 bp, 8 predicted proteins | sample PhyFR1_FD_201036 | JGI IMG/M metagenome (GOLD analysis project Ga0308160, IMG submission 201036) | Phyllosphere microbial communities from UC Gill Tract Community Farm, Albany, California, United States - DLSLF.R1 | ecosystem: Host-associated > Plants > Phyllosphere > Unclassified | place: USA...
CGACGGCGCCGGCAAGCAAAGCTGGCCAGTCACCGGCGTGTCGTACATCCTGATGCACAAGGAACAGGCTGACGCCAACAAGGGCAAGGAAGTCGTCAAGTTCTTCGACTGGGCCTTCAAGAACGGCGCACCAGCAGCAGCTGAACTGGACTACGTCCCGATGCCAGCGAGCGTCGTCAAGCAAGTGCAGGATGCCTGGAAAGCCAACCTGAAAGATGCATCGGGCAAGGCGATCATGTAATCAGGCAGGTCATGTAACCATCCGGCAGCTTGACTGCCGGATTTTTTTATCAGCACATCCAACCTCGGCATCTCACAGACTGGGTATCCCATGACAATGGCGAACACGATCGTCCTGGTGATTGACGACAAGCCGGCCATCGCCGAATTGCTCAAATTTTCATTACACGAGGACGAGTGGGTCTGGCATAACGTGCCGAGTCTGGCGCAAGCCTGGGACTTCATCGGCCGCGAACGGCCTGCACTTCTGCTGCAGGAATCGATGCTGCGCAACGAAGGCGGCATGCGCCTGCTGGCGCGCCTGCGCGGCGACCGGCGCCTGCGCGAGCAGCCCGTGATCCTGCTGGCGGCCGAATGTGCCGAAGGCGAGCGTCCGCCGGCATTGCCGGCAGCGGTGGCGCATCCCGAATTCATCCCGCAGCCGCCGATTGGCGATGCGCGCGAGCTGTCACCCGAATCGCGCCTGCTGCGCTCGGGCCGCCTGGTGCTCGATCCGCTCAGCTGCAGCGTCAAGGTCGGCAACAGCCGGGTCGAAGTACGCCACGCCGAATATCGTCTGCTGCGTTTTTTGCTGTGCCATCCGGGCCAGGTTTTTTCGCGCTCGCAATTGCTTGAACAACTCTGGGACGCGCACCAGTCGCTCGACCAGCGTACTGTCGACGTCCACGTGCTGCGCCTGCGCAAGGCGCTGGGCCGCGCCAAATCGCTGATCAAGACCGTGCGCGGCGCCGGTTACATGCTGGCACCGACCTGACATGCAGCGTTCTCTGGCAGCATGAATCACCACCCTCGTATCGCCCCTTCCGTCACGCCACACCGCAGCAAGCGCTATCTGGTGCTGGCATGGCCGCTGCTTGCCGTGCTGCTCTGCATTGCGCTGTGGGGCGCGACCCTGGCGCGGGTGGACGCCGAGCAGGCACGCGTTGCCGGCCAGGTCCGCAAGGACGCTGCCGCCTACGCCGAAGCTTATGAGCAATACATCACGCGCTCGGTCGCGCAGATGGACCAGATCACGATGCAGCTCAAGTTCAGTTGGGAGAACTCGCGCAAGCCGGAACTCCTGGCGGACATGCGGCGCGACGGCATGTTCACCGACAGCGCCTTCCACGTGGTCGCCGTGCTCGACCGCCGCGGCGTCGTGCGTTCGAGCACGCGCCCCGGGCTGGTTGGCGCCGATCTGGCGGACGGCCCGTATTTTTCGCACCACCGCGACAACAACTCGACGGCACTGCGGGTCGGCGCCACACCGGCGCAGTTCGGTGCAGCCGACGACGTGGTGCTGTTCACGCGCCGGCTCGATGACCGCGACGATGAATTCGACGGCGTCATCATGATGGCAGTGGATGCGCGCTATTTCACATCGTTTGTCAGCCCGTCCACGCTTGGCGCCGGCGGCATCGTGGCGCTGGCCGGCAGCGAAGGGCGGCTGCGCGTCGAGCAGCGCAGCGACGGTGCTGCGTTCTTCGACACGGCCACGCTGCCGCGCCGCGGCGCCGCCTGGTCGGGCGAGCAGGGCGTGCGCGAGATCGACGGGGCCGACGGGTTTGCCGACGGCCAGTCGCGCGTGCTGGGCTGGCGCCAGTCGCCGGTCTATCCACTGGTCGCACTGGTCGGCCTGCCAAGCCCTGAAACGCTGGCTGCAAGCAATCGTTACTGGACCGACAGCCGCGATCGCGCGATCGCCGCCACGCTGTGCCTGATGCTGCTGGGTGCGGTCGGGGCCGTGCTGGCGCAGCGCGCGCTGCAGCGCGGCAAGGAGCAGGACGATGTGCGGCGCGCCTACCGCACCGCCACCGAAAGCGGCAACGACGGCTTCTACATGGCGGCCGCCATGCGCGGCCGCGACGGGCAGATCGTCGACTTTCGCATCGTCGATTGCAATGAGCGGGGCGCCTTCTTCTACGGCATGACACGTGACGACCTGGTGGGCGCGAGCCTGGCCGAGATCGACGCGGGCCTGTTCGGCGAAGACCTGCTGGCCACCTACCGCAAGGCGATGGAGACGGGCTTCCATGAAGACGACCGCAGGATGCCGAGCGACAATCGCCTGAACATCAGCTGGGGCCGGCGCCGCCTGGTGCGGGTCGGTCATGGCCTGGCCGTCACGCTGCAGGACATCAGCGAGCGCAAGGCCCACGAGTCGCAGCTCGAGCGCCTGGCCAACGAGGATACATTGACGGGCCTGGCCACCCGCCACGCTTTCCTGGAGCGCATGCCCGCGATGCTGACGCAGGCGCAAGGGGCCAGCATGGGCGCCGCGCTGCTGTTCATCGACCTGGACGAATTCAAGCACGTCAACGATTCGCACGGCCACGCCACCGGCGACGCGGTGCTCAAGTGCGCGGCCCAGCGCCTGCTGTCGCTGCTGCGGCCGTCAGACCAGGTGGCGCGTTTCGGCGGCGACGAATTCGTCGTCCTGCTCACGCCGTGCGATGGCGAGCGCCAGGCAGCATCGGTCGCGGCGCGCATCGTCGACGCGTTCGGCGTGCCGTTCCTGCTGGGCGACGAGCTGCACGCAGTGGGCGCGTCGATCGGCATCAGCATGTACCCGCGCGACGGCGTCGATGCCGAAACGCTGGTGCGCCACAGCGACATCGCCATGTATGTCGGCAAGAACGACGGCAAGGGGCAATACCGCTTCTTCGATCCGTCATTGTCGACGACGCTCAATTCGCGCGCGCGGCTCAAGCAGAGCATGCTCGAGGCGCTCGAGGGCGACCAGTTCGTCCTGCACTACCAGCCGCGCGTCGACGCCCGCAGTGGCGAGTTGCTGAGCATGGAAGCGCTGGTGCGCTGGCGCCATCCGGTGCTGGGGATGGTGGCGCCGGGCGACTTCATTCCGCTGGCCGAAGCGACGGGCCTGATCATCCGCATTGGCGAGGCCGTGATCGACAAGGCGTGTGCGCAACTGGCGGCCTGGCGCGAGGCTGGCGTGCCGCTCGTGCCCGTGTCGATCAATGTCTCTCCCAAGCAGTTCATGCGTGGCGGCGTGCAGCGGCAATTGCATGCGGCGCTGGTGCGCTACCGCGTGCCGGCCAGCCTGATCGAGGTGGAAATCACCGAGTCGGCCATGATGGGCGACCAGGACGACATCCTGGCCGAACTGGCGGCGCTGCGCGCGCTGGGCGTGAAGCTGCACGTGGATGACTTCGGCACCGGCTACTCGTCGCTGTCGCAATTGCAGCGCCTGAAAATGGATGTGCTCAAGGTCGACCGCGCGTTCACCAACGAGCTGGCCAGGTCGAGAGAGGGCAAGGTGTTTTTCCAGGCGATCGTCTCGATGGCGCACGCACTGGGCATGTCGGTCGTGGCCGAGGGCGTGGAAACCGCCGAGCAACTGGCCATCCTGCGCGGGCTGGATTGTAATGAAGTGCAGGGCTACTTCATTGCGCGCCCGATGCCGGCGCACGAGATGGCGCTGCTGATGGCGCAGCGCTTCCTGCTCGAGGTCGCGGCGGCGGCTGCGCCGTAAGCGAGGTTGTCAGCGAAGTTCCGTGGTGACGCTTGAGCGGCATTGGTGCGGGAATGCAGGGGCGGCCTACAGTGGCTGCACCGGACATGCCCGGTGCGAAAGGATCCCATGCCGAACCTTCAAGACGTCGCCGACCAGATCAACGCGCGGCTCGACCATATTTCGACCAACACCGTCAACACGGCGAACAACACCGCCAATATCCGCAACGAGCTGGTGCAAACCAACAGCCGTCTGCTGCAGATCGATGCCACGCTGGCGACGGGTTTTTCCAACCTGTCACAGGGGGTGTTCGCACTGATCCAGGTCCAGATCATCGCCGCCGGCCTGCTCGACCACAACCGCAAGCAGAACGACACGATCATCTGCGAGCTTGCCAACAGCAACACGCTGCTGTGCAGCATCCTGCGCAAGCTGGCCCGGCAGCTACACATTGACGAGGCGTTGCAGGCATCATTGGCACGCATCGAGGGCATCAGCGAGCGCGTGCATGCGCTCGAAGCCGGCGATGTCGACCGTCAGCGCGAACTCCTCGAGCAGGTGCAGGCCTGCTGCCCGCCCGCGCCACCGCCGCAAGAGCACTGCCCCGAGGCATGCCCGCCACCGGTGTACCGCGAGCGCCAGCCGACGGGCCAGGACTGGAAGCCGCTACCGCCGCCACATCGGCCGATCGGGTAGCCGCCATGGCCACGTTCATCCTGCAGGATGCGACCGGCATCGGGTCAGACGACCTCGACCCGGCGCGAGGCTTCATCGACATGGCGATCATCGCCAACGACACCGGTCTCGGCATGGCCGATCCGGCCGCCGGCAAGCAACGCCTGGTCTACGCCCGAACTGGCAACGGTCCACCCCGGCTGCGTCTCGACGCAATGATCAACACGGCGTTTTCGCCAAATTATGGCAGCGGCGCGAACAACGTCGACACGATCGTCGTTGCCGGCCTCAAGTCGCTGGTGCTCGACGATGGCACGCCAATGGCCGACAATGGCACTGCCTTGCCGCCCAAGTCGAGCGGCTTGCCCGGCGCCAGCCTCAACCCCACCGAGCAGTGCCTCGTCATCTACGATACCCAGCTGGCCGTCTGCGTGGCCAGAGACGGCTCGGGCGGCGTACTCGATTTGCCCGTATCCCCGCCTGTCGCGCTGTACCACGAGTTTTCCCATGCCTTTCGCATCGTCAACAACACCTTGCTGGCCCTGGGCCCCACCTGCAATCCGTCGTCACCCGAAGAACGCGCCGCCATCATCGACGAGAACGACCTGCGCACCGACCTGGCCACCCGGGCGGGTACGAGCCCGACGCTGCGCGACCCCGGCATCCATTGCGGCAGGCTCGCATCTGACGGTGAAGGATGCTGCTGCATCATCGCCACGCTCGTGTCCAGGTCGCCCCTGTCGCAGCAAGTACAACAGCTGCGCTGCGCGCGCGATCACTTCGTGCGCGGGACCGAGGTCGGACATACGTTCTTCGAGCATTTTTTTCGCGACTATTACGCGTTTTCACCACAGGCCTGCACGCTCATGGCAGGCGATCAGTCGCTCCGGCATCAGCTGCTCGAAGGCTTCGTCGAGCCCTTGCTCGACTTCTGGAACATGATGGTCGAGCGGGGCCGCTGCGTCATGGGCAGCACGCAGCTGGGCGCTGCATTCATCGCGCTGCACGCCGATCGCGGTCACGCCGAGCAGCGTCGCGCCGCCTTGCAACGTACCAGCGCCTATTGGGAAGGCGGGGCCGGGCAGTCCGCCGAGGCGCCGGCGCAGTTGATGGCATTGCTGCGCGAACGTGCCTGGCCCAGCCCTTACATGCAGTGGGCGCTCGTTGCGCCGGTCAGGCTGATGCACGCGCTGCTGACCCGGTATCTGTCTGGCGCCGACGCCCCGGCGATCGGCCGCGCCTTCACCGAGGCGCTCGATGCATGGGCGCCCGAAGTGCCGATCAGCACATTATGGGCGGGGTTGCCGGCCGCGCAAGTACGGCACGAGCTGGGGTTCTGCGAGCGCGCGCTATTGCAGACGACAAAAAGTAAAATCCGCTTCCGGCAGCGATTGGGCGAGCGGTTTCCCCATATCACGGCCGTGGCTGGCGTGCTGGGCCGATTGCAGACGATCCACAAGGGGGATACATGGTGAGCGACGACAGCAAACCCGGCGACCTGACCGCAGCCATCCAGTCGGTGGCGCCGGTAGATACGCGCCTCCAGGTCGTCGTGCGGCTGCAGAACAAGGCGGCACGGGCGCTGCATTATGTGGCCGACGTGCGCGCGATGCGCTACGATCCGACCACGCGCACGCTGACGCTGGCGCTGTCCGACGAAGGCCGCGAAGTCATCCCTGGTCTTGCCGGCAAGCTGCCCCTGTTCCGGCATGTCGATCCCGGCAGCGAAGCCGAGATCCACCTGAGCGTGCCCGACAGGATCGTCAAGCTGTCGCGCTCCGCCGGGTCTGCCGGGGCAGCCGGGTCAGCCGAATCTGGCGAGCTCTCGTTCGAGACGCAGCAACTGTCTGACGTGCGTGAAGTCGTGGTCGAAGTAGCGTGGGCCGACGTGCCGTATTACCACGACACGCGTGCCAGCGCGTTGCAGGATGCACGTCTGCCGGCTGCGCGCTGGGAGCAGCACAAGGCGCGCGCGACGAAGCGCCAGGACAAGAAGCGCGCGCCCAAATCATGAGGCAGCGCGTGTGGTGGCTGGGCGTGCAGCGCAACACGCCCAGGGCAGGGCGGTCAGTCGAGATCAGCCGCGCTGTGGCGTTCCAGCACCTGGTCTTCCGCCGGTCCGAACGACCGGTTGACCTTGCGTCCACGCACGACGGCCGGGCGCGCCGCGATCGCATCGGCCCAGCGCTTGACGTGCTTGTACTCGTGCACGGACAAGAACGTGGCCGCGTCGTACAGCTGTCCCAGCACCATGCCGCCATACCATGGCCAGATGGCCATATCGGCGATCGTGTAGTCGTCGCCGGCCATGTAGCGGTTGTCGGCCAGATGGCGGTCGAGCACGTCGAGCTGGCGCTTGGTTTCCATCGCGTAGCGGTCGATCGGGTATTGCAGCTTTTCCGGCGCATACGCATAGAAGTGGCCGAAGCCGCCGCCCATGAATGGCGCCGAACCCATCTGCCAGAACAGCCAGTTCATCGTCTCGGTACGCGCCACGCCGTCCTTCGGCAAGAATGCCCCGAATTTTTCGGCCAGGTACACCAGGATTGCACCCGATTCGAACACGCGCACCGGCTCGGCGCCACTGCGGTCGACCAAGGCCGGGATCTTCGAATTCGGGTTGGCATCGACGAAGCCGCTCGAGAACTGCATGCCTTCGTTAATGCGGATCAGCCAGGCATCGTATTCGGCGCCTGCATGGCCGGCGGCCAGCAGTTCTTCGAGCATGATCGAGACCTTCACGCCATTGGGCGTGGCCAGCGAATACAGCTGCAGTGGGTGTTCACCCACCGGCAGCGCCGCCTGGTGGGTCGATCCGGCGACCGGGCGATTGATATTGGCAAAGGCGCCGCCCGGGGTGGCGGGTGGGGTCCAGACGGTTGGTGGAACATACGGCGTTGAATCAGGCATGGCGTTTCCTTGAGCTGACGTGTCAGAAGAACCATTCTAGCCAATGGGCGGCAAACGTGTTGGCGGCTGCTTTAATGGGCCGGGGCCACGACGCTGTGCATTTGTTCAACGCGCGTGACGATCCAACGCTGACGCGGAAAAAACCGGTGGGTTCGAACGCGTGGACGGGAAACCTGTCCACCCTACAGCTGAACCACAGAGTGGCGTTGAAGAGAACGAAGCCGAAAAAAAACCCCGCCGAGGCGGGGTTTTGCAGAGAGCAGGGCGGCTTTAAACGAATGCCGTCAGCGTACCCTTCATTTTTTTCAGTGCAGCCGATTCGATCTGACGAATCCGCTCCGCCGACACGCTGAATTCTTCCGCCAGCGTGTGCAGCGTTGCACCCGAACCGTCGTCATTCGCCAGCCAGCGCGCTTCGATGATGCGGCGCGAACGCGGATCCAGCTTGCCAAGTGCCGATTCCAGGCCTTCGGACTGCAGGCGCGTGACTTGCTGCGCTTCAATGACCTTGGTCGGCTCCTGCTGTTCCGACGACAGGTAAGCGATCGGCGAGAACTTGTCGTCTTCGTCGTCGGTTGGCGACTCGAGCGCGATGTCGCGGCCCGACAGACGGGTTTCCATCTCGATCACTTCTTCGCGCTTGACGCCCAGCAGCTTCGCCAGATCGTCGACCTGACCTGGCGACATCGCGTCCAGACCGGTCTTGTTGCTGCGCAGGTTGAAGAACAGCTTGCGCTGCGCCTTCGTCGTCGCAACTTTTACCAGACGCCAGTTCTTGAGAATGTACTCATGCATCTCGGCCTTGATCCAGTGCATCGCGTACGACACCAGGCGCACGCCCTGGTTCGGGTCGAAACGCTTGACTGCCTTCATCAGGCCGATATTGCCTTCCTGGATCAGGTCGGCGTGCGGCAGGCCGTAGCCCAGATAGCCACGTGCGATCGACACCACCAGGCGCAGGTGCGACAGCACCATCTTTTGCGCTGCGTCGAGATCGTTATCGTCGCGCAGCCGCTTTGCCAGCGACATCTCTTCTTCGTGCGTCAGCATCGGCAGGCGGTTCACCGCCGAGATGTACGCATCGATATTGCCGAGATTGCCGGTGAAACCTAGTCCCAGAGCACGATTGCTGGTCGGGACCAATGCGGATTGTGCGGACATGTTTATTTCCCTTTTAATAATCTTGCTGCATCCTGACGGGCCTCGGCCTCATGCCGGTGACGCCATCGCGAAGCGCATGTCGCTTCGTCTTGTACGGATACTTTTGCTTGAAATTCGATTGCCTTGGACCATATATTAGCACTCCCCCAAAGAGAGTGCCAGAACGTGGCCAGAACTTAAGACTGTCCAAAGTATTGCCTATAGGAATTAATTCCGCAAGCAATCCACTTTAGAACAGCGTTTGAGTATTCGTTTGATCCAGCTCAGAATCGAGCTCATGATCGAGCCGATAAACACTGGAATCGCGTACAGGTTCAGAGTACGGCGCACGAGACAAGCTCTCTGTTGGATGGCGCACGTACGACTGGGGAGGCCTGTAGGAGTTCTACGCAAGCCAGCGTAGGTCAGTGCCAGGTGACCGTAGGAGTATTCGCGCACTGCGGCGCATTCCAATAGCCAGGTAATTGGGGAGGCAGCGCAACGGCCGCCTCGCCCTGCACTGGAAATGGTGCCGCTTCGGGCATTTTCAATACCCTCAGCCCATCTTTTTTATCCAGCAATATTGTAGGAGTGCCGTTGCCGGCACTCCGGTAGCCCGTCAGCGCGCCCGCGCCAGGTGACGCCGCACCGACAGCAGCGCGCCGATCAGGCCGAGGCCGGCACTCACTGCCAGCAAGCCGGCAATGGCCAGCCCGCCCAGTGGCATCAGCTGGAACTGCGAACCGTACAGCCGCGCGAACTCGGCAATGGCGCCATTGAGCGGGTGCAATGCCAGCATGACGACGCCCAGCGCCACGCCGCCAGCGCACAGGCCGAGCAGTGCGCCGGTATAGAAGAACGGACGGTGAATGAAATCGTTGGTCGCACCAAGCAATTGCGAGACGGAGATTTCTTCTTTCTGCGTCAGCACCTGCAGGCGGATGGTATTGAACACCACCGCGATGACGACGATGCCCAGCGTGCCGGCCAGCAGCAAGAGGGCCAGGCGCAGGATGCCGAGCAGGGCGGCCAGGCGCTTGACCCAGGCCGAGTCGACCTGCACCGTCTCGACGCCCGGCAGGGCGCGCAGGCGCTCGGTGATGGCATCGACCTGCGCGGCGGCGCCGGCGCTGGCAAAGCCGTCCAGCTTCATCACGTAGCTGTCCGGCAGCGGATTCTCGCCCAGTGTTTCCAGCACGCCACCCAGGCTGCTGCGTTCCTTCAGCGACTCCAATGCTTCTTCGCGCGGCACGAACGTGACCTCGCCCTTGCCCTGCGCGACGATCTGGCGAATCTGCGGCAGTAACGCCTGCGCATCGGGGCGGCTGACATTCTCGCGCATGAACAGGCTGATCTCGGGGTCGACCGATAACTGTTCGGACAGCGGCCGTACATTGTCAAGCAAGGTCAGGCCCGCAAACGGCAGCGTGAGCGCCAGTGCGACGACGAGCACGTTGAACAGGAAGCTGCCGGGCGACTTGCGCACGGTCGACAGCGCGGCCACCAGGGCGAAACGGTGCTGGCGCAACCACGGGCTCATACTGCACCTCCGACCAGCTGGCCATTTTCCAGGCGGATGACGCGCTCGGCGCGCTCCAGCACGTAATCGTCGTGGGTCGAGATCACGCACGTGACGCCCACTGCATGGAACGAGCGCAGCGCGTCGAGTACCTTGTCGGCCGCGACGCGGTCGAGGTTGGCGGTGGGTTCATCGGCCAGGATGATCTGCGGCCGGTTGACGATCGCGCGGGCCACGGCGACGCGCTGCTGTTCGCCGCCCGACAGTTCAAGCGGCATCGCGCGCGCGCGGTCGAGCAGGCCGACCTTGTCGAGCGCGGCGCGGGCGCGCTGCTCGGCTTCGGCCGTGCGCGCGCCGGTCACCAGCATCGGCAGCATCGTATTGGCCAGGATATTGCGGTCGTTGAGCAGGCGCTGCTGCTGGAAGATGATGCCGATATTGCGGCGCAGGAAGGGAATCCCGGCCGGCTTGATGCGCCCGACGTCATGGCCGCTGACGATCACCTTGCCGCTGGTGGGCCGCTCGACGCCGGCG
>Ga0308160_10007866_pt1 | contig 10472 bp, 8 predicted proteins | sample PhyFR1_FD_201036 | JGI IMG/M metagenome (GOLD analysis project Ga0308160, IMG submission 201036) | Phyllosphere microbial communities from UC Gill Tract Community Farm, Albany, California, United States - DLSLF.R1 | ecosystem: Host-associated > Plants > Phyllosphere > Unclassified | place: USA...
GCCGTGACCGCCGAGGACTCGCAGTCGGCACGGAAGAGCAGCTTCGCGGTGATCTCCGGCATCGCGACCCCCGACGACAAGACCGTCGTCATCACCCTCTCCGAGCGCTCCATCTCCTTCATCTACAACCTGAGCTACGTCTGGATCGTCAACGACGCGGCGAAGGACCTCAAGACCACCGAGGACGGCACGGGTCCGTACACGCTCGGCGACTGGAAGCGCGGCAGCACCCTGAGCCTCGAGCGCTGGGACGACTACTGGGGTGAGCCCGCCAAGAACGCGGAGGTGGTCTTCACCTACTTCACCGACGCGACCGCGCTCAGCAATGCGCTCGTCACGAAGCAGATCGACATCATCACGAGCGTGCAGAGCCCCGACCAGCTGAGCCAGTTCACCGACAACGCGGACTACGTCGTCTCCGACGGCGACTCCACGACGAAGGAGCTGCTCGCCTTCAACGACCGGGTCGCCCCGTTCGACCAGGCGCTCGTCCGCAAGGCCGTGTACTCCGCGATCGACACCAAGAAGCTGCTCTCGTCGATCTGGGGCGACTACGGCACGCTCATCGGGTCGATGGTCCCGCCGACGGACCCCTGGTACGAGGACCTCACGCAGGTGAACCCGTACGACCCCGAGCTCGCCAAGCAGCAGCTCGCCGAAGCGGGCTTCGCCGACGGCTTCACCTTCACCCTCGACACCCCGAGCTACGACCCGCACCCGGCCGTCGCCGAGTTCCTCCAGAGTGAACTCGCGAAGGTCGGCATCACGGTCGAGATCAACACGATCAGCGCGGACGAGTGGTACTCGAAGGTGTTCAAGGAACGCGACTTCCAGGCGACCCTCCAGGAGCACGTGAACGACCGCGACGTCGTCTGGTACGGCAACCCGGACTTCTACTGGGGCTACGACAACCCCGAGGTGACCCAGTGGGTGTCGGAGGCCGAGCAGGCGACGACCACCGAGGAGCAGACGGCGAAGCTGAAGCTCGTCAACGAGCAGATCGCCGAGGACGCGGCGAGCGTGTGGCTCTACCTCTACCCGCAGATCGTCGTCGCCGCGAGCGACGTCTCGGGGTACGGCGTCAACGGCCTGAACTCGCAGTTCTTCGTGGCGGACATCGTCCGCAAGTAGTCGTCGCCCGGGCCGACCGGCACCGCCCGGTCGGCCCGGGCCTCGCTACGCTGAGGTCCACCATGCTCGCTTACCTGCTGCGCCGATCCGCGTTCCTCGTGGTGTCGTTCCTCGTCGCCATGACGGTGCTGTTCGTGCTGCTCCGGCTGCTGCCGGGCGACCCGTCGAACGCCCTGCTCTCGGTGAACGCCACGCAGGAGCAGATCGACGCGGCGCGCGAGCAGGTGGGAGCCGACCGGCCGCTCGGCGAGCAGTTCGCCGCCTGGTTCGGCGGCGTCCTCACCCTCGACCTCGGTTCCTCGTTCGTGAGCTCGCTCCCGGTCGGACCCGAGATCGCGTCGCGCCTCCAGGTCACCGTGCCGCTGACGCTCCTCGCGTTCCTCCTCGCCGTGGTGCTCGCCCTCGTGGCCGGTGTCGTGTCCGCACTCCGGGCCGACCGCTGGTACGGCATCGCGTTGTCCGGCCTCTCGCAGCTCGGGATCGCCGTGCCGGTGTTCTGGGTCGGCATCCTGCTCGTCAGCGTGTTCGCGGTGACGCTCCGACTGTTCCCGTCCGGCGGCTTCCCTCGCGACGACTGGGCAGATCCTGCCGCGGCACTCACGAGCCTCGCCCTCCCGGTCATCACCATCGCCATCGTCATGAGTGCGTCGATCACCCGATACGTCCGCTCCGCCACGCTCGACGTGGTCGGGAGCGACTATCTGCGCTCGGCACGGGCGCAGGGAGCCGGCTTCGGTGAGGCCCTGCTCCGACACGGCGCCCGGAACGCCGCGGTGCCCGTCGTGGCGATCCTCGGCATCGAGCTCGCCACCACCTTCCTCGGCGCCGTCGTGGTCGAGAGCGTCTTCAGCCTGCCCGGCCTCGGGTCGATGCTCCTGACGGCGATCCAGCAGCACGACTACCCGAACATCCAGGGCATCCTCCTCGTCTCGACCCTCGTCGTCCTCCTGACGGGTTTCGTCGCCGACATCGCGCAGCGGCTCATCGATCCGCGTCTGCGCACTTCGATCTCGGGGAACGGGCTCCGATGAGCGCCGTCGACGCCCAGACCGCGCTCGCCGACCGACGCCCGGTGCGGCGCCGCGCCCGGTCCGCGACGCTGACCGTCGGACTCGTCCTCGTCGGCGTCATCGCCGTCCTGGCGGCCGTCTCGCTCGTGTGGTTGCCCTTCGCCCCCACGGACACCTCCGGCGGTCGTCTCGAAGGCCCGACCGGCACCCACTGGCTCGGTACGGACAAGCTCGGTCGCGATTTGATGACCCAGCTCATGATCGGTGCGCGCATCGCGCTCGCGACCGGGGCGGGGGCCGTCGCGGTCGGCGCGGTCATCGGTATCGCCGTGGGACTCGCTGCGGCCTTCGCGTCGGCCTGGCTGGACGACACGATCTCCGCCGCGCTCGACGTCGTGATCGCCTTCCCGGTGCTCCTGCTCGCCATGCTCATCGTGGCAGCCCAGGGCGCGTCACTCGGCACCGCCATCATCGCGATCGGACTCGCCATGTCGGCCATCGTGGCCCGCCTGACCCGGATCCTCACGAAGCGGGTCCTCAGCGAGCAGTACGTGGTCGCGGCCAGGACTGCCGGGACGAGCTGGGCCGGTGTCATCGGCCAGCATGTGCTCCCGAACATCTGGCCCACCCTGAGCGTCAACCTCGCGCTGCAGTTCGGCATCGCCGTCCTCGCCGAAGCGAGCCTGTCGTACCTCGGCCTCGGCGCGCCACCGCCGAACGCCTCCTGGGGACGCCTGCTGCAGGAGGCCCAGGCCACCGTCACGACGGCACCGGTCGGCGCGATCGCTCCGGGTGTCGCCGTGGTGATGCTCGTGGTGGGCGTGAACTTCATCGCGGACGGCCTGCGGGACCTCGGCGATCCGACGAGGAGGCGCGGCGCATGAGCGATCTCCTCGACATCTCCGGACTGACCATCACCCGAGGCGTCCGGCGCGGTGCTCCCGACGGCGCTGACCGGCCGCTCCTCGACGGGCTGGACCTGACCATCGCCGCCGGGGGTCGCCTCGGACTCATCGGCGGTTCCGGGTCCGGGAAGTCCTTGACCTCCCTCGCGGTGATCGGGCTGCTCGGCGAACAGCTGAGCGCGAGCGGCAGCGTCGAACTGGCCGGCACCCAGGTGATCGGTGCCCCGGACCGCGCGCTGCGGCCACTCCGCGGTCGGGTTGCCGGACTCGTCTTCCAGGAGCCGCTGACCGCACTCGACCCGCTCATGCGGGTCGGCGCCCAGCTCGCCGAGCCCCTGCGTCGCCATCTGGGACTCCGGGGCGAACGGCTCAAGGAGGCCGTCGAAGCAGCCCTCGTCGAGGTGTCCCTCACCGACACTGCGCGCATCGCCGCCTCCTACCCCCACGAGCTGTCCGGCGGGCAGCGGCAGCGCATCGCGATCGCCATCGCGCTCGCCGGTCGCCCGCAGCTCCTCATCGCGGACGAGCCGACGACGGCGCTCGACGTGACCGTCCAGGCGGAGGTGCTCGCGCTCATCGACCGGCTCGTCCGGGAACGCGGCATGGCGCTCCTGTTCATCAGTCACGACCTCGCCGTCGTGTCGACCATGGTCGACGAGGTCGTCGTGCTGAGCGAGGGTCGGGCCGTGGAACGCGGCGCGGTGGCGCAGGTGCTGACGGCACCGCAGCACGAGGACACCCGTCGTCTGGTCACCAGCGCACGCGCGCTCGACGACGCGCTGGAGGACCCACGATGACCGATGCACCGATCACGACGACGCCGATCCTCGAGCTGGATGCGGTCGGTTTCCGGTACCGCGGCGGTCAGGAGGCCCTGGCCGACGTGTCGCTGGCCGTCGGCGCAGGAGAGGCCGTCGGGATCGTCGGTCAGTCCGGCGCCGGTAAGAGCACCCTCCTCCGGCTGCTGCTCGGCCTCGACCGGCCGACCACGGGCTCGGTCCGGTTCGACGGTGGCGCACTGGACCCCCGCGATCGGACACGGGTCCGTCGGTTCCGCGCATCGGTGCAGGCCGTCTTCCAGGATCCGTACTCCTCGCTCGATCCTCGGCAGCGCATCGGGCGCATCGTGGCCGAACCGCTGCGATCCCTCCGTCTGGCGACCACCGAGCAGGCGACCGTCCGCGCGACCGAGGCACTCGAGGCGGTGGGACTGCCCGCCGACGCGGCGTCGCGGTTCCCGCACGAGTTCTCGGGCGGCCAGCGGCAGCGGATCGCCATCGCCCGCGCGATCGTCCCGAACCCCCGGCTCCTCCTCGCCGACGAGCCCGTCAGTGCCCTCGACATGAGCACCCGGATCCAGATCATCGAGCTCCTCGCCGAGCTGCGGGCCTCGAACGGTCTGGCGCTCGTGATGGTCTCGCACGACCTCGGCACGGTGGCCGCGCTGTGTGAACGCACGATGGTCCTCCGACACGGGCAGGTCGTCGAGGCCGGCGCCACCGCGCAGGTCCTCCACGATCCCGCCGAGGCCTACACGAAGCAGCTCATCGCGGCGATCCCCCGCCTCCCGCGCTGAGTCGACGACGAGGCCGACGCCATCGGCCCGGCCGAGCCGGGAATACGGCGCCGGCGGACGGTGTTCGACTCCGAGTGGCCTCGGCCGCATCGACTCTCCACAGGAACAGGACCCGTGACGCAGGATTCAGCGCAGCCCGACGACCACGACGAGGACCAGCCTGGGGCCGAGCGCCCCTGGCTCAGCGACGAGGAGCGGGCGGCACTCCGCAAACCACTTCCGGAGCGGGCGGTCGTCACGAGCCTCGCGTTCACCGGTCTCGTCGCGGCGTTCATGATGACGCTCGTCACCCCACTCGTGCCGACGCTTCCCACGATCCTCGGCGTGCACGCCTCCGACAGCATGTGGGTCGTGACGGCCACGCTCCTGTCGGCCGCGGTCGCGACCCCGATCGCCGGTCGGCTCGGCGACCTCTACGGCAAACGACGGATGGTGCTCATCCTGCTCGGGATCATGATGGCCGGATCGGTGCTCGCCGCCTTCTCGTCCACGATCGTCCCGCTCATCGTCGCCCGGGCCCTCCAGGGGATGGCGATGGGAGTGATCCCGCTCGGCATCAGCATCCTGCGCGACGTGCTCCACGCGAAGCGGCTCGGCCCCGCGGTCGCGCTCGTGAGTGCCACCCTCGGCATCGGTGGTGCCGTCGGTCTCCCGATCTCCGCCGTGATCTCGCAGTACCTGGACTGGCATGTGCTGTTCTGGGTCGCGGGTGCACTCGGGCTCATCGGCTTCGTCCTCGTCGCGCGCTTCGTCCCGGTGAGCACCCTCCGGAGCGAAGGCGGTTTCGACTGGATCGGCGCGATCGGTCTCGCCGCCGGCCTCGTCCCCATCCTCCTCGCCGTCTCGAAGGGCAACGAGTGGGGTTGGACGAGCGTCGGGACCCTCAGCTGCTTGATCGGCGGCGTCGTCGTGCTCCTGCTCTGGGGGTGGTTCGAGGTACGGTCCTCCAGCCCGCTCGTCGACCTGCGCATCGCCGCCAGGCGGACGGTGCTCTTCACGAACCTCGCATCCATCACGGTCGGCTTCGCCTTCTTCGGCAGCACGGTCGTCCTCCCGGGCATCCTCGAGGCGCCGGTCGGCACCGGGGTCGGTCTCGGGCAGAACATGCTCATCGCGAGCCTCTGCCTCATGCCCAGCGGTCTCATCATGTGGGCGATGTCGCCGGTCGCCGCTCGACTGACCGCGGCCAAGGGCGCCCGGTTGAGCCTGCTCATCGGCATCGCGATCATCGCGGTCGGCTACGCGATCGCGATCGGACTCATGACCGAGGTCTGGCACACCGTGCTCACGGCCACCGCGGTCGGCTTCGGGGTGGGGTTCGCCTACGCCGCCATGCCGACGCTCATCATGGGTGCCGTCCCGCCCAGCGAGACGGCGGCCTCCAACGGACTCAACTCCGTCATGCGGACGCTCGGTTCCACGATCGCGAGTGCGGTGATCGGCGCCATCCTGGCCTCCCAGGTCGTCACCGACGGCGCTGTCACGACACCCAGTGCGGACGCCTTCCGCCTGAGCTTCGCGATCTGCGCTGCGGCCGCCGTCGTCGGGCTCGTCTGCACGATCCTGCTGCCGCGGCACCTGGCCAAGGACACCCGCTCCAGCCTCCACGAGGGCTGACGGGCGATCAGCCCACGATCCCGAGCGCGAACGGGAGGACCGGGCCGGATCCGGCGCGGCGGAGCGCGCGACCGGCGACGGTGAGGGTCCACCGACTGTCGGCCCGGTCGTCGACGAGCAGCACCGGCGCGCCCTCGAGCGCTGCGAGCTGCGCCCGGAGTTCGGATCCGACGGTGAAGGCGTCCCAGACGCCCGCCAGACGGTAGGCGCTGTTGCCGCCGGGACCACCGCGCGGGCCGTCGCCGACGAGGTCGAGCTCCCCGAGGTACGGCAGTCGCCCGAGCGACGCGATGCCCCTCGCCACCGAGTCGACGAGCTGCGGACGCGACCGTGACGGCACACTGACCACGGCGGCCGGCCGTTGCGTCCACGGCCAATCCGCCAGGACGCGGACACTCGCGTCGATGACCGCGCGGGAGGCGGGAGCGTCGGGTGCACCCGCGGCGAAGAGCTCACGCAGCACACCACCCCAGCCGAGGTCGGTGAGCCGAGCGAGCGCACGCCCGGCCTCGAGGCGGTCGTCGAGCGCGATGCGTCCCTTCACCGCTGCGCCGTCGGCGGTGACGCCGAGGCGGTCGGCTCCCGTGGGCCACTGCGCCCGCGGTTCGAGCTCCACGCCGACCCGACCGAGCGCTTCCGACGCGGAGGCGGCCGCCGCACTGTCGAGTTCGGTGGGGAACCACGGCCCGGCGCAGCGGTCGCACCGGCCACAGGGCACCGCGCTCGCGTCGTCGAGCTCACGTTGCAGCACGAGCATCCTGCACTCGTCGCCCCGCTCGTAAGCCAGCATCGCCTGTTGCTCCGCCACCCTGGCCTCGGCGATCCGCCGGTACCGCTCCCGGTCGTAGACCCACGGCTGCCCGGTCGACACCCATCCCCCGGCCACCCGCTGCACCGCGCCGTCGACGTCGAGCACCTTGAGGAGGAGCTCGAGGGGTGTGCGACGCAGGTTGACGAGCGCCTCGAGCGCGGGCGTGGACCGCGGCTGACTGTCGAGTGCGTCGAGCACCGCGGTGGCCCGCGCTTCGTCCGGCATCGACGCGGTCGCGAAGTACTGCCAGATCTCCTCGTCCTCCGCCCCGGGCAGGAGCAGGACGTCGGCATGCTCGGTGGCGCGGCCGGCGCGACCGACCTGCTGGTAGTACGCGACCGGCGAGGACGGAGCGCCGAGATGCACGACGAACCCGAGGTCCGGTTTGTCGAACCCCATGCCGAGCGCGCTCGTCGCGACCAGCGCCTTCAAGCGGTTCTCCTTGAGGAGCCGCTCCGACTCCTCGCGTTCATCGGGATCGGTCCGGCCCGTGTAGGCCCGGACCTCGTGACCGGCCTCGCGCAGCAGCCGCGCGGTGTCCTCCGCGGCGGACACCGTGAGCGTGTAGATGATGCCGGACCCGGTGAGCCCGCCGAGGTGGCTGAGCAGCCAGGTGAGGCGGTCCCGGGACTCCGGCAGCCGGAGCACGCCGAGCCGGAGGGACGCCCTCGCGAGCGAGCCGCGGATGGTGAGCACCTCGGCTCCGTGGGAGCCTGCGGCGCCGGGTGCGGTGAGCTGCTCGGCGATGTCGCGGACGACGCGTGCGTTGGCCGTCGCGGTGGTCGCCAGGACCGGGACCTCGGCCGGGAGGCGTCCGATCAGTTCGGCGAGCCGCCGGTAATCGGGTCGGAAGTCGTGTCCCCAGTCGGAGATGCAGTGCGCCTCGTCCACCACCAGCATGCCCGTGCGGGCCACGAGGGTCGGGAGCTGTTCATCGCGGAAGCGTGGATTGTTGAGCCGCTCGGGTGACACGAGCAGGACGTCGACCTCGTCGGCCTCCAGGCGCGCCCGGACGTCGTCCCATTCGTGTGCGTTCGCCGAGTTGATCGCCACAGCGCGCACGCCGGCGCGCTCGGCGGCCGCCACCTGGTCGCGCATGAGCGCGAGCAACGGCGAGACCAGCAGCGTCGGCCCGCCGCCCCGTCGGCGCAGGAGGGCGGTCGCGATGAAGTAGACGGCGGACTTGCCCCAACCGGTGCGCTGGACGACGAGCGCACGACGATGTTCGTCGACGAGCGCGAGGATCGCTTCGAGTTGACCGTCGTGGAACGTGGCCCCCGGAACGCCCGTGAGTGCGGCGAGCGCCGCCGTCGCCTCGGCGACCGATCCGGTGGGGGTCGGTTCGGGGTGGGCGGGGGTGGGCGCGCTGGGGTGGGACATGCGGCAAGTCTGTCAGGAGCTGCTGACGGTGGACTGCGTCGGCGTCTCGGAGGGGCGGTGTCCCGTCGGTTGGTCGGTTGTGGAGGAGCCGCTATCGACCGTCCGCTGCGGCGACGAGTTCGGCGATGACGAACTTGGTCTGCCCCATCATGCATTGCATGGCCCGTGCCGCGCGTTCCCGGTCGGGGTCGTTCTGCAGTTCGGCGAGGATGCCTGGCACGATCTGCCAGGACAGTCCCCAGCGGTCCTTGAGCCAGCCGCATTGGCTCGGGGCGCCGCCGTCGGCGATGAGGGCGTCCCAGAGCCGGTCGATCTCGTCCTGGGTGTCGGCTCTGACGGAGAAGGAGAACGCCTCGGTGAACGAGAAGATGGGCCCGGCGTTCATCGCGCTGACGGGGAGTCCCTCGAGCTCGAACTCGACGACCATCGCCTGGCCGGCCGGCATGGGTCCGCCCTCCGGGTAGCGGCTCACCGAGGTGATCCGGGAGTCGGGGAACAGTGACACGTAGAAGGTCGCCGCCTCCTCGGCTTGCGAGTCGTACCAGAGGAACGGGGTGACGCGGTGCTCCATCATGTCGTGCTCCCTCTCAGCCCGGGCGTCGTCGCTCAGGCGCTCTTCTTGCGTTTCGTCGCGGTCGACGGTTTCGACGCCGCGGTCTTGGCGGTAGCGGTCTTCGCGCCACTCGTCTTGGCGGTACCCGTCTTCGCGGTACCGGTCTTCGCCGAGCTGCTCGTCGCGGCGGGCTTGGCGGCGCCGGATCGCTTCGCTCCACTCGCCGTCTTCGCGCCGGTCGTGCCACGTTGCCGTTCGATGCTGCGTTGCAGCACCTCCATGAGGTCGATCGGCTCGGCGCCCGTGTCGTCGTCGGGTTCGGGCTGCTCGCCGAAGGTGGCGGCGGTGTCGAGTGCGTCGCCCTGCTCGAGTTTCGCGTCGATGAGCTTCCGGAGCTGTGCCTGGTATTCGTCGACGAACGCGTCCGGGCGGAAGCGGGAGGAGAAGGACTCGACGAGCGCCTCCGACATCTCGAGTTCCTTGGCGGAGATGCGGACGCGTTCCTCGAGGGCCGGGAACCGCACCTCGCGGACCTCGTCCTCCCAGAGCAGCGTCTGCAGGAGGATGACGTCCTCGCGCACCCGGAGGGCACCGAGACGCGTCTTCTGGCGGAGGGCGAACCGCACGATGGCCGTGCGGTCGGTCTCCTCGAGCGTCCGCCGGAGGAGGACGTAGGCCTTCGACGAGGAGGAGTCCGGTTCGAGGAAGTAGCTGCGGTCGAACATGATCGGGTCGAGGTCGTCGCTCGGCACGAACTCGACGACCTCGATCTCGCGGCTGCGTTCCTCGGGGAGTGACGCCAGGTCGTCGGCGGTGAGGACCACCGTCTGCTCGCCGTCCTGGTAGGCCTTGTCGATGTGGTCGTAGCTGACGACCTTCCCGCAGACCTCGCACTTGCGCTGGTACCGGATGCGTCCGCCGTCGGCGTCGTGGACCTGGTGCAACGACAGGTCGTGGTCCTCCGTGGCGCTGTACACCTTCACCGGGACGTTCACCAGACCGAAGGTGACCGCACCCTTCCAGATCGCGCGCATGACCGCTCCCGTCCGCGGGCGGATCCGCCCGCGCTGTCGTGGTGACCAGTAGACACCCGGAACATCGTCAAGGGCTAGCCCTTGACGCCCGTGGGCGGCAGGCTGATCGCCATGGCGAGGACGAGCGGTGGCGGCGCGCAGACGCAGTGGGTCGACGTCGACGGACGCCGGATCCAGCTCACCCATCTCGACAAGGTGCTGTACCCCGAGACCGGCACGACGAAGGCCGAGGTCCTCGCCTACTACGCCGCGGTCGCCGAACACCTGCTCCCGCACCTCGCCGATCGGCCGGTGACCCGGAAACGCTGGGTGCACGGCGTCGGGACGGCTGCGTCGCCGGAGTCGGGGTTCTTCCAGAAGGACCTGGGTGCCTCGGCTCCCGACTGGGTCCAACGGCTCCCCATCGAGCACAGCGATCACACGAACGAGTACCCGATCGTCGACGATCTCGCGAC
>Ga0308160_10007867_pt1 | contig 10471 bp, 14 predicted proteins | sample PhyFR1_FD_201036 | JGI IMG/M metagenome (GOLD analysis project Ga0308160, IMG submission 201036) | Phyllosphere microbial communities from UC Gill Tract Community Farm, Albany, California, United States - DLSLF.R1 | ecosystem: Host-associated > Plants > Phyllosphere > Unclassified | place: USA...
CGGACGGGAGCTGTCGCGAAACGTCCCCGGAGCGATTCGTCGGGCCGCAAGCTCGAACGCGAGTCGAGCCGAAACGCAGAACGGCCCCGTCCGAGGACGAGGCCGTTGCTGGTGTGGTGCCCCCCCCCGGACTTGAACCGGGAACCCACTGATTAAGAGTGAATGGGAGGGGTCGGATACTTGCGAGGTGACACCCTGCTTACGATGAAAAGGTGCGGAATCACGCGACTTTCTCGGTAGGACTACTACATCTAGTGGTACAAAAAAGCTTGCACACCAGACCGTTAGGGTGCGGGATAGGGTGCAAACGAATCTGGTAGTCGAGAAGTGTTGCACCAGGGTCCGTGTCGTCAGGGGCTGAGGTCTGAGGGCTTGCTCTGCGGGTACAGGGGCTCCCCTGAAAATTAATCCGGCGTGCCCATCACCGCGCTCGTGACAGGTGACGCATCTGGAAGGTCGTTCGGCACGAACTTCCCATCGGCGGGATGGTGATAGAGCCAGATGCTCGCACTGTTCGTCGTACGTTCGTTGAACAACTTTTCCAGCGCAGTGGCGCCCCGCTGCTTTGTGTCGATGTGTCCTGCTCGTACGCGTTCAACTGGGACCTGCTCGGCTATGACCATCAGGTCGCTCATCAGTAGCCCAAGTTTTCGTGTACGAGGAAAGGTAATGCCCCAGGCCGTCATGAAGCCCACACCTGACCACGGGTTGTCGTCCTGCGGGTGAGGGATGAGGCCCACTGGCACATCTGACGTGATGAGCGAACGCCCGCTCCGAACCCACGGTGGACTCATGATGGAGTCCGCGAATGAGCCGTTGAAGTTATGTTAGGGGCAAAACGGCGCTAGTCAGGACCAAGAGAACGGCTATGACGAGCAACGAAATGACGGTGAGCGTTAGCTGCCATCCATCGATAGACTTGTCCCAGAGCCATTTTCCATCTCGAATGTCCTTACCCTCGCGCATCCGCTTCGCATCCCGCAATACAGAAGCGCTTCGTATCAAGCGGCCGAGCACAACGTAGACGCTAGCTGCAAGATAAACGCCTGTACCGACGACACCAAGAAGTATCGCGATGCCGAAGTAATTGCCCCACAGTGGTGTATTGGTTTCGCGGACTAATGCGAACAGCGTCATTGCCAGCGAACCAACCAGGCACACAACCACCACAAAGTAGGCGGACGCTGACGCGAGCATCTGGCCTGGTCGCTTCAGCTTCGAGATACGCCGCGACTCTGCTTCGAAGAATACGGTAGCTGCTAGCAAAAATAGCGGGAAGAACGCCAGAAGCGACGGGGCTAGTGCGGTGACCATACGCCCAACCTAGCGCCTAAACGTTCCATCCCTCAGCTTCGAACAGCGACAGCAGGCCCGTCACATGTCCAAGCGCGATGACCGCATTGGCGCGGGTGTACTGCTTGCGCGAAACACCATGGGCAGACGCATGACGGGACAGGGCACGAGGGATTTTCGCAGCAGCATTCGGACGAAAGTGGAGATACGACGCCCAGATTGCTCCCAGCACCAAAGTTCGCTTGACCGAGAACTCATTCAGGTCCGGACGCCGATTCTGGTTGATGAAGTTTTTGTAGTAACGCTCCTGCATCTGCCGCTGGAGCGCGGAGTCGAAGAGGTTGACGCTCATCGACTGAGCCAACTGGTGATGACCATCACGAATTCCCCGTACGACCATCAGACCGAAATCTCGGTAGTCAGCACCAAGGCTCGTGTCAGGGATGCTTTGGAGCTGAACCTCACAGTCGGTGACGATAGAGCGCCAACGGTTGGCATAGACGCGACGACGTGCTGCGGGACTCTCAGCACTGAGAATCGCTTCCAACGTCGCTGCACGCGGCACCCACGCGAGAGGGAGCGCCTCGTTCAAGACAATCTCCAGAATTTCGTCCCAGTCCAACGTCAGGTCGATAGCCCAGTTGTCGGGGAACGTCGTCCGCTCATCAACATCCGGGAAGAGACGGTCGAGAGCATCCTGCCCGATGAGGTCCAAGACCGGCTTCAGCATCGAGTTGATGCGCTCGAAGTGCGGGTCCATGAGTCCCACGAAGCCGCCCGCGCCGAAGATGTCCGTCACCATGGCGGGCATGGAAGGGAATAGAGACGCCGTGTCGAACTTCGGCATGCCGTCCAGGAGCCTCGCCATGTCGAGGTTGATCTCCGGCATCATCGGAAGGTACTTCTCGATACCGAAGTTCAGCTCAGGCATGTCGGCGAGGTAGCGCGACACGCCCAAATCGACCGTGGCGATGTCGATGGGCGAGTACCAAGAGGGAACGTCAGAAATCCATGAAGGGACGCCCGCGAGAATGTCTGCGCCGATGCCCTTGAACGGGTTGGGAGACAGCGCCCCGTACAAGCCTGCCATGTTCGTCGGCTTCGGCTTGATGACCAGGCTGGACTCCGCAGGCTCTTCGGGCTCACCTGCTGGTTCAGACTGGGCGGTGTCGCTCTCCGGCTCAGGCTCCAGCTCTTCGTCATCCTCGCGAGGCTCATCGGGCATGTCTGAAGCCTAGCCGGAGACGCCGACACGAAATAAAGCCGCCCCCAGCATCGAGACCGGGGGCGGCGTGGCGAGTGATTAGCTCGCGAGAACTTCCGAGGGATTCGAAAGGCTATCCCTTTGATAGCAGGCGAGGATAAGCAGTCCGAAGCAATTGCTCGATTTTCTCGAAATGCAATGTCAAGCGCGCTATCCTGGTTATGCGGCTGATTACCGCAAGACCGAGGGAATGTTATGAACGGTTCTATTTCGAGTTTAGAAGCAAAGCAACTGGATGACAAGGCGCTTATCCAGGGCATCCACGCGGACGTGAATAGCCGCACGCTGTGACATGAGTTATATGGCAGGGCGCACGAGCGATTGAGCATTCTCGCTCGTCGGATGCAAGAGCCGGGATACACCCACGACGACGCTATGTCCGACGCGATGACGTCACTGCGCCGCCGAGTGCTTTGTGCGGATAGCCTTGAGTACCCTTCTTTAGGGTCTCCTGCAGGTAAAGGAACGGGCCTCTCTCGCGTAATCCGCCTCGACCTGCTGGAGGCGCGCGCAAAGGCCATATATGGCAACGGCGGGACGCTTCCTCGCGCGATGGTGCGCAAGGCGAAGCTCATCAGCGAGCTTCGCGGCACCGGCATGTCGCATGCCAGAATCGCCGCGACTTGCGGTCTGACCGCAGAGGCTGTTCGATGCTTCTTCCGCATGCACCACGTCATCAACGGTGAGGACGCCGACAAGGCTATGGAGCAGGTCACAGCCGACGACCCCGCTGACACCTACGACGACTTCGACCCATTCGCCATCCTGAGCCGTTTCCTCGACGCCCGCTCGGTGGACATCCTCGTAGCCCGATTCGACGACGACTCATCTGACGCTGCTGTCGCTGCCAAGCTCGGCATCCCCCGGCGCACCGTTGCCCGGGTACGCGCGCAAGCCACGTAGGCCCTCTCCAAGGTCCGCCCGCAGCTCGAAGCCGCCCTGTTCGGTTGGGAGGATGCAGCATGATTCCCGAGGCGGAGCGGGGTCTCCTGTTCGAGCGGTTCGGCGTGGATGAGGATGGGGCGATTGCCGACCCGGCGATGGCGTTTTTCGCACAGATGGACGTGCTCTACCGGGCCGAGGTCGAGGGATGCACTGATGGTTTTCTGCTCGCGCGCACGCTCACGACGAAGCGTCGGAGAGTTGCTCACGGGGCGGTGGAAGAGGTTCAACGTCATAGTTTCAGCACACCGGTCACCGACGCAGACTACGAAGTTGCCGTGGACGAACTGCTCGACCACTTCGAGAAGTATGCAGGCGCGGGTTGGTACCTGCCGCTGGAGCTCCAGAACGCACCGGTCGAAAGCGAGTACAAGGGAGCGACGAAGGTCTCTTCTATGGCACCACGGACATTGTTCCTGGACATCGATATGGCTGGGGCAGGACATGCATCTTCGAAGCTTCCAAACGCCTAACAGACGCTCAACGCGCTCGCTTGGTTCGAGCGCGCCCTCGGCGTCCCCTTCACCGGCATCTCTTTCACCGGGGCGGAGTCCACGCGCTCCTGGCGCTCGGCGCTCCCCTCAGCACAGAGGCCGGCCGTCTCTGGACGCAGCTCCAGCGAAGCTACGCGGACTACGCAGATATCCATCTTGATGCCCTCGGTCGTGCCGGTGGTTGGCAGACGATGCGTGTCGTCGGAAGCCGTCATCAGACACATGGGAATCGCGTGGTCTGGCTCCGCATCGATGAAGACGCGCCTGGTGCATCAGCCATAAACCTCGAAGCCCGCATGTCCGACGCAATCAGAGCCCTCGGACATCGCCCTGTGACGGACCCGGAGCCCGAGCCAAAGGCCGTCGAGGTCTTCGAGCCGACACAGAAGCATCTCACCGGCACAGGCGCATCGAAGTCCCGAAAGGGCAATCGCCCCGGCGACAGACTCTCGGCAGCAATCAGCCCCCTGGAGACCCTTCGCGCGCTCTACGGCATCACGCCGAGCAAGACCAGCAATGACAGATGGGCCTTCCCGGACGGCGGAGCGGCAAGCGACGGCAATCACATCGAGGTCCGAGCGAGCGATGGCGCGGTCCGCATCTGGGGTCAACGCATGGCGTCGGGCCTTGGCATCCGGACCGGGTTTTGGTACCAGGAGAGCTTGACACTTCTCACCGAAATCTACGGGGATGCCTACGTGGCGCGAGACGCCATCACCGCGACCGAGCGGGCGGGCAAGACGATTCCCGAGACATTGCTTCTCCTGAAAGTACATCCATCGACCGCTTCCCTCCGCGAGCAAATTGACAAGCCACGACGCACTCGAACAGTAAAATCACGCGGCTAAACAGAGCATCCATGCATCAGATGCGCACCCAATTCGCCTGCAGTCACCCAGCCACAATTCAGTCTCGCAGAAACCTCTTCAAACCATTCTCCTAAATGTGGCAAAAATGTGCCTCTACTGGCGGACTACTAAGTTAAAAGAACTTCTTCTGAGCGTCGGTAATACCCGCCCCTCATCCACCGCCTTGCTATACGGCAAGCTTCGCTTGCCCCCGTCAGGCTGTAATGTGCCTACGGGCGACCTAGATTCAAGGCCCAGAGGACGACGCTCCACCACATCTGAGACCATGCAGGCTGGGCCGGTGCTTCCAGTAGGCTCACCCCATGGCACACCTTGACCCGAACCGCACCATCGCTGCCGAGTGGTCATTCACAAACGACCTAGGCATCAAACAGAGCGTTTCGGGGATGCTGTCCTTCTCCGAGGAGCCACCGAGCCACCTCATCCATCTCAGCAGAGACTTTCATGATGACGCAGATGAGCAGGCGTTCTTCTCCTCGGCTTACGAGCAAGACGTTTACCCGGTAATCCACGGCAATACAACCGAAGGATGGTTCACAGCCGTAGATGCTCGCCCCTTCAGAAGTACGCGAACTTTCGGTGGAGCGAGGATGGATGACATCGTTCTGCGACCCGCGTTCGTCATCAAGGGCAACGTACTTCTCCATGATGACGAGCTGTCGGCTACGGAGGTCCAGGTCAAGTTTTGGGACCAGGACGCTTGGGCCGAGTGGTCAAGTTGGGAGTTCGAGAACCCCTCGGACGAACTTGACGGCGTTCGGGTCACGCAGAAGTCAATTCCAACTCGAAGCGCGGAGTACGAAGGAGTCTCGATTGAACTAGAGGACGCCACACTCCAGAGGATTTGGCACCAACATCGCGACGGCGTGGTGACGCTGGTCCAGAGCTCGATGTTCAGGTTGAGATTCCCGGATGCGGTTCCTCTTCGTCGGCTGATGCGTGACTGGCTTCGCCCCTTGAGCTTTCTCATCGGCTCGGGAACTAGGCGGACCCCGGGAATCGAATCCATGCTCATTCGCAACTCAGGCTGGACTTCAGACGAGGATGGCAGTCCGATGTCCGACTGGCTGGAGGTGTTTCCCAGGAATCCAAAACGGAAATTCGCTTCAGATGACGAAATCCACTTCCTACTCCGAGGCACCCAGCTCGACTTTGGTCGCCAGGTGCCTGTCATCCTCGGTGCGATACAGGCCCATGAGACTGCGGTTGAACAGTACCTAGACTTCGTCCACAATCGGCCGAACACAGCAATGGTGCAACTGACCACCCTGGCGCAGCTTCTGGAAACCTTCGACCGGTCGCTCTCTCCCGACCCGGACGTATCTCCCGAGCAGCGACACGCGGCCACCAGCGTGCGACAGGTACTGAACGAGAACGAGCTGACGAAGCCGTATGCAAAGAAGGCTGAGTACAGCATTCTGGAAAGCCATCGTCCGAGTCTGGCGAGAAGACTCTCCCGTCTCGACCGGGAGACGAACAGCCTCCTGCGCCGCAGCATCGGCGATGGTAACTGGATAGCGAACATCGCGACGGTCCGAAACGCAGTTGTACACGGCCTGCCATCATCTCAGTTCTTCGTGCGGAACATCATTCCTCTCCAGGTCAGCGTCGATATTCTGGAGATTCTGATGGAAGCAAGAATGCTGGTGATGATGGGGTTCAGCCCCGAAGAGGCCGACTCGATTCTGACAAAGTCAGACCCACGGTGGTTCGGGCGCATCAACCACATCAAGCAGTATCGGCACAGCTTCGACAACTTCCAGGCCTTCGCGACGCGGGATGTCCTGCCTCAGGCAGCGGACGCGGACAGTATCGCGCGCACACCGTCGAGCGATTCGACATAGGCAGACAGGCGGAAGCATCGCGGCAAGAGCGATATTCGGTGAGCCTTCGTATCGTTCGAGTGCGTCTCAGCCAGCGGGGACGGGCCGCGGACCAGGAACGGCCGCTCGAAGCCAGCGAACTGATGCGCTGTGGAGTCGAGCGACCACAGGGGCTCCGCAGCTCCGTACTCCCGAAGTTCTAGCCACGTGTGCCCGTATGAGGCCTCGTTCGACCCTTCTACCCACGTCCAGTCGCCGAAGCCGTAATCAGCGAGGACGTGTCCCATGATGTACGACACGTTCGAGCATGAATCAGTTGGATAGTCCTTCAGCCAATAGTTGGTGGCTCGGCCAGGAAGCTCGAAGATGGCGACATCGACCTGCCAGGCGAGGCTCTCCACCTGGCCAGCGAAATCCTTGCTCGGGTCATACTGAATCGACGGGGCCATGTGCCCATCCTCCTGTATCACCCTGCCCGCTAGGCTTCCCAGATGAGCGCCTTCTCCCCTCCCCCTTCGCCAGGCTGGTATCCAGACCCGCGGGATGACCTCAATCAGAAGTGGTGGGATGGCACGTCATGGGGTCCCAGCAAGCCTGTATCCCGCTTGGAAGCCATACGGATTCAAGCCCGCAAGGATGCAGAGATTCAGTCGGAGTTAGATGCCGAGGACGAGCGCGGTCCTGCTGAGCTGAAGCGGGCGAAGAAGAGGCTCATCTGGCCGGCCGTCTTCGTGGTGGCTGCGGGTGTCTTCGCGGTGGTCGCGTTCAACATCAGCTCTAAGCCTGCCGCGTCGATGTATGAAGCTTGCGCGTACGCCGCTGAAGTCGGAACTCGATATGGGGCCGAGGTTGGCACGCTCGATGCGATGAACCCTGATTCACCGTCGGCGAACTCCGCGTTCTATGCCACGCACGGGGCTCAGCTCATGGGCTGGGGTGGGGTGCTGAGCGCGGAGAAGGCTGGCGCTGGGCGGGTCTTCGAGGATGCGGGGAGGGACATGGGGCGCGCGGGTGAGGCGCTGACGGCGCTAGACGCAGGCAATGCGACGAGCTTGCAGGCGGCGACTGACGCGCTGGCGGACATGAACGGCAGCCTGAAAGAACTGACGGAGGCGTGCGCGGGGTAGGCCGGGGGCTGGGGTCAGGTGTGCGTCCAAATTCTGAACTCCTCGACGGTCCCCTGAGTCGAGCCACTCAGCTTCGGCACGACAGGTAGCTTCAACTTAGCCTCATTGAACAAGCTCTCGACGCTCTCCACAGTGCGCTGCACCTGCGAAACAAAGTCGGGAAGTTCCTTGATGCCATGGCGTCCCATCGTGGGTGTATCGAATCCGAGTGTCGGAAGTGTGCCCGGCCCGATGATTCCCTTGGTTCCCTCCGGGAGGGTGGGCGTGAACCGCATCGCTGTCAGGATATCTCCGGCCTTCATCGGAGCTTTGGGCGAAGGTCGAATCTCGGAGGTGTACTGGAATTGATGGGCCTGACCGAGGTCCAGCAAGTAGTACAGCTCTCGATACGCCACCTGCGTCGTGGGGAGGAGACGATGCTTGTTCTCGTTGTTCAGCTCGTTTAACCGCACGAGGGGGTGGGTCTCAGGGTTGACGGCACGGTACGGCTGGCTGCGCATCAACGCGGGGAGGAATGCTCGGTCCACACCTTTGAGGCTGTCTCCTGCCATGGATTTCCATCGTTGCTCCGTCTTCGCGATGGGAAAGCTCGTCCTCTCACTAGGGGTGCCGCCAGAGACCAGGACCAGCTGGAACGCCAGGTAATCGAGGGCGCTTCTCGCATTATTCAAGTAGTCGCCGAAGATGACCGCTAGACCCTCAGGAAGCGGGACGGAACGCTTCAAACGAAAGACGTGCCAGTGTTGTTCGGTCACCGTCACCTCGACGTTCAGCCTCATGACCTCGTCGTACTGCTTGACAACATCCAGCACCTGTTCGCGAAGGACCTGAGCGCGGCGGAGCTTCTCTTTCACTCCCACGAGGCTGATAGACCTAGCTAACTTCGCGACGTCCACGTATGAGTCAGGAAGCGGCATCAGACATCTTCCGCTGCGATGACAGCTCGCACATCATCAAGCGTTTTCGCGAAGAGTTCGTGAGCAAGCTCCGCCTCTGCCCAGGGCATGAGCCTCACCCGCCGCTGGTTGAAGTAGGTCTCATGAACCTCCAGCGTCTCGGGACCAATGAGCGGTCCGTCGAATCCTTCGAACTGATGAACGGTTGCATCAACGACGAGTCGAACCGTGCTGTCGCGGTCATGAAGCTCCAGCCAGGAGTGCTTGTCTCCGACGACATTGACGCCCTCCACCTGGAGCCACGTCCCGTATCCATACTCGTACAGCAGATGTCCGAGGGCGTACGACACCGCAAGGCAGGAGTCCTGCGGATACTCGTCCAGCATGTAATTGTCGCCACGCAGAGCGACGGAGCGCACCCTCGATAGGACACCGCTCACGAACGTGCTGACTTGACCATGCATACGTTCTTCAGGGTCCCATCGTTCCAGCCTGGAGTCCGTCATGCCCCCATGCTGGCACATGCCTCGGACTCGGTCGCCGTCATGCCCGCCTGCGAAACTACGGTCCCGTGAAGACCGGCGCACGAACGCCATCCTCGGAGGTGGTTCCCTCCGTGGAGTTCAGATAGACCTCGAATTCGGCGGCTGCCTGCATCATGTCCGCTTGAGTCACGAAGTCCCAGTCCTCCAACAGAGACGGGCGGAGCGACCCGCTGCCCTTGATGCACAAGATGTCGTCGTGCCAGTCCTCGTCCATCGTCGGCGACCAATCGCAAGACCAGACCGCACTGACCGGCGGCGAGTCCAATGGGGCTTGAACCTCCGGCTCGACGTAGGACACTTCGCGCGTCGTGTCGTCAGAAAGGGTCGTGGAGCCGCCCATGCCCGGTAGTCCAAACGGGGAGAGGTAGCCGAAGGCCCAGAGCATCCCGCCCAGGAACACAATCACGAAAACGACCCCGAACACCGTCCGGAAGAACTCCCCCATCGGGTTTTCGGTCTTGCCGCTCATGAGTTTCCTATCGTCAAAATCCGGCCCCTGAGCTTATTGGACAACGGGAGGTCATCAACATCCCCCTTTCGGGAGCATGAGGCACGCAAAGAGACTAAGAATTCCTTCGCCCAATATTCCGATATCACAATTGCATGTCGTTGCATTGGATACAATTACCATATAGGGGGCTAGAACAATCGAGTAACCCAGCTACAGCAGAAGACGACCTGATTCGCGGAACCGCCCACAGCCATCGAGAGCGCCGTTCAGCGGCCAGAGGAGCGGCGACGGTCGTCGTGAACGTTGCACGAAGATTCAGCCTCGCGCCAGCATCCTTGCTCAGCGCGACAGGAGCATGTCAAACCCATAGGGTGCGGGATACGGTGCAGCGCCATGTGCTCGGATAGAACTATAGCCCGGTCAGATTTGCCGTCTGACCGGGCTATTTTCGATGGTGCACCCCCCCGGACTTGAACCGGGAACCCACTGATTAAGAGTCAGTTGCTCTGCCAATTGAGCTAGAGGTGCGTGGTTTCGGAGTGTTCCGAACCGAGATATGACACTAGCACCCAACTGGCCCGGGTGCGAAATCGAGCCGGTCGGCGTGTCGCGGAGGCACCTCGCCGGCCCCTCGAGCGTCGTTCGATCCGGCCCGCACGACCCTATCCTGGAGAGGTGACCGAACCCGTGACCGTCTCCCCCGCCGACCTCGATCTCGCGCTCCGGCTCGCCGACGCGGCCGACCGCATCGCGATGGACCGCTTCGA
>Ga0308160_10007869_pt1 | contig 10470 bp, 16 predicted proteins | sample PhyFR1_FD_201036 | JGI IMG/M metagenome (GOLD analysis project Ga0308160, IMG submission 201036) | Phyllosphere microbial communities from UC Gill Tract Community Farm, Albany, California, United States - DLSLF.R1 | ecosystem: Host-associated > Plants > Phyllosphere > Unclassified | place: USA...
CGCCGCCGCCCGCTTGCGCCGCGCGAGCTCGGCAGCGTGCACCTGCCTCGCGTGTGCGACGACCGAGTTCTTGCCCGCGCCGGGCCCTGCGCCGTCGGGCGCGTCGCCCTCGTCCGGCGGCGTCGCGACCTCGCGCACCGTCTCGAGCCCGCCGAACGCCGACGCGCCGCCGTCGCGCTCGAGGTCTTTCTTGCCCTGCGCGCCGACGATGAGGTAGGCGCCGACGGGCCCGATGACGCAGATGACGAACGCGCTCGCGCTGCCGAGGAAGGCGCTGCAAGAGGAGGAGAGGCAGGAGGGTCAGCTGCTGCGTCGCACCGAGAGAGAGAGGACGGTCGAGTGGAGAGAGGGACGCACAGGACGCGGTCGAACTCGGGGATGGCGATGGCGAGGCCGACGCAGAGGATCGAGGCGGCCGGGCGCAGGAGGTAGTACCGCACGCGGTGGATGCGGCGCTCGGCGGCGGCAGCGGCGACGAGGACGCGCCGAGTCGGCGACGGCGACGTCGAGAGGGCCGAGTTGGACGTGCGGTGGTGCAGGGTCGAGATGGACGTGCCCGTCGCGATGGCGCTGTCGGACGAGGTCGGTGCGGGAGGAGGAGGCGCGGGGACGGGCGCGACGGGCTTGTGCAGGCCGACGAGGTGCTCGAACGTCGTGACGAGGGGCTTGTTGGCGATGGCGTACTTGACGAGCGGGTTGATGGCGACCATCCAGACGGCGAGCTGGTTGAGCGCGACCGGGTACCCGACCGTCGAGGCGAGGTCGCGCGTGATCTCGCTCGACACGCTGTTGCCGAACATGAGGTAGCCGAAGACGCCGAAGATGACGCTGACGACGAAGGCGATGATGTAGGCGACGTTGATCATCGAGGCAAAGTGCTCGGGGTGCGCCATGTCGCGGTACAGCGAGGGGACGACGGCGTGCCCAGAGAACTGCGAGCACGAGGGGCGGCATCAGTCCTGCTCTCCGACGAGTACGACGAGGGCAGGGGAGGAAGAGAGGACGCACGCCCGACATGAGGAGGCCGAACGAGATGGGGAAGCGGCCCCAGCGCGGCACGACGCTCGTCGCCATCGGGTCCCAGAAGCTGCCCGGCGCCGTCTTCTTGACGAGGCCGTCGGTGATGAGGACGGCGAGGAGCACGACCGACGACATGATGCCGAGGAGGGACGTGAGGGAGAGGACACGCAGGGGGAGGTAGGTCGTCGGGAGGAGGCTGCAGGAGGAAGAGCTCGGGGTCAGCCTCACGCGCAGCGGCCTCGTACAGGACGTAGAGCAGCGACGTACATGAGGTATGAGACGAGCTTGAAGAAGAGCGAGCTGAAACGAGGGAACAGGCTCGCCATCGAGTCGGCGAAGAGGGTGACGGTCGCGACGCTGAACGTCGCGAGCTCGACGACGAAGAGGAAGTAGATCGTCTCGCGCGCCCAGGGGCCGTACGCCTTGATGAGGACGTCGGCGTACGTCGCCGAGGTGCGGTCCTGCTTCATCATGGCGGCGAGCATCTTGGCCGTGTCTGCGCGCGCGAGAGGTCCGAGAGCGTCAGCGCTTGAGCCTCGGCGGTCGAGAGAGTTTCGTTCGAAAGGACGCACAGTTGGTCACGAGGGCGCAGAAGACGAGGAGGAGCATACCGCCGACCCAGCCTGCGTCGGCAAAGGCGAGCGGCTCGGCGAGAAGCCCGACGCCGATGAGGACGTTGACGCTGCGAAGAGGGGGCGCATCAGCTCGGCCCGACCTGCACCGAGACGAAGAGAGCAAGGACGCACGTGTTGAAGAGGGTCTGGCCCCAGGTCGACTCGCCCCTGTGCTCCTCGATCGCAGCCTTCCACGCCGCGCGGGAGAACGTCAAGGTCGACGCCCTGCGCCTGCCGCCGCCGGCCTTGACCGCCGCGACCGCCGGGTGCACAGCGTACTCCTGCCCATCGTCGCGGTAGGCGACCGTCGAGTCGTCGAGGGCGTCGTAGGGCGAGATGTGGGACGACGAGGGCGAGAGGAGGCCGCCGCCGCCGGGCAAGAGCGGCGTACGCTCGTCTGCGGCGGGCTTGTCGCGCCAGGTCGCGCCTGCTGCGCCGTGCTCCTGCGTCGCCGTCGACACGCGGCGACTCGCCGTCCGCCCTCGCCCGACCGCGTTCGGGGGAAGCTGCTCCCTCCCCGCCGCGCCGCCCGCCGCCGCCGCTCCCGCGCCCGCGCCGCCGTGCTCGAGCCCGTCGAACGAGTGGTGTGTGCCCTCATCGAGCTCGTCGCCGCTCCAGGGCTCGTCGTGGTCGTGGTCCGGGTCGTCGTCGGTGTTGTCGTCGGTCGTGGTCGCGCGATCGGTGGGGCGACCGGACGAGTCGACGTCGTCCGTGTCGTCGAGGTGGCTGAGGGGGCGAGGGAACCGGTTTGGGTCGACGAAGGACGGGCCCGAGGGGAGGTTCTCGCCGAAGAAGGCGGCCGAGCGAGAGTAGCTCCAGACGAGGTCGAGGCTCGACTGGATGGCGCCCTCGGCGTGGGCCGTGCCCTGCTGAGGCTGTCGGGTGGTCGAGCTGATCGGGATGCGTCGCGAGGTCATTGCTGCTCAGCCGCGAGAGCGCGGTGCGGGTCGAGAGAGGCGAGAGGAGGAGGAAGAAGCTGGGTGACGGCGGCCAGCCGATAAGGCCCGGGCCAAGGCGAGCAGTTGTAATCGAGACTAGGCGCGCCCTGCGAATAGCACCGCCTCGCCGCCCAAGGTCGCCTCCCCTCGGTCGCCTCGAGCGCGCTCTCACGCACCTCCCCGCACCTCGCCTCTCGACCTCGTCTTGCTGTGTGGCCATGGCCAACTCTCTAACGTGCGCACAGCTCTCACTGCTCACGCCCGAGCCGACCCTCACTGACTCCCGTGCCCTGCAGGCCTCAAGGCGCGCGCGACGACTTCCCTCACCTAACCCAGCCCGTCGTCCCCGACAACTGCATCAAGGTGCGCTCGACTGCCGTTCAGCACAGTCAGGCGTGCCATGTCCAGCTAGCTGACCCACCCGCCTGCCCGCGCAGGTGCTCGTCGCGACCGACACCCACATCGGGTACGCCGAGAAGGACCCGGTGCGCGGCCGCGACTCGATCAACACGTTCAAGGAGGTCCTCGACCTCGCCGTCGCCAACAATGTGCGTCGAGAGCTCCCTACCTTGCCCAGCCGAAGCGAGACGGCGAGCTGACTCGTGCCTCCTCCCCCCACTCGCGGCTCGCAGGTCGACATGCTCCTCCTCGCGGGCGACCTCTTCCACGAGAACCGCCCGTCGCGCACCTCGCTCTACCAGACCATCTCGGCCCTCCGCGAGCGCTGCCTCAGCGACAGGCCCATCGCGCTCGAGCTCGTCAGCGATGCCGGCGTGGGCATCCCGCGCGACGTCAAGTGTGCCGACTTCCTCTCGTTCTCGTTCTTTCGTTCGCAGACTGCGAGAACTGACTCCTCTTCGTGCTCCTGCAGCTGGCCGGGCGTCAACTACGAGGACGAGAACATCAACGTCGGGCTCCCCGTCTTCTCGATCCACGGCAACCACGACGACCCGCAGGGCGTCGGCGCGGTGCGTCCCTCTCTCCTTGACCTGTTTCACGATCTTCACGAAACGCTGTACTGACGAGCGAGACCCTTTATGACCCCGCAGGAAGGCGCCCTGTGCGCGCTCGACGTCCTCTCGGCCTCGGGCCTCATCAACTACTTTGGGCGCATGGAGCTCCCCGGGCAGGCCAACGACGACGCCGAGGCGCTCGAGGACGGCCTCAAGGTCAAGCCCGTCCTGCTCCAGAAGGGCGACACCAAGCTCGCGCTGTACGGCATGGGCAACATCCGCGACGACCGCTTCGTCTTCGAGCTCACCAACCGCCGCATCAACCTGTACCGCCCGGCCCAGGACCCCGACGACTGGTTCAACATCATCCTCGTGCACCAGAACCGGTGCGTCTCGCTCTCCCTCGTCTCGTCCACCTCGCGCTCGAGCCCGCCGCTCACGCCTCCCCTCCTCTCCTTCCCGCAGCGTCGCGCACGGCCCGAACAACTCGGTCCCGGACGAGGCGTTCGGCGAGGAGGCCAACCTCGTCGTGTGGGGCCACGAGCACGACTGCATCGAGCAGGCGCGCCCGCAGCCCGTCACCGGCCGGCCGTACCACATCACGCAGCCGGGCAGCAGCATCGCGACGAGCCTCGCAAAGGGCGAGGCCATCCCCAAGTGCGTCCCTCCCTCTCTGCTCGTCTTCGTCGATGGCGCTGACGCCGAGCTCGTTTTGCGCGCAGGCACGTCGGCCTCCTCAAGATCCAGGGCAAGGAGTGGGAGTTCGAGCCGATCCGCCTGCGCTCGGTCAGGCCGTTCATCTTCGAGGAGGTGTCGCTCTTCGACTACCACGAGGACCAGACCGACGACCGCAAGAAGCTGTCGAGCAAGGTCGCCGTCAACAAGTTCCTCAAGAGCAAGGTGCGCCCTCGCCCTCTCGCTCTCGGCTCGTGTCACTGTCTGTGCAGAACGGCCGTGCTGATGATCTCTTCGGCGTGATTGTACAGGTCAACGAGCTCATCAAGCGCGCCAACGCCGAGTGGGACGAGCTGCACCCGGACGAGGACGACTCGGAGCGTCTCCTTCCGCTCATCCGCCTGCGCGTGCGTCCTCCTCTCTCCCCCCTCCTCCCTCTCTCGGCCTTCTCGCTCGCTCCTCGCTGACGCTCGAGCGCGCACTCGCAGGTCGACTACTCGCACGGCCCGGACGGCAACAGCTACTTCGAGGTCGGCAACCCGCAGCGCTTCGGGCAGGACTTTGTCGACAAGGTGGCCAACCCGCGCGACCTCGTCCAGTTCCACCGCAAGTCGGCGACTCGTGCGTCGCTGTTCCTCCTCGCCTCGTCTCGCCTGCGCTCGTCGTCGACGATGAGAGCAGCGCTGACTGCTTGAACTCGTGCATGCGCGCAGGCAAGGCCAAGGTGACGATCAACCAGCCCGACCTCACGACGCTCGACGCCGTCATGCGCGAGGCGGCCGAGACGGGCTCGCTCTCGACCCAGTTCGAGAAGATCACGGTCCAGAGCCTCGTGCACGAGTACCTCGAGGCGCAGAACCTCAACGTGCTCAGCGAGAGCCTCATCCAGAACGCCGTCGACGAGTTCGTCGGCAAGGGCGACAAGGACGCGGTCGGCAAGTGCGTCGCGCTGTTTCCCTCGTCGTCGTCGTCGTCGTCGTCGTCGCTCTCCTCGAGTCAGGAGAGCCTCGCTGACTCTTAGTGCTCGGGCCCTTCTCGCGCGCAGCTGGGTCAAGAAGCTCCTGCGCGACACGCGCAACGACATCATGAAGAAGGGCTTTGAGCCGAGCAAGGAAGGGTACGAGCACGACGACCTCGAGGCCGAGATGCGCGAGGCCAAGGAGGCGGCCGAGGCCAAGTACGGGCACAAGGTGCGTTTCGCTCTCGCTCTGCGTCTTCTCGGTCGCGCTCTCTCTTGACCAAGAGCACCTGCTGATGGCATGTCTGTACTGCTTGCGTCGCAGAACAAGAGCAAGGGCAAGAGCAAGGCCAAAGGCAAGGGCAAGGCGGCCGTGTCCGAGTCGGACGAGGACGACGACGACGACGACGACGCGTCCGAGGCGTCCTCTTCTCGCGCCGGCGCCAAGTCGAAGGGCAAGGGCAAGGCCAAGGCTAAGGCGCGCGACAGCATGGACGAGGCGAGCGACGACTCGATGGCGGGCTCGTCGGGCAGCGCGCGCGCACCGGCCAAGGGCAAGGGCGCGGCGGCGAAGAAGGCGCCGGCCAAGAAGGCGACGACGAGCAAGGCCAAGGGCAAGGGCAAGGCGCTGGTGCGTCCCCTCTCTCTCACCCTCGCTCGGCCGCTCTCGATGACGCCCGCGCCGACTGACCTCACCTCCCTCTCTTTTCCCTCGCGCGCAGTTCAACGACTCGGACGGGAGCGAGGACGAGGAGGAGAGCGAGGACTCTGCGCCCAAAAAGAAGGCGTGCGTCCCTGTTCCTCTTGCGCGCCCGTTCCGCTCGACGGCCGGGCTGACCCTCCTTCACCGCCTCCTCCTCTTCCTCCCTCACCGCCTCGCAGCCCCGTCAAGAAGGCCGCCGGCGCCAAGAAGGTCGTCGCACCGACGACCAAGAAGCCTCCCGCGCGCAGTGCGGCCAAGAAGGCGACGCAGAGCATCACGCTCGAGACCGACTCGGAGGACGACAGCTCGGTCGACGAGGCGCCGAGCCGGAAGCGCAAGCGGTGAGGGGGTGCTATCTCGAGCGAGAAGGGTGGCTTGTGTAGCTTGTAGCTTGCAGCGCGGTCGTACGCTTGCGCCGTCTCGTGCGAAAGAGAGAGCCGAAAAGGCCGGAAGCCCGGCCGGCCGGCCAAAATCGGCCTCCGCTCTCGCTCGCCCTTGCGTCGTCGTCGGCGGCGAGCCGCTCGCCTCCTCCTCCTCCTCCCACCCCGCTCAGCTCCCCTCTGCGAGCTGCCTGCTAGCTTCGACTGCGCTTCTACACACCTCAAGCACACCTCAAGATGAACGCTCCCAGTCTCGCCGCCTCTCACCACAAGGAGGACACGGCGCTCCCCACCGGCCAGAGCAACATCTCCTGTGTGCGTCCCTCTCTCTCTCTCTGCTCTGTGGCAGCGTCGAAGCGATGCCGACGCTGTTTCTTCAGGTTCTGCACGGCATCGACGACGTCCGCTTCGAGGACCTGCCAGTGCCGACCGAGTGCGGTGACGACGAGTGAGTCGCAGCTTCCCTTTTCCTTCCCCGCCGCGCCTCAAGCGCTCCGTCGGCCTCTCTGGATGCTCAGTCTCCCCAAGGGATGGACTGCAAGCCGCCGAGAGCCAGAGGCGAGCCGGAGGATGACTCGGCACCCGCCGCTCCTCGCCTTCGAGAAGCCGCACGCTAACTCGGCTCTCTTCCTGCCGCCCGCAGTGCCATCGTGTCTCCTCGAAAGAGTGCGTCTTTCAGCTTTCCACGTGTCGAGCATGCGTAGCGTTCGTGCGGTGCTGACCTGTCACGCTCCTTCCTTCCTTCCGCCCCGCCGCCCTCCTCGTTCCCCTTCTTCGTCCTCCGTCCCCCCCTCCCTCGTCCTCGATCCTCTACAAGCTCTCAGTCTCGGTTTGCGGCTCTGACACCCACTACATCAAGCACGGCCGCATCGGCGACTTCGTCCTCGAGAAGCCCATGGTCCTCGGGCACGAGACGGCGGCGGTCGTCGTCCAGGTCGGCAGCACGGTCACCAACATCAAGGTCGGCGACCGCGTCGCCATCGAGCCGGGTCGCTCGTGCAGGGTCTGCTCTGAGTGCAAGAGCGGGCACTACAACCGCTGCGCCGGCATGGTTTTCGCTGCGACCCCTCCGCACTCGGGTCAGTCGCTTCCTTCGTCCTCCTCGAGCTGCTCGACGTGTGCACCAGAGCGCATATGAGTGCAGGGAGGCGTGCGGCACGCGCAGGACCCAGTAGGCGCGCGCAGGGACTGACTCGGTCTCTCCTCCCGCCTCGCAGGAACCCTCGCCGCCTACTACACGCTCCCGGCCGACCTGTGCTACCCCTTGCCGAGCAACATGTCGCTCGAGGAGGGCGCGCTGCTCGAGCCCATGTCGGTCGGCGTCCACGCCGTCCATAAGGTCGGCCGGATGCCGCACGCCGCCAACGTAGTCGTCTTTGGTGCCGGCCCGGTCGGCCTCCTCACGTGCGCTGTCGCCAAGGGTCTCGGTGCGCGCAAGGTCATCGCTATCGGTGCGTGCGGTCCCGACTTATCGTCGAGTGCTCGTCGAGGTTGGCGAGCCGCACTGACCTCCTCTGCGCTCCCTCCTCGCAGACATCCAGGAGGCGCGCCTCGCGTTCGCCAAAGAGCAGGGCCTCATCGACGATTACTACCTCCCGCCCAAGCCGCAGGACGGCGAGGCCAAGGCCGACTACCCGCGCCGCAACGCCAAGGAGTTCTGCGAGCGCTTCGGCTTCGAGGAGCGCGGGCCGCGCGGCGTCGACCTCGTCCTCGACTGCTCGGGGTGCGTCCCTCTTCCTCTTCTCGAGCGTCTACTCGTAGTTGAGGCCTCGCTCTGACGCTGCTGCTGCGCCCGCAGAGCCGAGGTGTGCATCCAGACCGGCGTATTCGTCCTCAAGCACGGCGGCACGCTCGTCCAGGTGCGCACGCTCTCTCTCTCTCTCTCTCGTCCTCGCCGTCTCGTAGAGCGTTATTGACGTCGCCGTCGACCGTGCGTGCAGGTCGGCATGGGCAAGCCCGACATCACGCTCGACATGGCGACGATCATCACGCGCGAGCTGACGATCAAGGGCTCCTTCCGGTACGTCGCCCTCTCGCTCTCGCTCTCTCTCGCTCTCTCTCCGCAGCACACGATGCTGACTACGTCGATGGTTGCACGCAGCTACGGCGCGGGCGTCTACCAGCTCGCGATGGACCTCGTCGCGCGCGGCGCCGTCAACCTCAAGTCGCTCATCTCGCACCGGTGCGCTCGCGCCCCTCGGCATCTCTCGCCTTGCCTCGTCTCGTCTCGCTGTCGACGAGCAGTTCGGCTAACTGCTTGAATCCGCCGCGCGCAGGTACTCGTTCCGCGACGCGCTCAAGGCGTTCGAGGCCAACCACAAGGGCGTCGGCGACGACGGCCGGCCGCTCATCAAGGCCGTCATCGACGGGCCCGCCGTCGACGAGAAGCTCTGAGACTCCCCTCCCTCTCTCACTCTCTCAGGAGGCCGACAAGCAGCTTGTAGATGTGGTTGGACAGAGTTGAAATGAAGCAGTACAAGGAGCGACGCGCTCGAGAGGTCTATCCACTGGGTCTACAAGTGAGAGCGGGACGTAAAGGGGGATGTAGGAGAGGGTCGAGGCGCAGGCAGGTAGATGCAGGATGAGGAAGAAGCGCGAGAGAGGCGAGAGAGGGAGGGTGAAAGCGAGGCGGGGAAGGGGAACGTGCGCCGCCGAGCCGGCGGCTTTTTCCGACGAGGAGCGCATCTACTGGTTCTGCGCGCGTGCACGAGAGGGAGAACGATGTCAGGGTCCGACCTGCGGGAGCCGAAGAAGAAGAGGAGAGAGAGAGGAAGGGAGCGACGCACCTTGCCGTAGCTCGTGCCGAGGCGCGCAATGGGCGGCTGGATCGCCGACGTGTACTCGCCGCGGGCGTACATCTCGTTCTGGGCCTGGTCGATCTCGCGCTTGGGCTTGTCGGCGTACTCGGCCTTCATGTCGGCGACGAGCTGGATCAGGTCGTCGACGGCCTCGCGCGTCACCTGGTGGTGCACGACGATGCGGTTCGAGCCGAGCGTGAGGCCGCGCGTCTTGGCGCGCTGCGCGAGGTCCGAGATGGTGAAGCCGAGCGACGACGGGTCGAGCCAGAGCATGTTGGTCTCTGCGAGCGCGAGGGGGTCCGTGCGTCAGCAAGAGGGTCCTCAGCGGGCGAGGCGAGGGAGAGAGAGCGGAGAGGGACGCACCGACGGGGAGGAGGAGCTGAGCGCCGTGCGCGGCGAGGCCCTTGGCGAGGTACGAGCACAGGTCGTGCGTCGCCTTGAGCTTGGGGAAGTGGTTGTCGACGCAGTAGTCGGCCGCGACGGCGAGCGAGCCGCACTGCCTGATGCCGCCGCCAAACGCCTTGCGGAACCACTTGACCTTCTCGATGAACTTGCGCGGGCCGACGAGGACGCTGCCGACGGGCGCGCCGAGGCCCTTGGACAGGCACAGCGAGACCGTGTCGAACGGGCGGCACAGCTCCTCGAGCGACATGCCCGTCTTGGCGGCGACCTCCCACATGCGCGCGCCGTCGCAGTGCATGATGATGCCGTTCGAGCGCATGCAGTCCGAGATGCGGATGATCTCCTCCTGCGGGAACACCACTGCGAGCGCGAGGGAGGTCCGAGCGTCAGTCCCGGGTCAGGATCGACTACCTGCACCGGCCGCAGAGCGACAGGCGCAGGACGAAGAGAGAGCGAGGCCGACGCACTGCCAGAGAGCGTGTTCTCGAGCGACACGAGCTTGGTCGGCGCCGAGTGGATGTCCTCGCCAAAGACGGCGTTGTCGAGCACCTCCTCGAGCGTGAGGTGGTGGCCGTTGCGCGGCGGGACGGCGTGCGACGACGCCTGCGAGTGCATGGCGACGCCGCCGGCCTCGTACAGGTGCACGTGCGAGCGCGCGTCGAGGATGATCGAGTGCGGCGGCTGCGTGAGGTGCGTGCGGATCGCGAGCTGGTTCGTCTGCGGGCGGGCACGAGGGAGCGTCAGTGGGTCTTCGTTCTCAACCTCATCAAGGCGCTCGCTCGCTGCTGACGCAAAGAGGGGCGCCAAGAGAGGGCGAGGCGGACGCACCATGGTGCCCGAGACGCAGAACAGGCCCGCCTCCTTGCCGGCCATCTTGGCGATCTTGTCCTGCAGGTCGTTAGTCGCCTGGTCCTCCTGCGCGCGATGAAGAGGTGTGAGTCGCCGTCTACCTCGAGGAGGGCCCGCCCGCTACTCGGAGAAGGAGCGGCGGCCCGAGACGAGCGAGAGGCGGACGCACGCCGTAGACGT
>Ga0308160_10007870_pt1 | contig 10468 bp, 16 predicted proteins | sample PhyFR1_FD_201036 | JGI IMG/M metagenome (GOLD analysis project Ga0308160, IMG submission 201036) | Phyllosphere microbial communities from UC Gill Tract Community Farm, Albany, California, United States - DLSLF.R1 | ecosystem: Host-associated > Plants > Phyllosphere > Unclassified | place: USA...
AAGCCAGAGAGAATAGGCACGTCGCCTAAGATCCCTTGTTTTCTAGCTAATTACGGTACGAAAGCATGCATGTCCATTCATCGCTTTCTCGGACATCGCGGTCATGTATCCCGGTGGACCTTGGCGTTGTTATTCAGCACGAAGCAAAAGTCAGTATCGCCATATGTCAATCCGAGACACATGATGACATCACATAGACTGGGGATATGAAGTGGGGTAGAGTAATGAGTGAAACATTTCTGTGTGCGGATACTGCAGCTTGCGTGTCACGGTGATTGAATCATCTTATCATTTAATAACAAAGGCCGAAATGTCAGACCTCGGGAAAGTATCGAAAACGTGGTAATGTCTAGCGCTTCGTCGGTGATTGTGAGATGCTAGCTAGTGGAGGAGAATGCCTGGACGGTGGACATCGCCACTCCGTCATCCGAATATCCCATAATGCATATCCGAGTGCGGTGCGTGTAGCACGCTATCACACTGCATGTACACCTGAAGTACGTGTGCATATCGCTTCTACATCACTTGAAAACACAGCAATCAGAAGGTAGTCGAGTATAACCCTGGCAAATGCCGAGAGATGTACCTGAATTATCAGCCGCTTCCGGTTTTACAATTTCTACTAAGAAAACAAATGACCGTCAAAAGTTCCGTACCATTCTTGGCGGAGTAGGTAGATAGTACATATACCTTAAAGATATCAGAGTCAAACATCATCCACTCAAGCAGTTCGACATCGCATTCACTTCTTTGTTCAATCAAGGAATAGATACCTCTTACCATTAGAGGGTCTTAGTCATATAAACTTTGAAACCTTTGATAGGACACATACTCTGTTCCTGGCCCTGAACAGTAGCCGATAAACTTCGAATATACACAAACAAGACAGCTATCTCGTATCATCCACCACTCGACCTCGACACCAAACCACTCGACTCGACATCATCCACCATGTTCTCTAGCCTTGTTTCCTCGGTCCTCTTCGCTGGTGCTCTTGTTCAAGCTGCACCTGCACCAGTCGACCAAAGATGGTTCCAAGCTCGGGATTCCGGTGTCTCGGCCTTGTTTGAGAAACGACAGACCTCCCCTTCGGATCCAAGTGAGTCCAGGCTCGCATTATATCATGACAAGAATGATGACTGATGATAGACTTTGCCAACAACTACCCTGCTGGATGGGCTACTCCTCCTGCCGACCGATTACCAAAGGCTTGGACGGATAAACTCGCTTCTATCCAGTTGCCCGATGTTCCTGTTTCGAACCCCAACAATGGGTACCCTACATACTCGAATGGAAAGGCTGGAAGTGACCCCTCCATCTGTTCATTCACATACGAGTGCACTACCGAGGATGATCTCCATACTCCCCCTGATGGAGTTTGGGCAGTACGTACCTCTTGTTTACGTTAATGACCGAGACTGACATTACAGCTCACGTTCGACGATGGTGTTGGACCAGCTTCGTCTAAGCTGTACGATTTCCTAGAGGCCAACAACGCTTCATCATCCGCTACCCATTTCATGATTGGTGGAAACATCCTTGGGAACCCAACCTTGATGCAGCGATGTGCAAACTCCGGAGGACATATCGCCGTACACACTTGGTCGCATCAGTACATGACTTCGATGTCTAATGAGGATGTTCTCAGTGAACTCGGATGGACGATGCAGCTCATCTCTGATCTCAATGGAGGACGAATCCCTCGATACTGGCGACCTCCTTTCGGAGATGTCGATAACCGAGTCAGGGCTATTGCAAAAGGAGTCTTTGGTCTCGAGACCGTCGTTTGGAACCGAGGTATGTCTCTTTCTCACAATATAGCGAGATATATGCTGATAAGCAGACTCTGGAGACTGGGCAATCGGAGCCGACCCAAACTACACCCACGAATCCGTCCTCGCTGAAATGACTGGTTGGTTCGAAGGCTCAAAATCCCCTGGAATCAACTCTTTGGAACACGAAATCAAAGATACCGAAGTTGACGCATTCATCGCTGCGTACCCAGTCGGAAAGAAAAACGGTTGGAACATCATGGCTATCCCCGACGCATTCGATCAACCATGGTACAGCAACTCGGACTCCAACACTGCCGCCGTCACCACAAGGTCGATCGCCGAGGGAACATTCACTGGATCAGGAGCAATGTCAATGACTGGAAGTGGAAACTCCATGTCCATGTCCTCTTCTTCCGCTTCCGCCTCTGCATCTTCCTCCTCTTCCGCCGCTTCTGGTTCCGCCTCATCCGCAAGCGCAACATCGGCAGCCTCAGCAAGTAGATCTTCCGGTCAAAGCGCAAGTTCAGGAGCCGCAAATGCCCCTTCATCCTCCGCCAACAGTGCCTCACACTTGGTCTTTGGTGCTGGATCCCTATGGTTTGTTACCCTCATTACCGCCTTGGTCATGTAAATGAGTGATCTTGCTTGGGAATGGGAAACGGGAAATCGCTAGAGGGCATGGCATAGAATCGCTATGCGGCTAGATATACACTATCTTTTCTTGAACTTGTGTTTTCTTGGACAATGACGACTTGACGAAATCTTGATGTTTCTTACATAGCTTCTGTAGCATTGTCGATTGATAATATGCATACGTGCCGACTTGAGACTTGCGAGCTGCAACAGATTCGCGGACAGCTCCTCGCATGGTCGCTCGCCTTAGAGCGAGAAACATATCAGACCAGATCGCAAGGATGATCTAGTTCATACAATGGCATTACATGTTCCCTAAAAAAGGCTTACGACCTCTACAAACCAGGTCTATACTCCATATTCCGCCCTCAGAGCATTCTTCCTCACTTCCAACAACACCTTGCTCATATCATCCACACTAGGTAATGTAGGATGTTTCAGACTCTCCGGATCAAGCATAGCCAAGAAGTCATGCGATAACCCTGCCTGTCCAGTCGTACTGGGTGCTGTTGCCTCTGCCTCGGCAGTCTTTGATTTCTTTGCAACTTCCTCCTCCTCTATCTCGCCTTTTGTACGTTTCTTGCCTTTTCCTTTTCCTTTCGTTGCTGCAGGAGCAGGTGCAGGAGCGGTGGTTTCGGTAGATTTGGAAGAAGAGGCGGGATATGGGATTGATGGGGGGGAGATATCGAGAATGGCTGCTGTACGTGCTACTGCTGCTGCCCATTCTGGATGTTAGCTTGGACGCACGGAGGTATCGTCAGCTTACCTTCTCTAGATGCTTTCTCCTCTTCTGCCGCTAATTCTTCATCTGCCTCGTCAAAGTCTCCATAATATTCTGGTCCTTGATTTCTGAACATTTGGAAACTTGCGTTTCTAGCTGATTCCTCTGTTGCTTGAGTTGCTACTTATCAGTCCTGACCAAGTAAAAATAGACATCGGCAAGCGAAATAGTGGAGTGGGTTGTACGTACTAGATTTCGAAAACATCTCCTTTACACCAGGCAGTTCCTTTGCTCTTCCGAAGTATTTGTATCCCCTTGTGCCCGGTACCTCCTTCCCTTCATCATCTAACATGGATGCATTTCCTCTCTTATAATTCGCTCCTCCCAGATTGACAATTTGGGTTTCGAAATGTCTCTTCTCTCTCAAAAGGCCATTGATCTCGTCGTTCAAATCTCGGACTTGATAGTCGGATAATCCAGCTACTCTGTTAGCTCACCCCCTTGTGATCAGTTGGGATTACATACAATCTGAGATCTTGGAGACTTTTCGGGATATATCACGCATGATCTCCCCTCTCCATCTTTCACAATCTCGTAGATTTGTAACGCTGCTGGCCATTCGTGGACGCCTGTCTCCTTTCCTTCTGTCTCCCATGCCCATGTCGACCGCCTGCTTCTCTGCGAATTTGTATAGCTTTGACTGTGATTTCTCTGCCATTGTGAATGGTGCTTGGAGGGGTAGGGTGTATGAAGACGGTAGAGAGAGCACAAGGTAGGTAGGTAGAGTGGAATGTAGTATACAGTACAGGTAGGTAGAGAGACACAGAGGGAGGAGTGATAAGGAATACTAACATGACGTGTCATCGTTGTCCCGGTAATTCAGGAGAGTAGAGTCTCATCACTTTTGCTTGCCGTCATACATTCACCTTACCTTATAAAGCGAATTTAGTAGCATTCGCAAACAGTCATCAGAGCTGCAAAGCAGCCCGTAAATCATGTCGCCGCCTACTACACCTGGGATCGCCCAAATTCCATCAACCACATCACCACTTAAACAACGAAAAGATCCCTTCAAAAGTCTCCCACAAGCGGGACCGTCAGCTAGAAATGATGACGAAGAAGAGGATGAAGAAGAGAGGGGACCTAAATGGGATTATACGGAGAACGCACCTCAAGGAGTCGTTGATGCTATCGCCATTGCTAGGGCGAAGGAGGAGCAGGAAGGGCCACCTGATATGATCTCTGGTAGTGTCGGTAGTTGGGGCATGGAGCAGGGTAGGTCATGTCTCACCTTGTCGGATCTTTGGAATGAGAATTGACGATGTAGGAGGACAATTCTTTCCTAGGGCTTCGACCCGTGCGCCCGGCTCGCGGAGGGACTCGACGACTTCAAGACAGTCAGGGATGTTTGGACGATACGGTCATTCCTCACGTCGGCCTTCACTCGCTTCGAGACGCTCAGATTCGTACACCCGCCCACACGCTGGTCCTTCACAAGGCTACGGAGGTGGAGATTACCTCGACTCGCCTACCTCCGGAGTATTCGCCGCTGATTCAGAGGACGAAGGAGAAGGTCGAGATAGTGGGATCCAGATGCGAGGGGGCGAATCTTGGCAATTACCTTCACCACGTATAGAAGGACGTAGGGAAAGTAAACGTCGAGGAAGAGGACGAAATGGGTCAATCGCCGCGAATGGAAGAACACATCAAAGGGAAGATTACTTTGGTGTTAGAGCCAATGGTGAACCCACTTCACCCTTAATTTCACCAGCGACCAGTCCAAATCGACCTGTCACTACTCTAGGAAGAATCGCATCCTATATGGGATTCGGACATGGTGATAATGAAGATGAAGAGAGTGGTCGACGAGGGAGGAGGATTTCGGAATCAAGATCACCAAGGCGATCATTCGCATCTGGTCCTTCCAGATCAAGGTCAAGGTCGGCATCAAGAGAATCATCAGAAGGATGGGGATATCGCGAGTCGGATGTTGACACCTACTCCGACGTATCAGACCGAGCATCAGGCGAAGAAGGTTATACATCTTCTCTGGCGGATAATACTTCTTTACCACCTCAATCACGACCCGGGTCGCCGACTTTACCGCTAGTTCCAAATGGTGGAGATGGGATATTCGGAGATTCAGGACGTGGAGGCGAGTTTGAACCGAAAGATTTCGAGGAAGCTACTATCCCATCGAGGCAGACTATTCTGCTGCCTGATGAAGATTTGTCTATTCGATTTACGGGTTACAGGACCGATCCGATTCGGAACTTCCTTTGGTGGACTGGATGTATCTTATCGCTTGGTATCCTGGGATTGATAGGTCGATGGGTACCCAAGGTATGGGTCAAATTCTGTGGGAAGGAGGTGGCATTCGATCAAGCCAAAGAAGGTAGCTGGCTCGTTGTCGAGGTAAGCTACCATCCTTATACAATCAGATTGCAAGCTGACAATCAGACACCCTATGGTGACCTTCACGTCGTTCCTATCGATATCATCCCATACCCATACCCTTTGTCGACGGTCTTCCCGCAATACGCCCCGCCAGCCGATCAATCACAGAACCCCTCGATACGCCGTGGTCAAACTGGCGCATCTCGCTCTTCACCTCTTCCTTCTCACGCCATCAATGGCGCACCCGCCGGTGTGGGAGCGGCCAAGGACTTGTTACATGATGTCGAACGTGGGAATACTAGTTGGGAAGAGACGATGGGTTTCTTGAAGATTACTGAATACCGTTACACCCGATTTGCTCTTGATCCAGCAACAGGTCGATGGGCCATGATCAGGTGAGCTCCTCTACTTTATTGATAGTCCAAGCTAACAATTAGGGATTGGCGTGACCCCAAGTGGTCTTCTGCTCGAGCTGTCGCGAACGGTCTAGATGCCGGAACGAGGGAACAGCGACAAGTCCTCATGGGTGAGAACATCATCGATATCGCCGCCAAAACTGTCTTTGGTCTCCTTGTCGACGAGGTCCTACATCCATTCTATGTCTTCCAAATCGCTTCGATTCTGCTTTGGTCAATTGACGATTATTACTACTATGCTTTTGCTATTGCTGTTATCAGTATCTCCAGTATCCTCGGTACACTCTTTGAAACCAAGAGAACTGTAGAGAGGATGAGGGAGATGTCTAGGTTCCATTGTGATGTCCGTGTGCTTGTCGAGCAGGAATGTAAGTTGTCGTGTGTGTGGGACTAAGGCAAGAACTGACGAGTAGGGGTAACGATGGACTGCTCCAACCTAGTCCCAGGAGACATCTTCGACTCATCCGACCCCGATCTAGCGGTATTCCCATGCGATGCCCTCCTCTTATGTGGAGATGCGATCGTCAACGAATCAATGTTAACCGGAGAATCCGTCCCCGTCTCAAAAGTTCCAGTCAAGGATGAATCTCTAAGACTCATGTCGAGGGAAGCCAAGCAAGGATCATCGGAAATCGATAGTGATCTCGCCAAACATTATTTGTTCTCTGGGACCAAGATCATCAGGGTCCGAGCTGGTGCGAGACCATCTTGGGCTCCTGTGAGTGAGGAACCTATTGCTCTTGCTATGGTTACTAGGACTGGGTTTAATACTACGAAAGGAGCTCTTGTTCGGTCTATGTTGTTCCCTAAACCTATGGGATTCAAGTTCTAGTAAGCTGTTCGTGTCTCGTTAAGGGATCTAGCTGATCATCAAGTCGGGACTCCATGAACTTCATTGGTGTGCTTGCAATCATTGCTGGCCTTGGGTTCGCCATTTCCGCCGTCGGCTTCATCCAGATGGGTATCAAATGGCAGACTATCCTCGTCCGCGCTCTTGATCTCATTACGATCGTCGTACCTCCCGCCCTTCCCGCAACCTTGACGATCGGAACCACCTTTGCCATCGATCGACTACGAAAGAGCGGTATTTTCTGTATCTCCCCAAACAGAGTCAATATCGGTGGAAAAATCAATGTCGTCTGTTTCGACAAGACTGGTACACTCACTGAAGACGGCCTAGATGTCTTGGGAGTAAGGACGATCGATACGGACGAGCAGCGATTTTCGGAATTACACGAAGAGGTCGCCGATGTACCTATTGTCGGAGGACATAATGGCCGTAACGCACTGCTTTATGCTTTGGCAACCTGTCATGCTCTGAAATTGATTGATGGAGAGATTATTGGTGATCCCCTTGACATGAAGATGTTTGAGTACACTGGTTGGACACTTGATGAGGGACAATCGAGAGCTGTTACTGCCAAGGGTAATGCCGGGACCAACAGGCCTCACTCGTTGGTTCAGACTGTTGTTCGACCTCCTCAAAATGGTAGATGGGACGAGTCTTGGGTACCCGGTGATTCAAAGGTCAGTCAGCTTCTGTTCGAACTCCCACTCGTAGCTGATCAGTAGAAACTACAGTACCTCGAATTAGGAGTCATTAGGACATTCGACTTTGTATCCGCCCTACGACGAATGACGGTCATCGTCAAGCGACTAAAGACAAACTCGATGGAAGTATTCTGTAAAGGTGCACCAGAGTGTATGCCGGATGTCTGTGACCCATCAACCTTCCCTCACGATTACGAAGATATGTTGTCCTACTACACTCGAAATGGATTCCGAGTTATCGCCATCGCTGGTAAATCAATCGAAAACCTCACTTGGCTCAAGGCTCAACGGATGAAGCGTGAAGTCGCAGAATCAAACCTCCATTTCCTCGGTTTCATCGTGTTTGAAAACAAACTCAAACCCGGAACTGCACCCAACATCCATACCCTCCGAGCTGCCCACCTTGCTTGCCGAATGGTAACAGGAGATAACGTCAGGACAGCGATCTCTGTCGCTAGGGAATGTGGACTAGTCTCTCATTCCGCTAGTGTCTATATTCCTACTTTCGTCCCTGGGACTGGTAATTCGGAGAATGCTCAACTCGATTGGTCAAGTGTGGATGACGATAAGCAGAAATTGAATGAGTTTACGCTCAAGCCGATAGTTCAGACGGATGGAATGGCGATGGACGCTGGTGAGATGGATATGAATGATTATCAATTGGCGTTGACAGGTGACGTCTTCAAGTGGATGTTGGATTACGCAGAACTAGAGACATTGGAGAGGGTGAGCTATATCCCACGGGGATCAAGAACCAGCTAACAAATAGATGTTGGTAAAAGGAGTCATCTTCGCAAGAATGTCGCCCGATGAAAAAGCAGAACTTGTCGAAAGACTCCAATCCTTGGGATACACCGTCGCATTCTGCGGAGACGGAGCAAACGATTGTGGAGCACTCAAAGCTGCCGATGTTGGAGTTTCGTTATCTGAAGCCGAAGCTTCGGTTGCAGCTCCATTTACGAGCCGAACACCCGATATCTCTTGTATGGTCGATATCATCAAGGAGGGAAGGTCGGCGCTTGTGACCAGTTTCAGTTGTTTCAAGTATATGTAAGTCATCCATCCCTACACAAGACGAGTATAGCTGATGGATAGGGCTTTGTACTCGATGATTCAATTCACTACTGTCACGCTACTTTACTCTTTCGCTTCCAGTCTTGGCGATTTCCAGTATGTCCCCTCCATTTATGAGGATGAAGCTAATGAACAGATTCTTGTACATCGATCTATTCGTTATCATCCCCATCGCTGTGGCTAGTAAGTGATTCCTCACTACTCTCGGAACGTAGCTGATGAACTAGTGGGCCGAACTCTACCATACCCCAAGATCCACCCCAAACGCCCTACTGCTAGTCTCGTCTCCAAGAAGGTGTTGACGAGCATCATCGGTCAGATCCTAATCAACTCCGCAGTCCAGATCTTTGTGTTCTTCTGGGTCAGACGAGAGCCATGGTACGTGCCGTTTCCCCTCTCTACTCACCTACAAGGACTAAGCTGACCAATAGGTACACATCACCTGATGTCAATAATGAGAAGCTCGAAACTTTCAATTATGAGAACACTTCACTATTCTTAATCTCATGTTTCCAGTACATCCTCGTTGCTGGAGTATTCAGCGTAGGACCACCATACAGGAAACCCATGTACACCAATCGTATGTCACTTCTCACACCTTCAGAACGATGCTGACAAGGTAGCATGGCTAATATCTTCCCTAATCGGTCTGGGAGGTTTCTCAGCCTATGTCCTTCTCTCCCCAGCCCACTCGATCGCCTTAATTCTCGACATTATAAATATCCCATTCGGCTACCGAGTCGAATTATTGGTTATTGCATTTATCAATATAATAGCTTGTTTCTCATTTGAGAGGTATGCTGAGAGGCCTATTGCGAAGACGATAGCGCATGTCAAGAGGATGATTAGAAGGAGGAGGAGGAAGGATGGTGTTAGGGATGGACCTAGTTACAAGGTTATCGAGGGGAATATGAGGTAGCGGCGAGCGAGCGATGATTGAGGCGTAATGGTCGGGCTTGGCATGGACGTGGTGTCGAAACACACATACAATATATGCATGCTATAGATACAGTCTCGGTTCCGAGCCGAGAGCCGTCTTTTCCGGGATGGAGATAAGAATGTTCGTACCCAGCCGTCCCTTGTGGGTGTGGAGGAAAGAAGCTTGGAAAGGAAAAGGACAATTGAAATCGAGTTTAAAACACAAAAAGCCTTCAAAGGTACATTCCAAACAACTCAACTCGTCCTTCTTCTTTCTCATCTGTGTTTATATGACTTGTACTTGACACATACTCACCATCCCTTTCCTTTTCACTATACCGTCGATCAGATGCCTTCAATCCAAGTCGTGATACATACGGACAAAGCAAGGTGGACTTCGTTGTGGTTGTGTAAAGTCACTTTGAGAGGTTAAAAAGTGGGGTTGGGGCCTTTGATTGCTTCTCATAGGATCGCACAAGGTTTACTGCTACGATCGGATCGGATTGAACTGATATATTGGTCAAGGGGGCTTTACTTATCAATCTTATCCCCCTTCTCACTTTGATTATTCCATCTATTCCAAACTAGCGTCAGAGACTTCAGTCTCGAGAGTCAAAATGTCAGCGTAAGTCCTTGTATTCCAGGATAGGAACTGTGATTCAGAGGGGTCAAGGATGGAGGTTGATGTATAGGTCAAATTACACAATCGATGATTCTCAGTGGTCCACACCTTACCTAACCCTGTCTCCGGGATGGAACATGTTAAACTCAACTTCAAGCTATTTTATCTCTCAAGACCAGGTGGATCTAGTTAGACCTTTGTTGGATGGATTTCATGGGGGTTCTTATTCTTGGAATACACATGCTGGGTGTAGTAATACTATTACTTTTGTCGGTATGTCCCTTCCTCTCTTCTCTTCTCTTTTCTTTCTTCCTTCCTCTTCCTTCGACTAATCCTCATTCTCCTTCTTTCTCTAGCGGAT
>Ga0308160_10007871_pt1 | contig 10468 bp, 7 predicted proteins | sample PhyFR1_FD_201036 | JGI IMG/M metagenome (GOLD analysis project Ga0308160, IMG submission 201036) | Phyllosphere microbial communities from UC Gill Tract Community Farm, Albany, California, United States - DLSLF.R1 | ecosystem: Host-associated > Plants > Phyllosphere > Unclassified | place: USA...
TACAGCAGGTTTAACTAAAAAAATTAAAAAATTGAAAAAGTTATTGTTTACAGCATTTGCTGTAATGCTGCTGCCATTATTCGTTCAGGCACAGTTAAGCCTTCAGGGCACCGTTTCTCAAGCTGGAACCAACAAGGTATTATCCGGCGCAAGCATCAAACTTAAAAAGTCCGGGAAAACAACACAAACAGATGCCTCAGGACAGTATCATCTAAACAACCTGCAGGCTGGAAATTACACCCTGCAGGTCAGCTACCTGGGTTACAGTGCCATTGAAAAAAACATTACCTTAAGCAGCAACCAAACGCTGGACTTTCAGCTACAAGCTGCAGCTTTCTTAGCGGATGAAGTTATTGTACGCTCTACCAGGGCAACAGACCGCTCGGCAACAACCTTCAAAAACCTGGGAAAAACAGAAATTGAAGCCAACAACTTCGGACAGGATCTCCCTTTTCTTTTAAACAACACCCCGGGAGTTGTCGTGAACTCTGATGCAGGTGCCGGCGTTGGATATACCGGAATCCGCATCCGTGGTAGCGATGCAACCAGGGTAAACGTAACCCTGAACGGCATTCCATACAACGACAGTGAAAGTCAGGGTACGTTTTGGGTAAACATGCCCGACTTTGCCTCTTCAGTTGATAACATCCAGATTCAACGTGGCGTGGGCACTTCCACCAATGGTGCAGGCGCATTCGGCGGTAGCCTGAACATTCAGACAGCAACGCCTTCAGCAGATCCTTATGCCGAAGTAAACAACACTTATGGTTCTTTCAATACCTGGAAAAACACCGTTAAAGTAGGTACCGGCCTGATCAACGAAAAATGGAGCTTTGATGGCCGCCTATCCAGAATTAAATCAGACGGCTTTATTGATCGCGCAGCTTCAGATTTGAAATCTTACTTCCTGTCCGGGGGTTATCAGGGAAAGAAAGACCTCTTACGCTTAAATGTATTTGCAGGTTCTGAAAGTACCTACCAGGCATGGAACGGCATCCCGGAGTCCAGATTAAACGGTGACGTTGCCGGTATGGAGGCTTATATAGCCCGTAATTATTTGTCAGAAGCCGATGCTACACATTTGTTGAATTCAGGCAGCCGGACCTACAACTCCTTCACCTATAAAGATCAGACGGACAATTACTGGCAAAACCATTATCAATTGCTTTACGCCCGTCAGATTACCGATCAGCTAACCTTCAATGGGGCGCTGCATTATACCGATGGCAGGGGTTATTATGAAGAGTTTAAAACTGCCCAGAAGTTCGGCAATTATGGCTTGGTTAATCCCATTATCGGTTCAGATACGCTAAGTCGTACGGATCTGGTTCGCCGTAGGTGGCTGGACAATGACTTCTATGGTGTTACTTACAACCTTAGCTATCAGCCAAAATCAAACCTTAATTTTACCATAGGCGGTGCCTATAATGAATATGAAGGAAAACATTTTGGTGAAATCATCTGGGCGCAATTTGCCTCCAATGGCAACCTTGGCGATCACTATTACGACAATACCGGCAAAAAGAAGGACTTCAACATCTTCGGAAAGGTAAGCTATAGTCCCCTGGAGAATTTAAACCTCTTCGCCGATCTGCAATATAGAAACCTTAATTATACCATCGCGGGAACTGAAAAAGCACTTAACCAACTGAATATTGAAGATAAGCTGAACTACTTTAATCCTAAAGCAGGCGCCAGTTATTCCTTCAGTACCGAAAGTAATGTCTACGCCTCCTTTAGTGTCGCCAACAAAGAACCTAACCGTGATGATTACGTAAATTCTACCGCCGGGCTGTATCCTAAATCAGAGCGCCTTTACAACACAGAAGCTGGTTTTAGATTCAAAAACAACAAGCTACAGGCAGGCATTAACCTATATAGCATGGTTTATCAGGACCAACTGGTGTTAACCGGAAAAATCAATGATGTAGGTGAATCCATCCGCCAGAACGTTGATGAAAGTTACCGTCTGGGGCTTGAGATAGATGCCTCTTATACTTTGAGCCCAAAGTTCATAATCAATGCCAATGCTGCATTCAGCAGAAACAAGATCAAAAATTATATAGACTATTTATACGAGTATAATGATGACGGCGACATCAGTAACATCATCACTACAAATTATAAAAAGACTGACATCTCCTTTTCGCCGGCTGTGGTAGCCTTTGCTGAACTGGCTTATGCCCCGGTAAAAGGCCTTGCCTTTGCCTTGCAGAATAAATATGTAAGCCGTCAGTTTTTGGATAATACCCAGGACAACAGCCGTCAATTAGACGCCTATTTTGTGAGCAACCTTCGTGCAGGATATACCTTCAGCGCCTTCGGAATTGAAAAACTAAACCTGGGCTTGCTGGTTAATAATATCTTTGACAAAAAGTATGAAAGCAACGGTTATACGTACAGCTCGCTTTATCAGGGAACCAGAACCACAGAAAACTTCTATTTCCCGCAAGCCGGCAGCAATTACCTGTTGTCACTGAACCTTAAATTTTAAAACACCATGAAGAAATTCATTGAAAAGCTGCAATTCATCACCCATGATCTCGATAAGCTGAGTCACGTTGAACAAGCGCGTATTGTTTGCCAGGCTGGCGGCAAATGGGTACAATACCGCTGCCTGACGAAGGACGATGAAGCGCTGCTGGATGACATCAATCAGATTGCAGAAATCTGTGACGATTGGGGGGCAACCCTGATCGTCACAGATCATGTGCACTTAAATGGGAAAGCCGACATCCAGGGCTTTCACCTGGAAGATATGAATGCGAATTTCCTGCAGCTTCGCGCCGAACTTGGTGAGGCCGTAACCATCGGCGGCTCCTCCAATACCGTTGAGGGATTGTTGCGCCTGGCAAAAGAAGGGGTAGATTACGCCGGTTTCGGCCCATTTGCGCACACCGATACAAAGCCTAACAACATGCCGTTGTTAGGGGTAGGAGGTTATGAAAAAGCAATGCTAAAGCTTAAGGAAGCAGAAATTGAACTGCCTGTGATGGCAGTTGGTGGCGTCACGCTGGATGACGTGGATGCCTTAATGCAAACCGGGGTATTTGGAATTGCAGTGTCAGCAGCCATTAACCGCGCAGATGACATGGAAGCCTCATATTTGGATTTTTATCAAAAACTTCGCTAAGGGATATTACCTTTATTCCAAATCCAATTCCCTTGCAAGAATCTACCATCATCGATAAAAAAGATCCATACGCGGCGCTCCGCTATAAAGAATTCCGCTCCTACCTGGGCATGCGCTTCTTCTTTACTTTCGCCTACCAGATGCAAGCCGTAATCATTGGCTTTCATATTTACCATCTAACCAAAGATCCACTGGCACTCGGGCTGGTGGGACTTTGTGAAGCCATACCAGCCATCAGCATTGCGCTATACGGTGGGTACGTAGCAGATAAATCAGAAAAAAGGGGCTTGCTCTTAAAGATTTTTATTGGAGTATTTTTATGCTCGCTGATCATGCTGGTCTCTACATCCAGCCAGATGCATCCTTATATACCCACAAACTATATTGTACCAATCATGTACCTGATGGTTTTCGGAATTGGGATCGCCAGAGGCTTCTTTAGCCCTGCTACCTTCTCTTTGATGGCGCAAATTATCCCCAAAGCGCTTTATCCTAACTCCAGTACCTGGAACAGTTCCAGCTGGCAGGCGGCCTCCATCCTTGGACCGGCAGTGGGTGGATTGATTTACGGTTTCTTTGGCATCACCGTAACCTACGCTGTGATCTTGCTCTTTATCGGCATTTCGCTGGTATGTATATTCTTTTTAAAACCACATCCGCCAACCTATATCCCTAAAGACAACATCATCAAAAGCCTGACAGAAGGGGTTCATTTTGTATTCAAGAATAAAATGATGTTGGGTGCAATGAGCCTTGATCTCTTCTCCGTATTTTTTGGCGGTGCAGTGGCCTTGTTACCGGTATTTGCAAACGATATCTTAAAGGTAGGTTCTGAAGGTCTGGGCTTCATGCGTGCTGCAGCTTCAAGTGGTGCCGTGATCACCATGTTTGCCATGACACGCTTTTCGCCGATGAATAAGCCGTGGCGCAACCTCCTGATTGCGGTTACCGGATTTGGTACCAGCATCATCTGTTATGGGCTTTCTAAGAACTTCTACCTTACCCTGGTATTCTTATTTATGGAAGGGGCATTCGATAGCGTGAGTGTCATCATTCGCTCCACCATCATGCAACTGCTCACTCCCGACCAGATGCGTGGCCGTGTGTCTGCAGTAAACAGTATGTTTATCGGTTCATCCAATGAAATCGGTGCCTTTGAATCCGGATTAACGGCCAAACTAATGCGCACCGTTCCAGCAGTTGTATTTGGTGGCAGCATGACCATCCTGGTCGCCGGCATCACCTATTTCAAAACCAAAAGGATGACGCATTTAACCATTGACGAAATCAATGAGCACACCACTTAAATCGACAAGAAATAACTAACGATTTACCTCAGATAAGCGCTCACCTACCTGTTGTCTCCACATGGCATAATACAGGCCTTTTTCTTCAATCAGGTCCTCATGTCTACCCTGTTCAATCACCTGGCCGCGTTCCAGTACATAGATACGGTCCGCATGTCTGATGGTCGATAACCGGTGGGCGATTAAGATGGTCATGTGACTCGTTTGTTCAGATACTTCCCGGATGGTCGCTGTAATTTCTTCTTCCGTTAAGGAGTCAAGTGCCGAGGTGGCTTCATCAAAAACCAGGATATCTGGTTTACGCAGCAAAGCACGGGCGATGGACAAACGTTGTTTCTCGCCACCAGACACTTTCACGCCACCTTCACCAATCACCGTATCCAACCCTTTATCTGCACGGGCCATCAGATTCTGACAAGCAGCCTGCCGCAATACAAACAAACATTCTTCATCAGTAGCGCCTGGTCTAACAAACTGCAGGTTCTCCCTGATCGTCCCTGAAAACAGCTGGGTATCCTGGGTTACAAAACCAATTTTCTCCCTTAACTGATCAAGGTCAATTTCGTTACTGTTCAGATCATTGTAAAAAATGTCACCCTCCATCGGCTTGTACAAGCCCACCAAGAGTTTCACTAAGGTCGTTTTACCTGATCCGGAAGGTCCTACAAAAGCAATGGTCTCTCCATTATTGGTGGTAAAAGACACATCCGTCAAAGCATTTTGCTGCCCTGTAAGGTGTTTGAAATTGATGTTTTTAAAAGCTAAACGTGTAATTCGTTCCAGCTTTACCGGGTTAACCGGTTTCTGATCAATAGGTATGCTTAATATGCGTTTAAAGTTATCCAGGGAAACTTCCGCTTCGCGCCAGGAAAGAATAACGTTTCCAAGCTCCTGCAATGGTCCAAAAAGGAAGAAAGAGTAGAAAAGGAAAGAGAAATACTGTCCCGCAGATATGGTATTGTCAAAAATCAATATCAACAGCACCACAACCATGGTGCTACGTACAAAGTTCACGGTAGTTCCCTGTACAAAGCTCATGCTTCGCACATATTTAACCTTTTTTAGTTCCAGTCCGAGGATCTGATAAGTGGTTTTATTCAAGCGCTCGATCTCCTGGTTGGCCAGGCCAAGACTTTTTACCAGTTCAATATTACGCAGAGATTCCGTCGTAGATCCGGCCAATGCAGTCGTTTCCGAAATGATTTTCCGCTGGATAACCTTAATCTTTTTGCTCAACAACCAGCTTACCAGACTAATGATAGGTATTGCTGCAAAATAAATCAGGGTTACTTTATAACTCACCGATACAGAATAGACGATCACAAAGATCATCCCGATCAGGCTCACAAACAAAATGCTGATGAAGGAAGTGATGAACTTCTCACAATCCAGCCTTACCTTCTGTAAAATGCCAAGTGTTTCCCCACTCCGTTGATCTTCGAAGACCTGATAAGGTAGTTCCAGGGAATGTTTAAGTCCATCGGCATACATTCTGGCACCTACCTTTTGTACAATGATGCTGGTAAAGTAATCCTGCAGGTTTTTCGCAATCCTGGAGCCCATGGCGGCGGCTACACCCAGACCAACCAGGCCAAGTACCCCCCAAACAAATTCAGATCGGCTCATGGCGTCTTTACGCTCTATGAAACGATCCACAATCAATCCTGTAATGTATGGATCAATAAGTGAGAAGCCGATATTGATCGAAGCCAGGAAAAGTGCCAGGATAACAATCCATTTATGGCGCTTTAAATAGGATAATAGTAAATTCATTAAACCTTGTTAATATGATGGGATGAGGGCGATGATACAAAAATAAGAAAGGGAATGCAGCATTCGCCATATTCCCTTTTTATATCGGTAAAAGATCGAAAAAATGACCTTAGATCGTCATGATGTCTTTCTCTTTAGCCTCCGCGTGTTTATCAACTTTGATGATATACGCATCGGTGATTTTCTGAACTTCAGCTTCTCCAACTTTAATGTCATCATCAGATACTGCTTCAGCTTTCAATTTCTTGATTTTTTCATTCGCATCTTTACGGATGTTACGAACCGTGATACGGCCTCTTTCCGCTTCTTCCTTTACCTTTTTAACCAATTCCTTACGGCGTTCTTCGGTTAGTGGCGGAACGATCAAACGGATAACCACACCATCATTCTGTGGGTTAATGCCAATGTTTGCTTCCATAATGGCACGTTCAATCGGAACAAGCAGGTTTTTTTCCCATGGCTGTATAATCAAAGTACGCGCATCAGGTGTGGTGATGCTGGATACCTGACTTAATGCAGTTGCGGCACCATAATAATCAACCATGATACCATCAAGCATCCCAACAGTTGCTTTACCCGCACGGATCTTCGTTAATTCAGATTCGCAATGGTTAATCGCCTTATCCATATTAGCCTGCGCATCCTGTAATTGTTTCTTTATGAGGTCATTCATACTATATTATTTTTGCAATAGTTTATTCTAATTATCCTGTAACCAGGGTTCCAATTTCTTCGCCGTCCGTAACCTTCATCAGGTTGCCGGTTTTGTTCATATCAAACACGATGATTGGCAATTCATTTTCTTCACAAAGTGTAAAAGCCGTCATGTCCATTACATTCAGGTTCCTTTGATAAACTTCCTTAAATGATAATGATTTGTAACGTGTTGCTGTCGAATCTTTTTCCGGATCAGCGGTGTAAATGCCATCTACACGGGTACCTTTTAATACGATATCCGCTTTAATTTCAATGGCTCTTAAAGCAGCTGCAGAATCCGTTGTGAAATATGGATTTCCAGTACCAGCTCCAAAGATCACTACACGGCCTTTTTCAAGGTGACGGACTGCTCTGCGACGGATGAATGGCTCACAGATCTGCTCCATTTTAATAGCAGTAAGTAACCTGGTTTTAATGCCCACTTTCTCCAGTGCATCCTGCAATGCCATACTGTTAATTACCGTAGCAAGCATACCCATATAGTCGGCCTGTGCACGGTCCATACCAGATTTCTCTGCACTCAGACCCCTGAAAATATTCCCCCCACCTATAACAATCGCAATTTCCAGACCTTTATCATGCACGGTTTTAATCTCTTTGGCATATTGTTTAACTCTTTCATTGTCAATGCCATACTGTTTGTCGCCCATTAGCGACTCACCGCTAAGCTTTAATAAGATCCTTTTATACTTCATTTCTTCAAAAATAACTAATTGTTTTAATTAATAGGGTTCAAATATGCTACACCCCCAACAAAAACCCTTTTCAAGGTTAAATCAGGTGTTAAAATTAAAAGGTTGGCTTTTTTGCCTACGGCAAGTTCGCCAATATCGTGCCGCTTAAGCGCCTTCGCCGGATGTGCTGTTGCCATGTTCAAAGCAAGTTTAACATCAATGTTACAATGGTTAACACAGTTCTGTACCGCCTGTAATAAGGTAATATTAGAACCCGAAAGTGTCCCATCTTCCGTCACAAACTTATCCCCCTCCAGTCGATGCTTATAGGGCCCAATATTGCAGGCTGTTACTGCATCAGTGATCAGAAACAAGCGTTCCTGAAGCAGCTTACTGCTCATTTTGAGTACCTCGAAGTTAACATGCTGGCCGTCGGCAATGATGCTTGCCATTGCGCCCGGGTGACTGAATAAAGCTACCGGTAAGTTGGGAGCACGATGGTGAATGGATGGCATGGCATTAAACAAATGGGTTGTGGTGCTAAAGCCATTGTTATAAGCATGGGTAGCCTGCTCAAAATTGGCATCACTATGACCCAGTGACAAGACCACACCCTGCTCAAGCAAATAATCGATTACTTCCTTATCCTGCAGTTCGGCAGCCAGAGTCATCATTTTAACGGTCCCGTCAGCGGCTTCCATTAATGCTTTTACTTCTTCCAGCGTGGCCTTTTTAATAAAAGCAGCCGGATGTGCACCCAAACGTTTTGGATTCAGGTAAGGTCCTTCCAGATGCAGGCCCATAAAGCCCTTTGCTTCCTTTCTATAGGCTTTAGCAGCCCCAATGGCCTGATAAAATATGTCAATGGAATTGGTGGCCAGGCAAGCCAAAAATGCTGTGGTGCCTTTCTGAATCAGGTCAAGATCCATTTGTCGCAGGGTCTCCACCGTTGGGTAAGCGGAAAATAAATTTCCCCCACTGCCATAGATCTGCAAATCAATGAAACCAGGACTAACCAGTCCACCTGCGGCATCTATTACTTCATACGCTGATGTCAGGCCTTGACCATCAATACTTTCTATCAGTCCATCTTTGATTAAAATGGTTTGATTTTCACGGATTACACCGGATTGAAAATAGCTGCAATTGGTTATGGCTAACATCGTCGTACTTTTAAGTCATAAAAAAAGTCCCTTTTTCAAGGGACTTTTTAAAAATCTATTAGAATTAAGATCCTAACTGAACTCTTTTGAAAGAAGTAACAGTTAAACCGTTAGACGTGTCGTTTAAGAATTTACGAACATCTTTAGAAGAATCTTTAACGAATTCCTGGTTTAATAAAGTGCTGTCTTTGTAGAATTTATTCAATTTACCAGCAGCAATTTTTTCAATCATAGCTTCTGGTTTACCTTCAGCACGGATTTGTTCTTTAGCGATTTCAGTTTCACGCTCAATAGTAGTTGCGTCAACACCATCTTTATCTAAAGCAACCGGGTTCATTGCAGCGATTTGCATAGCAACATCTTTACCAGCTTCATCAACGCCTGCAACATCCTGGTTTAATGCAACCAATACACCTAAACGGTAGTTACCGTGGATATAAGGAACAACTTTTTCACCTGTAACAGTTTCAAATTTAGAGATACCGATTTTCTCACCGATTTTACCAGTGTTCTCCACGATGATATCAGAAACTTTCTGACCATCAACTTCTAAAGCCAAAAGCTCTTCAAGCGTCGCAGGATTCTGATCGATTGCTAAATCAGTAAATTTGTTTGCTAAAGCAACGAAATCAGCGTTTTTAGCCACGAAATCAGTTTCGCAGTTTAATTCAACAACAACACCACGTTTACCATCTGCTGTAGCTTTAGCGATAACAACACCTTCGTTAGAATCACGGTCTTGTCTGCTTGCTGCAACTTTAGCACCTTTTTTACGTAAATAATCAACTGCGGCTTCGAAATCGCCGTTCGCTTCGATTAACGCTTTTTTGCAATCCATCATACCGGCACCGGTTTGTTGGCGTAATTTGTTTACATCTGCAGCAGTAATTTGTACTGACATTTTGTTTCTTATTTAAAATTTTGAAAAAAAATATGGGCTGTATGTTGTTGCCCAGACTTATCGCCTGCAGATCACAACATACAACCCAAAGATATTATTTAAGCTTCGCTGGTACCTTCTTCAGAATCAGCATTAACTTTTTTAGGTCTTCTAGCACCTGGTGCAGCAGCTTCCGGAGCATCAGCAGCAGCTTTAGCAGCTACAGCTTCTTTTTCTGCTTCATCATCTTTCTCACGTTTGCGCTCATCTAAACCTTCTTCAATTGCTTTGATGATAACATCAGTAATTAAAGAGATAGATTTAGTTGCATCATCATTCGCCGGGATCGGGAAATCGATGTTAGACGGATCAGAGTTGGTATCAACCATTGCAAAAGTAGGAATGTTTAATTTCAACGCTTCGCTAACTGCAATGTGTTCTTTTTTAACGTCAATTAAGAAGATCGCAGCTGGTAAACGGTTTAAATCCGCGATACCACCTAATAAACTTTCCAATTTGATACGCTCACGTTGGATCATTAAACGCTCTTTCTTAGAAAGGATCGTATATGTACCGTCTTTAGTCATCTTATCGATGTTAGACATCTTTTTGATGGACTTGCGAACAGTTGCAAAGTTGGTTAACATACCACCTAACCAACGTTCAGTTACGAAAGGCATGTTTACTTTTTTTGCTTGCTCAGCAACGATTTCTTTAGCTTGTTTCTTTGTAGCTACAAATAAGATCTTACGACCAGATTTAACGATTTGTTTAATCGCTGCAGCAGCCTCTTCAGTTTTAGTTAAAGTTTTATTTAAATC
>Ga0308160_10007872_pt1 | contig 10467 bp, 5 predicted proteins | sample PhyFR1_FD_201036 | JGI IMG/M metagenome (GOLD analysis project Ga0308160, IMG submission 201036) | Phyllosphere microbial communities from UC Gill Tract Community Farm, Albany, California, United States - DLSLF.R1 | ecosystem: Host-associated > Plants > Phyllosphere > Unclassified | place: USA...
CACCTGCTCGTTCGACTCTTCGTCATTGACCATCCTGGTGATGTTGAGGATGGTCTCATCCTTGACTTCGATCAAAGCAAGCTTGTTGTACCAATCGAGGATTGGAGTCAAGTTCTCCTTTTTGAAATGCTCCTCGAGGTGCTTCCTGTCCCTTGTCTGAACTGGGAAGAGGAGCAATAGATCCCTCAATCCAGATCGTTTAAGGGTAGTCGACAAATGGTCGACATTCTGCCTAGCGAGGTAGGCCTTGAAGAAACTGGTGATGAAAGCGAGCGCGACACCGTCTTTCGATACATGTTCCTTGGTCAATGAAGCAAGACATTTCGGACTGGATTGTAATTCGATAATGAATAATGCTGTTGCTTCTGCCAATTTCTCTCGATCTTCAACAGACCATTTTCCAAGGTATCCAAGGATGTTGGGCATGAAATCTTCTTCCAATGGTTTTTGGAGGTATTTGTATCGTTGAATAACACGTTTGAGAACTTCAATCATTCCCTTGACACCATCCCATTCTCCTTCTGATTTAAGTAGGTAGACTGGCGAACGTTTGTCGTCGAGATAAGATCCTCCAGGTTGGAGAAGACCACCGATAAAGAGGATTTCGAAAAGTTGTTCATTGTATCGAAGGAATTCAAGTGTGGAACCAGCTTGAACGAGTTTAGCGACAAGAGGTTCGGTGGTAGGGGGGGAAGGGATGAGGGCGAGGTGGACAAGTAAGGCGTCTCGGAATGCTACCCATCAGCACCACCCTACACATTGAATGGAGTTTAGGACCCACCCTCTGGCTCGAATTTACTAGCTGCCTGAGCTTGTCTCTTTCTCTGCTTGATCCTCACCCCCGTTAAAGAAGGTTTCTTATCCTTATCTTGCTGTGCAGTAGTTCCAGTAGCTGGAGGTAGAGGCGCATTACCCGGAGGCGCGGTAGTAGTTGGCGTGTGTGACATACAACGGTTGCTGAGTGCGGTGTATAGGTCGTTGTCGGTGTGAAGAGGGTAGATGAGGTAAGGGTGTTGGAAGAGGGGCGAGAGGGAGCTTCTATTTCTCAGCGTGCCTTCTGATCTTGTGACTGGTGATTGACGCGCCTAATTAACAAAACAACTTTATGGCCACTCATGCCATCATTCTTCACAGACCTATTGGTAAGAGCAGCAATGCCTGGCCCGCGCACAGGCTTGGAGTCGCTCCCACCAGAGGTGAGTCAAGGTTCATCAGGTCCAACTGACCCAGATAGATTCTGCAGCAGATCCACTTGCTGGCTCAAAATCACCACCTCCCTCAAGTCTCGACAATCACTCACGCCTTCCTCTCCCCGCCCTACACTTCATCATACTACACAGCAACCTATTTACTGGATCTATACCGTGGTCAACTCCCCCATCTGATCTTGACGAGGGCATTGAGGCATGGAATATGTTCAGTGCAGGTAGCAAAGGATATCAAGCGGATATGGGATAAAAGGAGGGGATTTGTCGAGCCCACTTCCCCTTCTCCTTCGGAACCACACCTTGAAACACCAACATCTACCGAGGGAACGATATTGATAACCACCCCAGCCCCTCCTAGGCCGACAAAACCAGCTCTATCAGTCTCCGAACTACCTCGCCGTATCTTCCGGAATCTCACTTCAACATCTCCAATTCCCCATCTCCTAATCTACTTGTTCGAGACATACAAACCCAACGCAAATTCGTTCGACGGGTACGCCCTCTCCAGAGCCGTACTGGCGAAAAACCTAGGGGTAATCAAATACCTACTTGGCCAAGGCGCGGATCCGGAGAAGAAGGAAGGAATGGCTATTCAGATAGCTGTAAAGTTGGGAGATTTGAGGATAGTAAGGATGTTGGTCGAGCATCAGAATCTGGGTGATACAGTTGGTGGAAAGCAAGATAGGGTGGGTATGGGTATGGATATACCATCGAAATGGGTCGAAACGGCAGTGAGGTCTGGGTCGGATGAGATTGTCTCTTATTTCGTTCATGAGAAAGGTCAGTCCCACTTATTGAGGGTGAGGTGGTGCTGACAAACAGGAGTAATGCCTCCTTTGCATAGTATCATGCAACTCGGTCAGGCTTCCGGGAGTAAGAAAAGGAAGCTTGTCGAGGACAGTCCGACGAGAAGGAAGGAGGGAAGTAGGGGTAAACACGAGGAACGCGAGAGGAAACGAGCAAGTACGAATCGGGCTACGAAAGAACTACCCAAGAGTCGAAAGAAGAGCAGGACCAGCGTGAAAACTTAGTCCGGATACCGTCACAGCATAGCGCATCACGCATAAACACCACCTTGTATTACCTACATTTACCATGTCTGTACCACCATAATGTACTAGATCATATATGCATTATTTCACATCCGATTATATAAGACGACAGCATGCAGATATCAAGCAAAGAACACGGTACAACAAACAAGATATATATGGCTCCCACTCACTCCTCCTCCTCTTCCTCTTCCTCAATAACAGGCGCAGTCCCTCGCCCATTAGGTATCCCCCTCCGTCTCCCCGGTCCACCTACACTCTCTACAGCTTGCACTGGTGCTTTCTCAGCAAGTACCCTCCCATCTTCTTCATCGCTACTTCCCCTCCTTGATCTTGATTTTTGCCCAGTCTTTCGACCATGGGGTTTGGCAGGATTAAACATTAAGGTATTCGGTTCCCATTTCGCAGTCTTGGTCGATTGGGTTTGTTGACCTTTTTGCCCTAATCCACCAGAATAGATATCTTCATCGTCCGACACCCATTCCTCTTCTTTTCCTTGGAATACATCTCTCAATGGGGCTTTTGGTTTGGCTTGGGGCGGTTTTAGTGAATGCGTATAACTTCTGTGATGTTGAATCCCAGGAAGAGTTAATGGTGAATTCTTTCGATGGATTTGTTGGGCTAATGAAGCGAGATCCGACTTTGATCGACGCCTGGATCGAATAGAATCTTCACGACCTGTATCGTAATCTGAATCTTCCCTTGTACTTGCATCTTTATCCCGATCTCTCGTAGGTACTCGTTCTCGAGATGATGCTCGTGAAGAGGCATTGGATCTGATACTGGAAGCGACAGATTCCGATCGCATCATGATATGCCCCTCGGGGATGACTCGAATATGTCGCACCCTCCTTGAATCCGTTCCAATAGGTGCTCGACGTTGATAATTGTGTAAAGGAGATGCTGGGTTGGAATACCTAAACTTGGCGGAATGTTCCGATTGCATAGATGGCGATCTGAGATTCTGGGATGATCGTCGAGAAGGATGTAGATGAGAATCACGTTCGTGTATAGAAGAAGGGCGAGAGAGGGGATTATGTTCACGTTCAGAAGTTGGTGTTTGGGAGCCATGTGAGACTCCACTTGTCCGTCTGCCTAGGGCGAGGGTAGGTATAGCATCATGCGATGATGTATGTACCACGCCTGAATTGAAGGATGACCGCCTGGAATTGACGGAAGAAGAACGTCTGGAAAAGATTGGTCGTCCATCGCTTGATGATCGGCGGATGGGTTGGATGACTCGATTGACGTGTGGACCTCGACCTGAGATCCCTCGACTCAGAACAACGGCCGGACCGGGTTTATGTTCTTTTCCAGCCACACTATCATCCCTCGAGCGACGGCGGCGGGGATCATTAAACATGTACCTAAGCGAGTTCCAGGACCAGAATGCGTCCCTCTTGGATGTTTTGCTGGCACTCCCACTGGCATTGGCGGACGGGGAGGCGAGAGAAAGTGATGGCGAGCGAGGCGGGCCACCCTCGTGCATTGTAGTAGTAAGGAGAGGAGTCGACATCCGCCTCGAAGGTCCAGCTTCAACAGCTCGAACCGTATGGCCCGACTCGAGTGATTGAGCCAGACTTTTCTCACTCTCGCTCTTGACCATTTTCGACCTAGGTAGAGGTTTGACCAATTTCGTAGGTGAGACTTTATCTTCTTTGCCCTCTGCCTCGTCGACAATCGCCTTTTCGTTTGCTTTGTCTTCATTCTTCCATGCCCCGGGAACAAGAGCAGATGTGGCGCGTTGCAGCATGCTCATGGAAGGTGAGCGAGTCTTTGTAGGTCGACTAGGAGACGATTCGGCAGTTGCCGGGTCGGTGGCAACGGGAGAAGCTTTCGGAGCAGAGTCGAATGACCGGCCTTGATCGAGTTGGGGGCGTGGAGGTGGTGTATCGGCAGATTGGGGATGCAACATTCCAGGCTGGGGTGGGAATGGCATTTCCCGTTGACTGGGCGTCATTGGATCGGGCGATACGCTCAATGGAGCAGAACTACGCATTGGCGATACAGTCAACGGAGTCGTGTTTCGAATAGGCGATCCCAATTCTATAGGACTACTTGGTGTTCTCGAAAATGAAGGTTGATCAATGAATTTCACATTGAATGGTCTTTCTTTTTCCTTTTGTCGTTTCCTCTCTTCCCTAGCATACGCGGCAGCTCGTTCATTTTTTCGTTCCATTGCATTCATCTTTGCATTAACGACCTCATCCGTCTCTCCCCTTTCTGCTTGTTTGGCACGCAACATCCACCAAGCAGCTGCCGAGGAATCACAAGCGTTATTGGTGACTGAATGAGTGATTTGACCAATATTGAATCCAATTTCTGATAATTGGTTCAGCAAGTATTTTTCGGAAGGTGTCGTAAATGGTTCAGCCCGAGTTTCGTTTAGTTTCAGAATATAGTCTTCTGGCGGGTAGGTCGTCCATTGGCCCGAAGTCGAGTGATGGGAATGTCGACGTTCCAATGTCATTGTAGAAGAAACTGATCGGCGTTTCGTCCTCGAAGGTGTCCTGGAATGCTGAGCGACTAGCATATGCGTAGGATGATCGTCCATCACACCAGGTGTTCCAGAGTCTTCCACTACGACATCCTCATCTGCCTCTTTAGTCTCCTCCAGGCCGGATTTGATCGCTACTCGACTTTTGACTCCGCTGGATCCAGAGATTGAAGGGTTTGGCGATCCACTATTCGTCCGACGAATAGTCGATTGTGAAGTGTTGGAATGAAGCATTTCCAAATCCTTTTCCGTCTGACTAAATTCTCCACTATGGACCCTCTTTATCTCTTCCTCGTCATCGTTTCCAGACTCGGCAGTCGTGGGCGTCGTAGATACAGTATCGGCTTTCCCCACACTATCCTGCTGACTCGTCCCAGTTTCAGAGTGATCCGATTCTTCGTATATAGGTGGTTGGGTTGGTCCGTCGTAATGTGATGGTGAAGGGCCTCGTGAAGGTATTTGTGAAAAGGTTGATTGTACACTGCTGAATGGTTCTTCGAATTTCGGCGTCAAGCCGGGAGATGCCGAGTCGCCTTGTTCAGGCATCTTGTCGACTATTGTTGATTTGAACCATGGGTGAGTGAGGATAGATTCTATGGAGGGGCGTTGAGTGGGGTCGACTTGGAGCATGCTTCGGATCAGGGAGCGGGCGTCTACCATCAGTTGATATCCTAGAAAGATGTATCTTACCTTCGGTCAGCCACTCTGGTTCCTCGTACTCTCCTTTGAGTATCAGATCCTTCATGACTCCCTCATCATCATCGTCGAATGGCAGACCGCCCGCCAGTAATGTGTACAGGATAATGCCCAATGACCAAATATCCGTTTCTACTCCAAGGTATTTCCTCCCAGCCAGCATTTCAGGACTAGCGTACCCTGTAGTCCCGCAGTACGTCTCCATCCTACCATCAGCACAGTCCAGTGAGCCAACTTACAATCTCCCCCTCTGCCATTCCCTAGCGAATCCAAGATCACCCAATTTGATCCGTAACTCGCCATCTAGCAATACATTCTCCAATTTCAAATCCCGATGAACGACCCCTTGACGATGCATTACTCCCACAGCAACAGTCAACTCCCCAAACAATTTCCTTGCTTCTCCCTCTAGTATCCGACCTCGTTCAGCTAGATAATCGAATAATTCCCCTCCAGAACATAATTCCGTGACTAGCCAGATATGAGATTCGGTAGCTACTACCTCGTGTAGGTGGACGATGTATGGGTGATGGAGTCGACGGTGATGGTGGATCTCTCTTGTGAGATGGGGCGAGAAGGCTTTAGGGACTTTCTTGACTGCACATCGCGTACCGGTCGCTCGATGGGTTGCCAGGTGGACAGAACCATAGGTGCCTAACGTCAGCGTGGGCGGGGGAGAGACGTACCTTCACCAATGACTCTGCCCAGAGTGTATCCCCCAACGACTTTGAGCTTCTCACTACTAAGCTCCTTTGCTAGTTCCTGATATGCATTTCCAAGCTGCCATCAGTATCACTTCATTGTCTAAGACTCACCTGAGCTTGTTTGTTATTAGCGTTGTTTCCGGCGTACGTATAATTCTGCCCTCCCGTAGGCGCAGACATCCTCCTCCTTGAATCTAGTCGGTAAGGTTGTGGAGATAAGGGCCAGGGAGAGATCGATCTGCGGCAGTAGATTGGCGTAATAAGGTTCTATCGCCTCCTTGTTTCCTGATTATGGGATTGATGGTCAAACATCCGGTGTCTATGAACTCGTGAGATTAAGCTGTAGTAGGTCTAGCAATCTATTGTGACAGTGGGCATGTAAAGCGTGAAGTGTGTATGGTAAAGTGGCTGGGTGAATACTGGAACAAAGGGACAAGGGACGACATTTGTTACAAATGGGTTGGGTCCTGATGACGTGCCTAGACTGTGGTGTACATACATACTTGCTTGGCGTACATACAGAGCTTTCAATGTACATATAGGCTTCACTACCACCTCTGTAGCCTGGAGAGAGCCATGAGCTACATGCATGCCAAGGAGACGAGAGAGATGCACCAGAACTTGGCATATCACAGCGTAGAAACGTGTATCACCGTGACTAAAAGTGTGTCGCGGTCAGATGCAGGTGGAGCATATCAAAGAAGGTGCAAACGAAGGTGTATCTCAGCGGTTAGAGTGTAGCGCAGTGTTGGAAGCAAGTTGTTAGAGTCCAGCATGCACTGGTCAGAGTGTGAGCAAGGTGGTCGTTGAGAAAAAGCTATCGTAGTGGACGAAAGTATGGCACAGTGGTTGTTGAAAAGGCTAGCAAGGTGGTTGCTCCCTCGCTCTCGGCCGATGTCATGGATCTTCTATACTCCATTCGCATTGTACTCTATTCCCGCCACCTTTTTCACCCTTAGAGTACATCACTCTGACTTCAGCTGATGCTCAGCCACAATTGCTTCCCGTCATTCCACGTCTCTGGATCCACGCCATACTAAAATACAATCGGGGTATCCAAGACCCTGATGCTCTCGCAAAGGTCAGATATTGCTGTCGACTACTTTTGGACGACGAGGACTCAAGTCTGCCTGGATCACTTCTCCTCGGCGGAACGCTGGTCCACTTGTGGTACAATGAACACGATGAATTCTTATTTGAAACGTGAATGCAACATTTTGCTTGGCCCGTGCAGTTTTCTCGAATAAATAGGTACACTCTTTCTTTGTCTTGCGGTTGACCACTGCCAATATCCAAGTACGGCATCGATACCTACTATTACCTTCATACACAGCTCGCGGCATCCTCCCGGGAGTCATGGATTGCCTTTACATCTCCATGATACATCGCACCTGAATCAGCATGACGCCAAGTTGTATTTCCAAGAAACCTTTGGATTTCGCAAAAGAACATTGAACCGAGATCTCAACACTTCACTCACTCTAAGATCGAGTGCCTTCATCATCAGGTCACGAAGATCAAATGGGTCAGGCCTTTCCTCGATTGTACATTGCCTTTGGTCGATCTCTAGGGTATTGAAGGATGGCCTCGAGATGTCTGGCGTAGCTGTGGATGAGAGGTGCCTGCTGGCAGAATGGGAAGATCTAACTCCAATCGTCGACTTGGTCGGGGATTCGCGGAGGGTGTGCTACTGGATGAAGGTGTGCCCTAGAAAGGTGTAGCAGATGGAGGAGAGAATGAATGTATGGGTAGGGAAAGGGACATCGTGGATGGTGCGACTGGCATGTGAGTTGGCAGAGTCATATACACATGGTGAAGTAGTCCTTATCGGCAGATAGCGATATAGATCTATGAAATCGATGATTCCCGTCACGCCCATATACAAGTCAAGTGGCACGTAAACAGTCCACCCTCTGCTCCTTGTTCTACGAATGCACTAGCTAGAAGACCGTCCCAGTTAAACTACCCACCAGTCATTGTCTCCTCTCAAGATAAGTCCCAATTTGATGTTAGTAAAGGTGTTTCATTGACGTCTAAAGACTCCCTGCTACTCCACACCTAACTCAACCCAGAACGATAACTGGCTATAGTAAAGCTGCATATTCCCGTCTACCCACACGTAAACCGCATCTTCAGGAGGAATTAACATTATCACAACTATCATGAACATGCGAGCTCCAGGTATGACACTACACAAAATGCCTCTATTTGTATGGTCTAGCAAACACAATGACAGTTACCGTAGTGACGATAATACCTAGGAGTATAAGTAGGATTGAGGCGTGATTTGGATGTACAGACTCGTCAGGGCACAAAACACCATCCTTTCCCTCGCCGCTTCTTCACCTTACTGATCTCTCCCCTTGATTTCTCTCCAATAAACTCCCACAAAGAAGTCAAAAGTCATAACACCATGTCCGACATATCCGAAAGCACCACTCGTCGACAGCAAAAGTATTTTACTTTTTCGACTATTCTTCGAAAAGTATTTCCATGGATCAAGCTAGACGAAGTGCGACGACACAAGAAACATTCGTATGTCCTTTGATGGGCTGATCCTGGTGATATCTCAAACCTCGAGGGCACCGTCCGCAAAATCATCAAGACTCCAGACGGTCCCTACCTTACCCCTATCGAGCAGGAATACATTCTGTCCCCGCCTTTTGCAGCCATTATGGGGTTGGGGGGCAAAGCCTATGGACCCACATCCGACAAGAGCCTTCAACTCCCAAGCGTCAGTGCGATGCTACACATCGTCCCAGCTAGCCAAAGGTCCGCACCGACGTCCAAGATCGATCCGGCGTTTCCGCCCTATCTCAGAATGTATGCAGACGCCTGAAAAGGGTACCGTCAGCTGACGAGTAGGTGCCTTTTCCCATGCAGATACTGTCGAGAGACGAAGCAAGAATGTACTATTTACTCCGTCACCAAACCCATATTGGGCCAGGAGAGGAAAGTCTTATGGGTGAAAAGCGAAAAACTTTACAATTGCGAATGCAAGAGAAAGGCATGTAGCATATCTGGCGCTGGGACAGAGAGATTCAAGTCGGAGTACGATCCAGACACTGTATCACACGACTCGATTCCCCTGTTCGAGAATGGAAAGCATCACCCGACTTCGAATGTGGTTGCGGAGAAGTCATTTGATACGTCAGGCCAAGCGATACTTCAACGAACACGGACGACCCATTCCAGAAACTCGCTTCACCCTCGAAGACACGAGACTTGGTATTCGACCTGATGAAGCAGATTTCGACCATCAAGCCTGCAGATGCCGGCAGAGATACGAATCCCACAGTCGAGGGTTACCTCGACGACAAAGTTCCGGAACTGTGCGATATCCCTTTCCGTTCACTGCCCAGAAGTCCCTCGCAAAGTCATGAAGATGAGAGGCCTGATCATGCTGCGACCGACTCGAAGATCCATCTACCGTCGGCTCGATTCACCGAGATGATACCGAACAAGAGCCACAGGACGCATTCGACAAGAGAATGGACGAATACATCTCATGGCAAGCCAAGCGGCAATTAGCCGGATGGTATCCGTCACGAGATCCTTACGCCCACAACTTTCTTCGATTCCATGGCACCCGCTGGATGAGGTCACTGGGAATCCAAAACTTTCTTTTGATGACTCATTTGCTTCGAAGCGAGGGGCCGACGGATCAGAAGTGGAGAGACACAATCCGCCAGATGGCCTTCCTTGCCCAAGATGATGACAAGATCGTCTCAATCGAGATTCACGCAGAATCGGAAGTCATCAACGAGTCTCGTGCGTATGTGACGTACCGGCATCTTTGACCATTGCAACCCGGTTACGGCGTGGTCTCGAACGCTTCGATCGGGTACCTATTCACCCTTTGAACTGTCTCAAGCGACCTCGGTCTAATGGGGCCTCGCGAATGGTCCACGTCGGGAAATCTCGCTCAGGGTGGTGATGCCGCAGCCAATCGTAAACCCCAAGGACAAGGTGAACGAGTACAACATTCTTCTCTACGACTGGGATCCGACAGCTGCGAGTAGTAAGGAAATCCTTCAGAGAGCCGGTAACTTGTTTGACGTTCAATTACGGCTGATGGCCGATCATCCTGTATCCGGCGTGCTCGGTACCAGACCCAAATTGTACCAAGTAGGTCTGGTATGCGGATACGTTCACACCTACCAACACGCCATCGCCTTCACAATACACATCGAGAGAGAATGTGTCCTGGTGTACCTCTTCGAAAGTTTGCGTAACAAGAGATTGGTACCATCGCTGAAGGACGTGAGTATTCTACGCCACGCAGGGCTGACTTTCATGTTGTTTGGTCC
>Ga0308160_10007874_pt1 | contig 10465 bp, 18 predicted proteins | sample PhyFR1_FD_201036 | JGI IMG/M metagenome (GOLD analysis project Ga0308160, IMG submission 201036) | Phyllosphere microbial communities from UC Gill Tract Community Farm, Albany, California, United States - DLSLF.R1 | ecosystem: Host-associated > Plants > Phyllosphere > Unclassified | place: USA...
GTGGAAAGAAGCAAGGCGGGCTGGGCGGTCTGACCGGCCTCGTCGGGTAGACTCTTATGATACCACCTCGCTCTTCTCTTTGTCTTCCTAACATACCGTAGTTACCGGAATACCTTTCAGCCAGATCATGCATTGAGTAGCGGTCGCGTGCGCCATGCCTCGGATGTGATTGTGTTTCGGTTCGGGTAAACTACGGCAAAACAAGCGACGAGTTCGACGTCAGCGTCTCAATCTGATCCATCGCTCGCATTCTCCTTTCAACTGGTCCATTTACACGCTTGTCTGCTTCGTCCGGTCCTCGCAGCGGTATCCTATCAGCACATTTCTACATTTGCAACGTATACTAGGATCGACACCAGTGTGCAGACAGCCATCATGGCAATGGAAGATATACTACCGACTATCGTCTTAATCGGCATAGTCTACTTCATCTTTAGGTGGTTCAATAAGCCGAGTGAGTAGACCCTTCTCGCAGATGGGTTTTGTCTCTTCAATCACTGGCATCTTCACTGAGCCCTCTCAATGCTGACCGCTGGTATGGACGAGCTGGGCAGAGCTGATTAGCAGGTACCGGGGCCCAAAGCGCAACACCAACGGGCATACGGGGTGTGACTAGATCAATGGTATGTTTGGGAGCCTCATTCGTGTAAATTTATCCTTACTGGGCTAATACAACTAGGTCGAGACTGTCCAATCGGCGTTCCCAGATATCCCAGCGCCTAACATTGTCTACTCGTTATCGCGCACCCGATCAGCTCAAGCAACATCCGAAGAGATCCTCGAGCGCGGATACCTTCCAGCTGTATGTCTTGACCATTTCCCACCTTAACTTTTGCTCTATTCATATGAGTTCGCGATGCTAATGATAGCCCCCTGCGAGTTTCAACATTCCCACTTTGTTGCTGCCTGAACAAGCACCAACGCAAGCGCCCGTTACTCCCGTCAAGGCTGCGCCGGTATCACGTCAAACACTTATCGAGCGATATAATCTCAATGAGCGATTACCGTCTGTCAAAGGGAAGGAGAGGGAAATGCCCGTGGACGGACCGGCGGAGGCGCGGACGAAAGACGTCAAGGGAGAATGGGCGGATACGAAGGACAAGCGCGAGAGAGAGCTTCGCGAAAGGAAAGAACGGATGATCCTCGAAGCGAGACGGTGAGTTCGCGGGGGGCTACCTTTGAGAAGCCGTCGCTAACGACAGGCGGTTGCTGGAGAAGCAGTCGAAAGAGACTCCGGCATGATGACTGAGTATATAGCTGCGTGCATCTGCAAACATTTTGTCTACAAATCTACGCCATCCCCATAAGCTCGTTCATCTGCCTGAGGCGGTCTCCAACCTGTGTGATATCATCGTCGTCAACATTAGCCACGGCGAATCTAGCTGTCAGCGCCCCTATGCGCTAGTTTGCGCGCAGACCCACCTGATCCATCTGTCCTCTCGCATCCGTTCACCATCAATAATCTCGTCCCACACCTCATCGTCGCCTATATTGGGCATGAAGAAGCTGCCGGGAAGCGTGATCACTCCCAGCTTTTTCGCTAGGGTCTTCGCGATATCCTCTGATCCAAGGCGTTTCCGCTTCAATCCCATCGTCGACGAGGCGTAGAGGTAGTCCGAGGGGAAAGAAACGTAAGCGTAATAAGCGCCCATCGAAGCGACTGCCCATCCGTCTACTGCTTCTATCGTTCGCTTGAACAGTGCTCGGCGCGTCGCGAGGACTTGCGACGATTCAAGGATGTCAGAACGGAGCGACGGAAGCAGGGGTGCGATGGCCAGTTGAGGCGGACGGGGTGCGCAAATCTGCGCATCAACGAGAACCACCTCGGTATCGCTGCGGAGGACTTACCTGCATGCAATCGCAGATGGTGGTTATGTGCTCCAGTAGCTCCGGAGCCGCGATGATACTACCTAACCTGTGTCCCGGTATCCGGTATCCCTCTTCCTATTAGCTTCTTGTAGGTTTTCAAATTGCTGATACCCACTGCTGAAGCTACCAAGCGAGATCAATGTCTCTCTCCATCCCTCCTCCTTGAACAGCGCATGGGGTACACCCATCTTGTCACTTTCATCGTCAGACTCGACAAACTCTTTGTATGTCTCATCTACTACCAGCGCAACCTCGAACTCTTTGGCAAGGTCGAACCACTGTTTCAGCTCTTGATGCGTGAAAATCGTGCCTGTGGGGTTGGAGGGCGACACTAGGATTATCATCTTCGGTTTGATGTCGCCCTTGGCATTCTCGAGATACGTCCGAGCAGCGCTCAGAGACGGAACGAAGCGATTGTCCGGATCGCACGGAATATAAACCGGTTTGACCGATTGAAGCGATAGCGACATACCGAGGTTGAAATACGCAGGGAGAGTGAGGAGGGCAGAAGAGGTGTTCGGGGCGCAGAGCGCTTTCACGACCGCCAGAAAAGCCATGTTGCATCCTGTCGTGATGCAGATATCGTCTTCCCCGAGCTTCGAGCTCTTCTCGCCGTCCAGGCCGTACAGAAGATTCATCTCCGTTGCGTAGGCATCGCGGAAGGCCGGCTCGCCGAGGATGGGTCCGTACCGCGACGCGTCGGGGTCGGAGGAGATCTTCGAGAGGGAGTCGGTGAATGATGGATGGGGAGGATTGCGCGGGAATCCTTGGGATAGGTCAAGAAGGGGTTGAGATGGGGAGGCGGAGATGTACTCTTGGGCCCATGCGCGAGCTTTTGGAATACTGCTGTCAACTCATGATACCCACCGGGTCACACTCACGGCGGGGCGGTCGTCGCTGAGACAGCTCGGGCGATACTGTACTTGAGACCGGTCATAGTGTGGATGCAATTGAAAGCGAGCAAGATCGGTGCGTGTCAACACGATCAGTCGACTTCTCATCGTCATGCTTTGGTCATTCAACGAAACAATAATCTTCGGTCACATCCGACGGCAGCTGCAGGTCCCTCATATCCGTTGCGGCAGCGATTTCCTGCACGCCAGACAGCGATCCTGCGTCTGCGCACTGCACACAGGATGCAGCTCGCCAGGCAGAGCGACACCGCGCACGCACTCGTTACGCCAAAACCCATTGTGACATGATCGTGTATGCATAATATGTTGGACAGCGTGTATGACGTTAAATATAGATACAAATACACTCGAGATTGATTGATTGATTCGACGCGGTCTTCCTATTCTTGCACAATGGTCGGTTCACACGATATAAGCCCAAGACAGCATTCCTCCCTCTCGTTCGATTGTGGGTAATCAGGTCGGAACGTCGGCGGGTCGGGCTCGGCATACCCCCTCCAATTCGTCGTCTGATGACCGCTGACGACGGTGCCGTCCCGCATGGATTGGGCGTACGGCATCGATTGTTGACTCATATCGACGGCTTGTGAGTCGTATTCGGTGTACACGGGCGGTATAGATACCGCGGCAGTCGGGGGCAGGATCATTGAGCAGCTGGCATTGGCATCGTTGCACAATTGCGGTTGACCACCACAGCACGATCCGGGCCGGATTGCGCTTTGTAAATCCGGTGCCGTTGGGTAGGACGGTCCGCTAGAGCTTTTGGGCCGTTGAGCGACAAAGTCGTCTAGCCGCCGAAGGGCACGCTCGGCTTGTGTCCGGAACTCTTCAACTTCTTTCCAAGCAACGTAGTCTGCTCCTGTTTGCTGTTCCATCATTCCCAGCCGTCTATTCAGCGCCTCGACCTGTGCCCGAAGCGCGTCATTTTCGGCCACTAGCCGCGCATTCTCGTCTTCCAGTGTTTTCTGGGCGATCAGCACAACGTGCCAAGAAACACGGCCCCGCGTGCAACGTGTCAGGGTGAAACAGGGAGGATCGCGCGGAACATACCGTCTTGTAAGCTTTCCGAGCTCTGTAATCACGCTGCTGTGTCAAAGCCCTAGATGGAGGCAGCGTCTTATCTATCGATCGGCCGCGAGTCATGCCTATTCGGGTGACGAAAGCGCCAAGATTAAAGGTGGATTTGTGGTCCCGATGGAGATGATGGGTGGGGGGGCCGAAGTTGTGTGACAGTCAAATTCGGACGAGAGGATGAGCGGGTTATGCTAAAAATCAATCAAATTCACGGCGGCGAACGAGATGAAAATCAAATTCATCAAATTCAAGTGGCCACTCCATCCACCTTGGCCAACTTACAAAAGTCGGCGCATAAAGAAGCGCATATGGCTGAATAGCGCTTATTTCGTCTTCCACAATCATTCTCAGTATCGATCGTACAGCATGACAAGTCGACATCAGCACGGAGAGCAACATGGTGAGGTGAAATCCGCGTTAGTGGAAGAAGGTAGCTTGCAAGATTCAAGAACATCAGCTTTGGATCTCGGCTCGCCGTGCGCGTCTCAACAGAAACGTTAGCTACATCACTTTGCATATGGGGCTTCACTGACAATTCAGTCAGCCCATTTAGGGATCTCTCCATACTGGACAAGCTGTTGGCGCCTCTGATAGTCATCGCCATGATCGTAGGCGTAGTTATCGGTGAGTCACTGGTCGTGTGGCACGCACGTGCGTGCGGCTTTCTGACTCTTCGCAGGCAAATTCGCAGATGGGGTGCATGAAGCACTCACAGGGGCGGAACTGAGGGGGGTATCACTGCGTGAGTAGCATGTGGCAGTCGGATGCCACGGCTGACGACAGCAATACTCATCGGGCTGCTGGTGATGATGTGGCCGATCCTCACGAAAGGTGAGAATGGTCTTAGTGGTCGTCTGACCGCCAGTGCAGTACGAGCGACTCCCAGCGATGTTCCGCCTACGGTCCCTGTGGAAACAAATCTTCATCTCTCTCATCCTCAACTGGATCATCGGTCCTTTCGTGGGTGGATTCGACACAGTGTCAGCTAGGAAGCTAACAACAGGTCATGCTGGGTATCGCGTGGGCAACGCTGCCCGACCTGCCCACATATCGTACCGGAGTGATCATGGTCGGACTGGCAAGGTACATATCCACCTCCCCAAGCACGATCTGACAAAAGGTGTATCGCAATGGTCATGATTTGGAACACGCTCGCCGGCGGGAACACTGATCTCTGCGCCATCTTGGTCCTTGTCAACTCTGTCCTCCAGCTTATCCTCTTCTCCCCCATGTCGATATTCTTCGTCAGAGTCATCTCGGGCGACAAGTCGATCCGCATGACATACGGCGACACCGCGATTGCAGTGTTGATCTACCTTGGGATCCCCCTCGCAGCGGGCTTTGTCACGCGCTTCGCGGCGATGGCGGTGTTCGGCAAGAAGGGTTTCGGGGTATTTATGAAGTGGTTTGGACCGCTGGCGCTGCTTGGTCTGCTTTACACGTATGTCAACTCACAACGGCGCACTGGCGGACTGGCCTGTGGACACTTGCTTACAACCAGGATCATCCTGATTTGCGCCGAACAGGCCGAACGTATCCTGGACAACATCGGCAACGTCTTTAGGGTGTTCGTGCCCATGATCACGTATTTCATCATCATGTGGGCCGGCACGTTCATCTTCATCTTCTACCTCGCACGTCGGAGCCGCGATTCGACTCGGGAAGAACGGTATCAAATGGCCGTTGTGCAGGTACGTCGCGCCGTGTTCTTTGGGCGATGGTCACTGACTTTAGTCTTTCACCGCCGGTTCTAACAAGTTGGTGATACTTCATACTCTCACGGTCCGCCGCTGATATCAGTTTTGAGCTTGCCATCGCTGTTTGTGTCGCGATTTATGGCGTCAACTCTGATCAAGCGCTGGCCGCGACGATAGGCCCGTTGGTCGAAGTACCGGTGCTCCTGCTATTATCGTACTTCTCGTTGTATCTCCGAGACAAGTTGGACTGGGGAAACGACAAAGACACGACCGTTTCGGCATAGACGATAGACCACATTGTATGCATTAGTGAACAGCGGCATCGGCGTGTCCTCGCGCGCCAACGTAAGAAGAGTAGGCCACAGGGTTGTCGGGACCGTTCGCAGCCTCACCTCCATCTCTCCGACAAACGGTACCACCGAAGACCGCAAGAGTATGACTCCGAACTACGGACTATACGGAGCACGGAGAATTGTTTCTTTCGCGACCAGGTTAGAATCCCCAGACACGGTCTGTCGGGATACATCGGGTTTAAACGCCCCCTTTGTTACCGGAACCAACCGCACTCACCTCCACCACCAAGTCCACCCGGTCGATCCCCCATGGGCCACACGCCTCATATAGTCTTCGTGTCGTCACGTTCTTTCTCTCCTCGATAATAACAATCACCACCACACCATGCCACAACCAGCTCTCGATATCGTCAAATACCTCTCGAAGCCGCTTCCGGCTCTGAGGGAGGCTTACCCGCCAGGAACGGGAGGAACGGGCCCCCGCGCGGATTGGGACGGCTCGTTGAAGTCGGTCCAGGTCATTGACAACTTTGCCCAGCAGGTCAAAGATTGTGAGTTAGAAACGGTATGAGATACAAGCAATGGAAGGCTTCGCGCTGCGTTCTGTGGTGCGGGGCCGTGCGAACGTTGTCCGGGTATAGTCTCATCCATGACCGGGGAACCTAGACACCGGTACACCTGGACATTGGCACTCTGGGCCACCGTAACATGCCCACTGCAGGACGCTCAAGCGTGAACGATACGCGACTAGACGCTGACCACCAGACGTCGGCACACTCCCGACTGAACCCATCCAGACCCACCCGGCGCACAAGTACCCCAAGTTCTCCCACGTCGCCGCCAGCGTGCCGAACCCCATCAAGGCTCCTGCGGATCTGCAAAAGGGTACGTTGGCGGTGCTCCTGTCTCATTGATATTCGCTAGAGATATCCGCTAACGCTCAGCCCTCTCCTCTCTGCCCCTTGCTGCGGTCTCATCCGTGCTCACCGCGCTTGACGCTGACGACGCCGACCTCCAGCTCGGGCCGGGCGGAGCGCGAGGCCTAGATGTCGCAGGATACGAGTCCGACGGCGGGGAAGAGGTCGAGGTCCCTAAGGCTGATCTCGGTAAGACAAAGGCTTGGTTCTGGCGTTTCAACAAGTCGCCTCTTGGTGAGTGGGTCCTAGAGCTGTGGTCCAAGCGGCTTGACCGACATGGCCGGTTGGCCGATTGGACCGATTTGAACGGCTAGAACCTCACTGATACCCAGGTTCCGGCGAGTTCTACCTCATGCAACAAGGCTCGGAGGAGGTCAAGATGGTCGTAAGAACGATCAACTCGTCTGCATTCACCGCACAAGACTGGGAGGAGTACGCGGTCTCAGTGAGTTGGTCCGGGGGGTTGTTTCCGGTCGTCTGGCGGTGGATATATCGTTCTCCGGCCCGGTCTTGGACTTCTAGTCGACCCAGTGCACAATAGCCGCACGGTCTACTTCTCGTCTTCCGATCGGGCCGAGGCTGCTTCATCGTGTTTCGATGAGTCGCAGGGCGTCGACTCATCGAGCGGAAGATCCAGATTGTGACCGAAAGAACACCGCTGACAGCAAGGGAGACTACCACTACAACACCAAGTCCAAGGCTTCTTGGTACTGGTCCCGCACGTGGGGCGCTGCCACCCGACTCAACTGCAAATACTGGGTTCTGACCGACTGGCAGCGATGGGTCTACGGCTCATTTGATGATGACAAGACGCACGGATACGTCTCGCCAATTATCAGCAGCGATTCCGACAGTCCCTACGCCCTCCAGGCGCTCTTCTACTGGGCTCGGTGAGTGACTTTGGCTTGCTGTCCCGGTGGCTCTAAAGTGTTCAAGAAACCACCGGACGCCGGGCACGTACTGATTTCAGTTCCGCCACGGGTGGATCGAACGGGTTCAAAGCCGAGCAAAAGGACGTCAAGGGCGGAGAGGCGCTTTTCCCGGACAACCCGGCGAGGCGTGTGAACACCAACAAGAAGTCCGACTCGAAAGGCGTCAAAAAGGCCAATGAGTCTGATGTGAGTGGAGGTTCAGCCCATCATCCCAGCGCGCTGACACACAGATCGAGGAGAGCGACGCCGAGGCTTCGTAAGCTGTGCTCAGGTTGCCTGTCAGAATGGCAGAGGGCGTACAAAACAGTCACGATGCATGTGGAGGTGACACATCAGGATTACCCGGACATCTCTCAGCAGACCGATGAAACTGACAGACTGATCGCGTTTGACGACTCTATACAACTCGGCTACTCTTCCCCTTCGCAGGACCACCGCACTACCGTGCCAGCTCGACTTCTAAAGGCCCATCCGCCCATATTCTCACTTCCCACTTCTGTCCCAGCCCCATACCCCTCTCCCAAGGACTGATCACCAAGACATACACCCCAGTTTCAACTTTAGTCTTCGGGACGAGCACCCCGTACATGGTATCCGAATACGGTCCAGAGGTCGCGATTTGTTCGCCTGGTGTGCCGCTTCTGCCCCTCTTGAAGAGAGTCGCGTTCAACGGGATCACCGCGTCTTCCTGAGCTGGCAAAATAGCACGTGCCCTATTGGTCAGCTTCCCTGCTCAATTCTTGTCTACAACGCTGTGGAGACGCAACTGACATGAGAGAGCATGCTCGCGGTAATGTGATCTCGATCCGCGGGTTAAGCTCGAAAGATCCTCCGCTTGGTCTCCCCCCGGAAGTGGCTTGAGTCCTGCGTGTCAGCTTGCACTCGAACAAGAACAGGCAAGAACGACTCACCACACTCCCGATACTGTCCGACTGTACAATCCTGCGCCCTCGGCCGGGATCGCGGCCAACGACACGGGAAGCGCTGACTCAACGGATAGTGTATACCTGCCCATTTGTCTCGGTTCGAAGGCGGATATAGCCAAAGTGTATGTTCCAGCTACTCATCAGACCCGAGCGTATCATTCGCACGTACCCTCAATATCATGTATATCGACATATGCCATGCCGTACGAATATGCCCCCGAGTCGCCCAAGGATGCTTCCCCGCCCCAACTGCTGTCAGCCGCCGTTCGCAATCCGGCACGGGCAGAGGGTTGTGGCTCACTCGAAAGCCAGCTCGCCTTTACCCCACAATAGCTTAGCATTCCACGCCATCTCTTTATCTCCCTGGAGCATGATTCGTAATGGCTTATACGACCTCTTGCCCGCTTGTGAGGGCGAGACAACAAGCTTGTACTGCGGATTATCGATCCAGCTGGGCCGACCGGCATGACCTCCTGCGTTCCGAGTGGTCAGACTGCTGGATAGCGACGCGGAGAAGGGGAGAGATGTGGATACTCTTTCGAGCGAGAGATTGACGCCTGTCGGAGCGAAGGCTTGGAGCGTGAAGTCTGTGCGATATAGACCTCTGTCCCGTAAAGGCAGTATGATGAGGGAAGTGGAAGTCTTGCGGATGGTATGGCGATACTGGTGGTCAGCGATCGGTTCGCGATGTGAACTTTGGCAAGCCATACAAGAACATGCACCGCGTTACTGTAAGGACTCTGAGCGCATCAGCTCGCAAGTCTGGCGAAGACGCGCAGTACTCACCGAACTGGCAAGTTTTTCTACTTGAGCGGTATTTCTTGTCGAGGGAGCTGCTTGGTGCTCTTCTTGCACGTGCAGAGCGATATCGTCCGAAGCACGGTCTTTGTTGGCTATATGCTGCGAGAGCAGAATCCAGATCTCCGCTCCGGGCTGGAGGGCCGGACTCGTCAAGTCAAGCTTGTATCGCAAGCTTGAAGCGGATCTGGCTTCGCCGTCGATCGGTTTCGGCCAGGACCTATATGTATCAGCATGGATTGTTCCAGATGACGAAAGCCTTACCAGTGTCTCTTGGCGAACACAGGACGGCGAGCCGGGTTCCAGTTCAGACTCAACGTTTCAAACTCCGCGCACACGGTATCCCATGTCTTTGTGGATATCCCTAAATGGTGAGAGGATTCACCGGCTCGTCGACTTCGCACGTACCTGATGGCGTCATTCCTTCGTCTTTCAGCGATAACCCCTGCAGAACGTGTGACAAGCCGGATCCCTCAGCGTGGTGTCTAGACGTCCCGGGGTCGTATACCTCGAATAGCCGTTCTCCGTTTGCGTCTTCCGTGATATCTGTAGAGTCAGAAGGGTAACACTAGCAGTCATGCAGCTCACCCAGCACCGCATATGCGTGAAACGGTATAAGGCCTTCGCTCAGATTCTGGGGAGACCCGGTCCCGAGGGTGACTATCACATCGCCCTGATCCCATCCTGCCTTGATCCTCTTGTACTCTTTCTCCCTTTGGAACCCGTCTTTCAAGCCTATCCGTTCGGGTATCCACCCTGTCAGGTTGTATACGTCGGGAGCAGGATTGGAGCCGGCTAGGGAATATCCGCCGTGTGCTTTGTAGTAACCTTTCAATAGCAGTGGTATCCAGGCCGGTCCGATAGATCCGTCAGAGGGCGCATTGGCGAGATGTGTCGTGGCGTGGAGGGGTAGATGAGTTGTTTTCGTCCGAGGGAGTAAATGATCGATAACGACACTTCGCCAAGCACCATTCAGGAGCAATTTGATGACATGCTTCCCGTTCTCCGACGCGCTTGGCCGCTGAGTCTGCGGAGGTCTGGGCCA
>Ga0308160_10007875_pt1 | contig 10465 bp, 7 predicted proteins | sample PhyFR1_FD_201036 | JGI IMG/M metagenome (GOLD analysis project Ga0308160, IMG submission 201036) | Phyllosphere microbial communities from UC Gill Tract Community Farm, Albany, California, United States - DLSLF.R1 | ecosystem: Host-associated > Plants > Phyllosphere > Unclassified | place: USA...
GACGCAGAAATGAGAGTCGAAAAGGGGGTGGGTCCGTCGAGGGGAGCTTTAGAGAAGACGGATAAAGCGGATAAGAGGAGTTGTTGAGCGGAAGAGTTTGGCTATGGAAGAGAGAGAGAAAGAAAGAGAGCGAAAGACGAAATGTTAGCCAAACACTCCTCCTCAGCTGACAATCAAGTACTCACCTCGTAGCCCAGACTCGATAGTCCTCTCGTGATCTCCTCTAATTCTCTCACCACTGGCCTCCTGACGGTTTGATCGAAAGGTCGGTGAATGAACCTCGAAGACGAAAGGTGTCCACTGAGGTCGAGGAGTCGCGCTGCTGCTTGTTCGCGCGTTCGTATAGATTCTTGTTGCTTCGGCATGCTTGTGAGAGGTCCTCTGGTAGAGTCGAGTGAGGTGTAGGAGAGAATAAGTTGAAGTTGACAAACTCTCGCTCTTTCCTCCAACTCTGTCGCTCTGTATTCTGCTGAGACTGCTCGTGAGCTGTTAGAAGAGCTCTTGAACCGTATCTATCGCTCTTTTGAGGTTCACTAAGTGTTCAACGCTTCTCTCCTTCGACCTCTTTCTTTTCATCAATCTTGGGTCCTGTACTGCCGTGACAACACGCTACGAGGTCGACAAGCTCACAGAGGGTGATATGGACGCTAATCGAGGAGTCAAGTGCACAAGAGCTCGATTGGACATCGAAGGGAGGAGAAATCGCAGAAGGAATCTCGAAGGCTCGAAAAGGTCTGCTTGGAAGCTCTGTGGGTATCGCTTTCCGGCTGAGAATGGCTCTTAAGAATGAGGAGGACGCCGAAGAATGCCAGGCGACCCTTTTAGCAGCCGTACAGTAGGGAAGTGCGAACGACCTTTCGGGTCTGTCGCTTTCGCACAATTCGATCTCACTGCCATCTCGACTCGAATAACTCTTGAACATCAGAGAAGGAGTCTCGAGCAATCTGGGTGACGCTCGAATGATCGAATACTCTCTGTCCAGATTCTACTGCTTCTCGATTGCTCGTTTCCTCTAATCCATTTCTGCTCTCCCTCTTCCCCTGATCGCAAAGCCGACTATACCTCAATCTCTCGCCCTCGTCTATATCACTAAAATGAGCCCTATCTGTCTGTTACCTCTCTGTCTCATTCTTCCTAGACCTTTCCCTAAACTACCTTGCATCGTCTTTCCCTCGTCGTTTCCTGATTTATTTCTGATTCTGCTGTCCTCTTCCTTCTCTCTCACAAGTCACTCCACATCTCAATGCTTATGATCTACATCCTTCATCAGTTTCTCAGCTACGGGCTGTCTTCAGTTTTCAGTAATCGATCTTTCGCTTCTGCCGTTTCATTTTCACTTCACTCTCTGAGCGAACGGGGACCATCGCACGCGCTCGGTCTCGTCGTTGCTCTCGTCTGCTGTTCGTATATCTGATTGAAGGCTGTGAGACACCGACTCAGGCTCACACGCAATTGAAGAAAGCCGAACTTCGAGAGGCAAAGAGAACGAGAGACTTGGTATAATTTGCACAATCGGAAGAGTACAACATGAGTACGAAACGACTAGAACGAAGAGATTGGAACAAGCAGAAAGAGAAGGGTATAGAGAAGACTTCGAGAAGACCTTCGATTTTAGAGAGCGGGAAGAGAAAGAGGATCGAGCCTTGAGAGCATTGCTGGAGATGTCGCTTGTAGGAATAGCTCGATAAGTGATTGATTGACTGGGGTTGAAGCGCTCGGAGCCTGAATGAAGGAGAAGCAACAATGAGCAAAGATGCGAGAGGGAGGAGAAAGAATCGGGTTCGATGCTTACCTTTTCTCGCTCAAACTTGCAAGCCATGACCTTAGCTCGACGACACACAGCTTCAACAGCTTCGTTGACGTCGGAGCGGACACCGTTCCTCGATTCGACCTTGTACAAGGACAATCGCGAAACGGTTTCTTCTCGTACGAAGATGCTCAAACGATGCTCGAGGTCGTGCTATGTAGAGACTCGGAGTCAGCTGAGCTGCGCGACGATCATATTAGAGGAAAGCTAGCGTACCTCCGCTTCGGTCAAGCATCTGGCAATCGCCATCAAAGAGCTCATGAGAAGACCTTCGGTTCCGTGCGGTCCGATGAAGCGTTGAATGTTGGGAGTGAATCGGAAAGGTACAGATTCTGGATTGAAGAATTCGGGTCGATCGGCGGCGAGGGCTGTACAGGTGAAAGGATCGATTGTCAGCGATTACACAGGGCTCGAGGCGGAGGAAGTAGTACTTACAGGGTACCATCTCTGAGCTGTAGAGCTTTCCGGTTGATCGAGAGATATGCATTCGAGCAGGAGTTCGACCAGACATCGAGAGGACATAAGAAGAGAAGATGAAAGAAGCCATCGACATGGTCATTCGCTTTCGGAAGTGCCAGAGATCGCTGGGAGACGACATCGTTTGGGTCAAGTACTGCGTGCGAGAAGGACATCAGCTTCATTCGAGTAATACGATGAGGAGAGAATCTAACCTTTTGTAAGACGGTATCGGGAATCATCTTGTTCGAAATCTCTTCGTAGATCTCCTGTCGACCCGTAGCGAGGGTAGAGCGCTGTACAGAGAAGGATGTCAGCAGTGTATCACGAAGCGAAGAGAGAGACGGAAACGAACATCGGGTGTAGGAGTCTGCTTGTACAACGCTTGAATACGCTCAGTGAAGGCGAGTACAGGATCTTCGCGAGAGATTCCAATTGATCGACAGTGCTGCTCGTAGACGTCTTGCAGCGAGGTAATAGAATCGTCGTTCTCGATGACTCGCACATTTCCACTGAAAGGAATGATGGCGGGTAGGTTGAATTGGAGACCACGCTTGCGAGACTCTTTGCGAGACGACAGAGGGCTGTGAAAAAGTCGAGAGGTCAGTCGTGAGTTCAGGCTCGATACCAGAGCGAGAAGGGAAAGTTTGAACGAACCAGTTGAGCATTCGGAGAAGTTGCATAATCCTTTCTTCTCGTCTTGCGTTGCGACCAGCAGGAATCTGGATCGAGAACTGATGGACGCTACCATCGGTACCGAAGAAGGACAATCTGCGGAAGAAGGTGCCGTGGGAGTAGATGACTTTGTATTCGTTGTTGACGTGACTGATTCGAACAAAGTTGTTGTTGTTGTCCTCGTGCTGAAGAAAGTTGTGCAGGATCAGCGACCTCGCTGATCGTGAGAGAGGAAAAGAGTGTAGCTTACTTGGTGATATTGACCAAACATCTCGATCTCGTCGAACTTCTGGTATTGGAACTCGACGAGCCAGTGACTCGAATTAGCCAATTGACCGAGGTTCGCAGTACGCTTGAGGACGGTCTCGTAGCGATCTCGCCAGCCACGTAGTCGCTCGATGAACTCCAACATTGTTGGTTTCGAAGTAACGAAATCTTGTTTGAATCGTTCCTGTCGAGACGAAGCATTCAGGTTAGCCCCTATGGTAGATGAAAGGGTGGTTCTGAGACTCGCCTTTTCGACTTGTAGATTCTCAGCGAAACCGGTAACGTTCGCAACTTGATAAGGCGCGAGTTGACCATCGTAATCGGGTTGAAGAGCTCGAGCGTTGTATTTCTACGGGTATAGAGGACAAGGATGAGTACTCAAAGCAAGAAGAGACCGAGAGAAGAGGAGAGACTGACCTGAAGAGCATCGTTGAGCAAGTTCGTGACGAGACGATAGATATCTTCCTCGGGAGGCGGTCGGAATCGATTGACGAATTGATCGGTAACCATCTCCATCGAGAGAGCAAGGAGAGGGAAAGCGGTCTTGAGGTTGTCTAGGATGTCTTGAACGTATTCGACTGGATAGCGTTCTTGAGCACCGGGAGGAAGTTGATCGGCTGCACCACTCGTATCACCACTAGCGGCAGCAGCTGCTCGTTGTTGGTAGGCGAGTTGTCGTCTTGCGTTTGTGAACTCGTCTCGAGTAGTTCGAAGGTGGTAGAAGACGGCCTGTGAAGTCGAATTCGAGAGATCAGTCAGGAAATCGGAAAAGGGAAAGAAAGAGAAGACTCACCTGAGGATACGCTTTAGCAATCTTCATGAGGATAGTTCGGAAGTATCGAGCTTCTCGTTGAGCCGAGAGACCGAGGAGGAGTTGGGGAACGAACGTAATCCAGTACCAAGTCGGAACTTCTCCCTTGTAATTCTCGAAAGCTTTCGCAATCGTTTCGTTCGCATCGTCGAGACTGAGGAGCCAGAGTACTCGTACGAGCATCTTGCGAACCTTGGCGTTCTTGTAGAGTCCAGCGGCTTGAAGGTAACAACTGACAGCGTTTGCGGCGATCGTGAGTTCCGCCGGATTCTCCTTGAACATTCGATCTTGATATTCTCCCCATTCTGCCCATGCTTTAGCGAATGTCATATCCATCGAGACGGCGAGGTTGAAAGTTTGGTTCGCTTCGTCATGAAGATGAAGTTTGGCGAGGAACATTCCCTTGAGAGTGAAGAATTCAGCTTTTTGAGGACCGTTGAAATACATCAAGTTCGTGTTGTTGATAACCTCGAGTCCTGAGGCGAGTTCTGCAGGGTTGTGGTAATGCGACTTTGCTTGTTCACGAAGTTTGAGGAACGCTTCTTGAATCTCGATGTTCGGAAGAGTGTAAATCTTGGTGAGCGAAGTGATGCAGACTTCGTTGAGGTGATGCTTGCGAGCGACGTGAGCGAATCGATTGATGATCCATGCCGTTTCGTGGAATCCTCGGTAAGCGAACGAACTTGCGTTTTGAGCTCCTCCGGGAGCGTTGGGAGGAGGAACGAGAGGAAGGTAATGCTTGTTGATCGCCGAGAAGACGTGTTGTCGCCACGCTACGAGGTCGCTCCAGATGTTGACGTCGTCCCAGAGGTTAGGAAGACGATCTCGCCAGGTTCCGAGGATACTCTTGAGTTCGCTCGATCGAGTGTCGAGATTCGCTGCAGTCGTTTGAACGAGTGATTGGAAGATCGCTTGAGTCTCCTGAAGTTCGACGAATTGCTGGAAGACTTGCAATAGGGGAACGTGGGCTTGAGTGACGGTTTCGGGGAGGTAGTACCATTTGCGAAGCGAAAGTTGAATGCCTTCGTCGCAAAGCTTGTTGAAGGCTTTCTTGGCTGCGTTCATCTCTTCGGGAGTCTTGCCAGGAGCATAAGTCGAGAGTAGAGCGAGGTAAGCTTCGAAGATTCGGCGACGAGGAGTTGGTACCGGATTCATCGATTCGATAGCGGATTCGATCATCGGTCGTTCTTGGTTCCAATCGGCGAGCCTCCAAGCACATTCGAGTAGCAGCTCCTTGTTGTCTTCGTTCTTCGCCATACTGTCGAACACGAGAAGGCAAGTCAGCGAGAATCCGGGCGGGAGGGAGAGGAAGAAGAATGAAATGGATGACGAACTCGGATAGAACGTCCCACTGTGAGCGAGACAAGTAGAGATTTAGCAGAGAGTCCTGAAAGCGAATATGAGGAGGTGTAGCGTACCTGCTGTAACTTTTGAGCTGATACAATCCAATGATCTTCCCACAAAGCGAGTTCGCTCTCGGTGAAAGGCAAGACTCCTGTACGAGCAGTGATCTGAGCTGATTCATACAGTACTTGAGCTTGATTCCATTCTCCGATTTGTTCCCAACTAGAGTTGAGGAAAAGTGTCAGAAATGTCGAACAAGTGAGAACGACTTGAGGAAGTCTCACCTGATCGCAGCGTTCGTTTCGTTGTAAGCAGCTCGTCGTCTCCACAATCCGTAGACGAGATCCTCTTCGCTCAACTCGGCATACAGCTCGGTGAGGGCATCCATCGCAGTCTCCTTGACAGATTCGGGTTCTCGAGGAAGTTCGAGAGTGTTCTGGAGGAGTTCGATTCCGGTGTGCCAGGCGTTGAAGGTACGCGCGTGGTAGCGGACGACATGAGGAGGGAGGATGAGGGTCGGAGAGCAGGCGAGAGCAGCTTGAAGAAGGGTTTGAACGACGTTTGGTCGACGGTCGACGCTTCGAAGGTGATACTCTCGCATGAGGAGGGTGACGAGGAACTCCGTAACGTGTCGTTGTTCGGATCGAGAGAGGCAAGACCATCCAGCTCTGAAGGTTGCGATCCAAGTTTGATGAGTCGCTTGAGGATCAGCGTAGAGAAGTTTTCGAGCTGCACCAATGAGACTTCCAGTGTCGTACTTTTCGAGTTGTTTAACGAATTCGACTGAGAGGGGATCGAGAGAGGTTGCTCCTGGGAGAACGAAGAGCGGGTCTTGCGTATCGACCGCACCAAGGAGGAGATCGAGTGCTTGATGGATCCAATACGTCTCACTGAGAGTTTCCCAACTTTGTAATCCGACGATGTAGTGAAGTCGACTGAAGAGACCAGTTGGAAGTGACTTGTCGAACACTGCGAGGAATTTCGATCGAATAACTGGATCTCGAATCTTGCAACCCATGAGGAAAGCGGATTCGAGTCGGAAGGTGAGTTCGGAACGAGCGAGGGTAGGTTCGGTGTAGATGTCGAGAATGAGGTTGAGGTACTCCTTTTGTAAAGCTTCACTGTTTCGAGATTCGAAAGACATCATCTTGTTGAGAATTCCTGCCTTCTCCTTCGGGGTCGGGAACGCTTCATCTTGCTCAAAGACCCACTTCCTCGTCATCTGGAGAAGGAATCGGCAGACGTCGATGTTGGAGGACTTCTCGACGAGAGTGACGATACCGCTGAGGAACCACCTTCGATCCATGTTGAGGTACGAGACTCGTTGTCGGAGGACTTCGACACTGCTGACGAGGAGTCGAAGTTGAGGATCCGCTGAGGAGACGACGGTGGGAGAAGCGGCGTGTTCCTTGGCGAGACGAGAGAAGACTCTGATGAGGGAGGGAATGAAAGCGTCGATTTGCTCCGGTTCGACCTTGCCCCATGATTGAAGAATCAACATGATCGAAGCCAAGTTGTTCATCGAACGGAGACCTTCATCGACTGCCGAACGAGCCCATTCGACGAATGCCTTTGCTTGAGGAGTGAGATGGGCGGTATCGGTGACGGGAGTTGCCTTTGGAAGGTGTTCGAAGAGACGTTCGACGACTGGACGAAGGGAAGAAGCCAAACGAGGCTCGCCGCTCGAGAAGCCTTTCTCGACGATCGAGTGAAGGATGCTGATGTTCGTGAGATGCCAATCCGCCGACTTGTACGAACTGACGACGTTGAGAACTTCTGCAGAGTTGCATAGTTGGTTGAGGAGCTCCTCCGAGACGTCGTTCGCGAAGGTTCGTTGGAAGAAGGAGAGTTTGACGTTGCTCTCGCCCCAAACTCCAGGACCGATGAGTTCTCGAAGAAGGGCGAGAGCGCGATAGACGAGGTTATTGCGTTGGAGAGGTTCGGTAGCATTCGAAATGAATCGAAGGAGGTTATTGATGACTTGATCACGAAGGGAAGAAGGAGGAATGTAGGTCGAAGATGGTCCACTCGAAGTTGTCGAAGGAGCGATGGATCCTGCTCGATCCGTCTTTGCTGATTTCTCCCGTTTCGGCGAGGACGTCAACGCCGTCTCCGTCACCTTTCCTCCTCCGTCCGCTGCTTCGCCTCCCTCAGTGTCCATCTTCGATTGCTCTTGCTTCGCCAACTCGATTCGCTTCTTCTCCCACTTGAGGATGAGTTCGATCACGTCGAGAGTGAGGACTCGGGTATCGGATGTGATGGCAGTGTTGAGAGTGAGTTTGCCGAGTGAAGCGACCATGTGAGGGATGAAGAGTTCTCGAGTTCCGAAGAAGAGGTCGGGATGTCGAACGATAAGTTGATAAACGTTGATCAAGAGGGCGACTTGAGATCCTTCGTCGACCAAGACCTTTCGAGTCCATTTCGCCCAAACAGGTTCAGTCGCGGAGGAAGTCGAGGTACCGCTAGCGTTTCCACTCGGAATCCGTTTCGGTAAAGCGGGAGCGAGAATGTCGAGAGCTTCGCAGACGATCTTGCGAGCTTCAGCCTGATGAGCGCGAAGGAGAGCGGTGTAGATTTGGATGATGATCTTGTGAGGGGATTCGAATTGGGCGAGGAAACTGGCGATGAGGAGGTAGGCGGATTGAGAAGCGATAACATCGTCGAACCTGATGCTGACCCAACCGAATCGGATAACGTCCTTCTTCGATTCACTCGAGGTGATGAATCCGGGAAGATTGCGAACGAGTTGAGTCGACATGTGACAAAGTTCGACTCGAAGTTCCTCCTCATCGAGAGTTCCGAGATCCGGTGCTCCTGCGAGGAGAGGTTGCCAGATCTTCTCGTGTACCTTCCCGATCCATTCAAGGTCAATCAATCCAGCTTCACGTTCGCCCCTAGAGAATGAAACGAGGAGAATCGGGTTGACGAGGAGGCGAAGGGCGGCCGATTTGTGAGCGTTCGTAACTCCGGAATTCTCGAAGATGTCGATGAATCGAGCGAGGACGGCACGTTTGAAGGCGACGTTCGAGCTGAGGGCGACATGTCGATTGAGGAAGCGGGAGAGAACGGTGTGATCAGCGGAGGTCGAGTAGGTGTAGGAATCGACGACATGGAATAAGAGGTCGATGTGTTCGGCTTGTTCGAGGAACGAGATGAAGATTTGAACGACGACGGCATCCTCCTTGAGTTGCTGAATGTGAGGCATTCCTTGCAACGCGAGTCGTTGTCGACGAACATCCGAGACCCAACGTTGGATTAATCGAGTGAGGACCCAGTCGTTCTTGACTATCCATGCCTTGTCGACGAGGATGAGCTCTTTGATGACGAGGGCACCGTGGAATCCGAGATCTTCTCCAGCTCCGAAACAAGGATCGAACAACTCTGCGACGTTCGCCGAGATGTGATCACGAATCGGTTGAGCGTGTTCGCACGAGATGATCGCTCGGAAGGTAGTGACGAATCGTTCATCGCTGAGTCGAGCGAAGAAGAAGTTGGTCGTATCGGCAGGATGAAGGCGAAGGAATTTGGTGAGAGGCGCGGTAAAGCTGCTCGTCTTGAGCTTCTTGAGCAATCGTTCGACGTCGACAACCATCTTGACTACGTCCTCCAAATACATTCCTGCAGCGGGATGAGGAAGAAGGTGGAAGATATTGACGATAGCGGCCATCACTTCGAGTTCTCCATCGTCCGAGGGTTGTTTCGCTGATGCTCGAAGGATGTCGTTCGGTACGGCGAGACTTCGGAAGTGATCGACCAACTTTTGACCAATTTCGACTTTGAAGTAGTTCGTCAAGAGTTCGAGAAGACGAGCGAGACCCTACAGACGAATTTTTCAGCTTGCTGTTCAACGAGCGGACAGTAGCGTGGGAGACGCTCACCTGAAGACTTGCGACTGATAGCTTTCTGTGATCGGCCAAGTTCATGAGAACTGGTTTGAGTCCATTCTGGAGGAGATCCTTCGGTAACTTCCCTTGAGCGAGCATGACTTGCTTGAGAGACTTGTAAGCGGCTTCGACGACTTCGGGAGCCTTTGCGTAGAGAAGCTTGAAGTAGACGGTGAGAGCTCGTTGTCGGTACTGATTGTAAGTTGCAGCGGCGAAGTGAGGATTGGCGAGAGCGGCGGAAAGGAGTTGGACGCAGACGACTCGGAGGTGAGTGAGGGGAGCCATCGTTTTGTGAGTAGCCTTTCCACCTAAGAGAGCGGTGTCTTCTGCGTCGGCGATACCGATAGCTTCGTGAAGGATTCGGGTGAGTTTGTCGTCGATCTCGATGAGGGGAGGGTTGCGAGTGATACAGTAAGTGACTGCGTCGATGTGACCGATTTGCATGGTGAATCCGAGTGCGCGAAGGGGTTTCGACCAGATAGGTTGGAGGAGACGATCTCGAACGGGGAGAAGGAGTTCGGTGAGAGGAATTTGAGTGACTTCGGAGATGATATCGAGGGCCTCCTTCGCGACTTCTCGTACCGTGGCGATTTGACTGCAGGTTTCGAGGAGGAGGAGACCGCAAAGGTAGTGGAGAGAGGGAGCGGCACCTTCGAGTTGCTTACGAAGTTCTGCCTCGTTACAGACCCGAACGACGTGGTAGAGAGTGTCGATGACCATTTGGGAGTTCGAAGGAGCTTCTCCAGGCATATCTTTGATAGCGAAGACGAGACCTCGAACGATTTCGACGCTATGTTTCGCAATCGTCCTCGTTGAAAGGTCGACTTTCGAAGTGAGGAGGTTGATTCCCATTGCCGCTCCAGTCTTGCGTTGCCACGAAGAGTCGTAACAGATGCAAGCGAGTCGAGTCATGAGTTTGCTGACGAGTGCTGAAGCCGAATCGAGGTCGCTGTCTGGTCGAACGCGAGAGACGAGGATCTGCAAGACTTTGAGAGTCTGCTCGGAAGCCTTCGTCAGGTCGGGTGATTCGACGTTGCAGAGGTTCTCGGTGATTCCGTCGATGAGGGCAGAGGAGAGGAGGAGGGAAGTAGTCGAGGCTTCAGGATCAGAAGGCAGGTCGACACCAGTTTCGAGATCGAAGATGAGACGAGAGATGTCGACGATGTACTTGTTCGCTTCTTCCGAGAATTCTTCGACTCGAGTCGCTTCGTAGAGACCGCG
>Ga0308160_10007876_pt1 | contig 10465 bp, 10 predicted proteins | sample PhyFR1_FD_201036 | JGI IMG/M metagenome (GOLD analysis project Ga0308160, IMG submission 201036) | Phyllosphere microbial communities from UC Gill Tract Community Farm, Albany, California, United States - DLSLF.R1 | ecosystem: Host-associated > Plants > Phyllosphere > Unclassified | place: USA...
AGGTGGGAGAGCGCGAGGGGGAGGAAGGGCAGGACGCACGGTTGTGGACGTGCTCGACGAGGGGCTCGACCTCCCAGAACTCTTGGCCGCACGACCCGTTGCCCCACTCGCACCGCGCGGGCTGGAGCTGGCGCGGGTCAAAGCCGTACTTGAGGGCGCGGCGGGTCCACGGGTCGACCTTGTCGCGCGCCGAGGTGGTGGGTGCGGTCGGCGCGAGCTCGTCGTCGTCGGACGCGGGCTGGTGGGCCGGGTGGGACGACGAGGCGGACGAGGACGAGGACGAGATGGAGGGGGAGCGTTGGCGCGAGGGGGAGCGCGACACGGACGAGAGGGACGACGAGCGCGAGCGGGTGAGCATGCCCGGGGCGATCGAGGCCATGGCTGAGGGTGACGCGGTGGCTGCAGGAGTGTCTGGAGTCAGCGGTGGCGAGGGAGCGGAGCGGGGAGATGAGGACGAGCCTGTGGGGAGGGCCAGAGCCAAGGTGGTGCGTGGGCGCGGTGCTTGGCGGTGCAGGCGTGCGTGCTGGATGCGCTGGTGCTTGTAGCAGTGCTCGCTGCGCAGCCTGTGCGCGAGAGCTCGGTGAGGGCGAGGACCAAGTCGCTCCGAGCCGGACGACGACGACGAGGCAGCGGCTCACCCTCGACTCTCGCTCGCAGGGCTCTCTGTTGCTCTCTCGCGTGCTCTCAGGAGAACAGAGACAAGGTCACACGGTTGCACGAGGGGCTCGGAGGGGTGGTGGCCGCGCAGTGCGAGCTGTTCCTCCTCCCGGCGCGCGAGAGGGAGAACGCGCTACAGCAACAAGGAGCGGGGCCAGAAGGAGAGGTGTCGTCGTTGCCCTTGTACCTTCTGTGTGTGTGTGCTAGAGCGAGCCAGACAAAGGTTCCCCCGCCGCTGCTGCACCGCCTGCGAGTCGAGTCCCGCTGCCGTCGAGGAGAGGAACGAGTCGTCACGGCGAGTCGGAATTGGCTTAGGGTGGGTCGGTCACGGCGGGCGACTGGGCAGCACAGCAGCTGGGTGTGGCAGGGCTCGCTGGCTGCTCTGCGGAGAGTAGTAGTGGCGAGATCAGAGGCGAGTCGGTCGCTCCCTCCCTCGCCTCGCCTCGTCGTCACCTCTCTCCCGCTCTCCACACCCTCTCGAGCCATGTGTGAGTCCGGCCTCGTCGCACCGTGCCCCAGAGCACAAGCTGACGCACCACACCACGCAGCCGACGAAGCCCTGACGGCCGCTCTCGACCTGATCCGGCGGCTGCCTCCTCAAACGGTCGACCAACACCTCGACCACCTGTGCCAGCTCCAGCCAGACTTGGCAGACGACCTCCTCTCGAGCGTCGACCAGCCCTTGCAGCTCCGCCACGACTCGTCCTCGCGCGACTACCTCGTCCGTCCCCCTCCTCCTCCTCCTTCCCCCCACCTCGGGCCCGCCTCGTCCTCCCCTTCCCACACGCTCCAGCTGACTCGGAACCGCACACAGGCCTGCGACTACAACCGCGACGGCGACTCGTACCGCTCGCCCTGGACCAACGAGTACGACCCGCCCCTCGCCGACGGCACCCTCCCCTCGGGCCCGCTCCGCCACCTCGAACTCGCCCTCAACGACGCCTTTGACGTGTACCGCGACCTGTACTACGAGGGCGGCGTGTCGAGCGTCTACCTGTGGGACACGGACGAGGGCTTTGCCGGCGTCGTCCTCGTCAAGAAGGGTGCGTCCCCCTTCGCTCGGCGTCGCACTCTCTGCCTGCGCCCGCGCTCGCTCGTCCGTGCGCTGCGGGTGCAGCCTACGTGTCTCCGTCGTAGACCTGGATGGCTGACTCGCACCTGTGTCCCTGCAGCTTCTGACGCCGGCGACTCGACCTCGTCCTGGGACTCGGGTCCGTCCTGTCTTCCCTCTTAGCCTTCCCGCCCTACACCCTCCCTGCGCCTCTGCAGCCGGCCCAACTTCCTTCCTCGTGCGCTTGCTGACCCTCGCCCGCTCCCCGCCCCCGCAGTGCACGTCTTCGAGTCGTCCGTCGGCCTCCCGACGTCCTCGAGCTCGTCGTCGTCGCGCACCTCGGCTCACTACAAGCTCACGTCGACCGTCATGTTGTACCTCTCCAAGCCGCTCGTGCCGGCTCAGGACGCCGGCGAGAGGAAGGAGGAGGGCGAGGTAGCGCTCGGAGGGAGCATGACGAGGCAGGTGCGTCCGGACGTTCCACCTTCTCGCACGCTCTCGGGCCTCTCACTGACTCCCTTCTCTCTCTTCCTCCTTCTCGCTTGCCTTTCCGCCCTCTCACTTACCCTCGCCGTCACCTCGCCGCCCGACCCGACCGCCTACACTCTGCCCGCCGCAGCACGAGGTGACGGCCGCACTCGACCCGACCTCGAGCGCGACGCTCGCCCAGTCGCACATCGGCAACCTCGGGCGGCTCGTCGAGGACATGGAGGCCAAGATGCGCAACTTGCTCGGCGAGGTCTATTTCTCGAGTGCGTCCGCTCGGCCCCTCTCCTTCGTCGTCGAGCGCGCCCATGCGGGCGAGCAGACGCTGACCAAGGTGGAGCTTGCGTGCACGCAGAGACGAGCGACATCCTCGGCACGCTCAGGAGCCAGCAAGGGCTCGACGAGCGCAGCAAGCACCGCGCGCTCCAGGGCGAGCTCGTCGGGTTGCTCAACCGCCGCAAGCCTGTCGCCGCCTAGGTCGCATCTTGTGTCTCTCTGTACTCTCTGCCTTGCCGTGCAAAGCAACCTTTCGTACTCGTGCGTGTGCTCGAGCGAGCGCGAGGGTGCGAGAGCGGCAGAGCGGGTCCGGAACGTGCGGCCTCTCGCACGGTTGCTCGTCCTCCTGCCCAGCTCCGAGCCGCGGCGCACGCTACGTACCTTCTACAGCTCGCTCGACGAGCTGCAGCGCCACCGAGAGAGCGAGAGAGGAGAGGGCAAGCACTGCCTCATCGTCGTCAAGAGGAACGAGAGGCGGAGCGAGGTTCGAGGCTGGCCGGATAAGCTTGTTCGGCGCTACTGAGCGATCGAGGCCGGTCGTGACGCGGGGCCGCGCACCTTGGCCAAATGGGCGCAGCCTTCGGAGTGACGCCCGAGCCCAGGCTTGGTCGCTCTTGCTGTGCTCACCACGCTCTCGAGCTGCGGCGGCTCGCTGCTTGTTTGTACTGTACCACCACTCGCAGCCCGCCACACGCGATGTGCAGCCCGCCGACGAGCTCGCGCCTGCTCGCCGCCCTCGCCGTCGTCCTCCTCGCCTCGACCACGGCGACCTCGGTCCTCGCCGCAGCGCTCCCCAGCTCGTCCTCCAGCGGCGTGCACCACCTCGCGCGGCGGGCCAACAGCGACCCTCGGCTCAGCGGCGTGACGCGCATCTCGGACGGCCAGGTCGAGGGCATCGAGCGGCTCCTGAACCGGACCGCCAACAAGAGGTGCGTCGCCTCTCGGCCCTCGCTGCACACCTACGTGAGCTGACTCGCACCTTGCACGCACACAGCTGGGAGATCGGCACCCACCTCTCGGCGCTCCTCGAGCTGTCGTACCCGTCCCTGTCGCCCTTCGCCGACTCGACCTCCTGGGCCCGACCCTCGCCCTCGTCCTCGCCCGCCCCGACCGAGATCCTGAGCAACGTCGCCCAGATCCTCTCGAACCAGCCGCAAGGGCAGCAGCAGCTCGTCAGCGACGGCAGCGCCGCCGACCCGGCCTCGGTCGGGCCGTTCGTCGTCCTCGCCAACTTGACGCTCGACGGCGACGAGCAGATCGGCGGCAGGAGCAAGGCGCAGGTCGACGAGGCGGTGCAGCGCCAGGTCGACGTGCTCATGGAAGGGACGCCGAGGACGCCCGACGGCGCCATCAGCCATCGCACCGAGGACGTCGAGCTGTGGAGCGACTTCATGTGTGCGTCGCGCTCTCGCTCTCGCTCCTCTCGATCGAGCACGACGCTGACGCTCGCACCTGCAGACATGGTCCCACCTGTGCGTCGAGCTCATCTCGCCTCTACCCGCGCGCGCCAAAGCTGACCTCGCTCGGACCGCCCGCCCGCAGTTCTTCGCCTACCTCGGCGCCGTCACGCTCAACTCGACGCTCCTCACCGAGGCCTACACGCAGTGCGCCCTGTACCGCACCCACCTGCGCGACGGGCGCACCAACCTGTGGCGCCACATCGACAACTCGTTCCCGGGCGGCGGCGGGCGCGCCGACGACGGCCTGTGGGCGACGGGCAACGGCTGGGCGAGCTACGGCCTCTTGCGCGTGCTCGCGACGGTCGTCAACCACCCGGACGACGGCGTCGTGCGCGAGTTCGAGAGCCAGAGCCGCGACCTGGCGGCGTGGGCGGGCGAGATCATCGAGGGGACCTGGGCTCAGCCGAGGGTGCGTCCCTCCTCCTCTCTTCTCTCCCTCTTGCCGCGCTCCTGCGCTCTCTCGACGTCTACCCTGTGACATACTGACGCCGACGACGTGCGCGCGCAGACGAACCAGGGCCTGCGGCACAACTACCTCAACGAGTCGTCGTCGTTCGGCGACTCGAGCGGGACGGCGCTCCTCTCGGCGGCGACGTTCCGCCTCTCGCTCCTCTCGCGCCGGTTCTCGACCTCGGCCGTCAACCTCACGTCGCCGTCGTCGCTCGCGCTCGCGAGCGCCGAGAACTCGTACCGCGCGCTCGTGCCGGACCGGGTCTCGAGCGCGGGCGTGGTGAGCCCCGTCGTCGACCCGATGTCGTTCCGCGAGCAGCTCGACGGCGTCAAGAGCGACGGGAGCGGTGCGTCGAGCTCCGAGGCGGGCGCGTTCATCCTCTTGCTCGAGGCGGCGAGGCGAGACTGGGTCCAGGAGAACGGCGGCAAGGAGCCATCGGCGGTCGATGCGGGCGTCGACGGCATGTGGTCGAGCGCAGGTGGGCGGGGGAGCCGTCTCGGTGCGGGAGGCGTCGCTGTGGCGGTCGCGGCGGCGCTGGCGCTGCTCGTGGGCGCGTGAGGAGGGGGTTCGACCGCCTGGATTCCGTCGCTCCCTCTCCTCTCTGTTGCTGCATCTGTCTCCCTATCCCTTGCTCTGTATAGCCTTGCTCGATACACGCCTTCTCTTAGACTCGCTCCCCTGCAATATCCGTCTCGCGCCTCGCGCTGTGCGGTGGTCGTCTCGCGCTGCCCGAGTTGCCGCTCTCGCTCTCCTCCTCACCTCTCGCACCGTCGACTCGCTCGTTCCAGCTCGAGCAGTGACGAAGATGGATCCACCGCTGTCACCGACCCAGCGAGCCGCGCTCGAGCAGCTGAGCGCCGTCACGGCGCGGTCGCCCGACCCCGGGTCCGATGAGGGGAGGGGCAGCCTCGAGCTGCTGCGCTCGAGCGGGTGGGACGTCCAGGTGCGTCCTAGTCTCTCTTGTCGTCATCCCCTCAGCCCAATCAGCCGCTCGGCGACGCGCTGGGGTCGCGAGGGCGGCGCGAGGTGGGGGCCACTCGTGACGGGACGGCAGCAGGAGCGGCAACAAGGGCTCAGAGCAGCGGGGCGAGCAGCTGCCGCAGCTACGTAGGCCTGTGGGTCAGGCTCGGGCCAGCTCTGGATCCAGCTCGCTCGCCGGGAGGGAGTCCCCCCAGCACCGCCTCGTGGAGGCTCGCCCTCGGCGGCATCCGCTCTCGCGCCGGCCAGGGCCTCCTGCAGCAGCCGAGACAGCTCGAGTGATCGTACTGACCCTGTTTGTCACGCTCGCAGACAGCCATCTCGCGCATCTACGACGGCGAGGGCGGCGCACCCTCGCCCGGCTCGTCCTCGTCTGCCGGCGCCGCACAGCACGCCTACCCGCCAACGCCCGACGACCACGAGCCCGACGTCGACGACGCGCTCTTGACGGGGAGGAGAAGCGGCGCAGCGCGCAGGAGGACCTCGGGCGGCACGGGCGGGCTTGGCACCGGCGCCGTCGGGCTCTACTATCTTCGCCAGGTGCGTCGCCCCTTTCTCGTCCTTCGGGCGTACCCTCTGCGCCGCAGCTGGCGAGGCCGGAATCATCATGCTGACACAAGCTGTGCTACCCGCGCACAGGCTCTTGCCGTCCCCATCGCCATCCTCTCGTTCCCCGCCTCGCTCATCTACAACCTCGGCGCGCTCCTCCTCGGCCTCGTCGCCCGCCTCTTCCGCCTGCGAGGGCCCTCGACGACAACCCTCCGGCCGCGCAACCCCTTCTCGCAGCGCGCGCCGAGGACCATCCTCTCGCCCACCGCCGCCGCCGAGCAGTGGGTCAAGGCGATCGAGGAGGCGACGGGCCTCTCGCGCCAGGTCGACGACGCTGCGTCCTCCGCGTCGGGCATGCAGGCGACCTCTTCGTCGTCCTCCTCGGCTGGCCTCGCCGCTCGTCGTCGAGGATCAGGGCTCGCCCCGCCCGGCTCGGGCCGGCGCATCCCTCGGTTCCTCATCGGCTCGTACGACGCCGCGCTGCGCACCGCGCGCGACGAGAAACGCGTCCTCATGGTCGTCCTCTCGAGCAGCGAGAACGAGCGCGACGCTCGGTTCAAGCGCGACGTCCTGTGCGACGAGGAGGTGAATCGCGTTGTCGAGGAGGAGGACGTGCTCGTGTGGGGCGGCGACGTTGGCGAGCGCGAGGCCTTCCAGGGTGCGTCATGTTCTCTCTACATTCTCTCGCCGTGCTCATCTGCAGGCAGGAGCTGACGCTCGTGCACCTGCAGTCGGCCAGACGCTGTCCTACATCGCCCTCCCCTTCGTCGCCTTCGTCGCCCTCCAGCCCTCCACTCCCACCTCGTCCAACCCCGCCACCGCCTCGACCGTCGCTCCCCGCCTGCGTCTCCTCACCCGGCTCGAGCACTCCTCCTCGGCACCCCTCACCGCCGCCTCCCTCCACACGCACCTCGTCACGCTCGTCCTCCCGCGCGCCAAGCCCTACCTCGCCCGCCTGCGCGCCCAGGACGCACAGCATGCCGCAGACCGCCTCGCGCGGGACGAGGCCGAGCGCCGCGTCAACGAGCTCGCGCGCCGCGACGAGGAGAAGGTGCTCGCCGTTCGGCGCCGCGAGGAGGAGCGTCGCCGCGCCGAGCGCGAAGCGGCCGAGCGAGCCGAGCGAGCGCAAGCCGAGCTTCGAGAGAGGGAGCGCGTTGCAGGGCTCGCGCGGCGTTGGAGGGCGTGGAAGCGCGCCGAGCTGGCGGGACGGCCCGAGGGGAACGACGTCCGGGTCGCGGTGCGGCTCGGTGACGGGCGCAGGGCGATGCGCGGGTTCCGTGCCGAGGATGGGACAGACGAGGTGTACGGCTGGGTCGAGTGCGAGCTCGGCGCGGCGGACGATGCGGCGCAAGCGCAGGCCGAGGGCGAGGGCGAGGGCGAGGGCGAGGTCGAGCAGCGCGCGCCGCCCGAGGGCTGGCTGCAGCAGTTCCACTTCCGCCTCGCGACCACCTTTCCTCGGCAGGTCATTTCCCTCGCGCCGCACCTCGCTGCACCGTCGTCCGCCGCGAGCGCCGCCGCCGCAGCTGCGACCGGCGAGCGCGTCTCGGTCGACGAGGCGTTCCGGGGCCTCGGCAAGACGGTCAACCTCGTCGTCGATGGACTCGAGGAACGTAGACGCATGAGTATGAGCAGCAGGGAGGGCGACGATAGTGACGAGGAAGAGGAGGAGCTCGAGTCGGACTGAGGTAGAGCAGACTGATATTGCATGGACTGGACGCGCGCACGGTACAGAGGCAGAGAGCAGAGACAGTAAGAGAGATAGTGCTACGAGTGGCTCTGTGCAAGGCTCACAATGAGGATCATCGTCGCTAGGGTTGGGACGAAGACGCCAAGGGCGGAGACGGTTACCGACGGGGCGCAAAAGCAGCTCCACCGCTCGCCGACGATGCAGTCGCACGCTGCGGCCGGCGCACGCCACCAGCTCTTCTGGCGCAAGTCGACCTTGTATCCCGACCTGTGCGAGGGCGGGTCGTGCGCGAGCTGGTCGAGGAAGGCCGGCAGCCTGCACGGATCGCTCAATCCTCATCAGCTCGCTTTTCGGCTGGAGGGTGCGCGAGCAGGCAGGCTTACTTTTCCTCGTTCGAGACCCGCCTGCGCACGAGCACGCGCGGCTGCGGCCCGCCGACGCAGACGAGCCACCTCGGCGCGACCTCGAACCGGAGAGCGCGCCGAATCGCTTGGCCTTCGGCACCGCTGCGCGCGACGTGGTGGATCGAGAGGGACGGATATGCTTTAGCGAGCTCGGGACGATGCGCGAAGGGCAGCGGCTTGACGGGCGACAGGGCCGACGCAGTGTGCTGGTCTGCGCAAGAGACCGTCCGGGATGAGCGTAAACGGGCGCAGAGAGGGCCACCTCGAGCGACGCACCGCTGTGAAAGCACTCGAGCTGCGCGGGGACAGGGCTTGCGTCAGCCAGCTGCTCAGACAGGGTCGAGGGCGGGAAAGGCGCACCACGACAAGCCTCCCTTCGTCCTCGTACACGAACACCTCTCTTAGCTCGCCGAGCGTCTCGATGTCGTGCGGCGCTTCTTCGGGCACGAGGAGAGGTAGCATCCCCTGCATCGAAGATGTTCAGGAGGGAGAGCAAGAAGTGGCTCGCTGTCACGGAGAAGGTGTGCCCTTGCACCCCCAGGGGCGCCAAGGGGAGATACGCTGACGGGAACAGCTCTCGCCCGCCGATCCGGCAGGAGGCGTTGCAGGGCGCACCGCTGCTCTGGACGATCGTTGCGCGTTGGCCGAGCCCTGCACAGAGGAAGAGAGCGAGCAGCAGAGCCAGCCGCAAGCGCTCGACGAGCCCGAGGACGACCTTCTCAAGTTGCTCTCGCCCGGTCGCTCTCGACCTGGAGAAAGCTCGAGGCACAAGACGACGTTACAGGACCGGTAATCCTACACAACAAGCGCCCTTGCTCGCTCCAGCTTGCACCTTGCCGTCTCGAGCGGGTCTCGCTCGAGCGCCGTCGGCGGCGGCGGCGGTGCTCCCGACGGGCGAGCGGCGATCACTGCGAGCGAGGACGCCAGACTCAGTCAGTATAGACACGCAGGGAGCGAGAAGTCCGAGCGAGAGCGAAAGAGAGGACGCACGCTTTGCCTGCGAGACGAGCTTGTGCGGCAAAGCGCCCAACATGCGCTGGACCTCGTCGAGCGTCTCAAAGAGTTCCTCCTGCTGAGCCGCTTCCTCCCCGCTCACCTTCTTGAGCCCGAGGTACGTCTCCTCGACCTCCTTGGCGAGCGGGCGCGTCGAGTCGGCGAGATCGGCGGCCGGCATCGTGCGCGAGAGGCGAGAGAGGGACGAGAGGATGGCGTCGAGCGTGCGGGCGGTTTCTGGGTCAACCTGCGAGCACAGTCGACCGTCAGGACCGTACGAGTTGAAGGAGGCAAGTTGAAGGAGGCAAGAAGACGCACCTTGCGACGACGACGGCGCGGCGGTCGGACCGGCTTGCTCGCCGGGACAGTCTCGTTGAGGAGGGTGGGAGAGCGCGACGGTGAAGCGACCTCGACGACGTCGGCGTGATGACGGTGTCGTTGAGGCGACGTCGACGGCGAAGACGTAGGACGAGAAGGTGGAGCGGCCGAGGCGGGCGGCGTGACGAGGTGAGGTGGGGCGGGCTGTCGGGGAGGGGGAGGGAGACGGGCTTTTGTCGAGACGACGGGCGAGAGCGGGCCTCGAGGGGTGGCGTGCTGCACGAGAGAGCCTGAAGTGAGCGACAAGATCGAGTTTGGGGACGGCAAGGCGGAAAGTGAGCGCACCTTGCTGGAGAAAGGGGACGCGCTCGGACCCCTGTGACCGTCTCGCACCTCCTGCAGTCCTCGCAGCACCGCCCGCTCGACCAGCTCCAGCTCATCCCACCTGTCGCCGAGCCTCGTCTCGGGGCTCTCGAGGCGCAGGCGCGTCAAGCACGCGAGCGCCCCCTCGAACGCCTCGATCGCGTTCGCCCGCTCCACCGGCCCGCCCGCGCCGTACTGCTGGTACAGCCTGCCGAGCTCGTACAGAGCGATCGCCTCGTACGGCTCGTCCGTGAAGCTTCTTGCGATCGTGAGGAAGACGTGCGACGCCTCGCCCGGATCGCCGGCGCGAAGGAGGCAGTGGCCGAGCGAGAGGTGCCGCTCGGGGCTCTCGGGGCCTTGCTCGACGGCGAAGCGGCTGCAGGCGGGCAGGAAAACATCAGGACGCGTACCTGGACTCGCTCGGCACAGGGAGGAGAAGAGGAAGAGGCGACGCACTGCCACGAGAGGGCCTCCTCGACGTCGACGTCCTCGAGCTGAAGAGCAAGCAGCCTCGCCGTCTCGGGCTGGATCTCGTCTGCGCGGTGAAGCAGAGTAAGCACCTGAGCGTAGATCATGACGAGCGAGAGAAAGGGGACGCACTGAGCTGCAGCGAGTTCTGCAAGAGCTGGATCGCCTGCGCCCGGACGGCCGGATTGGTCGAGTCGAGGTAGAGCGCGGCGAGCGCATTGAGGACGGGCACGTCCCGCGCCGACAGCGGGTCACCGAGGAGCTTGAAGAGACGAGCGCGCTCTTTGTCGAACTGCACGGGCGGGGGCGGGAGTCAGCGACGAA
>Ga0308160_10007877_pt1 | contig 10464 bp, 12 predicted proteins | sample PhyFR1_FD_201036 | JGI IMG/M metagenome (GOLD analysis project Ga0308160, IMG submission 201036) | Phyllosphere microbial communities from UC Gill Tract Community Farm, Albany, California, United States - DLSLF.R1 | ecosystem: Host-associated > Plants > Phyllosphere > Unclassified | place: USA...
CCGAATCCGGCGTCCCGTACCAGGAATTCGTCTCCAACAACGTGATGCCGTGCGGCTCCACGATCGGCCCGCTGACCGCCACCCGCCTGGGCATCCGCACCGTCGACGTCGGCGTCCCGCTGCTCTCGATGCACTCCGCACGGGAACTCTGTGGCGTCGAGGACCCGCACCGCCTGGCCACGGTCACGGGCGCCTTCTTCCGCACCGCCGCCGGTCAGGCAGGCTAGGAGCTGGCGAGGCCGATCACCACGTTGATGGTGGCGGCGAGGATCACGGTGCCGAAAAGGTAGGAGAGCAGGCTGTGTTTGAGGGCCTCGGCCCGGATGGCGTGGTTCTTCAAGGCGGTGTCCGAGACCTGGTAGGTCATGCCCAGGCTGGTGGCGAGGTAGGCGAAGTCCGTGTACTGCGGCGGCTCCGGCTGGTTGAAGTCGATGCCGCCCACCGCGGCCCCCGCCCTGGCCGAGGTGCTGAAGTACAGCGCGGCATAGCGCAGGGTGAAGAGCGTCTGCACCAGCATCCAGGACAGCGCCGTCGAGGCCAGGGCCAGCAGCCCGCCGGCCAGCCGGAACCCGCCGCTGCCGCTGTGCGAATCGATGACGACGGCGGCCACGGCCGCCAGGCTCGCCAGGTTGGCGGCGAGGATCATCAGGTCCGTCACCCGGTGCGAGGGATCCTCCGAGGTGGCGTGCGCCCGGGTTCCCGCCGCGTCCAGCCGGCCGATCACGATCCACACCCAGGCGACGTAGATGAAGGCCGCGACGCTCCAGCCCACTGCCGGGGCCTCCACCCACCGGCCGCCCAGGCCGGAGGCGACGCCGGACACCAGCCCGGCGGCGAGCATGACGATGAAACGGAGCCGGCTGCGGCGGACGGGGAAGGCGGTGGACTGCGGGGCGGTGGCCGGGGTCATGAGCAGATCATGGCACAGGGACCTTGGCCGGAAGTTTTCCACACAGCCGTGGGCCCGCTTCCCCGCCGCCGCGTGCGGGATTACGGTGGGTCCAGAGTCGCCGAAAACACCCCGGATGCACTAAGCTATTGAAGTCTGTGCTGCGTCACGTCCCCGTTCCGGGTGCGCGGCCGTGCAGTCACCGCAAATGAACCTCCTGTTACGGAAATGCCGTAACCGCTTAGCCCAAAGGAGGTGGGTTCACATATGCGTCCTTACGAATTGATGGTAATCATCGACCCCGAGGTCGAAGAGCGTACCGTTGAGCCGTCGCTTCAGAAGTTCCTGAACGTCATCACCAACGATGGTGGAACCATCGAAAAGGTTGACATCTGGGGCCGTCGTCGACTGGCTTACGAAATCCAGAAGAAGTCCGAAGGTATCTACGCCGTGGTGAACTTCACCGCTGAGCCGGCTACCGCCAAGGAACTTGACCGCCAGCTGAGTCTCAACGAGACCATCATGCGCACCAAGATCATCCGCCCCGAAGAGCAGAAGGTTGTTGCTGAGTAATTCAGCTCCACCCCTCAATCTTTAACCCCGTAGGAACGAACAAGGAGGCAGTAGATGGCAGGCGAGACCACTATTACGGTCATCGGTAATCTCACCAATGACCCCGAACTGAGGTTCACACCGTCAGGTTCGGCAGTAGCGAACTTCACCATCGCTTCTACGCCCCGCACTTTCGACCGCCAGTCCAACGAGTGGAAGGACGGGGAAACCCTGTTCCTCCGCGCCTCGGTCTGGCGTGAAGCAGCCGAAAACGTCGCCGAGTCCCTGACCAAGGGCATGCGCGTGATCGTTTCCGGCCGCTTGAAGAGCCGTTCCTACGAAACCAAGGAAGGCGAGAAGCGCACCGTTATCGAGCTGGAAGTCGACGAGATCGGCCCCAGCCTGCGCTACGCCAACGCCAAGGTCAACCGCACCCAGCGCTCCGGCGGGGGTGGCGCCGGAAACGGCGGCCAGGGTGGCTTCGGCGGCGGCAACAGCGGCGGTTTCGGTGGCAACTCTGGTGGAAACCAGGGCGGCGGCAACTCCGGTGGAAACTGGGGCGGTGGCCAGCAGGCCGCGCAGGATGATCCGTGGGCTACGCCCGGGGTCAGCAATGCCGGCGGCTGGGGCAACGGCCCGGATTCCGAACCTCCCTTCTAAACACCATATAAAGGTCCGACGCCGGACCCGCACGGCCGCTAAGGCGGCCGCGAGAGAACGGCGGCGGATCACCACCATCCCGTGGATCAATATCCACGGGCTCCATCGAATAGGAGCTCCACGATGGCTAAGGCTGAACTCCGTAAGCCCAAACCAAAGTCCAACCCCTTGAAGGCCGCTGACATCACTGTCATCGACTACAAGGACGTAGCATTGCTGCGCAAGTTCATCTCCGACCGCGGAAAGATCCGCGCCCGTCGCGTCACCGGCGTCACGGTCCAGGAACAGCGCAAGATCGCACAGGCAATCAAGAACGCCCGCGAAGTTGCTCTGCTGCCTTACTCCGGCGCTGGCCGCGGCTAAGGAAGGGATTAACTAACATGGCAAAGCTCATTCTGACCCACGAAGTTACCGGTCTCGGTGCTGCTGGCGACGTTGTCGAGGTCAAGGACGGTTACGCCCGTAACTACCTGCTGCCCCGCAACTTCGCCCTGACCTGGTCCAAGGGTGGCGAGAAGCAGGTTGAGTCCATCAAGGCCGCCCGCGCCGCCCGCGAGCACGCTTCCCTGGAAGATGCTCAGAAGCAGGCCGCTGCACTGCAGGCCAAGCCGGTCAAGCTCGTCGTCAAGGCCGGCGAGACCGGACGCCTGTTCGGCACCGTCAAGCAGGGCGACGTCGCCGACGCCGTTGAGGCCGCTGGCCTCGGCCGCATCGACAAGCGCAAGGTTGAACTGCCGACTCACATCAAGTCGACCGGTTCCTACCAGGCCAACGTCCGTCTCCACGACGACGTTTCCGCTGTGATCGAACTCGACGTCGTCGCGGGCAAGTAGTCTTTACGACTGACTGACTGCACGACCGGGAGGCCCCCGCCTCCGGATCCCCCAGGGAACCGGGAGCGGGGGCCTTCTGCGTTTAACCCCGCTGAGGACCGGGCGGCACCTTCGTGGCCGGCAGCGGTGATAGCCTGCGGCACGTGACCGATAATCCCGCACCACGTCTTCGCCCCTTCGCCCAGGTGGACGTTTTCTCCGCCGAACCGTACCGCGGGAACCCGCTGGCAGTCGTGCTCGACGGTGACGGCCTCGACGCCCAGACCATGCAGCGATTCGCCAACTGGACGAATCTCTCTGAGACCACTTTCCTGCTCCCGCCCACGGATCCCCGTGCAGACTACCGGGTGAGGATCTTCACCGGCAGCGAGGAGTTTCCCTTCGCCGGCCACCCGACCCTCGGGTCGGCCCATGCCTGGCTCGAGGCGGGCGGCATCCCCCGGCGGGAGGGGGAGCTGGTGCAGGAATGCGCCGCCGGTCTGGTGCGCGTGAGGCGCGACGGCGGGCGCCTGGCGTTCGCGGCACCACCGTTGACCCGCTCGGGGCCGGTGGCCGAGGCGGACCTCGCCCGGATCGCGGCCGGGTTGCGCTTGCCCCGGCACGAGCTCCTGGACGCGTCCTGGCTGGTCAACGGCCCGGAATGGATCGGCGTCCTGCTGGAATCCGCGGAGCAGGTGCTCGCCATCAGGCCCGACTACGCCGCGATGGCCGGGCTCAAGGTCGGCGTGATCGGCCCGCACCCGGGCGGGTCCGGCCCGGGCTTTGAGGTCCGCACCTTCATCCCCGGAGACGCGGCCGCTGAAGACCCGGTCACCGGGAGTTTCAACGCCGGTGCGGCCCAGTGGCTGATCGGAACCGGCCGGGCCCCCAGCTCCTACCTGGCGGCGCAGGGGACGGTGCTGGGCCGAGCCGGGCGCGTTCACATCGAGGCTGCCGGTGACGATGTCTGGGTTGGCGGAAGCTCCGTGAGTTGCATCGAGGGATTCGTCCTCCTCTGATCGGCTCCTCTGAACAACTGGAACTCTGGGCAGCGGAGGGGAATAAAGCGCCTCGACGTCGGCTTCTACAGGTAGATGCAAATGCATGTACCTCGATTTTAGGAGCGCACCGTGGAAACCCGCCGCATTACCGTCCTCTCCGCCGGACTCGGCGTCCCTTCCTCCAGCCGCCTGCTGGCCGACCAGCTGGCGGCCGCCGCCAAGGGCCGGCTGGAGCGCGAGGGCTACGCCGTCACTGTCGACGTGGTGGAACTGCGCGACCTGGCCGTGGACATCGCCAACAACTTCGTCACCGGCTACGCCGGCCCGCGGCTGGCGGACGTGATCGCCGGCGTCGAGGCCTCCGAGGGGCTGATTGCCGTCACGCCGGTCTTCAGCGCCTCCTACAGCGGTCTGTTCAAGTCCTTTATCGACGTACTGGACCCGAAGTCCCTCGACGGCAAGGCGGTGCTCCTGGGCGCCACCGGCGGCACGGACCGGCACCAGATGGTCCTGGACTACGCCATGCGGCCGCTCTTCAGCTACCTGCGGACCCGCACGGCAGCCACGGGCGTCTTTGCCGGCCCGCAGGACTGGGGAACCGCGGGCGACGGCGCCTCGCCGCTCTCGTCACGGATCGAGCGGGCCGCGGGGGAGTTGGCGGCCCTGCTCCAGGGGCCGCAGCCGGGCCGCCGGCAGGAACCCGCAGCGTCATTGCCCTTCGAGCAACTGCTGGCCGGCATCTCCGGCGGACACTAGGGCGCAGCGGTGCCCGGGCGTCAGTCCTCGAGGAGGGCGATGAACTCCCGGGCCTCGTCGAGGGTGATGTCCGAGTGGCGGCAGAGCGCCGCGGCGGCGCCCTCGACGTCGCCGTCGGCAGCCTGCCGGCGGATCCGGCCGTAGATCTCGTCGTTGAGCATGGTGCTGCTGACTTCCCGGGTGACCTCGCCCCTGCTCGCGATGGCCCGGTAGCGGTAGGGGAAGTGCTGCGGTGCCCCGGCGCCCTCGGCCGGCGCGTCCACCGGGGCGGCCGCCCGGAACGGCTGGGGATGGGCCGCCAGCGCCGCGACGGCGTCCCGCGCGGCGCGCAGGCCCGTCCCGGTGGCCTCGCGGTAGGCCTGGATGGCCGCCACGGCCTGCCCTCGGGCAATGAAGGCGTAGACCCGGCGGTGCTGGTCCTGGTCCAGGCCCTGCGCGGCGGCGCGCGCGGCTTCGGGAGAGGATGGGGCGCCGGCGGGGCCCGACTCCGCCCCTGGGTTCCGCCGCCGGCCCAGCGCCCGCGCCACGAGAACCACGACGACGGCGGCCAGCACCAGGATGGCAAGGGGGATGAGCAGGGCTTCCATACGTTCTGGACCAATCCTTGTGGGGTGCGGGTTTTGATGCGGGTGCGGGTGCGGGCTTTGATGCGGGTGTTAGTGCGGGCCAAAGGCCGGGCGGGCCCGGAGGGGCCGGACGGTTGTGCACGGACCCGCACCGTCATCCACAGCATATTCCGCCCGCCGTATGGCGGAACCCGGGGAGCGGTGGCGGAGCGGCGCGGAATGGGTGATATGCATCACAGAATAGGCATACGTGCGGAGTTTTCCGGCCGGAATGTGCTGCGCTTTCCCCAGCCCGGCCGCCGCGGCTGTGGATGAAAGTTTTCCGAAATTCTTTTGCGTCCACAGCCTGAACGCAGTGTTTTCGCAGGTCAGAGGCGATGTATGAGCGAAACAATATTCTTTTCCACAGAACTTCCCACAGGCTGTGCACAAGCAGGGAGCAGTGGTCCACACCTTATCCACACCCCCGGTGGACAACCGGGTTGGAGCCGGGCCGCCGGGGGGATACCGTGGCGGGAGACCAGCGGCAGCCGGGCCCACACCGCCATCCTGTCAGTGCCCGCTGATACACCTGACGCATGGGACGGAAGCCGCCGGCGGCGGCGCCCCACGGCACACAACGAAGGACGGCAGTTTTGTCAGTTACGCATCTGGACTCGATCGAGGGAACCCGGGGAGCAGAGGGCAGCCGCAAGCCGCCGCAGGATATCCCGGCCGAGCAGTCCGTCCTGGGCGGCATGATGCTCTCCAAGGATGCCATCGCCGACGTCGTCGAAATCCTGCGCGGCCAGGACTTCTACCGCCCCGCCCACGAGACCATCTACGAGGCCATCATCGACCTCTACGGCCGGGGCGAGCCCGCCGACGCCGTCACCGTCTCCGATGAACTGACCAAGCGCGGCGAAATCAACCGCATCGGCGGACCCGCCTACCTGCACGAGCTGATTCAGACCGTCCCCACGGCCGCGAACGCCGGCTACTACGCGGAGATCGTGGCCGAACGCGCCGTGCTCCGCCGCCTGGTGAACGCCGGGACCAAGATCGTCCAGCTCGGTTACGGCCAGGACGGCGAGGTGGAGGACCTGGTCAACCAGGCCCAGGCCGAGGTCTACGCCGTGGCCGAGCGCCGCACCGCCGAGGACTACGTGGTCCTCAAGGACGTCATGGAATCCACGGTGGACGAGATCGAGGCCTCAGGCCACCGCGGCGAGGGCATGGTGGGCGTCCCCACCGGCTTCTACGAGCTCGACGAGCTGACGCACGGCCTGCACCCGGGCCAGATGATCGTCATCGCCGCGCGCCCCGCCGTCGGTAAGTCCACGTTCGCGCTGGACTTCGCCCGCTCTGCCGCGATCAAGAACAACCTCGCCACCGTCATGTTCTCCCTGGAAATGGGCCGGAACGAGATCGCCATGCGCCTGCTCTCCGCAGAAGCCACCATCGGCCTGCAGGACCTGCGCAAGGGCACCATCAAGGACGAACAGTGGTCCAAGATCGCCACCACCATGGGCCGGATGAACGACGCCCCGCTGTTCATCGACGACAGCCCCAACATGTCCCTGATGGAAATCCGCGCCAAGTGCCGCCGCCTGAAGCAGCAGCACGACCTCAAGCTGGTCATCCTCGACTACCTGCAGCTGATGAGCTCGGGCAAGAAGGTCGAATCCCGCCAGCAGGAAGTCTCCGAGTTTTCCCGTGCCCTGAAGCTGCTGGCCAAGGAACTCCAGGTACCGGTGATCGCCCTCTCGCAGCTGAACCGTGGCTCGGAGCAGCGCCAGGACAAGCGGCCGATGGTCTCCGACTTGCGTGAATCCGGCTCCATCGAGCAGGACGCGGACATGGTCATCCTGCTCCACCGCGAAGACGTCTACGACAAGGAGTCCCCCCGCGCCGGCGAGGCGGACATCCTGATCGCCAAGCACCGTAACGGACCCACCAAGGACATCGTGGTCGCCTTCCAGGGCCACTACTCCCGGTTCGCCAACATGGCCGGCGACGCCGGCGGCGGCGGGGGCTTCTAGGCCGGAGGCTGTCCGGCGAGCAGGTGGTTGGGCAGCCGGTTTCCGGGTGCCCGGCCGCGGATCTCCAACAGCTCCCGGGCGTGGGCGTGCAGCCGACGGTCCTCGTCCGAGACCGGCACCCACTGCCGAACCGGGACCGAGGTGCCCGTCGCGTCCCGGGCCACCATGACGGTCAGGCAGTAGGTGGTCAGGTTCAGTTCATGGCCCTTGGGATCCCCGGAGCGCACGTGCACCGCAATGTGCATCCCTTTGGTGCCGGTGTACACCAGCCGCGCCTCGACCTCCACCAGGTGCCCGATCAGCAGCGGCCGGTAGAACCGCACCCCGCCGGAGAATACGGCCACCGTGTCCATCCCGCAGTACCTGGAGGCGCAGACGTAGGCCGCCTCGTCGATCCACTTCATCACGATGCCGCCGTGCACCTTGCCGCCCCAGTTCACGTCCGTGGGCGCGGCCATAAAGCGGAGCGTGACCCGCTCGGCCGTGCCGGCGTCGGTGTATTCCTGCCGGTTCATGGCCTCGACGATCTCCTCGCGGACCTTGATCCGCGCCAGCGCATGGTCCCGCTCCTCGATTTCCGCCGGGGTGGCGGGCTCGAACTGCGGCACCGGGATGGGCTTGCCGTCCGCGCCCACGGCCACGAAGATCACCAGGCACTGGCTGCGCATGGTGGCGGGGCCGCCCTTCGGATCGCCCGAGGACACCACGGTCCGGATGTGCATCGAGGACCTGCCGGTGTAGACGATCGTGGCCTCCACCTCCACCATGTCCCCGCTGTTGACCGGGTCCGCGAAGTGGATGTTGCCCACATAGGCGGTCACGCAATAGGACTTCGCCCAGCCGACCGCCGCGGCGTAGGCGGCCTTGTCCACCCACTCGAGGACCGTCCCGGCGTCCACGGAGCCGCTGTGGCCGACGTCGGTGGGCGCGGCCAGGAAGCGGAGGGTGACGGCATTGTCGGGGGACTCATCCATGCCTGCGAGTGTACTGACGGGGCCATAGGCGGACACAGACGCAATGACACATTCGCGCGCACCCGCGCCACACGGGGCGGCTAGGGTGGAGCCGTGCCCGCGCAACCCACCACCACCGCCCGGCCGGACCAGCGCCGGGAGATCCTCCGCCTGGCCGTCCCGGCTTTTGGGGCGCTCATCGCCGAGCCGCTGTTCCTGCTCGCCGACTCCGCGATCGTGGGCCACCTCGGCGTCGCGGAACTGGCCGGCGTGGGCCTCGCCTCCGCCGTGCTGCACACCGCCGTCGGGCTCATGGTCTTCCTGGCCTACTCCACCACCCCCGCCGTCGCCCGCGCCGTCGGCCGCGGCGACCTGGCCCGCGCCCTGGCGTCCGGCCGCGACGGCCTCTGGCTGGCGCTGCTCCTCGGCGCAGCCCTGGCCGCCGCCGGCGCCTTCGCCGCCGGGCCGCTGCTGGACCTGATGGGGGCCCAGGGCGAGGTGCGCACCTTCGCCGTGGACTACCTCCGCTGGTCGATGCCCGGGCTGGTCGCCATGCTGCTGATCTTCGCCGGGACCGGGGTGCTCCGGGGCCTGCAGGACACCCGGACACCGCTCGTGGTGGCCACCGCCGGGTTCGCGGTCAACATCGGCCTCAACGCGTTCCTGGTCTACGGGCTGGGACTGTCCGTTACCGGGTCGGCACTCGGCACCAGCATCGCCCAGTGGGCCATGGCGCTGGTCTACGTGGTGATGGTGCAGCGCACCGCCCGCCGGCACGGGGTCCCGCTGCGGCCGGACTGGCGCGGCATCCGCGCCCTGACGCAGGTGGGATCCTGGCTGATGCTGCGCACCCTCAGCCTGCGCGTCGCGATCCTCGCCACCGTGCTCGTGGCCACGGCGCAAGGCGCCGTGAACCTGGCCGCCCACCAGCTCGCGATGACCGTCTTCACCTTCCTCGCCTTCGCCCTCGATGCCCTGGCGATTGCCGCCCAGGCCCTGATCGGGAAAGAGCTGGGCGCCTCACACCCGGCGGCGGCCCGGGAGCTGACCCGGACCATGGTCCGCTGGGGCCTGGGCTTTGGCGTGCTGACGGGGGCGCTGCTGGCAGTGGCCGCCCCGTGGGCTGGCCTGCTGTTCACCGCCGACGACGGCGTGCGCTCCATCCTGGCGCTGGCGCTGTGGGTCCTCGCCGCGGGCCAGCCACTGGCCGGCTACGTGTTCGTCTTGGACGGCGTGCTGATCGGTGCCGGGGATGCCAAGTACCTGGCGGTGGCCGGCGTTATCAACCTGCTGGTGTACCTGCCGCTGCTGCTGGTGGTCCGGCTTTCCGGGGCTGCCGGAGGAGAGGGGCTGCTCTGGCTCTGGGCCGCGTTCTCCTTCGGCTACCTCGGCGCACGGGCCGTGACCCTGGGGCTGCGGGCCCGCACGGACCGCTGGATGCGGCTGGGCGACGCCTGAGGCCCGCCAGCGCCTAAACTGGACGGGTGACTCTCCCCGCCACCCCGAGCCCCTCGACCGCCCCGACCGCCGCCCCGGACCTCTGGAAGCCGGTCCTGCTGCGCGCCGCCGTCGCCCTGGTCTTCGGCGCGGTCACCGTCTTCTGGGCGGCGCCGCCGGTCCCGGCGATGGGCTGGACCGCGGGACTTTACCTGCTGGCCACCGGCGTGGTGCTGCTCTGGGGCGCCCGCAGGACCGGCCTGGCTGCCGGCGGTCCGCACGCGCGCCTCCTGGCCGCGGCCGGCGCGATCCTGGCCGGCACCGGTGCAGCCGTGGCGCTGCTGCCCTCCAACCTGGTCTTCGGCGTCGTCGGTGCCCTGGGGCTGGGACTGGCCGGCGCAGCCGAGCTGATCCTCGGGATCGCCACCCGCGGCCGTTCGGTCCTGGCCCGGGACTGGATTACCTCCGGCATTATCGGCCTCGGCACGGCCGCCGGGCTGCCGTTCTTCATCGACCTGGGCCCGCACGCCCTCCTCGGCGTGGCCGGCGGCGGCGCCATTATCGGCGGCGTGCTGTGGACGCTGGCCGGGCTGACCCTGCGGCACGATGCGCGGGGCGTTTCCGCCGAGGCCGTAAACTAGACAGGACAGGTTCTACCCGGCGTAGAACATTTGCGCGATCGCGACTGCCACGCCCGACGGCGCTGGCGGCAGGAGGAAAGCACCTTGGCACAGCAGAACCCAGGAGAACGCCGCACGATGCGGACTTCGGTCAAGGGACCGCTGATGTTCTCCGCCTTCTTCGCGGTGCTGGCCTT
>Ga0308160_10007878_pt1 | contig 10463 bp, 10 predicted proteins | sample PhyFR1_FD_201036 | JGI IMG/M metagenome (GOLD analysis project Ga0308160, IMG submission 201036) | Phyllosphere microbial communities from UC Gill Tract Community Farm, Albany, California, United States - DLSLF.R1 | ecosystem: Host-associated > Plants > Phyllosphere > Unclassified | place: USA...
AACCCAGTTATCCGGCAATGTCGCGCAGAAGCCAGGCTGTACAGGCTTCGGGGGGAATCTCTCATCCTTCTTCCAATCCACTTCATATTCCTTTTCCCCACTTCCAACTTCCTCCTCTAATCCAGGCAACTCCACTCTACCCGTACAATTAGGAGGAACACTAATCCTCACTTTCAATGTATCCCCCACAATCTCCCATTCACATTTGATCGTTCCATATGGTGAGATGTGGGATACTTTTGCGGACGTAACTGTTCCTCCTGGTTGAGGTTTGAATAAGATCTTTTTCCATCCTGGGGATAGGTGCCGGATACCACCGATGTAGGCGTGTAGGAAGTATGCTACTGATCCTAAAGCGTAGTGATTGAAGGAGGTCATATCGCCTGGATTGATGGTTCCATCTGCTAACATTGAATCCCACCTCTCCCAGATTGTCGTCGCTCCCAGTAAGACCGGAGAATGATTGGTGTCCCTGCGAATCCAGTTGATACTTGCCATAAATCCCTCGTTACCAATTCACCTAGTCGCTTTGCCATTGCCGACTTGAATCTTGAAGCATCTTTTGCGGGGAAGATATCGAAATGGAGGAGTAAAGCTAATGCGGTTTGGGTATCGGATGTGACTCGTCCAGAGGGAGTAACGTATTCGTGATAATACAATTCAGTCATTTTATCCGCTTCTTCATCGTATCGTTTCGCGTCCGGATCGTTGAGTTTGGCGCAGATTCGAGCGCATACTCGTGTGGTGTAGATCAAGTAGGCGTCGGCGACGAGGTAATTGTCGGTGGGGCCTATACCTGGTACAGTCGGATCGGCTTTAGGTGCCAACCAGTCCGCAAGCTGGAATTGATCTCGAGCCCATAATCGAGTTTCTGTGTCCCTCCTTACTCCCTTGTCCAACCATAATTTGGCCCCGTCCAGCTGTACCTTCAATGCCCCCTCATCATCGAACGCTTGATAGATCGCTTCGGGTGTTAAAACAGCTACATCACCCCAAATAGCATGGGCTTGATGGATCTGATCCACATCCGCCGCGTTGAACTTGGGTCCTTGAAACATGTTTGGAATGACGACCGGTACGATACCCTTGTTTTCTTTTTGATCGACATATGTATCTTTCATCCAACCGTTTAGGAATCCAGAAGCGTCGAATAAGAAGTTTAGGGTAGGGGTGATTACTTGAATATCACCTGTCCAACCTAGTCTCTCGTCTCGCTGGGGACAATCGGTGGGGACAGAGATGGTATTGCCGATAGTTGACCAGATGACATTTGAATGAAGTTGATTAATGAGTGGATGGGAACATTCGAATGCCCCAGTCCGTTCCATTGCTGATTGCATGACCACTCCCTCGATATCGTTCAACGTGACGTTATCCCATCCGGTAATTTCGGCATACCTGAATCCGTGAAATGTGAATTTAGGTTGCCATCCCTTGAGTGAGGTTTTGGAAAGGTGGATGATGTCTGTCGCTTTACAATCCCTCAATGGCCTCACTCCTAATTCGCCCTTCTCGAGTACTTCGGCATGTCGGATAGTGAGTGTACCGGATGAAGGAGGATTAGATTTGAATCGAAGAACACCGGCAAAGTTCTGGCCGAAATCGAGAATGATCTTACCAGAGGGAGTGGTGATGATTTCCTTGGCTGATAATGTCAAGATCTCCTTGACGGGCGGTGCTTGCGAGATCACAATTTCACCCTTGGGTAGAGGGAGCACTTCGACCTTCTTCCACTCACTCGATGGTTGGTAGGAGGTAGTCTGCCAATCCGCTTCTTCGAGTGATGAATCGTATTCCTCTCCGTCGTATAGTTCAGACGAGACGATTGATCCATAAGCCCATTCCCAGGTTTCGTCCGTCGATAGAACCCTCTTCCCTTCTACTTCCAAATGAGCCATCAAACCCATTCTGTCCCCATACAAACTCCTTCTTCCACCATGGAACCCAAGTCTACCGCAATACCATCCATCCCCTATCCAAGCTGTTATACAGTTCTCGCCTTTTACTAAATCCTTCGAGATATCATAAGTCTGGAGGTTTAGGTGGTAATTGTAATCGGTCCATCCAGGCGCCAGGAGGTCGGGAGAGATTTTCGTACCGTTTAGGTATACTTCGTATACACCAGCGGCCGTGATATAAAGTCGACCCTTGGTGGTACTATCGACAGTGAATGTTTTACGGAGTCGGAACGGTCGTTGGGATTTATCTTCTCCATGACTAGGTGCTTCCCCCGAGATCAACTTCCATGAATGTACCTCCAGCCCACGTTCCACATCCACAGAAGCCCAATCCGTAGATCTCTCATCCCCATTTGATTTGACTTCTACTTTGACTGTCTCCCTATACTCGAGGGGTTTGGAGGGCCATGGAACGAGAACATTCTGAGCGGAATCGATATGGAATTCCTCAGTTCCAGATGGACGGTGTAGGCGAACATCGTATGATTCCTGAGTCCAATTGGGAGTGGAACCGGAGAATCGCCAAGAGAGACGAGGGGAGGATTCAGCAATCCCAAGTGCTATGGGGTATTGTTCAACCTGAACCCGAGAGATTTGGACCGACATCTGGGCGTTAGCTATTTATCGAATTTTCATGCCTAAAGAACTCACTATTACTCAGTCTATGTAAGATGGTAAAGATGAACCACTTGTTCGTAGTCCAGCCTATATACCCCATCCCGTTCCCTTGGCCAGACTTACGGTCACGGTCTATCCTTGCGCCGTAAACGGTTAACGGTGAAATAGTGCGGTGAATCTCGGTAAGTTGTAGAACCGGATTACGCGGAGCCTATTTACCCCGATAGAGGGGTGGAGCGATTAGACTTGGAGCTGCACCAGTACTAGCAAGCAAGAAGGGTGGTCAGGCTGTCCATGCTTGACGGGCATTGATGGCGGATAGGATCCCACTTTGCTGACGATGTACTACGCATGGATCCGGGTTGTAGAGCTGCAAAGGCATATATACGATGAGTCGGAGGCTCCGACGGGGAACTATCGCGGTCAATCGCCATTCTCCGCGGTGGCACACTCAATTCATCAAGCTCTGATACAACTTTAACCTACTCGGTCTTCTCCAACTTCTCGGCCTTCTCAGCTTTCTCAGTTTTGTCATTCTCTTCAACAATGCCACAATCCCTAACCAAGCTCTTTCGGGACGTACTGACCCTCCCCTCCCTACTTCCCAATTTCTCCAGTTGTTTGAGGATATCCATCCCTTCGACAATTTCTCCAAAGACGACATGTTTCCCGCTATTGATTAGCTCCAGCTTTCTCGTATCTGGGTGGTTTATCAATGGGAGAAAGACGAATCGGAAAAGAGACGATTAAGATACGGTATACTGGAGGGAGATTCATGGACCTGGGACTCACTTCAACCAATCACATTGATCAGCTAGGGTAATGAAGAATTGGGAACCATTGCCATTAGCCCCAGCGTTCGCCATTGACAAGAGACCAGGTTCTGTTATCAGCACCACTGTCTTCAAGACCGGAAGGAAAGACATACTGTCATGCCTCTTTTTGAAGTTCTCATCGTCGAACTGGTCATCAGCTCTCAACGTTCTTCACAGGTCTCGGTCAATCAAGGGACAACGCTGGTCTCGCTTTGTCCGACCGCTCGTCTCGTCTCGTCTCGCTGCGCTCGACGGGACTCGACTCACCTTGGCACCATAAACACTCTGCCCACCAGTCCCATCAGACCTCTCAAAATCCCCTCCCTGAATCATAAACCCAGGAATGATTCGATGGAAATGAGTCCCCTTGTATCCGAATCCTTTAGGTAAATCTTCGTCCGTATCGGGTTTCTTTCCAGTTGCGAGGCCTCGAAAGTTTGCTGCTGTCTATTACTTAGCTTATGCCAAGAGAAGGAGGAAGGGGGCGGACCTTGGGGACGATATCGTCGTAGAGCTTGAATACGATCCTTCCCGCTTTTTCACCTGCGATATCGAGATCGAAGAATACGTTTCTGGAATTAGCGATCAAGCAGGTAAGTGTATTGGGTCCCGGGAGGCCGAAAAAGGGGATGACGACGAGCGAGAGAAATTTGAGGGACATACGGGAGTACCTTCTTCTCAACCTCTTCTTTCTTATCTTCAACTTTGCTCATTGTATATCAATTGTGAATATATAATCGGTGATGAGTAGTATGAACAATGAGACGAGACTTCGTTTATATCCCCACTCCTGCCTTTGGATCCTTTGTCAACTCCGACTGCGGTGTTCCTTTCATGAATAGCTCCACTGGGAGACTGGTCAGTACTAGCATCATCCCCGTTGACCAAGGAGATGGAATTTGGAACGTGGCGTAAACACCAAAATACATCCATGACTTGCTGGCCATTTCGAGGGTTGCCTAACAATTGGCGGCCTGACGCCCTTCGGCTAACGGCCTAATCACTCTCTACATCCATCTCCATGTCCTCTTCCCCATCCCCATCTGCTTGACCTTCAGCCTCATCTTCATCCGTATCATACGCCCTTCTCCTATTTCTATCCCTCTTGGCCCTCTTCTTTTCCCTTTCAGCAGCTTCAATCCTCTTCTCTGCTATTTCCATTTCGTCCATTTCTTCTGATCCTTTTCTCTTCTTTGATTTCGAGTTTGATTTCTTTGATTTCTTTGAAGATCCATATGCGGCATCATCATCTCCTTCTTCCTCATCCTCTTCCTCCTCGTCCGAATCGGCAATAACGAATCCATCGTCTTCGTATTCCGCCTCGTTTGGTCTTGGCGGTCTACCCCTTCCACCTGGTAGATCGGTATCATAAGTGAACCTTGGATCTTCATCTTCATCATCTGAACTATCCGCTTTCTTTCTCGCTCCACCCCCTCTAACCCCTCCACCAGGTTTCCTATTGGTTGCCTTCTTCTTGGTATTTTGAACCACAAATGCTTTTTCAGGATCCACAATTTCATCCAGAACCTTCATTCTTGAATGTTTAACGTGTTGTTGGCCTACGTGCCTTACTAGTTCGATATGGGTTTTCGAACTTGATGACGCTGGTACTAGAGATAAATGACCGGCGATAGTGTTTTCGGTGACCATTAATCCTGAAGTATCGTTCGTGTGGACTAGGAAGGTTGTGTCTGTACCAGGAGCGTTTGGGGGTAAGTTCTTGGGTTGGGGGTCGGTAGGTCGGGATAGGGTAGTACCGTATGATGGAGCTAGGTCGTATAGATCTGAACCGAGTTGCATGGATACTGATCCGTCTGACCATCTCAGTAGTCGGGCATTGCTTTGGCGTTTCTATCATCAGTACATGTATCAGGCCAATGACATTTGGGGACGTACTGGCTTGCCATCATCCCCTGTTGTCCATTTCCACCTGACGGTATTCCTAACCTGAATCATCCTAGCTCTCTTCATGTTATCATCCTCCTTCTCTGGCGTATCTAGTCCATGGCGGTAGAGTATTGGGTCATATGGTTTACTTTCAACGTTCACATAAGCAGGTAGTCTCATTTGCCACACCTAACATCAGTCTCCATCTAGTTCACGTGGTCAAAGACATACCTTTCCATCCGTAGGCTGAAGAGTATTCCACTTGGGATACGTAGAAGTTGCCCAGACCGATTCCTGGATTCCAGGATCCTGAACATCCTCTTCTCGGTATTCTAGTGGATTGGGCGAGCCAGTTCGAGAAGAAGCTGGCGTGTCGGGGGTCGTATCTGCCCTACCTCTTCCTGGTGATGGGGCTGGAGCAGCTTCCTCCTCATCTCCAAACTATCATCAGCCCTTTCCAGGATATGGACAAGGGGGGACGTACGAGGTCATCAACACCTTCCTCCTCTTTTGCTGGTGTAGCTGTGCCGGATGGTTTCGGTGATCCCCTTGAACTCGAAGCTATAGAAGCGGGTCTTGGAGGTGCTTCAGTATCTGATCCTCCGAATAGATCATCTAGTCCATCTTCCGACATTGCTGCTATATGTATCGATATCTATCTCTACTGTACATATGTCTAGCGCTATCACGTCCATTCATTTGTAAATTAGGCGCGCCAAACAAGTGAATAATTGAGGCGCCTATCATGTGCCATTTACGGGGAAACTCGGCGTTTTTACCCTCTCCCCTTGCTCCCTTGCCCCGTCTACGTGCTATTGACCTTAGCATAACCCCTTATCATCTGTATAGACATCAAAATGGCTTCTAGACTCGCACTACGGAGCTTAAGGGCGGCTGGTAAGTTATCAATCGATTACACTGTTGGAAAAGAATGAGGGAAATGCGTGGGAAATGGAGGATGGGGGATTCGTTGGGAACATTCATGTAGAAGGGAATACTAATGTATAGGTGCTCGACCGGTTGTCGCTCCCCGAGCTATTGCTCAGAGGTAAGCTCCTGCTCCCTTGAAGTTGGATAAAGCTGATGACCCAGCCACCGATTCCTTGCTACCCGTTAGTGCACTCAATTAAACGCGAAACACAAACACCAACTAATATCTAGAACAAACCCCCGACGAGAAGGCCGCTTCCATCATCAACTCTGTCCCAACCTCTTCCCTATGGACCAAGACTGGTGGTGTCGTTCTCGGTACAGCGGTCACTGCCGCTGCCGTCTCCACTGAGCTTTACGTAGGTCAAGACTGATGGATGTAATACAGAAACGGAAGCTGATGGATAGGTCGCCAACGAGGAGACCGTACTTGCTGTTGGATTCTTCATCATTCTCGCCGCTGTCGGCAAGTCTATTGGAGCACCCTACTCTTCTTGGGCCAACGGTCACATTGACGTACGCAAAACCTCTTTAGCAGTGAAGGATAATGGCTGATGAATAGCGAATCAAGGGTATCCTCAACTCTGCCCGATCCGAGCACACTAAAGCCGTCACTGAGCGAATCGATTCCGTCAACCAGCTCAAAGAAGTCGTTCCCCTCACTGAACAACTATACGCCGTTGCACGAGAAACCAATGTCCTCGAACACGAAAACTTCCGTCTCGCTCAGGAATCAGCCGTCAAGGCCGAACTTAAATCCGTCCTAGATTCTTGGGTTCGACACGAACAGCAACAGCGAGAAGCTGAGCAGGCTGCTCTTGTTCAGTCTATTCAGGCTAACGTTGCTGCCGAATTTGAAAAGCCAGCTTTCAGGAAGCAGCTTTTGGAGGAGGCTTTGAGCCAGGTTGAGCGTGAGTCCACTCTTTTTCTAGTGATGTATGGCGCTGATGAAGTAGAGATCTCCAAGTCCAAGCAGATCTAAGCGAAACAGGAACAGGGGGAGAGGAGGAAGGGAGTAGATTGTGGACGCATAGATACCGATACACTCGGTCGAAATGAATCATTGCCTCGAAGCAGCGCTGCGGTTGCGGTTGGACGGACGCACAAGGATTCTTCTCGATGGAAACTGCGAGCCCATCTTGGTTCGACTGATGCTCACAGCAGGACAGCGAAAGCGAATTGAGCAACCAACTGTCGTCTCTCTAGGGTGCCCGATCCATGCTACTCCATTATACATGCTCCATCACCAGTCTACCCTATCTTGCCCTAGTTCTGAAAAGCATTCAAACCAGCCTGCATCTCCTCCTTCCCTCTATTACTAGTAGCCCTATTCTCCACATCCCTCTCTAAATCCTTGACATCATTACCAGTCCCAGTCTTTCCGGAATTAGTAGCGTTCTGCCCTTGGGATCCGAGATTATCGACAAAGGAATTGATATTTCCTCGTAATGATTCCCCTGAGCCTGTTTGTCAGTTCCTATTGGGATTTGGGGACGGGGATGTACCATGAGCCACTGTTTGTTAGCGTCATCGATGTGAGAAGGGATGACTGACAGTTAGCAGCGCCTTTAACCTTCTCGGTCAGGGCTATCATTAGCTCTAATACATTAGAAGTTGTGAGGGTGGACATACTTTGGCCAGCGTTTCCTCCAGTTGACATCTTGGTTATTGCGATGAGATGAGATGAGTGATTGATGAACGAAAGTAAGCGATCAGCTGTAAATAGATGTTCTCTGGACTCGTACTAATTGCCGACGACGTCCATTGTTCAATGGTCGAATGGGGATACGTGACGTCACGTAAGACAAGACTCTATGTGCATTGTTTCAACGACTTCTCATCAAGGCAGGAGTTCTTGTCTTCTGCATAGGCTCCCTAGCGGGTTCTAGAGCATCTATTGAAGCAACAACTAGAATTGAGGATTGATCCCCGTTTCGCCTCTTTGGAATGCGAGAATGGTCGTGCGCGTCATCGTTCAAGCTTGCTCGATTATTATTGATTTTACACGACACGACATGAGCCTCCGTGGACCGTTTACATCCAGCTACATAGTGACTGCCCCCAATTTCGTTAGATCTCTAACTTCTGAGATGCATGCATATGAGAATATATATTGAGTAAAGCGGTGTTACCAACTACTCCCCCCGAATGTGGGGTGACTGCGGGGATGGTCAGTGCTCGAATTATGATTGACTATACTGCCGCCGGAAGCATCTACCACCCTGCTCTACCTACTCGAGCCTACCTACTCACTCATACCTCACGACAACGACTACGCGTATCAAAAGCCTTCCCACGAATACGAGCACGACTGGCATATCCGAACGGTATCAGTGACCGACTGCTAAAAGGAGGCCACGACATTTCAGTGACGCAACCTACGACGTTTCAAGGGTACTTACTTCGAAACCCTTTGCTACCACCCTACCCTACTTTCACTCGCCTTCGCCTTCGACCTTGGTACATAAAGCCCACGAACCGCTTGCTACTACGACTATTCATACGACTCTATCCGAAATCCTCCATTCACATTCCACGTCTCCTAGACGTGGCTTCTTTAAATTCCTTCCATAATGTCCCCTACGAAACCCCTCACCAACCCCAACCCAAACTCTGCTTCACGCTCACGAACCTCCTTATCGCCCGATACTGGTATTCCTAGGGTTGAAGGGAGGACTCCACCTCCTCCTGCTTTGAGTTCTGGATATGCAAAGAGGGCTTGGCAGATACCTACCCCGGATGAAGGGGAGGATGAGGTTATTGGGTCTGGGTATAGGAGGGCTAGAGCTGGGTACGTCTTCTTCTTCTTCGTATCTGTATCTGCATTATCATTATCTTGATATTCCTCTTCTGTCCTAATCCTATTTCTTTTGATAGAACATCGAGGCCGAGCTGCGCTGACCAACTAGAACTTTACCCTCCTCTTTCCACGTTGGTCCCGGAGAGCTACCTGCTCAACATGCTATCGCCCCTGCCGTACGAACATCCGCTCTCTCACCCGCATACCCTACCACCACTCCTGCTGCTCCCGGTACTGGAAGACCAGTATTACGACATACCAATTCTTCCTCCGCAAACCTCGATAATCCATCTACCAACCGCCTTCGTTCCGGTTCCTTGACACTACCAGAGAATGGACTTGGGAATGGTATCTCCCCTTTCGGAAACGGATGGTTAGGTACTCCAGGAATCAACTCTGGTCCATCTCGATCCCCACTCGGCCAGGTTAATAATACCTACGACATTAATCCGGATGATATGAATTCTACCCTAGACTACCTTGGATTAGCAGGCGAAGAATCACCAGCTTCAATGTCTGAATTACGGAATCAAGCTCAATTGGCTATCGCACAATCTGGTCCTGCGAGTAGGCATCGAGCTTCTACTGTATCGAATTTCGGAAGACCATATCGACAATCACTCAATACTGGATATCGATATGATACACCTGATGAGGAATTGTCGAGAGGAATAGAGAGTTTAGGGATGTATGACGAGAACGATGATTATGGAGCTACAAACGGTCATTTCTACGCTACAGCTGGTATTTTCAATCGAGACCGTGATCCCAATCGACCGAGATCTACAACTCTAGGAACGGTCAACGACAACCTAATAAAAAGAGGCCAATCAAAGCGAGCAGGTTACCTAGCTTCAATCCCCCAATCACCAGTTACTGGACATATGGATCATCCAAACAATGCTTTCGGCTACAATCCCAGGTCATACTCTGAACGTGATTTGACGAGGTCAAGGGAGAGCTCCAGCTCTAGGGCACCTCGACATTCGATCTCATCCCATACTTCACGGACTGGAACACCTGATTTCGATAAAGTCTCGTCTACACCTCAAATGCCTACTAGGAGTTTATGGATTGGGAATTTGGATGTGAACGCTACCAGCGATGCCCTCTTTTCTGTGTTTAGTCCATATGGGCCTATTGAAAGTGTCAGGCTACTCCCAGAGAAGGTACGTCTTCAGGATACACGAGGTGATATGAGCTAATGATAGACCTGCGCATTCGTAAATTTCATGGATCGAACAGATGCAGTTCGAGCACGAGACGACGTCCTCAATCGCATGGGGGGACAGGTCTCTGCTTTATCCGAGACCGCACCCGTCAGGATCGGATTTGGGAAGATCGATTCAGCTCCGACTGGCCCATCCATGTCAACTGTCGCCCCAACGCCCCCTGGATTGGTATTCACCAATGGTTCAATTGGGGGCGCTGCGGTCCCACCACCTGTTGTACCTG
>Ga0308160_10007879_pt1 | contig 10463 bp, 6 predicted proteins | sample PhyFR1_FD_201036 | JGI IMG/M metagenome (GOLD analysis project Ga0308160, IMG submission 201036) | Phyllosphere microbial communities from UC Gill Tract Community Farm, Albany, California, United States - DLSLF.R1 | ecosystem: Host-associated > Plants > Phyllosphere > Unclassified | place: USA...
TTGAGCTCCTTGAAGGGTCGTTCGAGACCAGGACGTTGATAGGCTGGGTGTGGAAGTGCAGTAATGCATTAAGCTAACCAGTACTAATTGCCCGTACGGCTTGTCCCTATAACCTTGGCAGTCATGCTTGAGGTTTGACAGCTTGAGTTGATCCAACAGATTACCTAGAAACATACTTCTTCCAGATTCAGGGTAGCGCCCGCCAAATGGCAAGCGATACCCGTACAGTTTATGCCTGATGACCATAGCAAGTCGGTACCACCCCTTCCCATCCCGAACAGGACCGTGAAACGACTTTGCGCCGATGATAGTGCTGCAACCAGTGTGAAAGTAGGTTATCGTCAGGCTAATTAATAGCAGTAAGCAAAACCCCGCCAGGTGATCCTGGCGGGGTTTTTTGCGTTACAGGCTTTTCTCTTTCACACCGGCGCCGCACCCCCAAAATCCACCAGCCCCGAGCGCGCCGCCAAGTGCATCAGCTTGAAATCATTCTCCGCATTCAGCTTCTGCCGGATCAAGGTCAGGTAATTCAGCACCGTCTTCGGACTCAAATGCATCATGGTAGCGATGTCCTGCACCGACTCCCCATGCACCAGCAGCCGCAGCAATTCGAATTCCCGCGGCTTCAACTCCTGCAGCGCATCCTCGCCCTCCGGCGCCGTGGCATCCAGCATGTCGCGCGACAGCACGCGCCGGCCGCCCATCACCCCACGTATGCCCTCGATCACTTCCTCCGGTTCGCTGCATTTGGTCAGATACCCATGGGCACCCGCCTTCAGCGCCTGCGCCAGATGGCCGGCATCATCGTGCATCGACAGCACCAGTACGCGCAGCAGCGGCAACCGCACCAGCATGCCGGCGATTGCCTCCAGTCCGCTGCTGCCTTTCAGGCTCAGGTCGACGACGGCGACGTCGGGTTGGACGCGCTGCACCAGGGCGTTCGCTTCCTGGACGGTGGCCGCTTCACCGACGACTTCGAGATCCGGCTCGGCCGACAACAGCCGGCGGTAGCCGTTGCGCACGACAGCATGGTCGTCGACCAGGATGATGCGGATCATGTCATGGCTCCAGCAAGGGCAAAGGGCGCCTGTTCAGCGGCGACCGGCAATGGAAAAACAGCGCGCAGGCACAGTCCCCCGGAAGAGCTGGGCAACAACTGCAGCTCCCCGCCCGCCATGCCGACCCGCTCCCGCATCCCGAGCAAGCCGCCGTGCCAGCGCAGGCCTTCCGGCAGGCCCCGGCCGTCGTCAACGACCTCCAGCCTGAGCGTCGCAGCCTCGAGTATCAGCCGCACCGTGCAATGGCGGGCGCCGCTATGCCGCACGACATTGGTGACCGCTTCCTGTACCACCCGATACACGGCGAGCGCCATCGTGCCGTCAACTTCAGGCAGCGCAGCCGGCAACTCGAGCGTGAAGGCGATCTCCGTATGGCGTCCGCGCCACCCCTGGACCAGTTCGCGCAGCGTCTGTGCCAGGCCGCTGGCGTGCAGGCCATGCGGCCGCAGCGTCTTGAGCATCCCCCGCAACTGGTCGCCGCAGGTACGGAGATCGCGGCGCAGCTCGCCCGCGCACTCGGCAACGGCGTCTGGCGGCAAATGCGTGGCGTTGCGTGCCAGGTGGGTCGCCGTGACGCTCAGTGCAGTGAGCGTCTGGCCCATTTCGTCGTGCAGTTCGCGCGCCAGCGCACGCCTTTCCTCTTCCTGCACCTCGATCAGCTGGCGCGCCAGCGCGTGCTGGGCGGCGCGTGCCTCGCGCAGGGCATCGGCGAGGTGTTCGATGGCGCGCGCCACGCGGCCGAATTCGCGCAGCGCAAACGCCGGCAGGGCGGGATCGGGTTCGCCGCGCGCCAGGCGCTGCAGGCTGGCTTCCAGTTCTCGCACCGGGGCCAGCGCCCGGTCCGCACACCACCAAACGAGCGCCAGCGTTGCGCAGGAAAAGAACAGCAGGGTGCTCAATATCTGAACAGTGTCCTGCAAGCGTTCATCGATTTCCGAGCGCGGATTCGGCGCGATGTACAAGACCTGGCCGCCGATGCGGATCTCTTGCTCGCGCCGTTCGCGCAGTGCCAGTCCCAGCCGGGAAAGCAGCGGATGCGCTGCCCGCGACACGGGGGGCTGGCTTGCCGTGCGGACGCTCAGGTGACGCAGCCCCGCCTGCGCCAGGCGCGCATCCAGTCCCTGGCCTGCGCCAGGCCAGGTGTCGGCCGCGGCCAATAAAACGTTCACCAGGCGCGTCGACGCCTCGACTTCGGCTTCGATGTCGGTCCTGAGCGACAGCAGCTGGATGACGGCGGTCATCGCGAGCAGGCTGCCCAGCAGCAGGCCCAGCATGCCGATCAGGCGGCGGCGCAGGTCCATGGCTCTCCTCGTCTCGTCGTTGTATAGAGTGAGGTTTGCAACTTCCATGCCAAAGCCAGGGCGGCGCAGGTCGGGAATTTTTCCCTAGCCGCGTCCCGGGCTTCCTTGAATAATCGGCAACGACGAGGTCGAAAAAGGCGTATCCAACAAGGGGATCCCAAGCATGAGAGAGCAAATGCAAGCCCGGCAACCCGCACCGCGACCGGGCCTGCGCCTCATCGCCGCTGCCGTCGCAACCCTCTGGCCGGGCGTGCCGGCATGGGCGGCGCAAGGGGAACCGGGCGCGATCCCGACCGTGGAAATCATCGGCACCATGCCGCTGCCGGGCCTGAACCTGCCGCGCGAGCGCATCCCCGCCAACGTGCAGACCCTGGACAGCGAAGCGGCGGCCGGACCAAGCAGCGCCAACCTGGGAGATGCCTTGAACCGCCGCCTGGGCAGCGTCTTCGTGAACGAGATCCAGGGCAACCCGTTCCAGCCGGACATCAACTTCCGCGGCTTCACGGCTTCGCCGCTGCTCGGCACGCCCCAGGGCCTGTCCGTCTACCTGGACGGCGTGCGCATCAACCAGCCCTTCGGCGACGTGGTCAGCTGGGACCTGATCCCGCGCGCCGCCATCGCCTCGGTGACGCTGATGCCGGGTTCGAACCCGCTGTTCGGCCTGAACACGCTGGGCGGCGCCTTCTCGATCCGCACCAAGGATGGCTTGCACGCGCCTGGCACCTCGGTACAGGTGCTGGCCGGCAGCTTCAACCGCCAGGAGCTCGTGTTCGAGCACGGCGGCCACGCTGCCGGCGGCTGGCACTGGTATGTCACCGGCACCGGCTTCAGGGAAAGCGGCTGGCGCGATGCATCGCCGACGCGGCTCGGCCAGCTGTTTGCCAAGGCCGGCTGGCGCGATGCGCGTACGGACCTGTCGCTGAGCGCCTCGCTCGCCCCCAGCCGCCTGACCGGCAACGGCTTGCAGGAGCAGCGCCTGCTGGCGCGCGACTACGCCAGCGTCTACACCACGCCCGACCAGACCCGCAACCGTTCGCTCTTGTTCAACCTCGCGGGCAGCCACGCCCTGAGCGACGACGTCCAGCTGTCCGGCAACCTGTATTACCGGAAGATCCGCAGCGCCACCCTGAACGGCGACCTGAATGACGACACCCTCGACCAATCGGTCTACCAGCCCGGCGCGGCCGAACGTGCGGCCCTCGCCGCAGCCGGCTATACGGGCTTCCCCATCAGCGGCGCGAATGCCGCCAACACGCCATTCCCGTCCTGGCGCTGCATCGCCAACGTGCTGCTCGACGACGAGCCGGCCGAGAAGTGCAACGGCCTGCTGAACCGCACCGACAGCCGGCAGAGCAACTACGGGGCCAGCGCCCAGGCCACGCTGTCCGGCCAGCTCCAGGGCCACAACAACCAGTTCACCTTCGGCGCCGCCATCGACGCCAGCCGCGTCGACTTCCGCCAGTCCTCGCAGTTCGGCTACCTGAACCCGGACCGGAGCGTCACACCGGTCGACTTCTTCGCCGACGGCAGCGAGATCGACGACGACGGCACCCCGATCGATGCCCGCGTCGACCTGCTCGGCCGCACCCGCACCGCCAGCGTGTTCGCGACCGATACCCTCAGCCTGACGCAGTCGCTGCACCTCACCCTGTCCGGCCGCTACAACCGCACCACGGTGCATAACCGGGACCGCGTCCTGCCCGGCGGCGGTCCCGGCTCGCTCGACGGCGACCACCGTTTCAGCCGTTTCAATCCCGCCATCGGCCTGACCTGGGGCACGACGCGCACGCTGAACGCCTACGCCGGCTACAACGAAGGCAGCCGCACCCCGACCGCCGTGGAACTCGGCTGCGCGGATCCTGAAAATCCCTGCAAGCTGCCGAACGCGATGGCGGGCGACCCGCCGCTGCGCCAGGTCGTCACCAAGACCTGGGAGGCCGGCCTGCGCGGCACGGTCCAGGGCGTGCGCTGGAATGCGGGCGTATTCAAGGCGGACAACGTCGACGACATCCTGTTCGTGGCCGACAACGCGGCCGGCTTTGGCTACTTCCGCAACGTCGGCAAGACGCGGCGCCAGGGCGTCGAGCTTGGACTCGACGGGAAAACCGGTGCGATCGACTTCTCCGCCAGTTACACCTGGCTGGACGCAACCTTCCGCAGCCCCGAGCTGTTGAACGCGCAAGCCAACAGCAGCGCGGACGACGACGGCAATATCGCGGTCCGGCCGGGTGAGCGCATGCCGCTGATTCCGCGCCACGTGTTCAAGGGCAGGGTGGAGTGGCGCGTCACGCCGGCATGGTCGGTGGAAGCGGGCGTGCAGGCGGTATCGGGGTCGAACGCGCGCGGCAACGAAAATGGCGGCCACCAGCCCGACGGGACGTATTTCCTGGGCAGCGGCAGGTCGGGCGGCTATGCCGTGTTCGACCTCGGCGCCACCTGGGACATCACGCCGCGCCTGCGCTTCTTCGCCCAGGTGAACAACCTGTTCGATCGCCGCTACGCGAGCGCCGCGCAGCTGAACGCGACGGGCTTGACGGCCGAAGGCAACTTCATCGCGCGGCCGTTTTCGAGCGCCGGCGACAACAGCAGCGTGGTCGCCTCGACCTTTTACGCGCCGGGCGCGCCACGCACGATCTGGGCCGGCCTGCGCTACTCGTTTGGTCAGTAAAACTAGATCATTTGAGCAGCGCGGGATCGTAACCCAGCGCCCGGACGGCGCGCATCTCCTGCTCGCGTCGCGCCTTTTCCGCCTCGCCGACCACGGTCCTGGGCAGCGGCGGCTGCGGGGTGGTGGCGAGGATCGTGGCCTCGTCGTCGCGCGGCAGCGCCCGTGCCGGCAGCGGCTGCGCCGGCCCGTTCAGGTCCATCATTTCCAGGCCGGCCAGCAGGTAGGCACCGGTGGCGTAGGGACCGACGTCGTCCGGCCTGGTCGGTACCGGACGGTCGCCGGTCTTCTGCGCCGCCCCGACCAGGCCGTTCGGCAGCACGTGGCGGTTCAGCGCCGCCCAGCCCCTGGTCACGGCGGGCTGATACACAGCGCGCTCCAGCAGCCCATGGTTGATGCCCCAGGCCAGCGCATACACGAAGAAGCTTGATCCCGAGGTTTCGGGTTCCGGGAAACCCTGCGGATCATTCAGGTCGCTGCGCCACAGGCCATCCGGCTGCTGCAGCTCGATGACGCGGCCGGCCATCTTGCGGAAGATGTCGACATAGAAGCCGCGGCCCTCGAAGCCGGCCGGCATGGCTTCGAGCGTGCGCGCCAGGCCGCCCATCACCCAGCCATTGCCGCGCGCCCAGTACACCGGCTTGCCCCTGGAGCCCAAGTGGTCATTGTCGCGGAAGCGCTCGTCGCGCAGGAACAGGCGGTCCTGTTCGACCCACAGGCGGGCCGCGGTGCGGCGCCATTCCCTGTCCATCGCGCGCAGGTAGGCAGCGTTCCCGGTGAGGGCGGACTGGCGCGCCAGCACCGGCGGGGCCATGAACAGGGCGTCGCACCACCACCAGATGAGCGCCGGCGTTTCCTGCGGCCGGTCCAGGTGCGGCAGCATGAAGTCCAGGCGCTGTTGCAGCGGCATCAGCACGCCGCGCTGGCCACGGCGCGCATACAGTTCCTGGTACAGGTCGCCGATGGCCAGGTCGTCGGCGTTCAACAGCCCGCGTTCGGTGCGCGCGCCGCGCAAGGCATAGTTGTAGTGCTCGGCGGTGGCGCTCAGGAAGCGCAGCGTATTCGGCTTGCTTGAAACGCGCGCCAGCCGGGACGCGCCGACGTAGAACACGGCGGCCACCCAGTTCGAGGAGATCTCGGACAGATTCGAGCCGGTCGACAACTGGATCGGGCGCCGGCTCATGTCGGCAATCTGCGCCGCAGCCACGTACTCGAGCACCGGCAGCACGGCGTCACGCGCCGGCAGCCTGTCGGGCGCGAAGCGCAGGTCCGGCCGGGCGGGCAGGGTGAGCCAGCTGGCTTCGATGCCGGCCACCTGCGCCGCGTCGAAGGTATCGGCGGCCGCCATCACTGGACATGCCAGCAGGCCGGCCAGCGCCAGCGCAGTCAGGCGGCGCAGCGTCATGGCCGCGCCGCTTGGTAAGCGTCGAGCGCCTTCTGCGGCATCGGCGTGTACCAGGCGTAGCCGTTGCGGCGGCCCTTGGAGATGCCGTTGACATCGTCGTGGATGGACTTGTCGCGGTCGCCGAAGATCGGCTGGCCGCTCCGGATATCGTAGTTGCGCGACCAGATCGGTCCCGCCCCTGGCCTGTCGACCAGCTTGCGGCCTTCTTCGTCATTGACCTTGGTGAAGGCCTTGCCGTAGATGGCGTGGGACTTGAGCCACTGGACGCCGGCATCGACAGCGGCGCGGATCTCCGGCGTCTGCTTCGGCTGGCGCATCAGGAACAGCAGGACCTCGGTGCTCTCGGCGCTGGCCAGCGAGCGCATCTCGTAGTTGCGCGCCGAAATCGGCTGCAGCGTGATGGCGTCGACCTGCTGCGGCCAGACCGTCTTCCTGCCGTCGACGACGACCTGGGCGTCGAGGATCGGGCGGATCGCACGGGCGCTGGCGGCGCCGGCCCTCTGGCGCAGGCTTGGGGGCACGAAGGCGAAGTCGGGCTGGCCCTCGGCCACGTCCTCGAGGATCATCGCGGCTTCGGCCACGGCGTTGTCGTTGAAGGTGATCCCGTCGTGGAAACCGCCTTCGAGCGGGTAGACCTGGGGCCAGCCGCCGTTCGGGTATTGCGCCATCAGGAGGTAGTCGATGGCCTTGATGATGCTGGCACGGTAGGCGTCGCCTTCCTTGCCCGGCAACTGCGCCTGGACGCGCGCCAGGTAGCGCATCTCGCCCGTGGTCGCGCCATTGTCCAGGGTGCCCACGAAGGTCCAGTGGCGGTCGCGCGGCGAATCGAAGTTGCCGGTGCCGGTTTCCATCGTCTCGGCGTCGTTGGCGTAGTGCTGGCCGCGCAGGCGCGGCGCCTTGGTGCGGTCCTGGTTCTTGCTCCAGCCGCCGGACGGGGTCTGGAAGCTGACGATCGTGTCGGCGATGGCGCGCGCCTCGCTTGAGCCGTACCAGGCGGCCTCGCGGTTGCGCGGCATCTTGCCGCTGCCGGGCTGGGGCGGCGGTGGCGCGGCTTCGCCCGGACGCAGTTCGGCGGCCAGCGTATCCTGGTCGAGGCGGCGCTGCTTGTCGGAGCGCGCGATGTAGTCGGTCCAGGCCGCGCGCTGCGCCGCCGGCAGTTCGTTCAGGCGCGCCGTGCCGACCTCCAGCGCGGGCGTGTTGGTGCCGATGACGGCGCCATGGCCGGGCGCGGCGAGGGCGAGGCCCACGGCAGCGACCAGCGTCAATACGGGGTAGGGTTTCACCGCTGTCTCCTTGATCTGTTTTCCCGACACTACTCAAGACGAACGGCGGCGCGACTTCCTCAGGCGGGACGGCAAACGCGCAAACACGTGATTGAAAGAGGGCGCGGCTTCACGTCCCGCGCTTCGATATGGTTGAATGGCCCGGCTCGCGTCGACCCGGCGCCCGTCTGAAAGGAAGTCCAGCCCATGCCACCGCTTTCCCTGTCCCGCCGCCGCCTGATGTTCTCCGCCGCCGCGGGTGGCATGGCGCTGGCCCTGCCGCTGACCGGCATGAACGCCGCGACGAACGCCGCCGACCGCATCGACCGCAAGGCCCTGGTCACGCGCCACAACCCGGTCCTCACGGGCGTCGATCCGCACGCGCCGCTCATGCTGGGCAACGGGAACATCGGCTTCACAGCGGACATCACGGGCCTGCAGACCTTCACCGACGCCTACAGCAAGATCGCACCGCTGCTGGTCGAGGCGCAGTGGGCATGGCACAGCTTCCCGAACCCGCAGGGCTATACGGTGCGCGACACCCAGGTCGCCATCGACGTGCGCGGCCGGCCCCGGCGCTACGGCTACATCCGCGACTGGAACGAGGCCGCGAACAATCCGGCAGTGGCCTGGATCCGCGAAAACCCGCACCGCTTCTCGCTGGGCCGGGTGGCGCTGGACCTGCGGGCGAAAGATGGCACGCCGGCGCGCCTGGCCGACATCCGCGAGACGCGCCAGACCCTCGACCTGTGGACTGGCACGCTGACCAGCCGCTTCGTCTACGATGGCGAAGCGGTTACCGTGATCACCCGCGTACTGCCGGACCAGGACACGGTGCAGGCCGAGGTGACTTCGCGCCTGGTGGCGCAGGGACGCCTGGGCGTCGCCGTGCGCTTTCCGGGCGTGTCCCGGACCCTCAATCCCGACCCCGCGGACTGGTCGCATCCCGACACGCACGCCACCGCCGAGCTGTCGCGCAAGGCCGGCGAAGTGCGCATCAAACGCCAGCTCGACGCGACCGTCTACCACGCGGCCATCGCCGCACCGGGCGCCACGATCGAAAAGACGGACACGCACGCTTACCGCGTCGGCAGCCAACGCGCGACCCTGAGCATGATGGTCCAGTTCTCGCAGACGCCCGGTGCGCCGCTGCCCACGCCGGCAGCGGCTGCGGCGGCCGTGGCGCGGCACTGGCGCGATTACTGGAGCGAGGGCGGCATGGTCGACTTTTCAAGCGCGACCGACCCGCGCGCCAAGGAACTGGAGCGCCGCGTCATCCTGTCGCAATACCTGATGGCGGTGAATGCCGCCGGCCGTTTCGCGCCGCAGGAGGAAGGCCTGTTTTCCAACAACTGGAACGGCAAGACGCACCTGGAGATGCATCCCTGGCACTCGGCCCACTTCGCGCTGTGGGGACGCCCTCGGCTGCTGGAGAACAGCCTCGGATGGTACGTCGGCTTCCTGCCGCAGGCCAAGGCGCGGGCGCGCGAGCAGGGCGTCGCCGGCGCCTGGTGGCCGAAGATGATCGGGCCGGATGGCGTCGACAGCCCGTCCAAGGTCTCGCCCTTCATCATGTGGCAGCAGCCCCACCCCATCTATATGAGCGAGCTGCTGTACCGCGCCGAGAAGGGCGGCGGCGCGCGCGTGCTGAAAGCCTATGGCGAACTGGTCGAGGAAACGGCGGCACTGCTGGCGTCCTTTCCCTACGTCGATGAAAAGAGCGGCAAGGTCCGCCTCGGCCCGCCGATCATCCCGGTGCAGGAAAACTTCGACCCGCTGTCCACGGTCGATCCAGCCTTCGAAGTCGCCTACTACCGCTGGGGTATCGAGACCGCGCAGGCCTGGCGCGAGCGCGCGGGCAAGGCGCGGCGCGCCGACTGGGATGCCGTCCTCGCCAGATGGCCTGGCCTGCCGCAAAAGGATGGCCTCTACCTGCCGGTCGCATCCGAACCCGGTTTCTGGGACAAAGCCGCAGGGGGCTGCCGCGCGAATGCGATCGAGGAAAGCTGCCAGAACCGCGACCACCCCTCCTTCCTGATGCCGCTCGGCTGGCTGCCGGGCCGCGGTGTCGACAAGGCGACGATGCGGCGCACCTACGAGCGCATGCGGCGCGACTGGGACCTGCGCCAGACCTGGGGCTGGGACTATCCGATGCTGGCCATGACCGCCACGCGCCTGGGCGCACCGGAAGACGCCATCGATTGGCTCTTCTTCGATGCGAAAAACAACCAGTACGGCAGCACGGGCATGACGCCGCGCGTGCACCTGGACGCCCATGCCGCCGCCTTCGTGCCGAGCGCGATCGGCGCCGGGGGGCAGGCGGCCGGCAAGCCCGACGCCGGGCCCGACGGGCCGGGCTACCAGCGCGCCGCCGAAGCCTACTTCCCATCGAACGGTGGCCTGCTGCTGGCCGTGGCGCTGATGGCGGGCGGCTGGGATGGCCAGGCAGGCGGCGCGCCGGGCTTTCCGAAAACCGGCTGGAAGCTGAAGGTGGAAGGCTTGCTGCCCTCGCTGTAAGGACAGGGCGGCGTTCCCGAGAATTGAACTGCGGGCTGGTTGTTTTCGCAATTGCGGTTCGGCGCCGGCGGGCGCATGCTCGCGCTCATTCTTACCTCGACCATAAAGCACACGATGTCAATCTCGATCAGCCGCCGCAATCTCCTGGGCATGTCCGCAGCGCTTGGCCTGGTCGGCACCGTCAAGGCCGCCGGTCTCGACGCGGCGCAGGGCGAGTCCGGCGCACCCGATCCGCTGGCCATCCCCGACGAGGGC
>Ga0308160_10007880_pt1 | contig 10463 bp, 8 predicted proteins | sample PhyFR1_FD_201036 | JGI IMG/M metagenome (GOLD analysis project Ga0308160, IMG submission 201036) | Phyllosphere microbial communities from UC Gill Tract Community Farm, Albany, California, United States - DLSLF.R1 | ecosystem: Host-associated > Plants > Phyllosphere > Unclassified | place: USA...
CGAGCTGGACGAGGCCGAGGTCGAGGGCGAGGCGGGCTGCGGGTGGCGGCTGGCCTGCGGGTGGAGCTGCACCTGGGGCTGCATGGTGCGAGCCGGGCGAGGTCGACGGTGGGAGAGGGTGAGGTGGAGGAGGGAGAGAGAGGGAGGGCGGCGGCGCGAGCGACAATCCATCTCGGGCACGCGCCTCGTCCTCATCACCTCGCTCCGGACAGCTGCTTCCTGGGCGTGATAGGCTCAGAGCTACTTCGCACGCGCCGCGCACCTGCTGCTGCCGGCCTCGAGAGGCTGCCTGCGGCTGGCGAGGGCCGCAAACCTCCTCGTCGCCGACGCGACGCGCGCGTGCCCACTTTCGCCCAGCTCTGTCTCGCCGTGACCGCACACTTGGGTCCTCTCGCTGCGAAGCCATGCCTCGCGAGCACGCCGTCGCATTAGTGACTTGTCAAAGGCGTCCCTCGCTCTGGGGACCGAGCGGGGGGAGAGGTCCGCCTGCTCGCTCAGACCTCGTCGCAGCCGAGTCGGACTGGGAGAGAGCGAAGAGAGAGGAGCCACGAGCGCGCGCACTGATAAAGGAGGTCGAGTTGCAGTGAGCGAGACGGCCGTCTACTTGGCCAAGTCGTTCCAGTACCCGCTCCCTGCCGTCCCCCTCGACAGCCGCTCGAGCGCTCTCAGCGCCGGCACGCCTCGCCCGAACAGCAGCGCACCAAGCTGCGCCCACACTGGGCCGAGGATGCGGCTCGGGAGGTAGAAGAGGATGAACGAGGGGACCAAGAGGAGGCGGTAGAGGCGGGCGGTGTGAGCTTTGGCGGGCGGCGAGAGGTCCATCGGCCGAAGGATGGTGAGCTGGGCGAGGTAAGGCTGCGAAAGGACGTTGAGGAAGGCGCCGCGGAGGATGAGCATGTGGTAGCTGCGAGCGATGAGGCACATCAGCACCGTGCGCTCGAGAGCGTCGTCGAGAGGAAGGCGGACGCACTCGCGAGACGGCTGCAGGCCTGCTGACGGCGTCTCAGGCCGAGCGACGAGGACGTCGGCCTGGACCTCGCCTAGCGAGCGTGACAAGTCGCCGAGCTCGAACCTCGACGCCCGGACTGGTGCGAGGACGGTCGGGACACTCGGAAGCAGCTTGAGCGCGCGACCGACGACCGTCTCAAAGTCGTCCTCGGCGAGCTCGTAGGCGACACCCTGTGGGACGTTCGTCATCAGCGTGTACTCGAGACCGACGAATGGGAGGAGGAGGAAGGAACGCACCTCGAGCTCTCTCGGCAGTGATCCGGCGAAGTCGACGCCGGGAGAGCACCTCGCCCAGACCCAGCGCTTGTACACGTCGCTCTCGCGCTCGCCGCCCTTCTCTGCGCTCACCTCGCTCGACCACTCGCCGTCGTCGTTGAAGCCCTTGATGAGGACGTTGGCGTGAGCCGGCTCGAGGTAGGGGATGCCGGGGAGGTCGAAGGAGAGGAAGGCGTCGTGAATCTGGACGGTGCTGGAGGCGAGGGGTGCAGTGCCCTTGAGGATGACGGCGAGGCGAGCAGCTGCTTACGCGCAAAGAGGGCGAGGAGGAGGGACAGATTTGGGTCAGCGGACGGCGCAGCACGTGGGGAGGTCGGAGAGGAGGGAGAAGACGCACGGAAGATGAGCGGGCCGTGGAGGACGAGCCAGCGAGTCTTCTGTGCGTCTTGGACCATGTCGGGCGGCGCCGGCTTGACGAGAGGAGGCGAGGAGGAGCTTGAGGACGGACGGCTCGCGATTTGGGCGCGGACCGAACGAGGCGGTGCAAGTCGGCGAGTCGGCTCGTCCTGGCGGCGGGTCGATGACAGAAAGACTGTAAGGTGCGGTAGGGTCGGTCTGGTCAGCGCAGGCGCGCACAGCGGGGCCGCAGGACGGCCGAGCGAGCAGCGACTTGAAGAGGGAAGAGGAGAGTGGTCGCGCACCTCTTGACCGGGTGCGCCTGGCTGCTCAAGCGAGCCCGAGAGGCTCTTGACGAGGCTGGACCATATTGCGCGGCGCTGGATGGCGTGTGGGTCGCTGGATAAGCGTTGAGCGCTGGAGGGTGGGGAGGGAGGGCGAGGGCGAGTGGTGGAACGGCGCAGGCGTGTAACGACCAGTCGCGCCGGGCTTCATGTCGAGTAGCTACCGCTAAAGCAGACGGGCGGCTCTGCTGTGCGGCTGTGCGGAGTGGAGCGAGAGAGGGAGGCGCTCCGTCTCGGCTCGCCTCCTCGTCAAGGACAGGCTGGCTCTCGCTCTCTCCTGCACGCAGACGACTCGAGTCACGATAGTAGGATGGCACAGACAAGGGAGCAGAGCTACGAGCCGTAGGGGTAACAAAGGTATGGACAGCCGCCGACGCAGGCTCACGCGCATCTTCTGCTCGACCTCCTCAGTCGAGCCTCGTCACGTACCGGTCCGACGCAAAGCCGCCCTGCGAGCTGGGGCTCAGAGGGACGTTGGACGGCGGCGCGTAGCCGACGGGCGGCGCAGGGCGCGGCAGGCCCTCAGCCGACGTCCGGGGCTCGCCGTACGGGGCCTGCTCGACGGCGCCGAGCGAGGGAGCGCGGCCGTGCGAGCCGTTCAGGTGCTGCCTGCGAGCGGATCGAGCAGAGCGTCAGCGAGAGAGCGCGGGAAAAGGGACCGAGGAGAGCGAGAGACGCACGGGAGGGTTCCACTCCTGCCGACGCCGCCGGGCCCAGGCATGCTGCCCTGCCGCTGCTTGTTGACCTGGAGCGGCCTCGTGTCAAAGCTCGGCACCTGCGCGCCCGGCGCCTCGCCGCCGAGGTGCCCCTCGGGCGGCGGGCCCGCGTCGCGCCACTGCGCAGCGATGCGCTCGCTCTCGCTCGGACCCAGCCCGGCCGCCACCGCCGCTGCCGCCGCAGGGTCGTACTGGTAGCCCGATGCAGCGAAGCGCGACCCTCCTGCGCCTGGTGCGCCGTACGGCGCCTGCTGCAGCGGCGGCGGCTGCTGCGGGCGGCGGAACGCGCTCGCGGCGATCGTGCGCTTCTGGTCGGCGCCGCCGGGCGTGACGGGCGGGCCTGCCGAAGACGGCGGCGCAAAGTAGCCCGACAGGCCGGCGTCGGCCGGGTTGGACGACGAGCCTGCGCGAGGGCTCGGCTGCGCGGGCGAGTACGGCCCGCCGCCGTCGATGCCGGCTCGGGCGGGCACGAAGACGTCGCCGTACTTGGAACCGAGCGATGCCTCGCCCGACGGCTGCCGCAGCTGGATCGGGCGGCGGTCGCCGTTCGACTTGGGCGCGAGAGGCGCAGGCTCGAACGTCGAGGGCGCGAGCGAGGGGGGCGCCGGCTGGTGGACGAACGCCGGGTTGATGGGCGAGGTGGGCCCAGAGGGCGAGGCCGGCCCGGTCGGGACGTCTGGGTCGTGCGACGAGGCGTGCGCCGAGTACGCCGGGGCAGCGGGCGCGACCGGCGACCCGTACGGCTCGGCGTCGGCGGCTGCCGCGCGGCGGTAGCGCGACTCGGCGGACGGCGAGCGCGCATGCTCGACGCTGCCGTGACCCTGCGACGAGCCGGGGTGCGAGCGCGCGACGGGCGTGGTGGGCGCGGGAGGGTGCTCCTGGGCGAACTGCTGCGCCGAGCCGGCGGCGAGCTGATCCGGCGCCGGCGTCGGCATCTCGGTGATGGGACTCAGCGGACCCGAGCCCATGGACATCTCGCCATGCATGTCGCGACGAGCGACGTCGTCGTGCTCATCGGCGCGAGCCGGCGCCGAGGCGAGGTCGGCCGGGCCGTTGTGGTGCTGCTCGGCGGGCGGCGAGTACGGGTACGCCTCGTACTGCTGCTCGGGCTGGTAGCGCTGCTGAGAGCCCTGCTCGTACTCGTGGTGCTGCTGCGCCTCGCGCTGGGCGACCTCGCGCGCGTGCTCGCTGCCGTCGAGCGCCCGCTCGTCCTCCTCCTGGACGGCCGGCTCGCGGTGGTGCTGCTGGTACGACGAAGGGCTCGTCGGCGCCTCGCCCATGTAGGCCAAGCTCGAGCGATCCGGGTTGTACCGCTCGTCCTGCACTGGCGCCGCGAGCATGGGCGCGCGCGAGCCGTAGCCCTCGGCGGGCCCGGTCGGCGAGCGCGGCGAGGCGGCGTCGTGGGCGGCGTACCCGCCGTTGTCGAACGAGGGCTGACGAGCCGAGGGGGCAGAGGCGTTGTTGGGCGCGACGACGCTCAAGGGCCGAAAGTCGGGAAGCGGCTGAAGCTGCGGACCCGAGTGCGGGCCCTGCTGGTCGTGCTGCTGCGAGGCCTGCAGCTGCGGCGCCTGGTACGACGAGTACGAGTTGTCGGCATACTGGCCGCCGGCCGGCGAGTGCGTGCCGAACTCGCTCGAGGCGTGGTTGACGGCCCTGATGCCCGAGTCGTCGAACTGGTTGGTCGGGTGCGCCGAGCCGTCGCCGTACTGCTGGTACTCGTTGTCGTACTGCCCGGAGGGCTGCTGATGGTGCACTTGCGGCTGCGAGATGCCCTCGGTGAGCGGCGACGGGTTGAAGACGACGTCCTGGAGGCAGCGCTGCGCCTCGCCGAGGAGCTCCTCGGTGCGCTGGTGGCCCTCGTAGTACGGCCGAGGTTGGCCGGGCTCGGTCTCGTCGACGGGGAGCATATCGACGATGAGCTTGCCGAGCTCAGAGACGATGACCGTCTTCTCGGCGAGCTCGAGCATGGCGCCGAGTTTGAGCGACAGGGCCTCGCGCGTCGCCGTACGCTTGAAGTCGGACAACCTGTGCGCAAAGGAATCCGAGTCAGCTTCTCATTCTTGCGCATCGGGCGAGCGAGTCGAAGGCGAGGGAGAGAGGGAGGACGCACCGAGTCTCGTCGACGAGGACCGTGTTCTCGAGCCCGATCATCTCCTGCTGCATGTCGCGCAGACGTTGCCGCTGCGTCGGCAGGTCCTTGTTCTCGTCCTTCATCTTGCTGACCTTGCGCTCCTGCGCATCGATGCGGCCGGCGAGCGAGTCGCGCGACTTCTTGAGCGCCGACAGGTTCTCCTCCTTGGAGCGGATCTCCTTGAAGCGCAGGCTGTTGCAGAGCACGTCAGCGGGAGCCCTGTAGCATTGGGAGCGAGACGGTCGAGGCGACGCACCGGTAGTTGTTGTTGTGCTCGGCGAACGTGAGCTCTGCCTTGGAGAGGTACTCGAGGAGGACCGACACCTTGCCGAGGACGTCCTGCAGGCGGGCATCCGGGTCAGCTTGTGCTCTACTTCAGCGTTGCTGCTCGCGGTGGCGCAGGAGCTGGCGCATACGCCGCACTGGCCGCACACGGAGATCCGCCGAAAGAGAGAGGGAGAGAGCAACGCACCCCGAGGTCGGGCCCCTCAGCATTGCCCCACTCGCGCAGCGTCGTACTCGCCTTGTCCCGCTCGCTCGCAAGGCGCTGTGTCCTGCACGGCGGAAGGGGCGCAAGAGGGGGGTCAGCCGGACGAAGGCGGAGGCACCGAGGTCGACGAGGGAGGAGCGGGACGCACTGCTCGACGAGGCGGCGCTCCGAGCTGATGATCTCCTGCAGCTGCTTGATGTCGCGGGTGGCTAGCGACAGGCGGTTGTTGTGTGCTGCGCGGGGCAAGGCCGGGCGGTAGTGGGGCGATGAGGGGGCGGGACGGGGAGGGCGAGGTCAGCGACGAGCGCATGGGGGGACGAGCAGTGGATGTGAGCGTGTACGCACCGATCTTAGTCAAGAGTGACATGGCCGTGGACCGCGCTCGTGACGAGAGGCGGGTTGAGGGAGGACCAAGACCAAGTCGCCGCCGCTCGCCTGCGAGGACGGACGAGCCTGAGCTGGCTGCGACTCGGCCTCAGGCAGATCCTTCCGCTCTCGCTCCCAGTTCCTCTCTAGAGGCTGCTTACAGGACACGCAGGGTCGAGCGACGGGAGGCCGTCGATTGCAGGTCCAGCGCTTCTCGACGGCCTGAGCGCTCCTCGTCCTCCGAGTCGTCCTCCACCAGCTCTCCAGCACGCTCGACAACCCGATCACGAGACCCAGCGGCCCTAGCACGACCTCCTTGCCGCCCTGGTGACGCCTGGGCAGTACGAGACCCCCTCGAGGGGCTCGACGAGGCAGGGCTCGCGCGAGCGCGACGAGGTGTGCTTGGGAGCTGCTGGACCGGAAGGATGGCGACATGGAGGAGATCGGACGGACGTCGGTTGGCCCGCCTGCCCGCTCGAGCTGGTGTACGGTGAGGTGGAGCGAGACGAAGAAGGGTAGGAGGAAAGTCGAGGAGGGGGAGGCTCAGCCGTTCCTGTGCGGGGGGCGATAGGCGTCTCAGCGAGCTTGGGGATGTCGAGCGAGAATGAATGACATCTGATGGCGTAGGGATGAGTGAGGGAGGGAGCGAGGAGGGCAAGGAGGGGGAAGGAGGACGAGGGGGGAGAGGCTGACGTACCAACGACCGCTTCGCCGTACGGGCGGGGCTGTTGCCCTGCGAGCCACTTGTGCGCCTGCTTCCACCGTGTTTCGCCGCCCTCACGCCGCCGGTTGCACGAGCAGAGCGAGGTTGTCGCGAGCAGAGAGGGGCGCGCCGAGGAGAGCGGCCCAGGACCCGCCTGGAGAGCAGGGAGGGGGTCATGAAGCGCACCCTGAGCATCGCAGTAGAGCGTAGCTGCAGCAAAGCAGCCTTCCTGGCGAGCGTGAGGCGAGAGAGATGAGACGACGAGCGCTTGCTCCACCTCGGCTCCCCTCTCGTCCCCGCCCACTCGCTCTTCTTGCTCTTGCTGCTCTCCAGACTCCGCAGGAGGGACCTGATAGAGCTGCCATGGCCACCCCGAGTGCGTCCCTCCCTCTCCCTCCCTTTCGCCTCCCCCCACCTCGCTGAACACGCACCTCCCTCCTCCTCAGACGAGCGCATCGTCTTTGCCGCCAAGCAGGACGCCGTCGACATGATCGAGGAGATCCTCAACGGCGACGACGACGCGTACGACCTCAACTACCAAGACGGCCTCGGCAACACGGGTGCGCCCTCTTCCTCCTCCTCCTCCTCGCGCTCGCGCGTTTGGCGGGCGCACCAGCACCGGGCGCGCCGTACGCTTGCCCGCGGCATCCTGCGAGTCAACTGGGCGGCGGCGAGATGGCTGTAAGGCTCGCAGGGAGGGTCGTAGCGGGCGCTGCTCACCCGACTCGAGGCCGAGCCTAGCAGGAATGCTGACTCCCTTCTCGTCTGCCACTTCCTGCAGCTCTACACTACGCGTACGTCTACCTACTCTCTAGCAGTAACCCGCTACGAGGAAACACTCGCTAACTCGCCGCCCCTCGCAGCGTCTCTGGCCCCTCGCCCGAGGTCCTCACCCTCCTTCTCGACCTCGAGCCCGTCGACGTCGACCTGCAGAACCGCCTCGACCGCGCAACGCCTCTCCACCTCGCCGTCAAGCTCGAGAACGAGGCCGCACGGCAGGGCGTCGTCGACATGTTGCTCGAGGCAGGCGCCGACCCCAAGTGCGTCGTCCGCTCCCTCTCGCACGCTCGGCTCCTGTTCCCAGAGCTAAAGCTGACCAGAGCGCTCGCACTGCGCACAGCCTCAAGGATCGCTACGGGCGGAAACCGGCCGAGTACCTGCACCCGGACCGGTCCGAGGCCGACAAGGCGATCCAGCAGGCGATCCGGGTCGCGCTCGCCGACCGCATCATGGGCGGCACCAAGAACAACGCCGACCTCGCCGACGACGATGACGGCGAGCCGGGCAGCGGCAGCGAGTCGGACTGAGCGCCAGAGGGCGGCGTGACGTCCGAGCGGGCCGAGCGGGGAGGGTACGGAACGAGCAAGAGCTGTCGCAGCGACGTGTGCCCTGTATCGACTACGCAAACATTGACAACAGCTTTACCGATTGCTCATGGTCATCCGTCTACAGCACAGAGAGAGAGAGCCGCTCGATCTATCCAGGACCTCGTCTAATCCGAGAGGGGCCGTGCGCCGCCGACGACCCGCCCGCGCACAAAGACCGAGCCGAGGTTTCGGTCGTCGCCCTGCGTCGCATGGAAGTGCTGATTTAGCTGAGCGCTCGAGCAGAGAGGGGCCAGGAAGCGAGCGAGAGGGACGCACCGAGAAGAGGAACTTCTCGAAGACGCGCTCGATCGTTTCGTCCTCGCTCGTCAGCAGCGCAGGGTTGTACGCCTCGCCTCGCTGCTCGACGGCGTCGCCCTCGAGTGCGAAGCGCAGCTCGTCCTCGAACGCCTGCTCGCCCGCCTCGCCGTTGCTCGTTGCGCTCGAGCCCTCGGCGGCCGGCGACAATACCGAAGACGACGCCGGCGCCGTCTGGACGAGGAGCGCGTCGAACTCCTTGCCGACGACAAAGTTGCCGACGCGCTCGTCGACGTTGGCGACCTGGGCGCCGCCGAGCGTCGCGAGGTAGAAGAGCGCCGAGAGCGAGAGGTGCTTGTCGGCGAAGAAGCCGGCGGGGCGAGCGACGCCGTCGGGCCCGACGGCCAGGTCGGACGACGTAGAGGAAGTAGCAGACGGTGAGGAGGAGAGCGAGTCGCGCTTGTGGAAACAGATGGTCTTGGACGCGGTCGAGGTGGCGCGGCTGCAGGATGGCGAGGGTGCGAGGTCAGCTGCGCGCTCGCTTGCGCTCGACGAGAGGAGGAAGGAGACGCACATGGCCGAGAGGATCCCGAGCGACAGGCCGCCGCTGACGTCCGTGCCGAGACCGACCTTGATGCCCTTGTCGAGCATGTCGGTCACGCGCGCAGTCCCGCTGCGCAGGTTGAAGTTCGAGTCGGCGCAGATCGAGATGCCCGAGTTGCGCGCCTTGATGAGGTCGAGCTCGTCGTCCGACAGGTGGACGCAGTGCGCAAGGACGGTGTTGCGGCGCAAGAGGCGGAAGCGGTCGTACGCGGCCGTGTAGGACGAGACGCCGGGGTACAGAGCTGCGGGCACGGGCCGAGAGCGTCAGCGGTATCCTTGAGACGCTGCCGAGAGACACGAGGAGGAAGGAGGACGCACAGAGGGCGAACTCGACCTCGGACGGGTTCTCGGCGAGGTGCGTCTGGAGCGGGAGGTGCTCGTCGCGGTCCATCATCTCGCCGAGGCCCTGCAGGCACTCGTCGGTGCACGAGATGGCGAACCGAGGCGTGAGGATGGGCTGGACGAGCGAGGTTGGTGCCGCCGACCGCTTGCTCGAGGTGACGGCCGAGGACGGCGCGCAGGGCGAGTCGCAGTGCTGGCGGACGAAGGCGACAAAGTCCGCCGTGTCGGCGAGCGAGCGGTCGGTCGACGTCTCCGAGTAGCTCGGCGGGCTGTTGCGATCCATGTTGCACTTGCCGACGAACGCGCGCTGTCCTCGTCGGTGGCAGATTGCGGCGAGGAGCTTGGAGCTCTGGTGGTGCAGGGTGCCGTACAAGCAGGCGGTCGTCGTCCCGCTGTTGATGAGGCGATCGACGACGTCCTCGTAGGTGCGGCGGGCGTAGGCGACGTCGGCAAACTGTTGCGCAAGGACCCAGAGTCAGCATGTCGTCGGTCAAGGAGCGGGTTCGAGGACGGCGACGCACCTTGGCCTCGGCCGGGAACGTGACCTGGTCGAGCCAGTCGAGGAGCTCGAACTCTTGACCGTACGACAGGTTGACGAACTGCGGCCCGTGGACGTGCGTGTCGATGAGCCTGTTCCGAGCGGGAGCAAGAGGAGGGAGAGGAGGAGGAGGTCAGCGCGCCAAGCTCGTCTGAGGGAGAGAGGCAGAGCTGAGGGACGCACCCAGGCATCAAGAACTCGCCCTTTGCGAGCCGAACGACGTGCGCCTGCTCCCACCCGCGCTCGTTCAACCGCAGCTCGACCTCGTCCGCCGAGACGCTCTTGTCGACGAAGGCGATGACGCCGGCCTCGTCGACGCCGATGAGGGCATTGTGCAGGTACTCGGTGTCGGTGAGCGAGAGGGCGTGCACCAGAGTGCCGTGGAAGGCTCGTCGTCGCTGCTGGAGGGGAGCGGGTCGAGGTGGGGGTGCCTGCTCGAGGGCGAGGGTCAGCATGGGCGCACGCGGCAAGGCAAGATCGGGACAGGGACGCACGATGGCCATCTGTAGCGCTGTCGAGTGCAGGACCTCGAGCGTGTGCGAGGAGCGAGAGAGGACGAGCCGCTCCGCTTCCTCCTCGCGCCGCCGCTCCTCGTCGGACGGTCGGGCCGGCGCACGGCGGACTCGCTATCGCCGCTCAAGTCCTCGGAGGTCGAGCCCATTTCAAGCTGCGCTACGTGCTTCTCCCCTCTCGTTCGACGGTGCGCAAAGCTTCCACTCGAACGTGTGCTCTCCGCGAGGTGAATACAAAGCTCGACAAGGAGCATTGGTAAGGCGGACGGAATGAGAATACAAACGCGGGCTTGACTTGCTTACCTTTGATTAGCGCGAGCCCGCCCTCGCCCGATTGGCTTGCGCCGGCGGCCGCCTCGAGCTCGTCGCCGGCTCGTCTCCTTGTCCCTCTCCTGCTCGCCTCGATCCCTGCAGCTGCGCATGCGCTGCGCGGCTTCCCACTCGAGCGGGTCCTCCGCTCGCAGAACAACCTTGCG
>Ga0308160_10007882_pt1 | contig 10461 bp, 8 predicted proteins | sample PhyFR1_FD_201036 | JGI IMG/M metagenome (GOLD analysis project Ga0308160, IMG submission 201036) | Phyllosphere microbial communities from UC Gill Tract Community Farm, Albany, California, United States - DLSLF.R1 | ecosystem: Host-associated > Plants > Phyllosphere > Unclassified | place: USA...
CGGACCAGTTCCACGATCTCGTCATAGCGCGGCGAGTTCATGAAGTTGTCCACGGAGACGTGCACCGCGCTGGAGGTAGCAGGACGGGCCCGTTCGGTCAGGTCCTGGTGGGTGATGACGACGTCGTAGCTGTCCGAGAGGTTCGCGATGGCGGAGTTGGTGACCTTGACGTCCGGGTAGCCGGCGGCCTTGATCTTGTTCCGCAGCACCGAGGCGCCCATCGCGGAGGAGCCCATGCCGGCGTCGCAGGCGAAGACGATGTTCTTCACCGGTCCGGCCAGCACGGCCACGCCGCCGGCACCGGCGCCCGCGGCGCCACCGGTCAGGGCGGAGGAGACGGAGCTCTTCTTGCCCTTCATGGTTTCCATCCGGGTGGTCGCGGCGCCGAGTTCATCGCCCTCGACGTCCTTGCTGGCCTTGAGGATGACGGAGGCGATCACGAAGGACACCGCGGCGGCCAGCAGCACGGACAGGGCGACGCCCACCAGGCTGTCCGCCGGGGTGGCGGCGAAGACGGCGATGATGCTGCCCGGGGCGGCCGGCGAGCGCAGGCCGGCGCCGGTGAGGACCAGGGTGAAGATGCCGGTCATGCCGCCGCCGATCGCGGCGAGGATGATGATCGGCTTCATCAGCACGTACGGGAAGTAGATCTCGTGGATGCCGCCGACGAACTGGATCAGCGCGGCACCGGGGGCCGAGGCCTTCGCCATGCCCTTGCCGAACAGCATGTAGGCGAGCAGGATGCCGACGCCGGGTCCGGGGTTGGCCTCGAGCAGGAACAGGATGGACTTGCCCTGCGCGAGTGCCTGTTCGGTGCCCAGCGGGGTGAGGATGCCGTGGTTGACGGCATTGTTCAGGAACAGCACCTTGGCGGGTTCGATGAAGATGCTGGTGAACGGCAGCAGGCCGTTGTTGACCAGGAATTCGACGACGGCGCTGGCGCCGTTGCTGAAGGCCTTGACCACCGGGCCGATGACCAGCATGCCGAAGATGGCCATGATGGCGGCGACGATGCCGGCGGTGAAGTTGTCGATCAGCATCTCAAAGCCGGGCTTGACCTTGTTCTCCCAGAGGCTCTCGAGCTTCTTCATGATCCAGGCCGTGAGCGGGCCCATGATCATGGCGCCGATGAACATTGGGATGTCAGTACCGACGATCACGCCCATGGTGGCCGCCGCGCCGACGACACCGCCGCGGACGCCGTAGACCATCCGGCCGCCGGTGTAGCCGATCAGCAGCGGCAGCAGGTAGGTGATCATCGGGCCGACCAGCTTGGCCAGTTCGGTGTTGGGGGTGAAGCCCGCCGGGATGAAGAAGGCGGTGATGATGCCCCAGGCGATGAAGGCGCCGATGTTCGGCATGATCATGCCCGAGAGGAAGGTGCCAAATTTCTGGACGCCGACCCGCACGCTGCTACGGGGTTTCGCAACTGTCTCTGTTGCCATGTGATTTCCTAACCGTGTTTTCCTGCTGCACCGCAGGAGTGTCCGTTATTTCGACGAGCTAGCTGGTGGAACTGATGGAGATCCGGTGGAGCCATTCGAGGAAGAGCTTGAGTTCAGAGCTGGAGAGCTGGTCCGAGTGCGAGGACTGTAGGGCCGCATTCAGGGCGATCGCGGCCACCACCACCGGCGACTTGCCGGGGTCTTCCGGGTCGGCCTCGCGGGCCAGGTCGGTGGAGACAGCGAAGATCATGGCGTCCCGGGTCATGGCCGAGAGCTCCAGGTTCCTTTCCGGGGCCTTCTCCGTGATGAGCATCAGGGTCACGCCCACGTTTGCGGCCAGGATGCTGCGCGCCGCTTCCTTGGGCGGGACGGCCAGGTGGCCGGCCACGGCGGCCTTGTTCAGCATGCCCTCGAGCAGCGCCTCGGCGTCGGCGACGACGGCGGGGCGGCTTTCGGGGCGGATGTTACCGAACATGACCAGATACAGCTCGGGCTGCTTAAGGCCGAACTGGACGTGCTTGTCCCACATCCGCCGGATGTTTTCCAGCGGACGGCCGGACGGTTCGAAGTCCCGCTCCCCCGCCACGTACTCCTCGAAGCCGGCCGCTACGACGGCGTCGAACAGGCCTTCCTTGTCCCCGAAGTGGTGGTAGAGCGTGGGTGCCGTGACTCCGGCCAGCTGCGTGATCTGGCGGGTGGAGACGGCGGCGCCTCCGGATTTGGCCAGCAGTCCGGCGGCTGCGCGGAGCAGCCGGATTTTGGGCGGTAGCTGGCCATCGATACTCATAGCCGCTACCCTAGCACCTATAGCAACGCTATATGAAGTGCATCACAACACTTTTTTCCATCGACTTTTTCAGGTGCTTCGGGTTCCGGGTTGACGTAGTGGACGGCCGCGGGAAATCTAGGGTCTAGCGGCTCAGCAGCGGCATCTGAACCGTCTTACTGGCTCACGGTAGAGAATGAGGACTTTCAGTGCAGAACTTCCAAGGTGTAGGCGTCAGCCCCGGCCGGATCATCGGCACCATCCGTCAGATGCCCAAACCGGTCAGCGAGCCGCCCGCCGGCGAGCAGCTGCCCGCCGGCGTCTCCGCCGAGGATGCGACGGCCGCACTGAAGGCCGCCGCGAAGGCCGTGCACGACCAGCTCAAGAACCGCGCCCAGACCGTCAGCGGTGACGGCAAGGCCGTGCTGGAGGCCACAGCCCTGATGGCCACGGACACCATGCTGCTGAAGACCGCCGGGAAGCTGATCGCCCGCGGCACCTCCAACCAGCGGGCCATCTGGGAGGCCGGCGCCTCCGTCTCGGAGATGCTGCACAACCTCGGCGGCTACATGGCCGAACGCGCCACCGACGTCCTGGACGTCCGCGCCCGGATTGTCGCCGAACTGCGCGGCGTGCCCGCCCCCGGCATCCCCAGCGCCGAGACGCCCTTCATCCTCATCGCCGAAGACCTCGCCCCGGCCGACACCGCCACCCTGGACCCGGAGAAGGTCCTTGCCCTGCTCACGGCCGGCGGCGGCCCGCAGTCCCACACCGCGATCATCGCCCGCTCGCTCGGCCTTCCCGCCGTCGTCGCGGCCGCCGGCGTGGACGCCCTGGCCGACGGCACCGAGGTCTACGTCGACGGCGCCGCCGGCACCATCACCGCCGAACCCGGCGACGAGCAGCGCCACGCGGCCGAGCAGTGGGCGGCGACGGCGTCGCTGCTGGCCGACTTCGACGGCACCGGAACGACGGCGGACGGGCACCAGGTGCCGCTGCTGGCCAACGTCGGCGGCGGCAAGGACGCTGCGGCCGCGGCCCGGCTCAACGCCCAGGGCGTGGGCCTGTTCCGCACCGAGTTCTGCTTCCTCGAACGGGACAACGAACCGAGCGTGGACGAGCAGGCGGCCGCCTACAAGGAGGTCTTCGACGCCTTCCCCGGCAAGAAGGTGGTGCTGCGCACCCTGGACGCCGGCGCCGACAAGCCGCTGCCGTTCCTCACCGACGCCACCGAACCCAACCCGGCGCTCGGCGTCCGCGGCTACCGCACCGACCTGACCACCCCCGGCGTGCTGGAGCGCCAGCTGCAGGCGATCGCCCGCGCCGCGGCCGATTCCGAGGCCGACGTCTGGGTGATGGCCCCGATGATCTCCACCGCCGAGGAAGCGGCCCGCTTCGCCACCATGTGCGCGGAGGCCGGCCTCAAGACCCCCGGCGTCATGGTGGAGGTCCCGTCCGCCGCCCTGACCGCCGAGGCGATCCTGCGCGAGGTCTCCTTCGCCAGCCTGGGCACCAACGACCTGACCCAGTACGCCATGGCCGCGGACCGGCAGCTCGGCCCGCTGGCCGGCCTGAACACCCCGTGGCAGCCCGCCGTGCTCCGCCTGGTGGGGCTGACCGTGGAGGGTTCCGTCGCCGAGGGGCACAGCAAGTCCGTTGGTGTCTGCGGCGAGGCCGCCGCGGACCCGGCCCTGGCCGTGGTCCTCACCGGCCTGGGTGTGACCACCCTGTCCATGACCGCCCGTTCCATCGCCGCCGTAGCCGCGGTCCTGAAGACCGTGACCTTGGCCGAGGCGCAGGAACTGGCGAAGCTGGCCCTCTCCGCCCCGAGCGCCACGGACGCGCGCGCCTGGGTCCGGGCCAAGCTTCCGGTCCTGGAGGAACTGGGTCTCTGAGCTGGTCTCTCAACCGGGCCCCTAAAGCAGCCGCCGCGGCGGGCCCGGGACGCTAGGATGCAGTCCATGACACTCATCGCGCCCCGGGTCACCGCCGCGCTCCCCGCCGAGGACGCCCAGGCCCTCCGCTACGCCCTCGACGGCAGCACCGACGTCACCGTCTTCGTCGACGGGACGGTTCACCGGCTGCCCCCCTCCGCCCGCGACGCCGTCGTGGACCTGCTCCAGCGCTTCAGCCGCGGCGAATCCGTCACGGTCAGCAGCGTCGAGGAGATGCTGACCACCTCCCGGGCGGCCGAGCTGGCGGGCATCTCGCACACCTACCTGCGCAACATGACGGACCGCGGCGAGATCCCGGTCCAGTACCGCGGGACGCACCGGCGGATCCGGCTGGCGGACATCATGGCCTGGCTGGAGACGCAGAAGAAGAGCGGGGCCGCGGTCGGGGAGCCCGCCGGGACCCCCGATTCCGCCGAAGAATCCTGACGGCGTGATAAGGATCAAGCAACAATCCGGCCCCGGGGCGAAAGTGCGGCGGGCCCCGGGGTTACGCTGGAATTGTGGGTAAGTTCAGAGGGTGGCACATCCTGGCCGGCATCGCCGCCATGGTGATCACCGGCATCCTCGGAAACCTGATGGGGCTGAATAACACCGCCTCCTTCATGGCCAGCTGCGTGGTCTTCGTCGCCGTCGCCCTCTGGACCGAAAGCCGGCTCACGCGCCACCGGCGGGAAACGGCCCGGCAGGCCCCGCGCGACTCCGTGCACGAGGGCACGGAGCCGGACGAGCGGTAGATTCCAGCTAGATCCTGGGCCGTTCCGCCCAGCGCCTTGCCTTGAGCGCCGCGTGCAGTTCCAGCCGGACCAGGCCCCTGAGCGGGTCGACGCCCAGCAGCTGCCGGATCCGTCCCAGCCGGTTGTAGATGCTGCTGCGGTGCAAGTGCAGCTTCGCCGCGACGTCCTGGACCGAGCCGTCGTTGTCGTAGAACAGCTCCAACACCGGCAGCAGCTCCCCGTTCCGGTCGTGGTCCGCCAGGGTGCGGAAGTGCACCGACCCCGCATCCGCCCAGGCCCCGGCGCCGCCGCCCGCGGAGGCCAGCAACTGGTAGATCCCGGTGGCCCGGCAGTCCACCAACTCCCCCAGCTGCGGATCAACCGCGGCCGCCTGCGCCGCCTGGCGCGACTGCTGGTACGCCTCCACGAGACCCCTCGGCCGGGAAAATCCCTCCGAGGTCCCCAGGATGATCCGCCGGACGGGCCGGCCGGAGCGCTTGGCCAGTTCCAGCTGATAGTGCACCAGCACCTGGGCGTGGTCCGCCCGGCCGGTGGATTCCTTGAACAGGATCACCGCGTGGGTTTCCGTCCCGGCGCTGAAGAGGGCCGCATCCACGCCGATGGTGGCCTGCAGCGCGGCGGAGCGGTGGACCAGCATGGCGTCCGTGGGGTCCGATCCCTCGGCCCAGCCGTCGGCGTCGAGCACGGTGACCAGCTGCCAGGGCCCGCGGCCTTGGACTTCCTTCCAGCCCGCGACGGCGGCGACGGCGTTAGCCTCCCCGCGGCAGGCGGCCAGGAACTCCCGTTCCCGGCGGCGTCGGAACTCGGATTCGGCGGTGTTGGAGTCCAGCAGCAGCGCCGAGAGCTGCTCCAGGTCCCGGGCCACGTCCGGCAGCTGGGCCAGGACGGACCCAGCGGTGGGCTCTCCGGCGTCGAGCTGGACCCAGAGGTAGCCCACCCGGAAGCCGCGGACCAGCAGTGGCACGCAGACCCGGCCCAGCATGCCCAGCTCCTCGTTCGCCGGGACCACCACCGGCCGGACCGCGGTGGCGATGCCGTGCGAGAGCTGCCAGGCGCTGACGTCCACCGGGACGCGCTTGCTGAGCAGGAAGTTCACCCGCACCCGGTCCGCGGCGGACTGGTTGGAGGAGTAGGCGAGCAGGACGCCGTCGAGGTCCTCCAGTGACAGCCCGCGCCCGAGGCGCATGGCCACGCGCTCCACGAGCTGCTCGACGTCCTGCTGCTGCATGCTGCCACAGTACTGCCCCGCCCGGGCCGCGGCGAAGACGGACGACTCCGGACAGCAGGCGACACCTGCCGCCCGCACCCTCGACATCTGTCGAGCCGCACCGGATGACATCCGCGGAATGGCGGGGTTTCCGCGGCAGCCGGGCAGGACGTCCCTGTCGCCTGCCTCACAGCCGGTCCTATTCTGGAATCACGACTTCCCCGTACACCCGGCCGGCCAGGCCGCCACTTTTGGAGCTTCACACATGATCATCGGTGTCCCCAAAGAGATCAAGAACAACGAATTCCGCGTCGCCATCACGGCGGCCGGCGTGCACGAATTCCGCCACCACGGCCACACCGTCCTGGTGGAGCGCGGTGCCGGCCTGGGCTCGGGCATCACGGACGAGGAATACGCCATCGCCGGCGCCGAGATCGTCGCCGAGGCCGACGACGTCTGGGCCCGCGCCGACATGGTGATGAAGGTCAAGGAGCCGGTCAAGGCCGAGTACCACCGCTTCCGCAAGGGCCTGATCCTCTTCACCTACCTGCACCTGGCCGCCGAGCCGGAACTGACCCAGGAGCTGATCAACTCCGGCGTCACCGCGATCGCCTACGAGACCGTGCAGGAGGGCCGCGCGCTGCCGCTGCTGGCCCCCATGTCCGAGGTCGCCGGCCGCCTGTCCGTCCAGGTGGGCGCCACCTCGCTGATGGCCCCGGCCGGCGGCAAGGGCGTGCTGCTCGGCGGCGTCCCGGGCGTCCGCCCGGCCAAGGTCGTTGTCCTGGGCGCCGGCGTGGCCGGGACCAACGCCGCCGCCATGGCCCTGGGCCTCGGCGCGGACGTCACCATCCTGGACATCAACATCAACCGGCTGCGCGAACTGGACGCCCAGTACCAGGGCCGCCTGAAGACCGTCGCGTCCAACGCCTACGAGATCGAAAAGTCCGTGGTCGACGCCGACCTGGTCATCGGTTCGGTGCTGATCCCGGGCGCCAAGGCCCCCAAGCTGGTCACCAACGAGCTGGTCTCCCGGATGAAGCCGGGCTCGGTCCTGGTGGACATCGCCGTTGACCAGGGTGGCTGCTTCGAGGACACCCACCCCACCACGCACCAGGAACCCACGTACAAGGTCCACAACACGATCTTCTACTGCGTGGCCAACATGCCCGGCGCCGTGCCGAACACCTCCACCTACGCGCTGACCAACGTCACCCTGCGCTACGGCGTGGCCTTGGCCAACCTGGGCGTCAAGGCCGCGTTCGATCGGGACGCCGCCCTGGCCGCCGGCCTGAACATCGCCGCCGGCAAGGTGGCACACCGCTCCGTCTCCGAGGCGCACAACCTGCCCCTGGTCTCCGACTGGCACGAGCTGGTTTCCGCGTAAGTCACAGTGTTTGAACGGCAGTCATCCCCACGGATGGCTGCCGTTCCGGCGTTAAGGCCTCTTTCCGGCCAATTCCCGGGCCTGCTCGATCAGTACGAGGGCGGCGACGGCGTCGGCGGGGTCCACCGGGAGGGGCAAAGGTGAGCTCGCGCCGCCGTCGGCGATCTTCTCCGCGAGCAGCCGGTAGAACTCCGGGTAGGCGCCGCGTTCGGTGGGCAGCCGGTCCAGGTGGCCGTCGCGGCCCAGCAGGCCGGCCCACTCCGTGTCCTCGACCCCGTAGGCCGCGTCCAGCAGGCTGCCGCCAGCCGCCAGGTAGGGTTCCTGCGGGTCCACGCCGTGCTTGGTGAACCCGCCGCCGCTGCCCAGGATCCGGAACCGGGGCCCCTGTTGGGCGCAGAGCAGGTTCATCCAGAGGTGGCTCGTCACCCCGGAGCCGTGCCGCAGCGCCAGGAACGCGTCGTCGTCGGAGGCCCCGCCGGGCCGCCGCACGGCCAGCTCGGCGTGCGTGAGTGTGGCGGGCCCGAACAGCTGCAGGGCCTGGTCCACCAGATGGGTGCCCAGGTCGTAGAGCACCCCGCCGCCCTCGGCCGCCGTCGCCGCTGCCTTCCAGGGCTTGCTGACCGCCGGGGACCAGCGCTCGAACCGGGACTCGAAGCGCGCCACCTGGCCCAGGCTGCCAGCCGCCAGCAAACCGCTGATGGTCAGGAAATCACCGTCCCAGCGGCGGTTTTGGAACACGGTGAGCACCCGGCCCAGCCGCCCGGCCAGGTCGGTCAGCTCCCGGCCCTCGGCGCTGGTCACGGTGAACGGCTTGTCCACCACGACGTCGAGCCCGGCCTCCAGCGCGGCGCGGGCGAGCAGGTAGTGGGTGGCCGGCGGCGTGCCGAGCACCAGCAGGTCCAGGCCGTCCGCGGCTTCCAGGATGGCCTCCGGGGTGTCCACGAGCCGGGCGCCCGGGTAGCGGTCGGCGGCCGCGGCGCGCCGGCCCGGGTCCGCGGTGGCGATGACCTCCAGCGAATAGGCGGGGTCCGCGGCGATCAGGGGCGCGTGGAAGACGCTGCCGGAGAGGCCGAACCCGGCGACGGCGGTGCGGAGGGGGTGCGTGGGGGCTGCCATGGGTCCACGCTACCGGCCACACAAAGGGCGACGCTCCCCCACAGTGTGAGGGAGCGCCGCCCGGTGTTCCGCTACCGCGGAGAAAGTGTCGGTGGGAGGTTACTTCTTTTCCCAGCCGATGGTGGTCCAGTCCGGAACCTGCGACAGGCTCTTGAACAGGGAGGGACCGTAGTTTGCCAGGCCCGTGCGGGCGAAGGAGATCTGCGGGCCGTTCATCACGACACCCATGGAGAAGTACTTCGCCATGTGCTCCTTCTCGACCTCCATGGCCGCCTTGTTGCGCTCGGCATTGTCGGCGATGGTGGAGAGCTTCTTGATCTTCGCGTCGAGGTCGGCGTCGCCGAGCTCGTTCTCGTTGGTCTTGGAGTCGTAGAACTGCTTGACCGCGTCGGTCGCGTCGGCGCCGACGGTGTAGCCGGAGACGCTCAGGAAGAAGTCGCGGCTGCCCAGGACCTTGCCGAAGTCGGCGGAGGCGCGCTGGTCGATGCCGACATCCATGCCGCCGGCCTGGAGCTGCTTCTGCAGGGTCTGGGCGAAGGCGAGCGTGGTGGGGTCGTCACCGAAGTTGCTGATCTTGAAGGCGGCGGGGACGCCGTCCTTTTCCATGATGCCCGCGGCGTTGGCCTTGTAGCCGGCGTCGGTCAGGACCTTCTTGGCGGCGTCGGGGCCGGTCTCGGTGACGGGGTAGTTGTCCTGGTAGTACTTCGAGAACGGCAGCAGCATCATCGAGCCGGAGCTTTCCTCTTCCCAGTTCAGCCCGTTGAAGCGGACCTTGCGGAGGGCCTCCCGGTCAACCGCGGTGAAGATCGCCTTGCGGATGGCGACGTCGGTCATCGGAGCCTTCTGGGCGTTGATGTTCAGGCCGCCGGCGAAGAGGCGCTGGCCGCGCCGGATCTCGGAGTTCTTGGTGCCGTCGAGCTGCTTGTACGGGGTGATGGTGTTTGCGGACACACCATCGATTTCACCGTTCTTGAACGCGGCGATCGCGGCGCTGGACTCGAGCTGGCGGAAGACGACGCTTTCCAGCACCGGCTTGGTGCCCCACCACTTGTCGTTCGGGACCATGGTGACGGTCTTGGCGGCGGTGTCGTACTTGTCGACCTTGAACGGGCCGGCCATCCACTCGGGGTGCATGTCGCCGGTGAAGCCGGTGTTGAAGATCTCCGGGGTGTTGACCGCAGGGTGGACGAAGCCGGTGAACAGGGCGTCCAGCGGATAGACCGGCTGGGTGGTGGTGACAACGACTTCCTTGTCGTTGGCGCCGGCCTTGACCGAGTCGACGAATTCGTAGGCGCCGGACGAGACGATGTCGATGTCCTTGTTCTGCCCGTTGAGCATCTTCCAGGTGTTCTCGAAGGTCTTCACGTCGATCGGGGTGCCGTCGTTGAACGTGGCCTTCGGGTTCACCTTGATGGTGATGGTCTGCTTGCCGTCCTTGACATCGCTCTTGACGTCCTCGCAGAAGTTCTTGTTGGGCGAGGCGGTGCCGTCGAAGTCGAAGTTCCAGCAGCCCCAGGTGCCGGCCTCATCGATCGGGCGGTGCAGGGCGGTGTTGTCCGCACTGTTGCCGGTGTTGGAGAAGCCGTTGAAGTCCGGGCCGATGTTGCCCAGCGGCAGCGTGAGCTTGCCGCCCTGCTGCAGGTCCTTCGGATCCTTGGCGTTGATGCTGATGAGCTTGGACAGGTCGCTGCCCGAGTCCTGGCCCTTGGCGGCTTCAGGGCCCTTCGACCCGCCCCCGCCACCGCCGCAGGCGGTCAGCGCGAGAGCTGCCACGACGGCGGTGACGCCGCCAATCTTGGTGAGATTCTTCATTTTTCCCCTCATTTTTATCTGTTGCACTGCTGCGCCTGACGG
>Ga0308160_10007884_pt1 | contig 10460 bp, 7 predicted proteins | sample PhyFR1_FD_201036 | JGI IMG/M metagenome (GOLD analysis project Ga0308160, IMG submission 201036) | Phyllosphere microbial communities from UC Gill Tract Community Farm, Albany, California, United States - DLSLF.R1 | ecosystem: Host-associated > Plants > Phyllosphere > Unclassified | place: USA...
AGGGCGTAGCTGTCCTTGCCGCCGGACAGGCAGACCATCACCTTGTCGCCGTCCTCGATCATGTTGAAGTCGCCGATGGCCTGGCCCACCAGGCGGCACAGGCGCTTGTGCAGCTTGTTGTTCTCGTAGGCGGTCTTTTCGGCTTGCTTGTCGGTCGGCGCCGCGGCGTCCGGCGTCAGGTTCATGGTCATGCTGTTCATAATGGACTGATTGAGTTCGGTGGGGGATGGCGCCTCAGGGCGCGGCATCCTTGAAGCGGAACACCTCGACGCCGGCGCATTCGCAGTCCGGGTAGACCTCGCGCTTTTCGGTACGCACGCGGGTGGCGATCACCTTCGGATGCGACAGCACCAGCTCGACGATGGCGTCGCACAGGGTTTCCTGCAGATTGATGTGGCCGCTGGCGATGATGGCCTGGATGCCGGGACGGACGAAGTCGTGGTTGACGATTTCTTCCAGGTCGTCGTGCTGCGGCGTGTTCCAGGCCAGCGGCACCCAGAATTCGATGTTGACGGCCACGTACTGCGACTTGTTCTTCTCGTGCGGATACGCGCCGATTTCCATGTCGAGGCGGTAGTCGCGGATAAAGATGCGGCGGCAGTTTTCCAGGCGTGGGTGGATGAACATTAGGTATTCCTGTTGATGAGACTAAAATCGCGCGCCATGCGCACCAGGTGCTGGCCGGCGTCCACCAGCAGCGTGCTGCCGGTCAGCGCGCGGTTGCCGGCGGCGAACACCACCGCCTGGGCAACCTCGTCGGGCCGGCTCGATTCGCCCAGGGGCGAGATCGCGCGCGTGGCGCAAAATTCTTCTTCGGTCTGCAGATGGCTGATCAGGGTCAGGCCCGGCGCCACGCCGACCACGCGCACCCGCGGTGCCAGCGCCTGCGCCAGCATGGTGGTGGCGCTATCCAGCGCCGCCTTCGACAGGGTGTACGACAAAAAATCGGGATTCAGGTTGTACAGCTTCTGGTCGAGCAGGTTCACCACCACCGCCTGCTGGCCTTCCGGCGTCGACTCGGCCAGGGCATTCGCCAGCAGCACCGGCGCGGCCAGGTTCACGTGCATGTGCCGGTTCAGCTGCGCATGCGAGAAATCGGCAGCCGCATCATAATCGAATAAGGAGGCGTTGTTGACGATGCAGCGGACCGGCCCCAGCGCAGCGTTGGCAGCTGGCAACAATTCGCGCACCGCCGCTTCGTCCGCCAGGTCGCAGGACAGGGCTTCGGCGCGGCGCCCGAGGGCGCGGATCTCATCCACGGTGCGCTCGGCGTCCTGGCGCGAGCTGCCGTAATGGACCACGATGTCCCAGCCGGCGCGCGCCAGTTCCAGGGCGATCGCGCGGCCCAGGCGCTTGGCGGCGCCGGTGACCAGCGCCACCCGGCCTGCCGTGTCGGGCGAACCAGGCGCGTTCATCGCAGCGGCAGCCGCGCGGCGGCATGCTTGTTTTTGACCATACAAAACCATTTCTTACTTAAAATAGCGGGATGTCCTTACCCCTTCCCGACAGTGACGCGCTGGCCGCGTCCCACGCCTTGCAGCAACTGATTGCCACCGAGATTGAACAGCAGGGCGGCGCGATCGCGTTTTCGCGTTTCATGGAGCTGGCGCTGTATGCGCCCCGGCTCGGCTATTACAGCGGCGGCGCGGCCAAGCTGGGCGCGGCCGGCGATTTCACCACCGCACCCGAGATCACGCCCCTGTTCGGGGCGGCGCTGGCGCGCGCGGCAGGCGCTATTATCGCCCAAAGCGCGCCCAACATCATCGAATTCGGCGCCGGCACCGGCAAGCTGGCGCGCGACGTGCTCACGGCCCTGGCGGCCGACGGCGTCCAGGTCGACAGCTATACCATCATCGAATTGTCCGGCGAATTGCGCGCGCGCCAGCAGGAAGCGCTGCGCGATTTTCCGCAAGTGCGCTGGCAGGATGGCTTTCCGGAATCCTTCAGCGGCGTGGTGCTGGCCAACGAGGTGCTCGACGCCATGCCGGTCGAGCTGGTCGTCAAGACGGCGGACGGTTGGCGGCGCCAGATGGTCACCGTCGAGGCCGGGCGCTTCGCTTATGTGCAGCAGGAACTGGCCCCGGCATTGCAAGCGCAGCTGGCGCGCCAGATTCCCGATGCCGACACCCTGCCCGAAGGCTACCTGACCGAACTCCACCCGGTTGCCTGCGGCTTCATGGCTTCGCTGGCGCAGATGTTTAAAGGTGGCAAGGGTGCGGCCTTCCTGTTCGACTATGGTTTCCCGGCCCACGAGTATTACGTCGACCAGCGCGTCGGCGGCACGCTGATGTGTCATTACCGCCACCATTCCCACCCCGAAGCGTTTTATTTGCCGGGCTTGCAGGACATCACGGCCCACGTCGATTTCACCGCGATGGCGCTGGCCGCCCAGGATGCCGGCCTGGAAGTGCTGGCCTACATGAACCAGGCATCCTTCCTGCTCGGTTGCGGCATCGGCGAACTGTTGCTTAAAACAGACCCCGAAGACGTGGTGCGCTATCTGCCGCAATCGAAGGCGGTACAAAAGCTGGTGTCGCCTGCGGAGATGGGAGAACTGTTCAAGGTGCTCGCGCTAGGCTTGGACGTGACGCTGCCGGCGGCGATCCTGCAGGCCGACCGCAGCCATCGCCTGTAAGATTGGAATCTTGCGCCGTGGATACAAACACGGCTATGCTGTATCGCTGAACTGTCGAGAGGATGGGCTATCATCCAAGGCAGTCGCCTCGCTGATAAAACCATGGCCAAGATCCACACCCATTACGACAACCTGAAAGTAGCGCGCGGTGCGCCGGGGGAAGTCGTGCGTGCGGCCTATAAAGCGCTGAGCCAGAAATACCATCCCGACAAGAATCCGGGCGACGAAAAGGCCGCGCGCATCATGGCCATCGTCAATACCGCCTACAACACACTGTCCGACCCGGTGCGCCGCAAGGAGCACGACGAGTGGATCGCGGCCGAGGAATGGGAAGTCGAATGGCTGGAAAGCAGCGGCGAAGAGGGCGGCCGCACGCGCGAAGGCAGCGGCGAAGCGCCAGCGCCGCCGGTCCTGCCACGCCCCGGCCTGCTGTTCAACCCGAAATGGTGGCTCGGCATCCTGGGCGGCGTGACCCTGGGCGCCGGCGCCGTCTTCCTGCTGCTGCAGCCGCCGGGCGTTCTGCCCTCGGTCCTGGCCTTCAACGCCAAACCCGCCGCGGCGGCCAAAATCGACACCGCACCACCCGCCGCCACGCCCGACCCGGTCTCCGAGGCCGAACCCGACGTCTGGGCCGGCCTGGACGGCGCGCGCCTGCCGGCCAGCCAGGTAAAAGCCCTGGCCGTCACCCAGCTGGTGGTGCCGCCGCGTAAGCCCGACTGCGCCACCGACCTCGCCACGCCCGGCGCGCCGAACGGCGAACCCTGGCCGGCCGACTCCGGCTACATCGCCGGCTACCCGGTCGGCAACCAGGGCAAGGAAATGTCGGTCGTGGTCGACAACAGCGGCAACGAGGCCCCGGTCTTCGTCAAGATCCACGACCTCGACCGCCGCTCGAACGTGCGCCATGCCTATGTCGAGGCGCATGCCACCCTCACCATCGACCAATTGGCCGCCGGGCGCTACGAAGTGCGCTACCAGAACGTGGTCAGCGAAGCGGCGCATGCCACTTGCGCGGGTGCGGCGCCGCTGCGCCAGGCGGCGGCGGGCAGCCTGTAAGCAGACCACAAGCCCCTGGTGTCGCATTTCACCATCGGAACACCGTCTTTACAGCCAGTTGCCGACCCGATTTAACTAATTTTTTTCCCTGCCGTAATATACTGGACCGCCAGCGGCCAACGCAGCCGCCCTTGGGGCCGAACGGAAAATAATTAACATGAATGAACTAGACGGCCTCACCGCACTCCTGATCGAGCCGCATTCCGGAATGCGCGCGAACATCCACAGCATGCTGTCCATGTGCGGCCTGACCCGGATCGACCATGCCAGCAGCGCCAACCTGGCCGTCAAGCAGCTGGGCCTGAAAAGCTTCGACCTGGTGCTGTGCGAGTACGACCTCGAAGGCGGCCAGGATGGCCAGCAGCTGCTGGAAGACCTGCGCCACCACAAGCTGATCTCGCTGTCGACGATGTTCTTCATGGTCACCGCCGAGGGCGACTACGGCAAGGTGGTCAGCGCCGCCGAATTGGCGCCCACCGACTACATCCTGAAACCCTTCACCGCCGACCGCCTGCTCGACCGCATCGCGCGCGCCCTCGAGCGGCGCAACGTGCTGCTGCCGGTGTACCGCCTGATGGAAGCCGGCGCCCAGCACGAAGCCATCGAGGCCTGCATCGAAGGCGAAACCGTCCATCCGCGCTATACCGTCGACTTTTTGCGCCTGCGCGCCGAGCTGCACCTGTTCCTGGGCGAAGCCGAGCAGGCCGAACCGATCTACCGGCGCCTGGCCGAAAGCCGCGCGATTGCCTGGGCGCGCCTCGGCCTGGCGAAAACCCTGTACCTGCGCGAGCAGTACGAGGAAGCCGGCACCCTGCTCACCGAGCTGGTCCAGTCGAACACGAATTTCGTCGACGCCTACGACTGGCTGGCGCGCACCCATTCGGCGATGGGCGACCTGGAGAAGTCGCAGCAGGTGCTGAGCAAAGCGGTGGCGGTCTCGCCGCATGCGGTACGGCGCCTGCGCACCCTGGGTGAAGTGGCCTTCGAGGCGGGCGACAACGACACCGCCGAAAAGGTCTTGAAGCAGGTGGTGCAAAAGGCAAAATATTCGGAATTCCGCGATCCCGAGGACCACGTCAAATTGGTGCGCACCCTGGTGAAAAAGGGCGACCCGGTGGCGGCCGCCTCGGTCATCCGCGAACTCGACCGCTCGATGGGCGGGCGCCAGCACGCCGACGCCTGCAGCGCGATTTCCTCGGCCCTGCTGCACGAATACACCGGCAACGAAGAGCGCCTGAACGCGGCCCTGACGGCGGCGGTGGCGGCCAGCCAGGACATCCCGGCCATGTCGTCGGATCTGAAGCTGGAGCTGGCGCGCAGCTGCCTCGACCACAACATGGCCGCCGGCGCCGCCAGCATCGTGCGCGACGTGATGCGCAACGCCAGCGACGCCGCCTCGATGGACCGCGCCATGAGCGTGATGGCCCAGGCCGGCCAGGCGGAACTCGGCGCCAGCCTGGCCCAGGAAGCGCGCCAGCACGTGGTCGACCTGGTGGCCGGCGGCGCCGAACGGGCGAAAAGCGGCGACTACCAGGGGGCTGTCAGCCTGATGCAGGAAGCGGCGCAGCGCATGCCGGGCAACCCGCAGGTCGCCTTCAATGCGGCGCTGGCGCTGCTGCGCTGCCTGGAAAACATCGGCTGGGACGACAAGCTGGGCCAGCAGGCGCTGGCGCAGATGGCGGCGGTGCGCAGGCTCGACCCGCGCAATCCGAAGCTGCCGGCGCTGAGCGCATTGCACCAGACGGTACTGAAAAAATACGACAAGGGCGCACGCGCCAAGAAAGCCGGATAAAGAGAGCAGGGCAGATACAGCATGGCAGCCGTTCCACCACCACCAGCGTCACCGACCACGCCGCCCCAGGACGAAGGAGCAACGCGCCGCGTGCGCGCGGCCCTGATGCAGAAGGTGAACGGCGAAGAAGAGATGTTCGCCCTTGGCAGCGCGGTGGCGCGCGTGATCGAACTGGCCTCGTCGGACGACCAGGGCACCCACGACCTGGCCTATTTCGTGCTGTCCGACCTGGCGCTGACCCAGCGCATCCTGCGCCTGTCGAACACCGTGCAGTACCGCACCGTGGCCGGCACCGTGGTCACCACCGTCTCGCGTGCCATTGCGCTGCTCGGCTTCGACAACGTGAAGACCACCGCACTGGCCATGCTGCTGGTCGATACGCTCGACAACGGCGCCCATGCCGGCGCCGTGCGCGCCGAACTCGAAGCCTCGCTGTGCGCCAGCCTGGTCGGGCGCGAAATGGCGCGCCTGTCGTTTTACCAGGGCGCGGAAGAAGCGGCGATTGGCGCGCTGTTCAAGAACCTGGGCGCGCTGCTGGTGGCTTCGCACGAGCACGAACGCTACCGCGAGATCCGCCAGATCGCCGCCGCCGGCAAGCACACGCAAGCGCAAGCCTCGCAGCTGATCCTGGGCTGCACCTACGACACCCTGTCGGCCGCCGTGCTGGCCGAATGGAAGATCCCCGACGTCATCGTGCGCGCCCAGGCGGCGCTGCCGGCCGGCACCCTGAAGGTGGCGGCGAACCGCGGCGAGTGGATGCGCCAGGTGGCCTCCTTCAGCCTGGACGTGGCGCGCCTGCTGGCCAAATCGCCCGACCCTGCCGGCTCGCCCGAAGCGAAGGCGCTGCTGGTGCGCTACGGCGCCGCCTTCGAGCTCGATGCCGCGGCGCTCGATAAACTGTTTGCGAATGTGGCCGAAGGCATGCAGGGTCTGATGGAGAGCATGAATCTGCAGCCGCTGGCCGCCCCCGAGCTTGATACAGGCGAGGGCTTGCCGAACGTGCTGCTGCTGGCCACGCTCGACGCCGGCGACGACGAGGTGGGCACCCACCCGAGCGGCAAGCCGAAGAATGCCCATGAATTGCTGCTGGCCGGGGTGCAGGATGTGACCCAATTGCGCGCCGCCGGCAATGCGCGCCTGAACGACGTGATCCTGGCCGTGCTGGAAACCCTGTACAGCGCGCTGGGCTTCCGTTTCGCCACCGTCTGCCTGAAAGACGCGCGCCAGAATCTGTACCGCGCGCGGGTCTCGTTCGGAGAGGACCAGGCACGGGTGCAGGCCGGTTTCAGCTTCCCGGCCAGCACCAACGGGCCGGGGCGGGACGTGTTCTTGCTGGCGCTGGAAAACGATGCCGACCTGATGATCTCGGATGCCGCCAGCCCGAAGATCCGTGAACTGCTGCCCGCCTGGCACCGCAATTTGCTGCCGGATGCGAAGAGCTTCATCGTGCTGCCGCTGGTGGTGGGTAAAGCCCAGCTGGGCTTCTTCTATGCCGACCGCGCGCAGACCGCGCCGGAAGGCGTGCCGCCCGACGAGACGGCCCTGATCCGCGCCCTCAAGCGCCAGGTACTGGCTGCGCTTGCCGCCGGATGAATTCGCGGAATTCCGCCGCCGGCATCGGCCGCGCAAACAGGTAGCCCTGGGCTTCGTCGCCGAGTTTGTCGCGCAAGAAGCCCCACTGGGCCTGGGTTTCCACTCCTTCGGCCACCACAGCGAGGCCCAGCGCATGGGCCAGGCCGATGGTGGCGGCGACGATCACCGCGTCGTTCGGATTGTGCTCGATGTCCTTCACGAAGCCGCGGTCGATCTTGATGCGGTCGATCGCGAACAGTTTCAGATACGCCAGCGACGAGTAGCCGGTGCCGAAGTCGTCGATCGCCAGCTTGAAGCCGCGCGTGCGCAATTCGCGCAGTTGCTGGCGCGTGTTTTCCGGATCGCGCATGGCGGCGGTTTCCGTGATCTCGAGTTCGAGCAAAGCCGGGTCGATGCCGTAGCGCGCCACCAGTTCGTCCAGGCGGTCGAGCAGGCCGCTGCCTGAGAACTGGCGCGCCGACAAATTCACCGCCAGGCGCAAATGGTCCAGTCCTTCGCGCTGCCACTCCGCCAGTAGCGCCATGGTCTGGGCCAGCACCCAGTCGCCCAAGGGCACGATCATGCCGCTTTCCTCGGCCACCGGAATGAAGCGGCTCGGCTCCACGCTGCCCAGTTCGCTGTCGTTCCAGCGCAGCAGCACCTCGGCGCCGATCACGCGCCCGGTATCGAGCGCCACCTGGGCCTGCAAATGCAGGCTGAAGCCCTCGGCGTTCAGCGCGCTCCACATGCGGTTTTCCAGCAGCAGGTGTTCGTGGGTGGCGGCGTTCATGGCCGGCGAGAAGAACTGGAAGTTGCCGCGCCCCTCGCGCTTGGCTGCGTACATGGCCATGTCGGCATGCCGGATCAGGGTCGCGGCGTCTTCGCCGTCGTCGGGGAACAGCGCCACCCCGACGCTGGCGCCGCTGTGCGCGGTGTGCCCGGCCAGCTGGTAGGGTTGCGACAGCGATTCGACCAGGCGCACCGCCACCCCGGTCACGCTGTCGGGCGTCAGCGGCCCGGACAGCACGATGATGAATTCGTCGCCGCCCAGGCGCGCCAGGGTGTCGACGTCGCGCAGCACGTCCTTCATGCGCTCGGCCGCGCCCACCAGCAATTTGTCGCCGGCCGCGTGGCCGAGCGAATCGTTGATTTTCTTGAAGTGGTCGAGGTCGATGAACAGCACCGCCGCCGGCTCGTTGTGGCGGCGCGCCGTGGCCAGCTGCTGCTCGAGGCGCACGTTCAGGGCGACGCGGTTTTCCAGGCCGGTGAGCACGTCGTGGTGGGCCAGGCGGTAGATGTGTTCCTGCGAGCGCTGCTGCTCGGTCAGGTCGCGCAGGATGCAGACAAAGAACTGCTCCTGCCGGCCCTCGTTGGCCATCTGCACCGGCGCCACCGAGATCGACAGCGGGAAGATATCGGCCTGGGCATTGCGCCCTTCGAGCACGCACTCGTCGGGCGTGGCGCGCGACAGGCGCGTCAACTGGGCGGCGGCGTCGCCGTCGACCCCGGCCGGCACCAGCGAGCCGAAGGGCAGCCCGATCAGGTGCTGGACCGGGTAGCCGAACAGGCGCGCAGCGGCGGCATTCGCCGATACCACCATGCCGTGCGCATCGACGGTGAGGATGGCGTCGGCCGCGTTGTCGAGGATCGCTTCGAGCCGCGCCTCGCGGTCGCGCAGGCGCGCGGTGCGGTCGAGTACCTGCGCTTCGACGGCGGCGCGCTCGCCGCTCACCAGCAGCAGCAGGGCGCCCAGCAGGCCCGTGAGCAGCAGGCCGGCCGACAGCACGGTCCAGCTGGCCACACCGCGCTCGCTGGCGGCATAGGCGGCGGTGGGATGGAAGGCGACCACGTAGCTGCGTCCGGCAAACGACAGGCCGACGCGGTATTCGTCGGGATGGACGCGGTCGATGCTGCCCACCAGCGGCTGCGTCACGCCATCGGTGACGTCGACCAGGGATGCCTCGAAGCCGTCGAAGCCCGCGCGCGCGATCGCCCGTTCCATCAGGCTTTCGGCATTCAGCACGAACATCACGGCGCCGGCGGGCGGCCCGTTCGGTTCTCCCACCGAGCGGAACAGGCCCATGCCCATGGCCCCGCTTAGCATCAGACGGAATGGTTCGGTCGCCATGGGCGCGCGCGACGTCAGCGCTTGCGCCGCCACGCCCGCGCGTCCGGGCGCGGTGAGGAAATCGACGCCGCGCAGCGCCGCATTCGAGGGCGGCCAGGTGTAGAGCACCGGCAGGTAGAGGTCGCGCCCGGCGGCGGGCTGCAGGCGCAGGCCGGGCGTGACGTCCTGGATGCCGGGCGCGGAAGCGTCGAGCGTGCGCCGCACCCAGTCCTCGAATCCGCTGCGTTCGCTGCCTTTCACCGGCACCGCCCAGTTCACGCCCTGGATCTCGGGCCGGCCGTCGACGTAGCCGCTGGCCACGCGCAGGAACTTGTCGCGCGCCAGGATGTGTTCGGTGTCGGCCAGGGTGCGCGCAAAGGTGCCGACAAAGCGGACGTGTTCGTTGAACTCGGCCTGCAGCACGTCGGCGGTCTGCTGCGCTTTCAGGCGATAAGGCTGCAGATGCTGCTCGTGTTCCCAGCCCAGCGCCAGGCGGTAGATCGTCACCACCGCCGCGCTGGCGAGTATCAGCGGCAGCGCGACGATGGGCGCACGCTGGCGCCACAAGGCGCGCGGCTGGCCGCAGACGATCCAGCACAGCGGCGCGGCCAGCAGCACGCCGATGGTGTCGCCGGCCCACCAGCCCATCCAGTTCAGCACGCGCTCGGGTTCGGTGATGGCGCCCAGCGCATACAGGGAAGGCACGGCAACGCTGGCGCTGACCAGGCACACCACCGGCGTGAGCAGCAGGAAGGTGAAGACGTCGCGTCCGGTATCGATGGCGGGGCGCATGCGGCGCCGGAACTGGCGCGCGCCGAGCCAGGCCTGCAGCGTGGCGCCGAGCAGTTCGGCCAGGGTGGCCAGCAGCGCGTTCAGCAGCGGCAGGGCGGGGTTGTCGAGGTGGCGCGGCAGGATGGCGAGCAGGATGCCGATGCCGATCCCGGGCAGCACGCGCGGGCCGGCCGCGGTGGCCAGGGCCAGGGCCACGCCGGCCGGCGGGAACAGGGGCAGGGCATAGCCGGCCGGCAGCGCCAGGGCGTCGGCCGCCACCCGCGTTGCCAGGTAGGCCGCGACGATCGCCAGGTTGGCCAGCACCAGCGCTTGCCAGGTCCAGCGGGGATAAGCCGGCTTCTTGGTGTCCATGCGCCCCGTCTTTACATGCTCTTTAGGCGTACAGTACCGCAGCCTTGGCGCGCGCAGCGCACTTCTCGAAAGCGGACAAAACCCTTTCGTAAAAAAGACCCTTGCGGGTTGGGGATGCTACGGTTACAATCACGCCCCGAAGCAACGCTGCTATT
>Ga0308160_10007885_pt1 | contig 10460 bp, 18 predicted proteins | sample PhyFR1_FD_201036 | JGI IMG/M metagenome (GOLD analysis project Ga0308160, IMG submission 201036) | Phyllosphere microbial communities from UC Gill Tract Community Farm, Albany, California, United States - DLSLF.R1 | ecosystem: Host-associated > Plants > Phyllosphere > Unclassified | place: USA...
AGGTGTGTGGTAGTCAAACAAGAGAAAGGGGTTGGTAAAAAACGGATGGTAGAGGGAGGAATGGAGGTATAGGGGAAGCGAGTAGTTTACAACTCTGCGAAATGGTAGGGGGGCTCAGTTAGCAGTCGTTCTGTGGATGTCGTCACACTGCGACATCTAGACTTACTCTGCATGGCAGCGATGTCGGAAGACTGAACGAAGTCCTCGAACTCTGCGATATCGCAAGCACAAAAATCGATGTCAGTAACACACACGCCTGATCGCTTTTGCTAAGGCCCCAAGGCCTTCAAAGACATACCGGCAATCTCTGCAAGTTCGAGTAAACCGAACGAAACAATCAGCGCCTGCAATCTCACACAATGTAAAAAGCTCGATCTGAACTCACCCTCCTGCAAGTCGTCAAGACCGATCTTCTCGTCCTCGATGACCAAGTTGATCTGGAGCATTCGAACACCGTATCCGACGGGGACGAGCTTGGAGAGACCCCAAACCAAACCGTCCTTCTGGATGGACCTGACACACTTCTCCAACTCGGCCATGTCGGTCTCGTCGTCCCAAGGCTTGACCTGCATGGTCACAACGGACTTGGCGACAGGGGCGTCCTTTCCAGCGGCGGCGTTGGCAGCGGCCTTCTCGTCCTTCTTGGCCTTGTAGGCGGCAATTCGCTCGTTCTTGACTCGCTCAGCCTCGGCGTTGGCCTCCTCGTCATCATCGTCGGAACCGAAAAGGTCGACATCATCGTCGTCCTCCTCAACGGCAGCAGGGGCGGCAGAGGCCTGGGCGGCCTTGGGCTCCTCAGCGGCGGCGAGAGTCAACATGGGGGAGGCGGAGGCGTCTCCCTTCAAGTTGGCGTGCTCGGACTCCCAGGTGGCGATGTGCTTGTACCATCGGGCAACGTGGGGGTAGGCCTTGGCGTCAGGGGCGGCTGTGGCATGAGGAAGAGCTCATCAGCGTCGACGATCATGATCCAGCAGGCTGTAGCAAGTCGACTCACACTTGACGACGGTGAAGACACCGACATCGGCCTGCGAGGGCTCGAATCTTTAAAGCGATCGAGAAGAGAAGATCAGTCAACCCATCCTCTGCAACAATTGAGCCAACAGTCGGAAACATTCAAGGAGAGGGATAATCAAAGGTAAGGGTGGCTTTGTTGTTCAATCAGAGAGTTCGGAATGTTGATGTCTCCAGTACGGAATTGAGGGGAGCACGGGGTCTTAAGCCGGCCCTGATCCTCGGTGTGTCGGAAACACGGACCAAAACAGCTATTCATCACGAAAACAAGCCGGGAGGTGCCGAGAGGCAGAAGGGGGAGGAGGTGTGCGAGAACACAGAGGATAGGGAGATGCAAAGACTTTCTTGACACTCACCCTTGGATGTAGGATCGGACCGAAAGGTGCTGCTCGAGCTCTTTGAGGGAAGCGAAAGAAGACATTTTGTAGAGGTTGTTTTGGGGTGTTCGCTAAAAGATCTAAACGGAAGAGAGCAGTAAGATCTGGTCAGCCTCGTCTTCCTTGATTATATTGCCACAAGGACGAGCGGCACTCGGCAAGAAGTACGGACGGAGGGGAAAGATCAGACTATTATATTAGGCGATAATGTTTTGTTTCACGAGCCTTTGACGCTTCCCGAAAGAAGGACAAAGACCCAATCAATCGCAAATTACTTGTAAACATCAAGAATAGGGCGAAGAGGGTTGAGGGGCAGTAGGTGGAGCGCCGACCGAGGTTGTGTTTGAAATTTCGATGGGATGAAAGGGAGCACTCCCTGGAGACGCTCTCACACAAGATGCAACGAAATATCAAACTCACAATTTTATCTGAAGACGATGAAAAGGGGTTCTTGCTTTGAGCCTGTTCGTAGTCTATCATGATATCGATTCACCACCCTTTTTGAACGTGGGTCCCTCGGGTTCGGTCAGGCCAGCGAGCGAGAGCTAGGGGAAAAGTTTGAGTGGGCACCGGCACCTTTGTTGCCTTTGACGCGACTCGCGACAAGTAGAAGCGCAGGGGTGGACTAAGCGCGTTCATCCTTCTCGTGGTTTCGAAGGGTGGAACGTCATTCAACTATGAAGCTGTAGGTGGATGATACGTTTCATGTCGTAACATGAACGGCACGACTTCGTAAGGAACTGAACGCCCCCTACCGAATCCCATCGTAGAGGCTGACGAAAAGAATGCAGAGCAAGGTATAAGGGATGCCAGATAGACACCTCTTCTCAGGCTATCGCTCATCATCTCTGCACAAAACATGAATCGCTGGTGATCCCGACCAAACGCAATCTATCAGACCGATGCAATCATTTCGCCGCACAAACATGTAACGTCTGAGTGATTGCTACCGGCTAATCAGACTGCGATAACACCAGGGTGATGAGTGAAGTATATCTCATTAAAGAAGCAGCAAGGCATCAGACTACGAAGGACTGAGCTGACGGATATGAGACTACGTCGAGCCGATTCTTGGGGCTCAGCGATCTCATAGAGAAGCGCCCGAGGCTGAGAGGGGCACAGAGAATTGGCGTGATTATCGCTACAGTTGGCAGTCTGACATTATCCTCCAGAAAGATGTATTCCAGAACCAGGTCTACCCCTTGTGATTCGAAGTGACATGCTCTTCAGGATTCCACTGGTCTCAACCATCGCATTTGACCCAAATGATTTGCGAGGAACTCTCAAAGCTGTCCCACGAACTCCTTGACCAAACCAACCAACTCGCCCTGCAACTCGACCTCATCCACCTGATGACTCGCCCCCTCGATCAGAGCCATCCTCATCCCCGCCTCTCGCTTCCCTCCCGCTCCCTTCTCCGTCGCTTCTTCCCACTTTGAAAACAAAGCTTCGGGCGTGGTCTTCTTGAATGGGAACCCGTGATCGTTACCGCTGAACAAGAACAGAAGAGGAACGTTGGAAGGGAGTTTGCCGAATGTCTCCGAAAGGGGTCGGTGGGTCGGTTTGTCCGATGCTGAGTGAGTGGTGGTTTCCTGCTCTGCTGGTAGGTCTGAGCTGAAGAAGTCATCGTCTCCTCTAATACGGTGCCAAAGTGAGAAGATCAGTGTCAGCCCCAGCCCCGCTCTTGATCTCCAAGCGACACCCTCACTTACCCAACGCAGACCAAACTCCACATCCTATAAGCCGTACACTCCTCGAGCCCAAACGCAGCCTTAGCCACATCCTTCGGCAAAAGATCCTCCCCCTTCCCCTCTCTGACCATCTTTTGAGCCAATTCCCCAGCCTTGAAGACTTCCTCAGAGTCGAAACATTCTCGATCGGATACCGGGGCTTGGAGGATGGCTCCATTGATTGGTGTGGAGGATTGGTGGTCCAGGAGGTAGGTCATGATGTCCTGACAGCCGGTGGATGAACCGATGATGACGATCTTTTCTTTGCCTGTCGAGTCGACAGAGTTTGTGGAATATACGTACGTTATAATGGTGAGACAGACACAAGAACGGCACACAAGGCAACATACCGATAGACTTGAGATGTTTGACGACGCATTCCAACTCCATCGCATCTCTCTTCAGACTCCCCGTAGCCCATCCATGGATCGCGCTAGTCCACCAAGGTTGCACACTGTCCCATTCCCAAGGACCGTACAATATCAGCTACGGCAAGCACAATGGCTTCATCTTCAGCAAGAGAGAAAAGGCTAAACTTACGCAGTCCATCCATTCTCAGCACACATGTCCGAGATCTTCTGGTGATATGGAAGACTGATCATCCCATCATATAACCCTCCGATCATTATCAACTATCAGCCATCGACAATATTTAGCCTGAATGGCCGTCGGTTGAACTGGATCAAAGCTAGGCTTACAGCATTCTTGGCCTCGAGATCTCCGTTGAGGAAGACGGGAAGCTTGGGTCCGTCAGGAACCTCGTACCTCTGCAAAACACCGGAAGTGGACTCGACTTTGGATTGATGAGTCGAGCTGGACATGTTTGGCGCTCCTATTTAGGCTTCAGAAGGTGGATGACGAATATGGCCGGATGGTCCGTTTTTATGGTTTGGTCGTTGTGGGATGAGGCTCTGGATCGATTGTTCGTACTTTCAAGGAAACAGAATTCCCGACGAAGGTAAGATGGCGAATGAGCTGTTTAGATTTGGAGGAAAAGCGATCGAGGTTGCAAGGAGATTCAAGAACCTGCAATGGCCATGAAATTCCCATCTGCTGTTCGAGGCTCAAGTGGAGGCAGGCCAAGGTTGTCATGCGGAAGCAAACCGAGTCGAGAGGTTCGGCGATCACTCGAATGTCAAAGAGACTTCCAAGCCTCAAACCAAACAAATCGCTCATGGCCGCTCATATGACACACTAGTGTTGCAGTTGCATGGCCCGTCAAGTATCACCCTTGTCAAAACTGGATTGAACAGGTCAGAAGAACGAGAGCGTCTCTGATTCGCTCGTATCAGGACCTGCAACGTCAAGATTGCCATCCTCAATCGAGCGGAAATGGGCTACCCCTGATCGACGCAATACCTTGAACAGAGTGCTATACTTTGCAGGACGAACGTGGCTCTTCCAAGATGTCTATCCAGTCATATGGTGAGTCTATAGGTCCTGTTTCATGCGCACCCAGATCCTGATGTCATGCATCGATGTCAGATATCGGCAACCTGGCCCGTTGGAGCGTGTCGAGTAGGAAATTTGGATTCGGGTTACAACATCTCCGGGATGGCAATGAGGAGACATTTTGGCAGTAAGTACTAAATGCCATCCTGTTTTTCCACTCCGCCTGGTCTTCCTCAAAGCCCCATGTACGGTGCATCGTCACGAAGACTGACCGTGCGCTCTGGGTTAAAATAGATCAGAAGGGCCTCAACCGCATAACATCGATCTCGCCTTTTCTCGTAAAGTCTATGTCTCGGTACGTACTTGTGTCCTCATCTATGTCGCTCTCGAAATGCAACAACGGATGACTCATGTCCCACCTTGTTAATCTGCTCATGTGTACAGGCAGTCCATATCTGTCTTTCCCACTCCAACGACGATTCTTACACACCGGAAAAGATTACTCTTTCCTTAGGGACCAGCCACTACGATCTAGTCGAGGTCAGTCTCCTCGCGGTGATCTAGTCCCATTCCACTCTACCGAATCATCCGTTTCGGCGGATCATACTGATCAGATGTTCGGCTTTCAAAAACTTTTAGGTGAAGGCTTTGCATTTGGATAAACCTGATGGATGGGGGATCTACGCCTTGAGGGAATCTACCAGACAAATCGGAGAGGGAGCGGATGCTATCATTGAAAAGGAAGAAGGGTAGGTCTAGCATCTCTCATTCGCCGCCGAAAGCCCGTCGCACAAGAAAGACATCCTGACCGATAATTCCTGCGTTTAGACCTCCAATGCCAGCGTTTCATGTGCGAATACAGATCATCGCGAATCACCTAAACGGGAAGGATACGCATGTTCGAGGGATCCGGGTGTACGGGGTCCCTGGGTGAGTGTATAGTTCAAACGTTCGCCCCGAGCGTGTACGCTGCTAATCTCTGAATTTCCTCGTATTGTAGAACCGCTCTCCATATCGTAAAGCCACCACCAGTCATCGAACCGACCAGGACGAAATCCACCCTGAAACCAATCTCTTCGGAAGAGGCAAGACGGGCAGAGGCTAAACGAATATTGATGCTAGGCGAAGACGGGTTGGACGAATTTACTTCTCGAGACTTTACGATTCATCGGATTGTCAGATGATGTTGGAATGTATTCCCGGCGCATAGGTGTACAAATACGACGCTGAGCGACGAACATAGTCTGAAGATGTATGTACATATTGAAAGTAAATGGGAGCAGACGGTGGCAACAGAAGCTGGTAATTGGCAATCCGCGTCAATGGTCGATGAAGTCTGTGCTTCCTTGATGAGACACTTGATCATGGTGTTGAAACAGCAAACTCCTTGCGGGCTTGCGAAGCCTTGCCAGCGAATCCGTGAATGGCCCAAACTTCAATTACACAAAAAAAATGTGCAGGGATGGCCGAGCTTACTCCCTACAAATTGGCTGAGTAGCTCGCTCGGTGGATAAACGCCAGCAGATCGTAGAAATGCGTTCAAGAGCTCAAATGCGATAGAGGCTTCCGAACTTGCCATCATGGCCTTCCCCGCTCCTTGCTTCGTGTGGCCGCTTGAAGGGCAAGTCAAGTTCTCGGCCGGCAAAGGTATAAGTCTTACGATCCTATAGATTGGATGAAGAGAATCATGGTGCCACATCGAGATCTCTAAGTATCGTACGCCCACGAATCATGCGTCCGGATGCAGACCCGAAAACAACCACTTGTAATTGACACGCCTGCTTGTTATACAACTAGGTCACGGAGCGGGCCTCGTCGGTGGTGTGTAAGAGAAAGCGACAACACAAGCCGCGGTGAAGTCTTGTATCGAGTGAAATGGGACACAAATGAAGATATCGAAAGACGTCATCACGACAGACACTTCCGCCGGTAAGGATATAACCAGCGTAAAACCCAGCAGGGAATTCCTCAAAGTGGACCATGAACTCATCGGTGTGAGCACCCACAAGCTCTCTGCCTCGAACTTTCAGGACGATCAAGGGCATGACTTTGGAAGTCTCGTAGGAGCCGTAGACGACTTCAATCAACTTGGCGTGGTTGATTTTGGGGACCTTGGCTTGTAGCTTGGACAGGAGCTCTTTTGCAGCTGCATAGAGTCCTGCAATGTTGACTGCTGAAGTTGTTGGAGGTTTAGGAAAAGCAATGGAAAGCCTTTTACTCAACAACCTGGCTTGGGAAGAGGGGATGGAGATGTCCAAGAACTCTCCCCCTTCACAGTGTGTCCCTCTTCGTTGTTCCGTATTTGACAGAGCCTCGATGTATGCAGTTTGACGTGAGATTTCCAGAACAGCCTCGCTCGTTCCCATCGGGCTTGTTTTGCGAGATATCGGACAGCTGCAACAGCTCTAAATGCAGCGACATCTAGTGGAAGGCCTACTTCAAGGAAGTACGTAAATTTCTGGCATGCAGCGACATGTGGATAGAGCATACTGTCCTACAGTCTCGCATGTGAGGTGAAGTGCTTATCAATCCTTAACCAAGCCGCTGGATAGGCATACGAGCATACGTATACACGTATGCTCTTGCCTGGTGGCGGATGCGACGTCAAGGGACGAAAATGCAGCACGACCATGCTATCGCAGTCGCAATGAAAGCCAGGGATAGAAGGGTAATCCTGTCTGATCGGTCCTTCTTCATTGACCACCTCCCTTCCTCTTCAGATAATCCTTATATAGCGCCTCAACAAACCCCTTGTCCGTCTGCCGAATTGCAAAAGATCACGCATTAGGTCCTTGCGCTCATGGCTTCTGCACCCGCGACAGCAACTCTGCCCCCAAAAAGCCAAACTCACGTGAATGCAATCCAGCAGACCCCTCACGAAATCCCTCTGTCCCTGCTTATCATCCTCTTCGCTTCCCAATTCCCCGGGACCTGTACCTGCTCGCTGTCCATTCTCAATCCCCGTTAGGACAGCTCTCCTCGCCGCCTCCTTATCGAAGCCTTCGCTGGCCACGTCCACATTCCTCTCCGCTGAAGGGATGTACCCAGAATCCGCCTTCTTTATTGTCGCTCTCACTGCCAAGGGCGATTCGGGTGCTCGAACAGGTGGTGTGCCTGATCGATTTGGAGTTTTGGCCGATCCTGATGGCGACATGACCCCTAATAATTGCTTGAGCGAGGACGATGGGTCGAGACTCGCTTGGCTGGACCCAAAGTTGGACTGAGACCTGGATACAGTCGGGGTTGATCTACTCTCTGGTATTGTTCCATTCGTCTGAGCCCTCGACGTCGAGGCTGGTGCTTGAACGGGCGTGCGGGATTGCGATGGGGGAGTAGCTGGTGGATTTGTTGAAAGACGGGCGAGCAAGTCCATCATTGTTGGTTGTGATGGAAGTGGGTTGACGGTGGCAGCGTTTGTGGTCGATGTCATAGGTGCTGATGTGCTCGAGGTGATAATTGGGCTAGTCAAGTCGTTTGTGATGGAACTGGGTAGGTATAAATCATCGCAAGCAGCATCAGCAACCAGTGCCTGAGCCATCGTCCTGTTGACTCGACACCTTGTCCTGCACGCACCCATTCATGACATCGATCATCCTCTGCGCTTCTGGCTCTCCTCCGGCAAACCATAGCCCGTATATTCCTATTATCATAATTAAGCATTCAGCACGACACGATCCAATCCGGCGTCACAGCTGCGAGGCCTGCTCTCACCATCATGCAGCTCGTCACCTCCCGAGACATGTACAATCTGCCCTTGAATATCGAGCTCCGTCCCGCCGGTGAGCTGCCGTACAAAGTTATTCATTCCATTCCGATTGAGGACGAGAATTCCATGCTGTGGTGATGCGGTTCTGCATCGAAACCCATGGCAACGGTCAGCTCTTAAAGGGACGATGGCTGTGTTGACAACCCCCGGGATTCAACTCACCTATGGTACACAAAGAGACTCCCTTCTATTCCCTCTTTGGTCCATTTCCCTCCCAAGTACTTGTAGAGCACGACATAGCTAGCAGAATCAAGAATAGATCGTATCGTCGGATCGCATCGCTGCAGCGTTCTCAAGTTGATGGCCTGTCGAGCGGATTCCGTCGTTGTAGCGGTCGAAGCGGCCATATCGAGGCGATTCGGAAGGGCGAAAAGACCGGATACAAGCAGAGCTGATCCGTATCGAGATTTGTGAGCCGGAGATCTATGCAAGGATCGCTACAGCCCAAGAGGAAGCTGCAAGATAGCATAGATAGCTTTAACAACCGCAACCGCTTTGACGACCAACCTCGCCCAAACGCTCATGATCGCGCGAACCGGGGAAGCGCGTGATGACGAAGAATCAGCAGCCTCAGCCTCATTGATCATTGACCTGTGCATCTAACAAGGTATCTTGCATAATCTCCAAATGAAACAAAATGTCCGTATCAAACGTTTTCATAGCTAAAAGAGACCTAATGCAACATGCCGTTGAAACGTAGTAGAAAACATGAACACACAGAATAAGGAAACAGGTATGCGCTGCATGAAACAAACACCAATCTAGTCTACGCCTCGAGAGGCATTGACGAGACGGGCGATGTGGAAGAGAGAAGAAGCGGTAGAGGTTTGTAGGCTCCGCCAGTACTGATCGATGAGACTGCAGCAAGATGCCAAGCGCCTCCTTGAACGAGAACCAGCGTTGCACCCGGGAAAGACATCTTGCACTCTAGGTGCCCGCGACGAGGTCGTCCGTTACAAAATCATTCCGATGTGATGCCAGCCGAAGGAAAGCTTCAATCACCTAGACGTGCAGAGATAGGTCACATCGAGTCAATAACACAGATCACATCCTTCCACACTCTCGTCATCCCTTCAACTCACCTGAACAATCCAACCCAAGTTCACTCTATTGCGACTGCTGTGCGGCGACTACGACGAGACCACCGAGTTGCAAGGTGATATCGGACAACATGACCAAGTTACCAGGGTGTTCGGGATCTTCAGTGGCGGTCGAATCGTCAGAGCTGTCGGACGATGGACTAGGGGCAGCAGAATCCGTCCCGGTTGCCGAAACACCGGCCGAGACCTTGCCCAATACCAAAGACCCGGTGGTAGCCGCCGTGGCCGAGGACGAAGCAGAGATCGAGGTGGCGACCGAGGAAGAGGCGGAGGATGATGACGAGCTGGGTCTAGCGGACGAGCTGGAGCTGGTCGTGCTAGTGGTAGGAGCAACCCAGGTGGATGACGTAGACGTCACAGGAGGCTGTGGCACGACGTAGGGCAGGTCAGCGATCCGAAATCGACTTGAGAGAGTGCACGCAGATGCTAAACTCACAGGAGTGTAGACGGAGGAAGGAGGAGGAGCTTCCGAGGTCTGCAAACGACATGACAAAGGAGGGGAACACAGAAGAAACGTAATTTCGGATCAATTCCTCGTTTCCGAGTAACATCTCCGCATTGCGGTGCAACTTTTGCCACTCACGGTAGGAGGAGTGTAAGCAGGGGTCGTGCTAGTCGAAGGAGGTGGGGTCCAGGCGGCCTCCGAACTGGTAGTAGGGGGAGTGTAGGCCGGAGTGGACGAAGTGGTAGGAGCAGGAGCAGGGGCAGGGGGCTGTGAATGTCGGCAAGAGCCAGAGGGGTCAGCGTCGATCCCCTCGCAGTGCGAGAGTCTTGTCTACTTACAGCATCGTCGTTGTACCACCAGGTGATGGTAGCAACACCATCATCGGCCGAAGCAAAGTTGCTATCATAAACAATTGACCGTCGATCAGGACCCGAACTCGCCTGGTCATCAAGCCGAACCACCCCCCAATCTACTCACGAGAACAACGCCTCGCTCATGTCCAAACCTCCGTATGGGCAAGTCGGGCACCTGAAGAGGACCACCAGCCATCAGCATCGGCCCCAGGCCTCCCCGCGACATCCTCCACTCACTCATCCTTGATGGTAGCAACAGCGTGTCCGTTCCTGTTTCCTCCAGTAA
>Ga0308160_10007886_pt1 | contig 10458 bp, 21 predicted proteins | sample PhyFR1_FD_201036 | JGI IMG/M metagenome (GOLD analysis project Ga0308160, IMG submission 201036) | Phyllosphere microbial communities from UC Gill Tract Community Farm, Albany, California, United States - DLSLF.R1 | ecosystem: Host-associated > Plants > Phyllosphere > Unclassified | place: USA...
ACTCGTTATGCGCCGAGATTATCAAGATTCGGTGTATCATCAGTTGTGCCAAGCCATGTTTCAGCATCTGCGGACCGGTGCGCGGATCTTCCGGCGAAGATGGCGGAGGCAAAGTTACGTAATATTTCCCGCCGCACGGCATAGTTAGCCGGTCCTCAAGCGGGATCAAAAAACGACACCTCGAGAAAATGCATTCTCCCCTGCTGCATCTAATATTGCGCACAGCCATATAGACGATGCTCAGGAAGCATTTGCACTGTGTCCTGGAGCGGAGAAGGACCCGTAATCCGTGGTCAAGGCCAAGAAAGTTGGGGAATACCGGCCAACACCGGCGGCGATGTCCGCCTCTTATCAATAACGCAACTTATAGATGTCCGGTCGGGCACGTCGACCGTTGCAATCCGTATTCGTGCAAGACGGCAGGCGGTGTAGCGTCTCATCTGCAGGCCGGCAGCGTATGGTGCGAGACTCTTGTACAGATCCGGCCCTGAAAGAGTCGTACAAGCGCCAAAGACGCTAGGTCCGCATCGAAACATGGAGCTGTTCCTGATCCACCTCCCTGCGTCGATAGACGAAACGGTATGTCGAAAGATCGGCAGTCGCTGACTTGAGACTTTCGAGCGACTCCTTCTCCTACTTCCACCTGAAGCTCAAGCCCGAATCAGACGCTTCCGTTTTCGCGAAGATGCACTCCGTCAGTGTCGCTCCGCTGGTTCCGTCCTTACCCCTTCATTGCCGCAGGAACTCCGGACGTCAATTGACGGCTTTTTGATTCGTTGGAAAGAGCACCACTCATCCTAGGCTCCCTGATCGGTCGTCTTGCTCCGATATGCTATTTACGACAAAAGGGCGTGACATCTTGCGAATTCAGCACGACCTCCACGGGCAAGCCTATCATCGTGAGTCCACGCGTCCGTGCTCATCGCTCGCACTCACGCACAGACGACTCCGCTATCGCCGCCTGTCGCGTTCAATATCTCGCATGATGGGCCGTACGTCCTCTTCGGTGTGGATGCCGATGAGATCGGTGTGGACCTTATGGAATGCCCGCAAGATCCGTTGGATCTTCAAGAAGCCCTCTCGGAGCAGGTACGTCTCGGTCACACCGTGATCTTCTCACTTCTCCCAGGTGTCCGCTGGCGGTGCCACAGAATCTTCTACGTGTCACACATCCCTACCATTCGGTCTGGCTCACCGCAGCTCTCGCCGTATGAACGCAACGTCCTTAACGCCGCGGTATCTAACTCTATCCGGTCGCACCTGCTCATGACGCTATGGACGGTCAAAGAGGCGTACGTCAAAGCGATAGGCGAAGGTATCGGATTCGGCCTCGATCGTATCGTTGTGGAGTTTGAGCTGTCAAAATTGGACTCACAAAGCACACCGAGCCTCCCCGCCGTGCACCGCGTCACTGTCGACGGAGAGAATGTCGCGGCCCGAGGGTGGAGCTTGGCTTTCGGAACGATCGGTCGAGATCCCATCAGTGTGACTAATTCAACACGATCATATGCCTGGGCCGCTTTTCACCGCGGGGAGAAAGATGCGCCGGAATTACAGCATGTTCAGTGGGACGGCTTCATCGCGGCTTTCACACAAGCATAGGCATTCACGACATCGTCCCCGAGCAAATTTTCGCTCCCATATTGATACATCTGTAGATTACATGTACAACGATCCATCGCCAACCGCTCAGTGGAACCCCGCCGCAGCTTCAAGGATCCCTGCAACATCGCTGCGATCCGCCTCGACCGATTTCCCGCCCGCTACGAGCTTCGACACGCGCTCGTGGGTTGTGGTACCTTCAAACACCTTTTTCTGCTCCTCGGCACTGAGCAGGTCGATGTCAAGGAACCGCTGCACGCTGATATGAGTTGTGCCCTGCTATTGTGCAAATACTCACAAATCGCCGTCGATGAAACCTGCAGTTTCCTTCTTGATCAATTCTGTACCGCCTCGTCTCCACCTGACATCAGCTCAACACACGCCATGCACTCACGTTCGCCAGTCTGTACCCCCCGGCCCTTTGTAGTACTTGTCCATGTTCCTCTGCAGATCGACCAGCGTCTTGGTTGCGGCGCTGGTCAGTTCGCCTATAATTCCAATCCGGCCGTCTACCGTTCCGTACAACAGCTCGGGCTTCATCACATCTGGCGCAGAGCTTTGCGGGATGAGCGATCCCTTCCTCAACTGAGCGATAGGCTCGTGAAGTCCGAAACTGGCGGCAGGTTCGATCGACTCGTTGAGTCTCAGCGTGGAAATGTTGGAATGTCCCTGTCGTCAGCTTGGTCTCGCGCGCAAACTTGCATCTGAAATAAGGACACTTTGCCCGCCGTCCCGCACCCCATGCAGCGCCATGACCTGATGCGTTGCGAGGTCTCGTTGATCGGCATAGACCACGCCACTTCCTTCGTCGACTTCGAGCACAAAGATACTCCTCATTCCGTCGCCGACTACCAACCTGTCCTCCGCGTGCAGCTTTGTCGGTGGCGAGACATATAGGTGCTGAGCGATGAAAGCGGACGCAAAGTGGGACACTTCGTGGAGAGATGACTGACTCGAGTCGAACTTGAGTATAGACACCTACAGTCAGCTTGTCTCTACGTTACAAGGTCGTACCCTGCTACCGGCTGCCACCGCCAAGAATCCGTGGATCACAGTCACGTCGTGCACAGCTCCGACAGTCTCTAGGGTAGTCTTGACAACAATTTGCCAGGTCCGATCTTTTGTCGGCTCGACCAAGCGCAGTCTTCCCTCTCGAGCATACAGCATTTCGACACCGTGACTGTACTCGTCGTTTTCGTCTTCGGAAAACAACGATGTGCCAACTGCGACATAGTGTCGACCATTGAGGAAGACGGCCGTGAGCGATGTGACTTGTTCTCGCGCGTCAAGTGGCATCTCGATCAACACTGGCGTCAGCTTGGTCGCAACGACGACTTGCGTTGCAAAGACACTGGGTCTCGAAGCTCAAAGTAGCTCGACTGCATAATGTCGCCCGTCTCGGCGTCCATTTTCCGGCTGACGGATCCCACGCCGAGCAGCTTGTGACTGGGCAAGCTGACAATCTTCATCGGTGATCGGTTGTCCATATCGAGGGTCTGGATGGAAAGTTTCTTGAGCGAGGTGATGTCGGTGAACGTGACGCCCGCAGGTGTGGCGTAGACGAGGCAGCTCTGACCAGACAAACTGGCGCCAGCTGCAGCTGTGACGTCCTGGAGTCAGTCGATTCGGTAGCCAACCTACCTTTTTGTTCACGGAAGAGAAATCTATCCTGCCCTTGCTCTCAAAGATCAAGGACATTCTCTCGCTGAGTCCGACAGCGATTATCGTCTCGTCTCCCTGGACGAATTCTTGAGTGGGGAACAGCTTGAGCGGTCTTGATCCCAAACCTGACGACTTTCGGCTGGTCGACTTTACTCCTCCACCTTCTGACGATATCTCGAGATCGTAAACAACCATGGTGCCGTCGCTCAGTCCAGCAACGAGCTGTGTCGCACTCGTCGTTGTCGATGATGAAGAGGAACGGATGAATAGAGAACACGCGTAGAACGATTCCCAGAGCGTGGTGACAGGCGGCTCGGCGGTCATCAGGTGATTTAGAGTGTAGAGCAGGATTTCTCCCGTCCATGTCGAAACGGCAATGGTGGGAGCGGCCAGCGTCTTGTGTGAGATGATGGTGACAGCTGCGGCTTCACTATTAATCTGCACGGTACTGCTATTAGCGGGACTCCCATTTTCACTCACCAGACGGGCTCGACTCCGTTCGCACTGGCTTTGAGAACCGTCATCTCGCCGCCCTTCTTGGCGACCACAACGAAGTTCTCGCTGATGCATGCGCAGACGATCTCTGAATCGTCCGAAACTTCCCATCCAGTCGCCAGAGTCGTCAAATCTGACACTGCGCATGTCGACACCGATCGAGCATTGACGTGGAGGAGTAAATGTGGAGAACAAAGGCCTGCAGCAAGGGTCGGATGCGAAGCAATTTTCCGATCCACTTGCGCGATAGCAGCTTCCGGATCCAATGTCACCATATACGTCGAGGTCGAGGTGGATACGAGCATCTTCCCGTTGCTACTTTTGTCAGCATGGTCTCAGCCAATACCTCACCCCTCGGCATCCGCAAACGGATAGAGTCCGGTAACATTGTCAAAGCCTGCGATGGAGAAGATGTCTTCGAGCCCGACCCCGCTGCGAATTGTTCGCAAGGAATTGCTCGAAGATGCGCCGGAAGCCGCAACGAGGTGAGACTGGGGTCAGACCGCTGTTCAGATTCGCGCTTCAAACTCGCGCCATTTCAAACTCACCATCGCTCCGGCCTCGTCTTCCACCACGCAAAAGTCTTTGAGCGGAGCCAAGTTTATCCACCTTTCCTTGACCTCGTACCCGCCCTTGCCATCGTGTGACGTCAAAGCCCATTCCACACCTTCTTCGTTGTCCCTGGACCTTGATTTACCCTTGCGGGCGGGGATGGCTCTAGAAGGGCTGAGAGTTGGTGACTGCGATGGTGTTGATTCGGTTGGGATCTGTAGTTTGATCAACAGCGAGTCACCGCAAGCAGACGCCAGGAACAGGTGGGAGGCGTCGAGATACGTGAGGGACGACGGTGCCGATGCCTTGAGGTCAGTGACGGTGTTAGCCGGTGCTCACAATGCCGAGGTCCATCTTGCTGAGTCTGACGTTTCCTTGTTGACCCATGCCACCGCTACCCTCCATCTCCCAACCAAACGCTATCAGGCGCCCGCTTTCATCCGCGATAATCACACTGCCCCCGGCCCCGTGAGACTCCAGAACGCTCGAGCTAACCGTCAGCATCGCCAAAAACACCACTCACGCAAGGACCGTTCCAAATCCCTGTCGGGCTCTCCAAACTGGCTTGAACTCCCATTTCTCCGATTCCGAGCCGAGTTTACCCCCGGTGTTGCTCGACTTTCGTCGCTTGCCCGGAGCCGACAATTCGTTTTGCGGGCTGCGACGAACAGCACTGGCTCTGGGACTCGTTGCGGTCCCACTGACCGACGAGAACGACGCTCGTGAGACTCGGGGGGAGGTTGGGATTTGGTTAAGCTTGTACAGCACGACGTGTTCGTCGCCGATGACGATGACTTGGTCGTGGTTTACCGGCAAGACGTGTCGCGCTGCAGGGCAGGAATACGGTATATCGTTAAAGTCAAAGTCGTCCTCGTTTGCAATCTCGACATCTCGCAGTGGCGTGACGACGTTGATTGGCGAGGAAGCGTCGAGGAGGGAGTGCGCAGAGAGCGAGACTTTGCGATTCTGCAGCAAAAGCGCTTTTGATGACGACTGCCAGAGAAACGAGACGGTCGGCTCGGCTTGATAAAGCGTCGATGGGTTGAATGCCATGGACAGCAGGTTGTGCTCGCGTACACTGCCGTCAGATCGGAAGTGACCAATGCTCACTTGATATTGAAGTGGTCTCTAAAGTGCAGGCGCCCAGATTCCCCACTCCCGGCCACGCTCGCTCTGCGTTTCTTCACATCCTTGTCCTTCTCCACCTCGATATCGGCACAGGTCAATACTCCCGTCCACAGGCTGACAAGAGCGACGTTCTTCTGCGAGATGACCGAGCTGAAGAATTCGGCCTGGCGAAGGGAAGGTGTTGGCGGGATGAGGGATATTGACGAAGTGACGATCAGGGCGTTTGACGGCGAGTCATATGTCGCAAGCAATAGTTGCGCATTCGGAGGCGAAAGAAGGATCAGCAGGTACGGCGACGAGGTCTAGGATCAGCGCGACCTTTGTGCAAACTCACGTCATGGTCGACCGTTGCGATCGAGACAACGGTCCCCCACACTTGCAGTTCTGCGCGCTTGACGAGACCGGTTTTGCCCACATCCCATACTTCTATGCGATCGGTTTTTGCCACTATCAGCGACGAAGCAGCAGTCGACGTAAAGGCAGGAATATGGACGGTGTCGATGATCGGGGTCGGCGTAAGCGCCTGCCTGTTAGCGTGTACGTCGTGGAGGGAGTGTACTGACCGATGCGATGTACAGCATCTCGATAGAAGGTAGCACAGACCGCTCGCCTTGAGGACCGATGACTATACACTTTGTTCACGAGTGTCGATGTGGTCGAGTGGTCGATGCTTGTGCTGGGTGCGTTATAGGGGCTACGAGATAGGCCGAGGTGGAGGTCAGGCGGCAGGAGCAGTCACGTGATAAATTACGTACTATACTAAACCCATAGCAGCGCGGCGGTCACCAGGATCACCACCCTCGCTGCCTGTTTTCGAACCCACAGTCAACCATTTCGAATACTGCCCCGCTTTCACACAACACTTGCCCCGGCCGATTCACACACTCTGTTATCTTTGTATCGGCTCATTCCATCTGAACAACCACCAACCCGGCTCAAGACGACCCGAGACATCTGTTCACACCATGTCGTCCTCCACAGCGGCTCCGCCCGCCGGTGCCCCAAAGCCAGCTGATATGCCCAACGGCGGTTCCAGTTCTCCTCTCGACCCGCCAAAAAAGACCAACGTCTCGTCGAACAATGCCGGGTCGTCCAGCTCGAAGAAGCGCAAAGCATCTCCCTCCCGGGATCGCAATCCATCCATGAGCCATGACCCTCAGACCGACGACGACGCCATGTCGACCGTGTCCCGCATGAACAGCAAGGACCAGAAACGGACTCGTGTACATTTCTCTTGTGTCGAGTGTCACAGGCGTAAACAAAAGTGTGACAGGAAGGAGCCTTGTTCGCAGTGCGTTGCGAGAAGGGTACCTCATCTGTGCCGACCCTTCCTCAACGGGGTGGAAGATCCAAATTCGTAAGTAAGAGGTCGTGGACCCGCTGATAGTAGCAACGCCGACGTACATGCTCGACTAAACACCATCGAAACGCTCCTGACAACACTCATTGGGCGGTCCGCACCGCAAGCCGTGGCTCCCCTCGGCGTAGTCGCCGACGCTTCCTCACCCGACGTCTTGACATTGACGGCGACTGGGGAAGACCAATTCCATCCCAGATCAACGCTCTCCGCCGATCCTCCCCGACAGATCATGCCGCACAAGCCGCCACCTTCGGGATTGTTCCCCTCGAACATGAATTACGCCACTCCTCCAGGGCGCTCTGGCTTTGGCTGGGGCTTGAGAGAGGGCAGACTGATCAGTCTCAGCCTGGAGGAGAATCCCGAACTCAAAGAGGTCTTGTCGACTCATAAAGAGAGTGGAATCTCCAAAAGCCATCTTGAATGGCTGATCGCCGGTGTGCCAGGTCGAAGGATGGCAGATGGTCTGGTGGAGCTGTACTTTACGTGAGTCGAGCGTGTGGTCTCGCTAACGATAGTGATATAGAGTGGGTAACAGTCCGCCGCGCATGGTGTCCGCTGATGACAGCTGGACGAGGTACAAGATGAACCGAAACTCGTTCATGAAGCGGTACAATATCTTCTTCGAGTCGATTGGCCGGAATCCGACCAGTCCAAAGGTGGACGCGGATACTTTGAAATGGCTTCCCTTAATGTTCATCGTGGTATGTCGCGAGTATACTTGCTGATCGCGCTCACGCCAGCTTGCTATTGCGACGCTCTCGGCACCGAGGGAACTCGTCCCCATCGACGATCAGCTGCCCTGGTCCAGGCGGTTCTATGGATCAGCTAGAAGTGGTCTGGAATACGCCAAAGCCTTGCAGCGGGACAACCTCGACGTCTTGTTCGCAGGCTTGCTCGCTTCGCGTTACATGTGGGTGTGGGGGAGCGATTGAGCTAAACGCAGGTTGCTCACGCGACGACCAGCCGAAGGGTCTACGCCACTGACGACCGCTTTCCAGCTCGGTCTCTACCGGGATGGTACAGTCTTGAACATTATCGACAAGCGCGAAGTGGAAGTGCGACGACGAGCTTGGGCTATGCTTTACCACCTCGACAGGACCATTTCGTTGTTGGTCGGCAGGCCGGCATCTATTTCCGACGCGCACACCGACACTCGCATGCCCGCAAATTTGGACGACGACGAGTTGGAAGGAGACTTTGATCCAGCTGGACATCCGCTGACAAAGCCCACTGTTTATACATACATCATTGTCAGGTAAGCCGTCGTCAAAAGCCCGGCTGATCGCGCAGGCACAAGCTCGCCGAGATCATGGGTCGCATAGCGTATCATACTTTTGCCATCCAGCTGCCAGACTACTCTACCGTCCTGAACCTCGATCGGGAGCTCATCGCGTGGCGTGACAGCTTGCCGTCGTTTTTCTCCATCAGCGACGCGGACACCTCCTTGGACAAGGAACACCCGTATCTGTTCGTGCAAAGGCACCTTCTTGCTTGCGAATGGTTCTATACGCGAATCACTCTCAACAGGTAAGCGAAACGAAGAGCAATCCTGACATCAGACCCTACCTGCTGCGAAGAAAACCTCAAGACGGACGGTATTCGTACTCCAAAAACGCCGCGATCGAGAGCGCCACGGCCGATCTGCTCAGCAGGCGAGCTTTCGTGATGGAAAAGGGCAATCTGACTGTAAACAGCGGCGGGTACCGAGTGTAAGTGACCGCGCAAAAGCTTTGCTGACTGTAGGCTCAACTCGTACATGGTGCTTGGTGTTACGATCAAACGTGAGTCGGCTCATTTGACCTGCTGATGACAGTCGATCCGGATTCGCCCCAAGCAGACGAATTGCGTCAACTGCTCAACGTTGTGTCAGGTCGCGCTCCAGACAGTCAAGGTCGAACATCGGAACCGCTTGTCAAGGAGGAGCTGGCCATTGTCGAGTTCCTCACCGCCAAGACCAACTACAAGCAATCTTCGAGCAGCTCTTCCGAACGTCCGCAACGAGGCGATGACCAGACGCCGGTGGATTTGCTGCTCGGTCTGGCAAAAACTCGATCGGGTCGTCGCGCTGCGGAGGAAGAAAAGCGCCAAATTCGGCTCCAGCAGTATCGGGAGGCGGAAGAACAGCGCTCCGATGCAAAGCGGCCGGTCGGCGATATGAGCAGCCCGTGGGGTTATGTTGCGCCTTCTATGCCGGGTCTGGACGTTCAGCAACCATTTGGAGCGTCGCAGAAAAGCCGCATGCCTCGCCCTCTACAGCCGCCCCCGCCGAAGAAGGGTGGGATGGACCAATCGCAAGATTGGGCGCACGACATCTTTGGCAACATGTCAAACGAGGTGATTCAGGCGCAGTTCAACCCGTCGCCACGTCGCAGCGAGCCATCACCTCAGCAGCAACAGCAGGAGCAGCAACGGCAGATGCAGCAGATCCACCAACACATGCAGCAGCAGCAACAACAGCAGCAGCAACAACACCAGCAACAACAACACCAGCAACATCAGCAGCAGCAGCCCAACTTTTCGCTCAGCCCCTTTGCCAGCATGTCCAATGTCTCCCTGACTTCTCCGGGCAACATGTCTGGGGATCTGTTCAACGGGAACAACGATGGCGGTTCTCAATTTGGCCAAGCGTTTGGGATGGAAGGGTTTGATTTCTCAGACTTGGGTCTGAATTTCTCTGGCCCGCCCGTCGCGGGATCGAGAGCGAGTCTGGATGTGACTGGGTTCAACCCGTTTGCATTAGCTCAAGCTGCCGACGGGTGAGTGCTTGTTGGCGCATAGGCTGTCTCTTGCTAATGTGCAGGAGTCCGGAAGGGTCGAGCGAGGATGACCAGACGCAATTTTTGAACTATATTTTGACAAAGATAGCAAACAGCCAGCCAGAGGTTCAATGAGGCGGGAATCGGCGATGGAAGAGCCCAAAGCGGTTTATCAGGAAAGACGCAACCATATGCCGTGTCCGACGACATGCATCTTGGGTTGTCCTTTGCGCCTACTTCATCTTCTCGAGAGGACGGTTGAAACCTCCTCTTCTGTTCATGTACTGTCTCCATGTTCTCTCCTTGTGCACCTTGACCGTGCCTTCTTCCTGCTGTCCAATCGATTTGCCCTGGGGTGAGTATGTTTCGTTTTGGTGCAACAGAAGACGCACCTTGGTCGTACCGAACCCCCCGAACCCCATCATCGCGGCCATTGGGTCTTCGTCGTCGTCGTCATCGCCATCGTCCTTTGCCTCCTCCTTGACCTCCCCTCGTTCCCTCTCCACTGTTATGAGCGCGGTCCACGTGAGCGATCACAATGCTCACCCGACGGATCCTCCAAAACAACACCTCGCGCCCGTTCCTCTTCTCGACGTCTTCGCCCTTCTTCTATTGCTTTTCTATCAAGCGGCCGATCTTGGTCTCGCTCGCGTTCGAAATCTTCTCGCCTGTATCCTCCTCCACCCGGTCCGCCGGGTCCCCCTGGCCCGCCCCTGTATCCCCCTCTGGCGGCGTACCCTACCCTCCCCTGGAACCCACCTCGACCACCACCTCCGCCACGTCCTCCTCCTCCGCCATAAGCGTTGTATCCGCTCGGCCCGTTTGGTCCATCTCCGCCATCATATTCGCGCTTGAAAGGGACGTCTTCGCGTGACTCTCGGTGGGCGCGATCCCGACGGGGAC
>Ga0308160_10007888_pt1 | contig 10455 bp, 12 predicted proteins | sample PhyFR1_FD_201036 | JGI IMG/M metagenome (GOLD analysis project Ga0308160, IMG submission 201036) | Phyllosphere microbial communities from UC Gill Tract Community Farm, Albany, California, United States - DLSLF.R1 | ecosystem: Host-associated > Plants > Phyllosphere > Unclassified | place: USA...
CTTATGGAACTGGGTAAACGCCGCCTGCGGGCAGGTGTCCAGGCCGCGGCCGCGCGCCGCCACCATGATGTTCTGCAGGAACATGCCATAGTCGAGCCAGGAGCCCTGCTCCATCACGCGGTCGATGGTGAAGATCAGACCGACCGGGGCGTCGAAGAAGCGGTAGTTGCGTCCATGCTGGGCCGCCATGCCGGTCTTGTTGTCGCGCGTCAGGCCGAGCAGCGCGTACAGGTCCCAGCCGACCTTGCGCCGGCGGTCGATGAAGGGCGACACCCACTCGCGTGGGTAATAGTTGTATTCCTCGGTGTGAAGCCTGGCCTGCTCGGGGTCGCGGTAGGCCGCCAGGACCGCCTCGCTGAGCCTGGCCTTGGCGTTGCCAGTAAGCACGTACACACGCCAGGGCTGGGTATTGGTGCCGGAAGGCGCGCGCGCCGCCACCTCCAGGATGGCCTCGATATCCTCGCGCGCGACCGGGTCGGGCAGGAAGGCGCGGATCGAGCGGCGCGAAGTGATGGCCGCGTCTACGGCGGCTTGTTGCGGGGTCGTGATCATGGGGGTCTCCTTATTTCTTGACGACGAATGCGACGCCGGCCACCGCCACCGCCATCCCGAGCAGGCCGGGCAGGCCGAGCGCTTCGCCGAACATCAGCCAGGCCATCAGCGCCGTGGTGGGCGGCGTCAGGTACAGCAGGCTCGTGACCTTGGTGGCGTCGTTGCGGCTGATCAGGCGGAACAGCAGGAAGATGGCGCCGATCGACAGCGCCAGGATCGACCACAGCAGCGCGCCGGCGAAGTGGATGTTCCAGTGGACGCTTGCCAGGCCGGGCCCGAAGCCTTCGAACAGCACCGCCGGCGGCAGCAGCGCCAGCGCGCTGGCCGCATACTGGATCACAGTGCCGCTGCGCAGGTCGAACTGCGGACAGAAGCGTTTCTGGTAGAGGGTGCCGGCCGTGATCGACAACAGCGCCAGCACGCACAGAAGAATCGCGCCCGGGGCCAGCCCGTCCAGGCGGATCCTGGCGGCCACCACCAGCGCCACGCCCGCCAGGCCGAGCAGCAGGCCCAGCCATTGACGCGGCGTGACGCGCTCGCCGACCAGGGGCGCGGCGAAGGCCGTCAGGATCGGCTGCATGCCGACGATCAGGGCCGACAAACCGGCCGGCATGCCGAGCTTGATGGCGCTCCAGACGCCGCCCAGGTAGCCGGCCTGCAGCAGCAGCCCCGCCACCGCCACGTGCTTGATGCGCCCGCGTGGCCAGGGTGCGCGCGTGACCAGCACCAGCGGCAGCAGGACCGCCAGCGCGCCCAGGCAGCGCAGGATCAGGAAAGTCAGGGGCGGCGCATACGGCAGCCCATACTTGGCGGCGATGAAGCCGGTGCTCCACAGGACCACGAACAACAAGGGTACCGGCGACAGCCAGCTGGCCTGGGGCAGGATGGACGGAGGCGCGGAACGGTCAGACATCATGGGCTGGCGTGGGGCGGCCGCGTCGAGGGAATGGATGGGCAAGTCTAGCATGGGCATCGTGCGCTGTTTTTTAGCACTGAAAACCCGCATTGTTGTTGTATTGGTACAAATAAAATTCACGGAAACGATTGCTTTGATTGATATACCTCAAGACATCGTTCGCGTCTTGTGCGCCGCATCAAAACTGCTTGACGCATAATCGTAAAGCGGTAAGAATTGGCAATGCTGCGGCGCACAAAGCGTCTCGTCCCGAGCCTCTTGAGAGGCCAATTCAGTCCTGAAATCCGAGCTCGTGCAACGAGCTTCGCTGTACCGGTCCAAAGCAACACGTCCATATAACGTTCCATACTGGAGAACTACATGTTTGCATTCCCCGAGCAGTTTTCGAACGCGACCAAAGCCAATCTCGAATCCCAGTTCGCCATGCTGACCGCCCTGACTTCGAAGTCCTTCGAAGGCATGGAAAAGCTGGTTGCACTGAACATCACCACCGCCAAGGCCGCCATCGAAGACTCGTCGGCAACCGCACGCCAGCTGCTGGCCGTCAAGGATCCGCAGGAATTCTTCTCGGTCTCGGCCGCGCAGACCCAGCCGAATGCCGAAAAAGCCATCGCCTACGGTCGCCAACTGGCATCGATCGCCGCCGACACCAGCGCCGAGTTCTCGAAAGCTGCCGAAGGCCAGTTTGCCGAAGTCAACCGCAAGGTGATCTCGCTGGTCGACGAAGTGACCAAGAACGCCCCGGCCGGTTCCGAAACCTATGTGTCGGCCATCAAGACCGCCATCAGCAACGCCAACGCCGGCTACGAGCAGTTCAGCAAGACCGCCAAGCAGGCCCGCGAAGCCATGGAAACCAACGTGAACGCGGCCGTGTCGCAGTTCACCTCGGCTGCCAGCAAGGCCACTGCCGCTGCCTGAGCTTTACACGCGTATTAAATAAAACGGCCCGGATCGCTTGCGCGGTCCGGGCCGTTTGTTTTCAAACCGGCGAATCATTCCCCCAGATATGCCGCCTGCACCCGCGGATCATCCAGCATCGCGCGCGCGTCACCGCTCATCGTGATCGCGCCCGATTCCATCACGTAGGCGCGGTGCGCCGCCTGCAGCGCCAGCCGGGCGTTCTGCTCGACCAGCAAAATCGTGATGCCCTGCTTCGACACGTTGCGGATCACCTCGAAGATCTTTTCCACCATGATCGGCGCCAGGCCCATCGACGGTTCGTCCAGCAGCAGCAGGGTCGGATGGCACATCAGCGCGCGCGCCATCGCCAGCATCTGCTGCTCGCCGCCGGACAGGGTGCCGGCCAGTTGGCTGGAACGCTCCTTCAGGCGCGGAAAGACCGAGTACCAGTGCTCGATATCGGCCTCGATTGCGCCCTTGTCGTTGCGCGTGTAGGCACCCATCAAGAGGTTTTCGTGGATGCTCATGCGCGTGAACACGCCGCGCCCTTCCGGCACCATCGCCAGCTTCTGCTGCACCAGCTTGAAGGACTTGCTGCTCTCCAGGGGCTGGCCCTGGTAACGGATCGTGCCCTCGACCTTGCACGGCGGTAGGGTGCCGGTGATCGCCTTCAGCGTCGTCGTTTTACCGGCACCGTTGGCGCCGATCAGGGTCACCAGTTCGCCGCGGTTCACCTGCAGGTCGATGCCCTTGACCGCCTTGATGCCGCCATAGGCCACCTTCAGGCCGGCGACGTCCAGGATGTTTTCACTGCTCATCAATGCGCTCCTCCCAGGTAGGCTTCGATCACCGCCTGGTTCTTCTGGATCTCGGCCGGCAAGCCTTCCGCGATCAATTTGCCGTACTCGAGCACCGAAATGCGGTCGCACAAGCCCATCATGAGTTTCACGTCGTGCTCGATCAGCAGGATCGTGATGCCGGCTTTCTGTATCTTGACCAAGAGCTCGCGCAGCGCCAGCTTTTCGGTGGCGTTCATGCCGGCCGCCGGCTCATCCAGCGCCAGCAGTTTCGGCTCGGTCGCCAGCGCGCGCGCGATCTCCAGGCGGCGCTGGTCGCCGTAGGACAGGTAGCGCGCGGTGCGCTGGGCGAACTGGCCGATGCCGACGAAGTCCAGCAATTCCTGGGCACGCGCCCGGATCGCGGCTTCCTCGGCGCGCGCCGCCCGGTGGCGGACGATGGCGCCGAACACGCCCTGGCGGGTGCGCACGTGGCGCCCGACCATCACGTTTTCCAGCGCCGTCATCTCGCCGAACAGGCGAATGTTCTGGAAGGTACGCGCGATACCGGCCTTGGCCACCGCGTGCGGCGCCGACGGCGAGTATGGCTTGCCGTCGAGTTCGAAAGTACCGGTGTCCGGCTGGTACAGGCCGGTGATCACGTTGAAGAAGGTGGTCTTGCCGGCGCCGTTGGGGCCGATCAGGCCGTAGATCTGGCCACGGGCGATCTGGATGCGCACGTCGGTCAGCGCCTGCAGGCCGCCGAAGCGTTTATTTACGCTGGAAATATTCAGGAGAAGGTCATTCATAAGCTTGATACGAGGTCCTCAAACGACCGCGCTCTCTTCCTTTTCTTCCTTGTCGGTGGCGGCGACCGGACGGTCTTCCTTGATCGGCGACGGCCACAAGCCGGCCGGACGATTCAGCATGATCAAGACCATGGCCAGGCCGTACAGCAGCTGGCGCAACACCTCGGCTTCGATCAGGACCTTGCCGAACAGCGATTGCTGCACCGGCTCGACCACGTGGCGCAGCACTTCCGGCAGCGCGGCCAGCAGCACGCCACCCATCACCACGCCCGGGATGTGGCCGATGCCGCCCAGCACCACCATCGCCAGCACGGCGATCGATTCGGTCAGCGAGAACGATTCCGGGGACACGAAACCCTGGAAGGCCGCGAACATGGCGCCGGCCACGCCGCCAAAGGAGGCGCCCATCGAGAACGCCAGCAACTTGACGTTGCGGGTATTGATGCCCATCGCCTTGGCCGCGATTTCGTCTTCGCGGATCGCGACCCAGGCCCGGCCCAGGCGCGAATGCTGCAGGCGGCTGGTCATGAAGATGGTGACGATGCACAGCAGCAGGAAAAGGAAATAATAGGCGTTCACCGACGGCATCCCGAAGCCGCCGATGAACACGGTGGCTTTCGAACCCGCCTCCCCCGCCAGCGACACGCCGAAGATGCGGATCGGATCGATCAGGTTGATGCCCTGCGGACCGTTGGTGAAATTGATCGGATCGTTCAGGTTGTTCATGAAGATCCGGATGATCTCGCCGAAGCCCAGGGTCACGATGGCGAGGTAGTCGCCGCGCAGCTTCAGCGTGGGCGCACCCAGCAGCGCGCCGAAAAGGGCCGCCACCAGGCCGGCCAGCGGCACGATGAACCAGACCGACAGGTGGATGCCCTCGGTACGGATCGATTCGCCGAACAGGGCAACGAGGGCGTCGCCCATCGCCGGCGAGTAATTGACGACCGATTCCAGCAGCGCCGCGAACTGTGGCGAGGCCAGCAAGCCGGTCAGGTAGGCGCCGACCGCGAAGAAGGCGATGTAGCCGAGATCCAGCAGGCCGGCAAAGCCGACCACGATGTTCAGGCCCAGCGCCAGCATGATGTAGAGCAGCGCCATGTCGATGATGCGCACCCAGGAATTGCCGAACTGGGATGCTACGAATGGGAAGACCAGCATCACGGCCAGCAAAATTGCCATGCTGGCGTAGGACTGGCGCGGCTTGTGCGCGGTGTCGAAAGTCAGGAGAGCCATTGAGGTATCTCCCGGATCAGGCGCGGTCGGCCACGCGCTCGCCCATGATGCCGGACGGACGCACGGTGAGCACCAGGATCAGCACCACGAAGGCGAAGATGTCCTGGTAGTGGCTGCCGAGGAAGCCGCCGGTCAGGTCGCCGATGTAGCCGGCGCCCAGGCTTTCGATGATGCCGAGGACGATGCCGCCGATCATCGCGCCATAGATGTTGCCGATGCCGCCCAGCACCGCGGCCGAAAAGGCCTTCATGCCGGGCAAGGTGCCCATCGCGAACTGGATCGAGGCGTAATTGGCGCCCCACATCACGCCGGCGACGGCCGCCAGCGCGGCGCCGATGGCGAAGGTGGAGACGATCACGCGGTTCGAATCCACGCCCATCAAGCCGGCCACGCGCGGGTTCTCGGCGACGGCGCGCATCGCGCGGCCCATCTTGGTCTTTTCGACCAGGAACACCAGCAGCAGCATCGCCAGCGCCGCCAGCACCAGCAGCAGCACCTGGGTCTGCGAGATGACGGCGCCGCCCACCATGATCGGGTCCGAGGACAGCAGTTGCGGGAAGGGCAGCGGGCTGCGGCCCCAGAACGGCATCGCCATCACGAAGGTCTGCAGCAGGATCGAGACGCCGATCGCCGTGATCAGGGGCGCCAGGCGCGGCGCGTTGCGCAGGCGGCGGTAAGCCACGCGTTCGATCAGGATGTTGACCAGCATGGCGACGGGGATCGCACCGAGGATCGCGATCGCCAGCTGCACGCCGCCGGGCAGGCCGGGAAAGGTGCTGTCCAGCATGCGCAGGATCGACAGGCCGACCATGGCGCCGATCATCAGGACGTCGCCGTGGGCGAAGTTGATCAGGTTCAGCACGCCGTACACCATCGTGTAGCCGAGCGCGACCAGCGCGTACATGCTGCCCAGCACCAGGCCGTTCAGGATTTGTTGGATAAAGGTGTCCATTGGCTTTCTCTGTTTAAGGTCGGGAGCACTTAACAAAAACGGCACCCGGTTCCCCGAAGTGCCGCTCTGGTCGATGTGCTTCACTGCGCAGAAATTCCGAGCGCCATCATCATAGCGATGTTTTACAAAAACTAATATCGCAAAATCCACGCGTGACCAACTATCGCGCTTGAATGGAAACCAGAGGAAGAAACGGCGCACCCGGGGAAGGCAAACGGCAAGCCGCTGCCCCTGGACGGCGCGCCGGCGCACCGGGATGTCGCAGGCTTACACGTCGCGCAGGGTCACGACCGGCATGCTCAAATCGCGCTTGTCCTTGAAAAAGGCGACGTCGAACAGCGCCGCCGCCCCCACCACTTCCTTGTCGATCTGGCGCAGCAGCTTCGCCGCCGCCTCGATCGTGCCGCCGGTGGCAAGCACGTCGTCGACGATCAGCACGCGCCGGCCCTTGATGCGCTCCGGCTGGATCTCGATGGTGGCGCTGCCGTATTCGCGCTGGTAGTCGATGCGGATCGCGTGGCCGGGCAGCTTGCCGGCCTTGCGCGCCATGGCAAAGCCGATGCCGCGGCCATAGGCCAGCGCGCCGGCCAGCATGAAGCCGCGCGCGTCCATGGCCACGATGAAGTCGAAGTCGAGCCCGGCGGTACGATGAGCCAGCGTATCGATGGCGCTGCGCCAGTGGGCCGGGTTGTCAAAGATGCAGCCGACGTCGATGAACTTGACGCCGGGTTCGGGATAGTCCTGGAAGAATTCGAGGGGGATCGAGTCGAAGCCGAGCTCGGCTTCGCTTACGGTTGCGTCGCGCATTGGGGGAATGACTTAAGAAAAAGGGGACGGCCGGCCGAGCGGCCGGCCGGTCATGCAAATCAGGTCAGGCGGCGGCCTTGTTGCCGTCCAGGCCCTTGGGCAGCGGGAAGGTGACGTGTTCTTCCACGCCCTCGAGCGCACGCACGCTGGCGGCGCCCAGTTCCTTCAGGCGGTCGATCACGGCTTGCACCAGCACCTCGGGTGCCGAGGCGCCGGCGGTCACGCCGATACGTTTTTTACCCGCGATCCAGGCCGGGTCGATGGCGGCGGCATTGTCGACCATGTAGGCCGGCGTGCCCATCTTGTCGGCCACTTCACGCAGGCGGTTCGAGTTCGAGCTGTTCGGGCTGCCGACCACGATCACGACTTCCACCTGCGGGGCCATGAATTTCACGGCTTCCTGGCGGTTGGTGGTGGCGTAGCAGATGTCGCCCTTCTTCGGCTCGATGATGTTCGGGAAGCGCTGTTTCAGTGCCGCGATGATGTCAAGCGTGTCATCGACCGACAGCGTGGTCTGCGACACGTAGGCCAGCAGGTCCGGGTTCGCCACTTGCAGCTTGGCCACGTCCTCGACGGTCTCGACCAGGTGCATGCCCTCTTCGGTCTGGCCCATCGTGCCTTCGACTTCCGGGTGGCCGGCGTGGCCGATCATGATGATCTCGGCGCCCTGCTTGCGCATCTTGCCGACTTCGACGTGGACCTTGGTGACCAGCGGGCAGGTGGCATCGTAGACTTTCAGGCCGCGCGATTCGGCTTCCTCGCGCACCGCCTTCGACACGCCGTGGGCCGAGAACACCAGGGTGTTGCCCGGCGGGACGTCGTCGAGGTCTTCGATGAAGATCGCGCCCTTGTTGCGCAGGTCGTTGACGACGTAGGCATTGTGGACGATCTCGTGGCGCACATAGATCGGTGCGCCGAACTGCTGCAGGGCGCGCTCGACGATCTCGATCGCGCGGTCGACGCCGGCGCAGAAGCCGCGCGGCTGGGCCAACAGAATCTCGTTATCCATGGATGGTGGCAGTGTCCTGGGTCTCGGGTGATTACAGCACGGAAATCAGCTTGACCTCGAAGGTCAGCGGCTGGCCGGCCAGCGGGTGGTTGAAGTCGAAGACGGCGTCATTGGCGCGCATCTCGCGCAGCACGCCGGCAAAGCGGCCGCCGCCCGGCGCCGCGAAATCGACCAGGTCGCCGACCTGGTAGTCGGCATCCGGCACGGAATTCTCTTCCAGCGTCTTCTTGGACACGGCCTGGATCAGTTCCGGGTTACGTTCGCCGAACCCTTCTGCCGGGCTCAGCTCAAAGGTCTGGTGCGTGCCCTCTTCCAGGCCCAGCAGGCGCTGTTCCAGGAAGGGGGCGAGCTGGCCCTGGCCCAGCATCAGCGTGGCCGGCGTGGCGCCGAAGGTGGTGACGAGGTCGGTGCCGTCCGGGGTGGCGAGCCGGTAATGCAGGGTCAGGTAGGCCGATTCGGTAACGATGGGAGCAGTGGAAGAAGACATTGCGGTGTTCGGTTGGCGTGCAAACCGCTATTGTAAGCCAGAGCCGCCCATCCCGCTCGCCTCCGCTGTATTGACTGCGGCGTTTTCAGCAAGGGGAAACATGGGTATCAACGACTGGTCGGAACAGGAAAGGCCGCGCGAGCGGCTGGTGAAGGAAGGCGCGCAGGCGCTGTCGAATCCGGAACTGCTGGCGCTGCTGCTGCGCGTCGGGGTGCGCGGCAAGAGCGCGGTCGAGCTGGGACGCGACATCCTGCAGCACTTCGGCTCGCTGCACGCGCTGTTCGGCGCCACGCTGAACGATTTTTCCGAGGTGCATGGCCTGGGCATGGCCAAGTATGCCCAGCTGCAAGCCGTGATGGAACTGGCGCGGCGCGCCATCGGCGAACAATTGCAGGCCGGTGCCAGCATGACCTCGCCGGAGCTGGTCAAGCGCTACCTGCGCATGAAGTTGGGCGGCCAGCGCCATGAATCCTTCGTGGTGTTGTTCGTGGACGTCAGGAACCGCCTGATCGCCGATCGCGAACTGTCGCGCGGCACGCTCAACCACGCCGTGGTCCACGCGCGCGAAGTGGTCAAGATGGCGCTTTCCTACAACGCCGCCAGCGTAATCCTGGCCCACAACCACCCGTCCGGCACGCCGGACCCGAGCCAGGCCGACCTGGTCATGACGCGAACACTGGTCCAGGCGCTGGCGCTGGTCGACATCCGCGTGCTGGATCACCTGGTGGTGGCCGGGCCACTGGTCCATTCGTTTGCGGAAAGCGGACAGCTGTGAGGCTAGACAGTTGTAAGGCTAGAATGCCCGGATGCCAAAAAAGACCCCGATTTTTCCCGGCCCGCGCACCGCCCGCGGGCAAGTCCTCGCCATCCTGCTGTCCAATGCCGACCAGGCCGGCGCCGAACCGCTGCGCGGCCGCGTGACCCTGGCCGCCATCGTGCGCGCCCTGAAGCGCAAATACCACTGGCCGATCGAGACCACGAGCTTTCCCTCGAACGCGTCCGACGGCCGCGCCACCTGGGCCACGGTCTACAGCCTGCCGGGCGAGGTCATCGATGCCGCCCTGGATGGGCGCGGGCGCGACTGGCTGAAAAGCAGCCTCGGCGGCTCTTAGGCCCGCATCAAGGCTGGCCAAGCTGGCGGCGCTGTTCCTGGCGGATCAGTTCGTACACCGCCTTCGCATTCCCGATCAGCTCGAAGCGCGGCGACAGCGGGATCCCCATGGCCGGCATCGCACCGTCACGGACGGCGTACAGGTCATTCTCCAGCGGACCGAACACGATGGTGCCCACGTCGGCCGAGCGCAGCGACAGGTTCAGCTCGGGCAGGTTGCGCAGGCTGACCGAGCGCACCGAACGCGCGGCGATCCCGGACACGATGATCGCCCGCTGCTGGGTCAGCGCATAGACGGTGCGGCTGCGGCGCCAGGCATCGAGGACGAAGCGTCCCACCAGCAGATACAGGCCGATGCCCATGAAGAACAGCGTATGCAGCCGCGCCGGGCCCGAGTGCGCGATTATCGGCGCCATGTTCAGGTTGCGCAGGGTGATGCCGCACCACAGCAGGCTGAAGGGAATGAACCAGGCATCCCAGGCGCGCAGCACCAGGCCCTGGCGCGGCCGGGCATGCCACAACAGGGATTCATCGGCGTCGAGCTGTTCGCGGATCTCGTCCGGCGCTTGCGACGTCATGGGCAGGCTTTGCATGAACACTCCTCGGTGTGAATGACGTCTCGAGCATACAAGGGGCAACATAAAAAGCTTGTAAAAAAGTAAGCCTTCAACCCGCTGGCGGTCCGCCGCGCCATGGAATAACAGTGTGAAAACAGCAGCTTACAAGGTGAATATTGCGAAATTTTACGATTGTTAAATTCTTCGAATAATCTGAGAAACAATTTTTTTCTGCAAGTTGTTGATTACGCGACGGTTTTCACGCTATACTCTCGTTTTTCCAATTGTGGAAGTTTACTCAAGGAGTGCGCTATGGCACGTGTTTGCCAAGTTACTGGCAAGGGCC
>Ga0308160_10007889_pt1 | contig 10453 bp, 8 predicted proteins | sample PhyFR1_FD_201036 | JGI IMG/M metagenome (GOLD analysis project Ga0308160, IMG submission 201036) | Phyllosphere microbial communities from UC Gill Tract Community Farm, Albany, California, United States - DLSLF.R1 | ecosystem: Host-associated > Plants > Phyllosphere > Unclassified | place: USA...
CGAGAGGGGCGATCACCGACTGCCCCTCTGCAAGTCATCCGGGTGCTGGGCCAGGGCGACGAGCGATGAAGCTCGAACACCGATCAGAAAGCACCAACACCACGTGAAGAACTTCTTCTCCTGGCGCCGCGCGCTCGCCGTTCCGGCCGCGCTGACGCTCGCCCTCAGCGGGGCACTGCTCACCTCCACCGCCGCACAGGCTGCGCCGGCCAACCTCGTCGTGACGTCGCCCGTCGCGGGCTCGACGGTCGACTCGCGCACGGTCACCGTGTCGGGCACCGTCCTCGCCGGCGCCATCGTCGACATCTACAAGGGCGTCGACGCCAGCGGCACCCGCGAGACCCGCATCAACACGGGCAACGCGACCACCTTCAGCACCACGCTGACGTACGCGGTCGACGCACCCGTCGCGCAGAGCATCTACGTCACCGGCATCTACGGCGGCAGCGGGTTCAGCGACCCCAAGCGCGTCGACTTCACCCTCCCCGCCGCCGCTCCGGTGAAGTTCATCACCATCGACAGCCCCGCTGCGGGCCCCGTCGCGAGCCGCAGCTTCACCGTCACGGGCACCGCGACCCCGAACTCGATCGTCATCGTCCGCGGTGCCGACCGTGAGCTCGGTCGCCAGAGCCTCGACGCCTCGGGTGCGTTCTCGATCCCCGTCGTCTTCACCGACGCCGACGCGATCAACCAGACGCTCTCCGTCAACGGCCTCCTCGGCGGCAGCGGCATCGACCCGGTCACGCGCGACATCGTGCTGCCCGCCGTCGCCGCTCCGGCCAAGACCGTCACGCTCGACAGCCCCGTCGCCGGCTCCACCGCCGCGAGCCGCCTCGTCACCTTCCGCGGCACCGCCCCCGTCGGCTCGACCGTCGTCGTGACCGGCCCCGCCGGTGAGCTCGGCCGCCAGAACCTCGGCAACGGCTCGACCTACTCGATCTCGGTCACCTACTCCGAGACCGCCCCCATCGCCCAGACCGTCACGGTCAGCGGCTTCGTCGGCGCCAGCGGCTTCGACAACACCGTCGAGCGCAGCTTCAACCTGCCGGCCGCCGCGGTGACCCCCGAGGCCGTCGCCCCCGCGACGCCCGTCATCACCTCGCCCGTCCCCGCCCAGGTCGTCGTCGGCCAGGACGTCACGATCAGCGGCACCGGCACCCCCGGCGCCAACATCGCCTTCCTGCTGTACCCGACCGACGAGGCACCGCAGTCGTCCGGCCCCCTCGAGGACGCCATCACCGACTCGGTCATCGTCGTGGCCGCCGACGGCACCTGGAGCTCGACCGTCCGCATGGTCAAGCCGGGCGAGTACTCCGTCGTCGCCCTCTCGTTCTTCGCTGACGCGAACGGCGAGCCCACGGTCGACGCCGACGGCAACCCGCTGGTCTCCGACCTCTCCAACGTGGTCGAGTTCCGCGTCGCCGCCGCCACGCCGATCGTCCCCGCCGGCACCTCGGCCACGCCCGTGCGTGCCGCCGGCAGCCTGGCGTTCACCGGTTCTGACGACTCCAGCCTCGTGATCGGCCTCGGCGCCGCCCTCACGCTGGCCGGAGCCGGCCTCGTCCTCGCGGCCCGTCGTCGCCGTGCTCAGCTGAGCACCGTCGACGCGCAGCAGGACTAGCAGCACCCGCTTCACCGCACCACCCGAGCCCCCTCCGCCCCAGCAGCGGAGGGGGCTTCGGCGTGCCGCCCGCAGCCCCCGGGGAGGCGCGGGTCGGCACCCAGCCCCGCCCGCGACTCCCCCGGGCACCGCGGCCGAGCGCAACGACGAAGCCCCCTCGACCGGGGAGGTCGAGGGGGCTTCGGGGGGCCGCCCGCCCGCCGGTGCCGGGGCACGGCGCGGGACGAGCACGGAGTGTGACAGCGGCCAGTGGTGGAGATGGGGGGAATTGAACCCCCGTCCATCGCTGAGATTGCACGCATTCTACGGGCGTAGCCAGATGAGACGTTCTGCTCGGCCCCGACCTTTGCTACTGGCTTCTAGGTCGACGGGCCCAGCCCGAGTTGAAGTCCCGCGTGACCCCCAGGCGTAGTCACGCAGCGAGCCCTCTAGATGACGTCAGGGACTGGTTAGAAGGCGGTCACCAGACTGACGGACTTCATGTGGCTCTACTGCTTACGCAGCGAGAGCGAAGTCAGTGCGCTTGTTATTGGCACTTATTGTTTTCCAGAGATCGTTTACGAGATAACCCTGGATCCTCGGCCCGCTTCTCGTTCGCACACAGGCGATGTCGAAACCGATCATCCCCGTGAGGGGCCGTTGTCACACTCTGTGCTGTTGTCAGGAGAACCGTTCCGCGCGTTCCCGCGCGGCCTTCCAGTGTAGGCCCTGAGGGCCCGTTCGGCTACTCGCCGAGGTGCTTGCGGGCCGACATCGCCGACTCCGCCTCGCGGGTCGCCGTGCGCTCGCGCAGCGTCTGCCGCTTGTCGTACTCGCGCTTGCCCTTCGCGACCGCGATCTCGACCTTGGCCCGGCCGTCGCTGAAGTAGATCTTGAGCGGGATGACGGTGAACCCGCCCTCCTTCGTCTTCTGCCCGATCTTGACGATCTGCTGCTTGTGCAGCAGCAGCTTGCGCTTGCGCCGCGGCGCGTGGTTGTTCCACGTGCCCTCGGTGTACTCGGGGATGTGCACGGCGTCGAGCCAGGCCTCCCCGCCCTCGACGAAGGCGTAGCCGTCGACGAGCGACGCCCGCCCCTGCCGCAGCGACTTCACCTCGGTCCCGCTCAGCACGATGCCGGCCTCGTAGGTGTCGTCGATCGTGTAGTCGTGGCGCGCCCGGCGGTTGGTGGCCACGACCTTCTCACCGCGCTCTTTCGCCACGCTGTCTCCTGGTCGTCATGGGTGGTGCTGCCTGGTGCAGGCAGCCTGTCAGCATACAGGCTCCGACCTGCAGGAGGCGCGGTGCCGGTCAGACCGGCACCGCGCCTCCCCCAGGCCCTCGCGCCCTAGACCTTCAGGTACCGACGGATGGCGACGTTGGCCGACAGCGCCGCGAGCAGGATGCCGATCACGACCACCAGCGGCACGACGATCGCCGTCTCTTGCAGGCCGATGAACGGCGTCGACGCGAAGTTCTCGACGAGGTAGCCCTTGACGAAGAAGTTGACGATCGCGATCAGGGCCCCGCCGGCGAGCACCGACCCGAGCAGGGCGGCGATCACGCCCTCGAGGATGAACGGCGTCTGGATGAACCGGTTCGACGCCCCCACCAGCCGCATGATGCCGAGCTCCCGCCGTCGGCTGAACGCGCTGAGGCGGATCGTCGTGGCGATCAGCAGCACGGCGGCGATCAGCATCAGCACGGCGATGCCGATGGCGGTGTAGCTCGCGGCGTTCAGCACCGAGAAGATCGGGTCGAGGTAGCCGCGCTGGTCGACGACGCTCTGCACGCCGGCGAGGCTCGACAGGCTCTCGGTGAGGACGTCCGACTGGGTCGGGTCCTTGAGGTTCACCCAGAACGTCTCGTTGAGGTACGACGGCTGCACGAACTCGGTCGCCGGGCTGTCGGCGAACTGCGTCGTGAAGCGGTCGTAGGCCTCCTGCTGCGTCTCGAAGTACGAGCGGTCGACGAAGGGCGCCAGCACGTCGCTGGAGAGCTGCGCCTCGACGCCGTCGATCTGGTCCTGCGTCGCCTTGGCGCCGGTGCAGTTGCCGGTCGTGTCGGTGTCGGTGCAGAGGTAGACGGCCACCTGGGCCTTGTCGTACCAGTACCCCTTCATCTGGTTGATCTGCAGCTGCAGCAGGGCGGCGGTGCCGACGAAGGTCAGCGAGATGAACGTGACGAGCACGACCGAGATGACCATCGAGGCGTTGCGGCGCAGGCCGCTGCCGACCTCGCTGAGGACGAGTCCGAGCCTCATGCGTCCGCTCCTCTCGTGCTCAGGTCTTCGACCCCGATCGCCTGGATGGGCACCGCCTGGGTCTGGTAGCCGCCCTGGCGCTCGTCGCGGAGGATGTTGCCGCCCGACAGCTCGATCACGCGGCGCTGCATCTGGTCGACGATGCCGGCGTCGTGCGTGGCCATGATCACGGTCGTGCCGCCGGCGTTGATGCGCTCGAGGAGGGTCATGATGCCGGCGCTGGTCGAGGGGTCGAGGTTTCCCGTCGGCTCGTCGGCCAGGAGGATCGACGGCTTGTTGACGATGGCGCGCGCGATCGCGACGCGCTGCTGCTCACCGCCCGAGAGCTCGTGCGGCAGGCGCTGCTGCTTGCCCACGAGGCCCACCATCTTGAGCACGTCGGGCACCGCCTCCTGGATGAAGCCCTTGCTCTTGCCGATCACCTGCAGGCTGAACGCGACGTTGTCGAAGACGCTCTTCTGCGGCAGCAGGCGGAAGTCCTGGAAGACGACGCCGAGGTTGCGGCGGAAGTACGGCACCTTGCGGCTCGACAGCGTGCTGAGCTTCTGGCCGAGCACGTGGATCTGGCCGGTGCTCGGCTTCTCCTCCTTCAGCACGAGGCGCAGGAAGCTGGACTTGCCGGAGCCGCTCGCCCCGACGAGGAAGACGAACTCGCCCTTGAGGATCTCGAGGGTGACCGAGTTCAGCGCAGGCCGGGGGTTGCCGGAATAGACCTTGGTGACTTCATCGAATCGGATCATGACGGGGATCACCCTAAGCCGAGGCCGCGCCCATCCAGGCAGCGACTCGCTGCGCCGACCCGCCCGCGGCGGCTATGGATCCGCTGACAGGCAGGAGTCGCGGGTCGGCCCGCCCGCGCGACGCCTGTCGCGCAGACCCGGACGTCGCCGCCCGGCTCAGCTGTCGTCGCGCTTGCGCCAGCGGATGCCGGCCGAGATGAAGCCGTCGAGGTCGCCGTCGAAGACGTTCGACGGGTTGTTGACCTCGTGCTCGCTCCTCAGGTCCTTCACCATCTGGTACGGCGCGAGGACGTAGCTGCGGATCTGGTCGCCCCAGCTGGCCGTGATGGTGCCCGCCAGCTCCTTCTTCTTCGCGTTCTCCGCCTCCTTCTGGAGCAGGAGGAGGCGCGACTGCAGCACGCGCATGGCGGCGGCGCGGTTCTGGATCTGGCTCTTCTCGTTCTGCATCGAGACGACCGTGCCGGTGGGGATGTGGGTCAGGCGCACGGCGGAGTCGGTCGTGTTGACGCTCTGGCCGCCGGGGCCCGACGAACGGAACACGTCGACGCGGATCTCGTTCTCGGGGATGTCGATCGACTCGGTCTCCTCCATGAGCGGGATCACCTCGACCGCGGCGAAGCTCGTCTGGCGCTTGCCGGCGGCGCCGAAGGGGCTCATGCGCACGAGGCGGTGCGTGCCGGCCTCGACGCTGAGCGTGCCGAAGGCGTAGGGAGCGTCGATCTCGAAGGTCGCGCTCTTGATGCCCGCCTCCTCGGCGTAGCTGGTGTCCATCACGGTGGCCGACATGCCGTGCTTCTCGGCGTAGCGGAGGTACATGCGCAGCAGCATCTCGGCGAAGTCGGCGGCGTCGACGCCGCCGGCACCGGCGCGGATGGTGATGACGGCGGGGCGCGGGTCGTACTCGCCGTCGAGCAGGGTCTGCACCTCGAGGGTGTCCATCATCTTCTGGAGCGCCTTCAGCTCGACCTGCGCCTCGTCGGCGCTCTCCTGGTCGTCGCCGTCGTTGGCCATCTCGACGAGCACCTCGAGGTCGTCGAGCCGCTGCTCGGTGGTCTCGAGCTTCTCGAGCTCCGACTGGCGGTGGCTGAGGGCGCTGGTGACCTTCTGCGCGTTCTCCGTGTCGTCCCACAGGTCGGGGGCGGAGGCCTGCTCGCTGAGCTGGGCGATCTCCGCGACGAGGCGGTCCTGGCCGATCACCGCGCGGATGTCCTCGAACGTGGCCCGGAGGGCGGCAATCTGCTCAGAGAAGTCCAGTGCGATCATGGTGCCCGAGCTTACCGGCCCGGGGTGCGAGGTCGTGCGGGGCCTGCCGAGCCCGCTGGGCCTGCCGGGCTCGCCGGCCTCGCCGGGCCACGACTCAGCGCCGGGCGCGGGCCACGCCCGCCTCGCGCAGGGCGACGTCGGCGAGCGCCCGCACCACGGCGGGCTCCCCCGCGCGCCAGTCGGCGACCGGGTCGGTCGACACGGCGAGCGCCGCGCGGGCGTCGCGGCCGGTGAGGGCGCGCAGCGCGAGCAGCTCCTCGCCGCCGGGCGTCGCGAGCAGCGACCGGGTCGAGGAGGCGCGGCGCGCGAACCCGACGCGCCCGCGCAGCCACACCCACAGCACGACGACGCTCGGCACCCCCGCGACGACGAGGCCGGCCACGAGGGAGGCGCGGGCCACGCCCTCCTGCTGCTGGCGGCCGGCGTCGGCGAGGGAGCCGCCCGCCCCGCTCGCCCCGTCGAACGGCGCGCTGGCCGCGCCCCCGACGAGCGGCAGGTCGCCCAGGGTGCGCGAGGCGTCCTGCATGGCTCCCTGGAAGCCGGCCCCCGCCTCCTCGAGCTGGCGGCCGAGGTCGGCGAACCCGGCGATGAACTGAGCGATGGCGACGCCCACCACGACGAAGACGACGACGAGCCCCACGGCGACGAGGTCGCCCGCCACCTGCCGGGCACGGACCACGGGCGACGACGAGTAGATCTGCATGCCCCCAGTGTGTCCGCGCCGACCGCTCGCGGGCCGTCGGCCCCGGGAGCGTCACCCCCGGTCACGGAGATCCCGGGCGAGGCGCGCGAGGAAGGCGCCCGCCTGCGGCGCTGCGAGATGGTCGTCGGTGACGCGGTGGTAGGCCCACCCGTCGTCGACGAAACGGGCGGACCGCTCGATGTCGCGCCGCCACTGGCCGCGGTCGGACCGGTGGTGGTCGCCCTCGTACTCGACGGCGATCTTCTCCCGCCCGTAGCTCAGGTCGGGTGTCCCGAGCCACCGTCCGTCACGAGTCCGGCGGGCGACGTTGATCTCGGGTTCGGGCAGCCCGTGCCGCACGATGAGCAGCCGCAGCGACGTCTCCCTCGGCGACATCACTCCCGGCCTGATGAGCGACAGTGCCCCCGAGAGCCGGGCGCGACCCGGGCGTGTCCGCTGCCGTGCGACGGCCACCGCTGCGGAGAGGGTCTCGATCGGCAGCTCTCGTGCCTCGGGGTGCGGGCTCCAGGAGCCCGCGAGGGCGTCCCCGACCTGGACCAGCTCGTCCAGGCCGAGGATCGTGGCGGCCTCGACCCACGCCTCCACCGGTGCGGCCACCGGGCAGCCCTCGACCCGGCTGCGGGGCGTGCCCTCCTGCGCGCGGTGCCCCGCGACTCCGGCTCGTCGCCGCTGCCGGGTCACCGTCGCGGCCACGTGGAGCAGGTCGATCTCGCGTCGACGAGGCAGGGGCAGCCCCCAGAGCAGCAGGGCGGTCACGTGGCTGAAGAACTCGTCGTCACGGAGCAGCGGCAGGAGGCACCGGGCTCGCTCCACGGTCGACGCCGGTGGACGAGGAGACCGCACGCCCCAGTAGGGGACGACGAGCCCGTCGCCCCGCAGCCGATCGAGCGTGACACCGAGGCTGACAGCCTCGCGTCGCGAGAACGGGCGGGTCGACAGCGGAGCGGGGAGCGCGGACCGGGGCATGCCCGACCTTCTCGCCCTGCGCGGGCCCCTCGCTCCCGGCCGTCGCCCGTGAGTGCACGACCGACACCCCCTCCCCTCTGTGGAGGACGCCCGTCCCTCGTGCCCGCGAACGCGCCTCCCTGGTCAGTTGCCGATTTGAGGGGCTGCAGCGCCCTCTGAGCCCCCCAAAACGGCAACTGACGGGGCCGACGACGTGAGGGAGGCGAGAGGGCGGGCGCTAGCGGGCGCCGAGGGCGGGGGCGCGGTCGGCGTAGCCGGCGCGGGTCGCGCGGGCGACGGCCTCCGGCAGCGCCGCGAGCAGCGCGTCGACGTCGGCGTCCGTGCTGGTGTGCCCGACGGTCATGCGGAGCGCGCCCCGCGCCTCCTCGGCCGTGAGCCCCATCGAGAGCAGCACGTGCGACGGCTCCGGGATGCCCGCCTGGCACGCCGACCCGGTCGACACCGCGACCCCGGCCGCGTCGAGCAGGAAGAGCAACGAGTCGCCCTCGCACCCGGGGAAGGTGAAGTGCGCGTTGCCGGGCAGCCGGTCGACCGGGTCGCCCCTCAGCACCGCGCCCGGCACGGCATGCAGCACGCCCTCGACGAGCCGGTCGCGCAGCGGCTCGTACGGCTGGTGCGGCTGCTCAGCTGCGACGGCGAACGCGGCGGCCGCCGGGGCGTCCTGCGTGCCCGACCGCACCTGGCGCTGCTGCCCTCCGCCGTGGATGAGCGGCACCACCGTCGCCGAGCGCGCCAGCACGAGCGCGCCGATGCCGATCGGACCGCCGATCTTGTGGGCGCTGACGCTCAGCGCGGCGAGGCCCGTCGACCGGAAGTCGATCGGCACCTGGCCGTAGGCCGCCACCGCGTCGCAGTGCACCGGCACCCCGTGGGCCGCGGCGAGCGCGACGACCTCGTCGACCGGCTGCATCGTGCCGACCTCGTTGTTGGCCCAGAGCAGCGTGACGAGCGCGACGTCGTCGTGCTCGTCGAGCGCCGTGGCGATCGCGTCGAGCCGCACGCGGCCGAGCTCGTCGAGCGGGATCGTCGTGACGACGGCTCCTTCGTAGCGCTCGAGCCACTCGACGGTGTCGACGGTGGCGTGGTGCTCCCCTCCGGGGACGAGGAGTCGCGGGCGCGGCCGGTCGGACTGCCGCGCCCACCAGAGGCCCTTCACCCCGAGGTTGACGGACTCGGTGCCCCCGGAGGTGAAGACCACCTCGATCGGGTCGCAGCCCAGGGTCGCCGCGACGCGCTCCCGGGACTCCTCGAGCAGCCGCTTCGCGCCCTGGCCGGCGGAGTGGATCGACGACGGGTTGCCGACGGTGCCGAGCGCCGCCGTGTAGGCCGCGAGCGCGGCCGGGTGCAGCGGCGTGGTGGCGGCGTGGTCGAGGTAGACGCTCATGCCCGGCTCCTCCTGCTCTCGGCGCGACGGTTCTCGGTGCGACGGCCGGTCGGGCGACGCCCGGATCGGCGCTCCCGCCTCTCGGGGGGCGCTCCGCCGCTGATCTACTGTAAGTCCCGTGCCTGACGCCGATCCCCTCTCCGACCTCGGTGTGCGCGTGGGCCCCGAGGGCCCGACCCTCCGCGTGTGGTCCGCCGCGGCGACCCGGCTGGAGCTCGTCGTCGACGACGCGCCCCACGACCGCGTCGTGCCGATGACCCGCGACGAGCACGACGTCTGGAGCGCCACCGACCACGCCCTCACCCCCGGCCGCCGCTACTGGCTGCGCGCCGACGGCGAGACGCGGGGCGGCGCCGTCTTCGACCCCGAGCTCCCCCTGCTCGACCCGTGGGCGCGCGGCCTCGGCCGCACCGGCCGCGGCGAGTGGCGGGCCACCGTCGTCGACGAGTCGTTCGACTGGGGCGGCGTCGAGAAGCCGCGCACCCCGCTCGACCGCGTCGTCGTCTACGAGGCGCACGTGCGGGGCCTCACGCGGCTCGCTCCCTTCGTGCCCGACGAGCTGCGCGGCACCTACGCCGGCCTCGCCGCCGACACGACGATCGCGCACCTCAAGCAGCTCGGCGTGACGGCGGTGCAGCTGCTGCCCGTGCACCAGCACGTCGACGAGCAGCGCCTCGTGGCGCAGGGCATCGAGAACTACTGGGGCTACAACACGCTGTCGTTCTTCGCGCCCCACGCGGCGTACGCGAGCCGCGACGCCCAGCTGGCGGGCGCCTCCGCCGTGGTCCGCGAGTTCAAGGGCATGGTCCGCCTGCTGCACGAGGCGGGCATCGAGGTCTGGCTCGACGTCGTCTACAACCACACGGCCGAGGAGGGCGAGGAGGGCGGCCCGGTGACGAGCCTCCGCGGGCTCGACGGCTCCGCCTACTACCGGCACGACGCCGAGGGCCGCCCGGTCGACGTGACCGGCTGCGGCAACTCGCTCGACACCAGCCACCCGGCCGCGCACCGGCTCGTGATGGACAGCCTGCGCTACTGGGCCACCGAGATGCAGATCGACGGCTTCCGCTTCGACCTCGCCGCCACCCTCGGGCGCGGCTCCGACCACGCCTTCGACCCCGAGCACCCCCTGCTGCACGAGACCGTCACCGACCCTGCCCTCGCCGGCGTCAAGATGGTCGCCGAGCCCTGGGACGTCGGCCTCGGCGGCTGGCAGACGGGGGCCTTCCCCGCGGGCTGGATCGAGTGGAACGACCGATTCCGCAACCGCGCCCGCGACTTCTGGCTGACCGACGTCGCCGCCGCCCGTGCCCAGGGCACCCCGCCCACCGGCCTCGGCAGCGTCGCCTCGAAGCTGAGCGGGTCGAGCAACGTGTTCGCGCACGACCGCGGCCCGCTGGCCGGGCTCAACTTCGTCACGGCGCACGACGGCTTCACGCTGCTCGACCTCGTCTCGTACGACGCCAAGCACAACCTCAGCAACGGCGAGCAGAACCGCGACGGCACCGACGACAACCGCTCGTTCAACCACGGCG
>Ga0308160_10007890_pt1 | contig 10453 bp, 11 predicted proteins | sample PhyFR1_FD_201036 | JGI IMG/M metagenome (GOLD analysis project Ga0308160, IMG submission 201036) | Phyllosphere microbial communities from UC Gill Tract Community Farm, Albany, California, United States - DLSLF.R1 | ecosystem: Host-associated > Plants > Phyllosphere > Unclassified | place: USA...
TGTTCTCCATTACACTGTTGTAGAATCACCTCCGGCTCTCCCACCGTCTGCTACCTCGCTCGTCCCTCTGCGCCCCCGTTGCGCCCGCTCTCGCTCGATCTCCAGCCCTGTCCTGCTCCTCTGATGATGACCCTGCTTTGACGACCTTGTCTGGTCAGGCATGCTGCTGCACGGGCCTACGCCCCGTTGGACCACGCGGTGCTCGAGAGGAAGCAAGCGAGATTGTCGTCGACCCGACAGACTGACGACGCTGCTGCGCGTCTCTCGCTTGAGCCCGGCCGGACGAGGCGACGGCACGCGTCGCTCTCGCCCCCCCCTCCCCGCTTCCCCTTCCCTCCTCCGGCCTGTCCTCCTTACCTCCCCTTCCTTCCGTAGCTCGATCATCCCGGACATCGACAACAACACCATGTCGGCCAAGCGCACCGCTGTCTATCCGCCGAATCCACTCGTCACCAGGTGCGTGTCCCCCCGATGAGCGACGCCTCAGCCAGTACGAGATGGGGAGCTCGCTCGAGGCCGGGCGGTCAGATGGGCTGCTCCGTCGCTAGCCCAGCGGCCTTACCAAGGCGCTCTTGGGCTTCGTAGTGGACGAGATTGAGCAAGAGGCTGACCTGCCTCTCGGTCTGTACTACTTGGACCGATCGTTCAGGGGCCGGGCTTGCAAGATCTCGTCGGACGCGAGCGGCGACAAGCTCGTTTACACCAACGAGAAGGCGGTCGTCGTCAGTACTCCCTCGCTCAACCTCGCCACCGTCTAATCTCCGCTGTCACCAGCTTGACAAGTCAGATGGCACGCTGACCGGGCTTGCCTTGACGACCGATAGATCCGCGACATCCGCGTGCGTCGACCTCCCGTGGCCATGGCTTTCCTGCCCGCAGCAACCCCCCCCCCCTCTCTGACGTTGTCCCCTCCACCTTCCCCTCTGACAGAACCTCTCGGAATCGATCGTCCACACCTCACACCTCGCTGCCCCGACGGCTGCCCGGCTGTCACCCTCGGGCTACTATTGTGCCTCGGCCGACGCGGCCGGCACGCTTCGCGTCTGGGACGTCGCCGGGACAGAACAGATCGTCAAGCTCGAGACGAAGGGCGCGCTCAGCGGCCGTATCAACGACGTCGCCTGGGACGGCGAGTCGAAGCGGCTGATTGTCGTCGGCGAGGGTCGCGAGAGCTTTGGCCGGGCGCTCATGCTCGAGGGCGGCAGCTCGTGCGGCGAGATCATCGGCCACTCGAAGGCGGTCAACGCCGTTGCCGTCCGGGGCAAGCGGCCGTTCCGAGCGGCAACCGGCGGCGATGACGGCGTCATCTCGTTCATGACCGGCGTCCCGTACAAGTTCAGCAAGGTCAGCATTGCGGACGGCGATCGGTCTGCGCGCACGATCATGGCTGATCCTGCCCTCCGACGCAACAGACGCTCAAGAGCCACACGTCCTTCATCAACGACCTGGCGTTTAGCCCCGACGGCGACCTGCTGGCCTCCGTCGGCGGCGACGGCAAGGTATTCCTGTACGACGGCGCCGAGGGTGAGATCAAGGCATCGGCCGGCGACAAGTCGTCGGGCTCGCTCGTTCGTCCAGCCCCCCTTCTCAGTGAAGGCCTGCCGAACCGACTAACCCTCCTTACTGGTCGACGCGCAGTACTCGCTCTCGTTCGCGCCCGACTCCAAGTCGCTCGCGACCTCGTCTGCCAACTCGGTCGTCCAGCTCTACGATGCCTCGTCGCTCGCTCCAACGACGATGTTCAACCTGTCATCGGCCTCCGACGCAACCTCGTCGCAGCAGCTTGGCGTCACCTACCTGACGCCGTCGACGCTCGCCTCGGTCTCGCTCTCTGGCGTTATCAACCTGCTCGACGCACGCGCGCCCGACCAGACGTCGTATCTCTACGGTCCGACCAAGGGCATCACCGCCTGCGGCGTGTCGAGCGCGGCCGAGTCGGCGGACAGCGAACGGACATTCTGGGCCGGCTCGTTTGACGGCGGCGTCAAGTCCTTTGTTGATGGCCAGGACGCCTGCTGGGAGGATGTCCGAGGTGAGGGCCACAAGGGTCAGATCGTCGGCTTTGCCGCTCGCAAGGACGGCGGCGTTGCGACGACCGCGTGGGACGACAGCGTCAAGGAGGTCACGCCCTCGGTCGGCTTCATGTACATTCATACCACCTCGCTCTCTGTTTCAACCCTAATCTGACCCTCACATCTCCTTTGCAGTTGCTCGTCGGTTCCGACGCCTTCGCAACCGTCCTCGATCGCCTCTCTGCTCTCGCAGGACCTCGTCGCCGTCGCCGCGGGCGAGTCGGTCGACCTGCTCCAGGCCGGGAAGAAGATCGCCAGCAAAACGTTCCAGGGCGAGCGAGTCCTGAGTGTCGCCCTCGTCGAGGCTGCGTCAGGCCCGCTACTCGCCGTCGGCTTCGAGGCCAACAAGGTCCACGTCTACGCCGTCTCGGCGACCTCGATCTCCGAGGCGCCCGAGGTCGAGTTCAAGGAATCGCGCAACCCGGTCTACGCGCTCGCCTTCAGCCCGGACGGCAGCCTGCTCGCCGCCGGCGAGTCGGGCGGCAAGATCCAGGTGTTTGATGTCGGGGCCAAGTCGGTTAAGATCTCTGGCCGCTGGGCGTCGCACACCGGCCGGATCACCGCCCTCCGCTGGTCGGCTGACGGCCAGCACTGCGCCTCGTCGAGCCTCGACACCAACGTCTTTGTCTGGAGCGTCGCCCGGCCGATGCGCAACATCAAGATCCCGGTCGGTCCTGCGACCCTCAGCTGCCGTGTTCTGCCCGCCACTGACGACGCCTTTCTCGCCCCTTTGCGACGACTGCCAGAACGCGCACGCCGCCTCGGTGGCCGGCGTCGAGTGGCTGTCGACCAACCGGCTCGTTTCGGCCGGCGCGGACGGTTGCGCCAAAGTCTGGGAGGTCACCTTCCACGCCTAGAGCCAGAGGATGACCTCCTCGTGGCGCGTTAGGAATTGCATGCATCGCGCACGATCAGACGACAACCTGCTGCGCGTCCCGGTCGTCGGAGGAGCTGCTTGGTGCACCCAGTGCGACGGCCCTGGTCGCTGCCTCGTCAGGCCAGCCACCCCGCCGGTCCCTGGTCGGGAGAGCATACGATGTCGCTGGGAGACAAGAAGGCAACGCAAGAGAGAGACAGAGTGAAGCCGGCCTGCACCTTGCTGTCGCCCCGTGCCCGCCAGATTTCCTCCCGTCCCAATGAGCGCATGCTGCAGAGGCCGCCGCCGCCCGCGGGGGATCGAACCTGCTGCCCTCGGCTTCTGCAGCCGTCGCCGTCGCTGCCGCCCGGATAGCATCAACCTCGACACCGACTCTCGCTCGCTCCCGGATATCCAGAGGCCGACCCTACGCTTGTCGACAGGAGGCCTGCCCTATACCCGCATCGATCGCTCCGTCCGCTTCGTCCGCTCGAGTACCCGGTCCGAAGGACCCTCCACCCAGCCCTCCCACTGCTACCTCGGGCGTCGACGCCCCGTTCCCCCGCCCCCCTTCCGTCTCTCCGAACCGCCGCTCAGGCGTCACGGCAGGTGCCTCTCCCTTGGCAAAACCTCACTCACTCGCTCGTCCGAGCCTGCCTCCCCGCGTCCGAGCGTCTCGCCGGTCGCGCTTCGATACCCCTACTTGCTCGCGGTCGGTCGACCTCCAGCTCCGTCGGCGGCGTCCTCGACCTCGAGACAGCCCCCGCAGCTCATCTGAGCTCTTCCGCCCGAGATGGATCTCTACACGACCTCCTTCCTCCTTCCGGCCCCGCCGCTCCCGCCGCTACCTCCGGCCCTGCCGACGAATCCGTCGTCGCCCTCACACTCGCCATCGGCCTCGCCGCACATCCCCCAGTCGGCCGCCGACGGCCCGACGCCGTCGGAACGCCTTCACTCGCTCGCGCTCGAGATCGGCGCCCGTGAAGGCTGCCTCGTCAGCGTCGCGCCAGACCCAGACGGCGTTGGAAACGGCGGCGTCGGCAAGGGGTGGAACTGGCTGCTCAGCGGCAACTATGGGCAGGTGATGAGCGCTCGCGGGGCTGTCCTGCGCAACGCGCCCAAGAAGGTGCGCATCCAGCGACGCGTGCCGAACTCCCTCCTTCTCGATGGTGGGACGGCGCGCTGACTCGACGTGTCCGACGTCGCCCACAGTACCAAACGCGGCTCAAGGTTGCGCGGTCCGAAATCCTTGACAACCCGCTCTCGGCCCACTCGTGTGCGCTCAAGGCGCCTGTCCGGCACAAGCTCGATTCGATCGCGCTCCAGACGGGCGCCGTCCTGAGCGTCGTCAACCCCGAGTCGCCCGCATCCGTGGGCGGGGAGCTCGGCACAGGCCCGTCGAGTGTTGGCGGCGGCGGCGGTAGTGGCTCCGGAGCAGGGGGGGATGCAGGAGCGGTCGGTGCGCCGGTCTTGCCCGGGAGCAGCGCTCAGGCCGCCAAAGGCGCGTTCGGGCTCGAGACGGAGCGCGTGTGCGAGATCCTCGTCGAGGGTCCGCTCGGGGCCATCGAGGTGGCGAAAGTTCAGCTCCTCGTCATGCTTGACGAGCTCGTACGTTCCCTCAATCTGGCGCTCCTCCATCGACGCAAGCTGACGTTCACCCGAACTGCTCCAGACCGGCCTGCACGCCGAGTCGTGCTCGATCGATTACAAGCTGCATCCGATCATCGCGAGCCGAAAGCGGCACGTCATCCAGACGATCCAGGAGGAGACGGGGACCAACATCTACTTCCCGACCCCGCTCTGCGGCATCACGCCTCCGAGCCCGCCGGCCTTCATGACACCACCCCCGATGGGCGGCATGGGAAGCATGCCCCCGCCGCCGCCGAGCCCGCAATTTGGCGGCCCGCCACCGCAGGGCTACGGTGGAGGCTACGCTGGCCCGCCGCCGCATTCGCCCATGAGCCCGTTCCCGCACTCACCGCACATGCACCACCCGCCGTCGCCCTTCCAGCACCACCCGCATGCGAGCCAGCAGCCCTGGCCGCCGCCTCATTCGCCGCACTCGCCCAACCCCTATGGCCAGCAGCCTCACCGCGGCGGCCCGCCTCCCGGCCCGTCGTACGGAGGCAGCAGTCACGGTCACCCACTGCATCCGCCGCCGTCGCCCTTTGCGGGGCATGGCCGAGCCGGCCTGTCGCCCTCGCCTCACCACCTCCGACCGAACTCGCCCCTGCCGCCGACCTCGCCCGTGCCGCAGATGATGCCCGGCAACCACTACCCCCACCCCCAGCCGCCGCATCTGCAGCACAACCCGACGCTCGACCAGATCTGGATCACCGGCCAGTTCCTCGGTGTCCAGCGGGCGCGCGGCATGCTTGACCAGATCGCCGGGCACAAGATCCGGGTGCGTCCTCTGGCCCCCTCTGCTTGCCGGGCGAGGGCGACTCGAAGCCGAAGCTGACGACCGACGCACCTTCCGACCTGCGCACGCAGACCAAATCTGTCATGTCGCGCGACACGCCGATCTTACCGCGCAAGCTCGACTGGCTGCTGACGGAGCGGCTCGAAGACATCAAGGCGGCGATGGTCGACAACGGGACATTCATCTCGTTCCCCTTGCTCGGCAGCCAGGGCAGCCTCATCACCGTCTACGGCGACCAACGGGTCAACATCGAGCGCACGATCCGAAGCGTCATGTCGCTGGTGCGTCGATCATCACCCCCCTTCCGTCGCCTGATCCCTCTCTGACCGCCTATTCCTGACCCCCTTTTTCAGGCCTGCCAATTCTACGTCGCGTCGATCTGGCTCCTGCCCATCACGTTCGACGTCCTCATCCCGTCGTCGACTGTCAACCCGGCCCAGATCCAGCCCTCGCTCCAGCGGATCGCCAACAACACCGGTGCCGAGCTCGTCTTCAAGAGCATGTGCTTTGAGATCCACGGTCTCGAGGGTCAGGTCCGGGAGGCTGTCGCGATGGTCCTCGACCTCGAGATCGTCAAGGTGCGCCCTGCGAGCGATCGCTTCGACGAGCGAGAGACTGACGACCTCATCGTTTGCTAGATGTTTCACAACGAGATCCGCTTCCAAATCGAGCTCGCGTCCGAGCACCGCGACTTTATCTCGGGCAAGAAGAACGGAAAGGTCAACAAGATCATGAAGCTCGCCAACGTCAAGATCAAATTTGAGACGTTCAACGACTACAACTTTCTGATCGACATTGGCGGCGGCAGCGACGACTCGGCGCTCGAGGGCCTAAAGATGCTCCAGGAGGAGCTCCCGGCAGAGGTCAGCTTCCACGTGCCCGAGAGCTACCACAAGCGCATCATCGGCGTCGGCGGCAAGAACATCCAGAAGGTGCAGCTGCCTGCCGCGGTCCTCATCGTTGTCCACGTGTCGGCGCGACTGACCTCCACTTCCCCCCGCTCGCGTGTGCTGCAGATCATGAAAAAGTTCGGCGTCTACGTCAAGTTTTCGAACGCGGAGGAATACGCCCAGCTCGGCGGCTACACCGACAACGAGGACAATGTCGTCGCCCGGACGCCGGCCAAGAATGCAATGGCGCTCGAGCAGCTCAAGCAGTCCGTCATGGAGATGGTCAACCCCAAGGTGCGCGTCGTGTCTCGGGGAGGGCCGCTCGCTCTGCCGGGGTACAGCCTGACCCCCTTTTCTCCTGCCCCTCAGGACAAGGACTACACGCTCGAGACGGTCTCGATCCCCCGGCGCTACCACCGGACGCTGCTCGGCGAAAAGTCAATCTTCATCCACGATATCGAGGGCAAGACCAACTCGACCGTCCGCTTTCCGAACAAGGAGACGGCCTCCGACGTCGTCACCATCTTTGGGCCCGAGTCGCAGGTCCACATTGCGGCGGCGATGCTGCTCGACCATGTCCCGTTCGAGGCCGACCTGCACGTGCCCTACGCGCCCGACATCGCCGCCGTCGTCGCGACGCACGACTACGTCCAGCTCGTCGAGCGCCTCAAGCGCGACCTTCAGATTGCCATCGTTGCGCCGACCCGCTTCAGCCAGGGCGATGACTCGCTCTTCAAGTTTCACTGCCAGCGGTCCAACATCGACTTCCTCGGCTCGGCCAAGGATGCGCTCGAGGAGTACCTCGTCTCACGCAAGGTCGGCGTCTACCAGACCAACGCCCGCGGCTGGGCCGACTCATACGGCGCCGATGCCTTTTCGCACTTCAACTCGGCCCTGCTGCCGTCAAAGCTCGCCGTCGGTGCGTCCGCTTGCTCCCGCACCCGCATCTGTATTCCCAGCCGGTGTCCATCAGCTGACTCCCGACCCTTCCGTTTTACCCTCCGTCAGGCGAGTCGTCTGAGCACGACGGCCAGGGCGAGAGCCTGCTGCAACGCCAGCCACGACCGGCGCCGTTGACGCAGGACGTCAAGGCTCTCTTCGATCATGGCGGCTACTACCCGGACCCTGCTGGCTCGCAAGGCCCGCCCTCGCCGCTCCCTGGCGGCGGCCTAACCGATGGCAACGGCCACTCGCAGGCTTTTGTCATGCCGCCGCCGCTCGCCGGGACCGCTTATGCTGCAGGCGCAGGCCGCGGAGCGGTCAACGGCAACGGAGCCTCCGGTGGAGGTCCTTTCGGTCAGGATGCGCCCGGCGGCGGTCCGTCACAGACGAGCTCGACGGCGGCCGGCGGCTATGGCCACCGGCAGCGCGTCTCGGAGCTGTGGATGCCCTCGCACACGATGGTGCGTGCCCTCAGGGCGACTGTAGCTACCCCGATCTCCCCGCTGACGGCTTGCTGCGTCTGACTTGCCTTTCCAAAGCATCCCCCGGCCCCCGCTCGACAGAGCTACCACCAGGGCCAGCATGCCCGCGGTCACGGTCAGCATCCCTCGCTGTCGGGCTCGATCCCGACCCCCGCCGCGCCCTCGTCGCCCGTGCGCTCGACACGTGCCGTCGACGACGCCCTCAAGCGCGGGTCGGACCCGCTGCTCGCGGCCAAGCTCAGGGAGGCCGGCGCCGCCCGCTCGGCTTCGCACCGCGCCCAGAGCCTCGACCTCTCGTCGTCGACGTCCTTTGCCGCCCACCGGGCCAACTACAGCTCGACGACGCGAGGACCGCCGCCGCCTCCCGGGGCCGGCCCGTCCCAGGTCCAGTCGCCGCCGACGGGCGCCCACCCGTTCCCGCGCGATCAGTCGTCGCTCTACACCTCGGCCCCGCGCGGCGACGGTAGTGGCGCCGACGAGCTCTCACTGTCGGGCCTCCGAATCAACTGAGCTGGCTCCCCCCCCCTCCTCTGTACCACCAGCTCCCTTTGCTCGTCTGCTCTCGCTCGTCCCCATCTTTGGACCGCCCCTTCTCTTGCTTCACAAAGGATCGCCTCGCACACACACACGCACCGAAACTCCGCCTCCTCGTCTTACCACGCCCTCCTACGACTCTGCACAGACCCACCCCGCCTTCGCACCCACACACTGCCGCCCGTCACCCTGCCGCCTCTTGAAATCACCCCCTCTCGATCGCTCATATTCCTCCTTGCCTCGCCACTTTTACCCCCTCCCCCCCTCCCTCTGCATCCGGATCGTGTCTGTCAACCACGTCGTCGGGGTACCCCTCGCCCAGCGGCCGTTATTCATTGCTTTCCCCCCTTATCAGCTTGCCTCGGTTGGCGTCAAAGCAGGCGGTCCGACGGACGTCATGATCGTGGCCCTCGCCCGGGGCCTCGCTCGACCGCCGACACCCTCGACCCGCTCACTCGCCAAAGGCCAGCTGGGGGTCCCACGAGGCGGCGTCGAGAAAGTCGATCGAGGCCGCCGCGGAGAACGACTCTGGCCAGGTGAAGGAGAGGACGTCGTCCGACAGGCCCTGGAACGAGTCGCCCGGTCCAAAGGTCGGGACGACGAGCTCCTGCCGGCCGACGGGCGTCCGTGCCGGCGAGGGGTCTTGGCCTTCGGGCCGGGATTTGGCGAGGAGGGCGCGGATGCGCTCGGCGTGCAGGGTGGCGATCGACGCGCTAGGTGGGACAGGGGAGAAGATGTCAGTCGCTGAGCTGGAGGGCGGGCGAGGGTGATCCTTGGATGAGGGAACGAGTGTAAGGGAGAAGGACGGACCCGGCCGACCGGAAGGAACCGACTCGCTCGAGGACCGAGACGACGTGGAGGCAGCTCAGCTGGAGCTCGGGTGTCGGGCCGGCATCGAACATGTTGGCCAGCTAGGAACAAGGGGGGGGGGGTGGAGTCCCAAGGGCGCCATCGTCAGTCAAAAGAGCGGCCAGTGGACCCCGCCTCGCTCGATGCAACGTGCGCCTTGGGACGATACGAACCTTCAAGAGGAAGACCGCCGAGAAGGCGATGCTGATGACGATGAAGTTGTTGCTGTAGGCCAGCTGGACGTTCGAGTCGGTCTCGTCCCAGGTGGCGATCGTCTGGAGCGAGCGGATCGAGATGGACCGGCACTGGTGGAGGACCTCGATCGTCGACTGGCCGCCGGGGAAGCGGAGCGAGATCAGGTTGAGGACGACGAGGACCTTTTCGCTGAAGAGACGGATGTAGGCGTCTGCGCAGTCGGCGACAGGGAAGGTGGCATCAGCCTGCGTGAGCCGGGAGGCCGGAAAGGGGTAGGGAGTTAAGGAGAGGGGTGGGGACGGGGGGGGGGGGGGAGGGGCTGAGGGATCAAAAACGAGTGACGCACCGACCCCCGGCCAAGCCTTCTGCCACTCGATCATCTCGGGCTCCCACGAGCTCTTGAACCGCTCGCGCAGCCTCGAATCCTCCCCGGGCCCCTCCTCGTCGTACCTGTCCCTTAAGCCGGCCCACGTATGGAGCGCGCGGGCGACGATCCGGTTGGCCGCCTCGGACGCGCTGAACTGGTACTCTGGGTCGCTCGGCGGGCAGATCTTGAGCTTGGCCCGAGGCTCGCCCGTCAGATACATGCCGACGATGGACTCGACTCGACCCGTCTGGATGCCTGTTCGAATTGAAGCCCCCATCACGCCACCACGACATGTCCCACAAAGACGCGGTTAGCGAAGAGAGAGAGAGAGAGAGACATTCCCTGGCGACAGAGAGCGCAACGGGGAAGCAGCAGCGAGTGAAGGGGGAGGGGGGGGGGGGACGACAGACGCACCCTGATAGATCTCTGCCCGAGTCAGCATCGTCCACGAGATCTCGCGCGAGGCTCGCAGCCGCTCGTAGTCTTCGACCTGAAGCGGCCGATTGGCCCGGTAGTAGGCTAGGTTCTCGTACTGGACGGGCAGGTCGAGTCGGATGTCGGAGGCGATCCGCCTTTTTGAGATCAGAGAAGAAGCGGGGGGGGGGGAGGAGCGTGGTCGACGACGACGTCAGCTTGGCCAGCGCGTCGAATCAGAGGGGGGTAAAAGGGGAGGGGGAGGGGGTTTCTCACATTGCTTGACCTTGCCATGCCCAGGAGCGGTCGTCGCGCCACGACTTGCCCGGCGAGGCCCAGTGCCTAGCGACGAAGCAGCCGAACAGTTCCAGATCGAGCCTCGTCAGCCATCCCGTCACGCATGTCAGAACGGAACGGGTTAGGGGCGAAT
>Ga0308160_10007891_pt1 | contig 10453 bp, 21 predicted proteins | sample PhyFR1_FD_201036 | JGI IMG/M metagenome (GOLD analysis project Ga0308160, IMG submission 201036) | Phyllosphere microbial communities from UC Gill Tract Community Farm, Albany, California, United States - DLSLF.R1 | ecosystem: Host-associated > Plants > Phyllosphere > Unclassified | place: USA...
TTGAAGGAACGAGGGAAGGGAATTCGTCGAGAGTAAAGGAGGCGACTGAAACTTGTCCATCCGATGAACACGCCCAAAGCTGAGTTCCGTCCTTCGACCTAGATCCGTCGAGAAATGAATTAGCTCAGAGTAAGAACAACATCGAAGAGAGAAACTCACCAACTCATATCCAACACATCTCGATCAAATACTTCCTCTAACACGACGAAAGGATAACTCATATCACTGAACCACAACGATATTGAACTCCTAGCTGAAATAGCGACTAGCGTAGTGATATTGGCGAGTGAAGGAGGTGCAGTCGAATCTCGAAGGAAGAGTAGAGGATTGTAAGACTACAAGAACGAGCCCGCTCCCATTAGCTCAAGATAAGTAGAGAGTGAAATTGAGAGTGCTTACGGTCACTTGAACGATATCTGGATGACCGATCAAAGAACTCGCTAAATCCCATCCTTCTCCAGTTTTCACGTCTTTCCTCCTAATCACTCCCGCAACAAACACGGGTCCATTCATCGAGTTTGGAGTAACGATATGAGCTCCATCGGGACTCCATCTGCGAGAATCTTACACTCGAATCAGTTTCCATCTCCATTTCGTCGATTCGAGAGAGAAGGTGAACTCACGCAGGTCTCGTGATGTTACTCTTCGGAGCATCCTCGAAAGCACTCTCAATACTCCTCTCCAATCCCCAATCACCAGTCCTCCAAATCTTCATCGTGTTGTCATCCGATTGAGTTGCGAGGTACTGTCCAACCGGATCGAAAACGACTCCTTTCACGAATCCCAAATGACCAGATAACTTCCTCACAAGCTCTGTAAGCATGGGAGTGGATCAGCGAGGTAGAAAAAGAAGAGAGGGAAAGAAGGAGAGAAGACGAACCAAAGTTTGTTCCTGACCAAATCAAAACTTGATTATCCAACCCAACTGAAGCGAGATAACTATCATCCGGACTCCAAGCGACGTTTGCGACATCTACAACGACGAAAAGGAACTATCAGCACACGTAGCAGAGAAGAGTTCGAGAGGGAGACGTACCAGATTGATGACCGACTAATCTTCTCGTAGCTTTCCAATTCTCAATGTTCGCAGTATCAGATCCCCAAACTTTACCTCCCTTTGCGCTAATATCCTCGTCATTCGAATGTGCGAGTCAGCTCAGCTCAAAGCGAAGAAGAGAAAAGAAAAGGTTTTTTCGCACCCATCGAGAGTCCAAACCAAAACGGCTCCATCATCCGCACCACTCGCCAAAAAGATTCCAGCATTACTCCATTTCAAAGTCATTACCGCACCTTATCGTCTCTCCCACTCTCATCAGCTCACTCTCCAAACTCATGCGAAAAGAGAATCGGAAACTTACCAGTATGACTTGTGAGAGTACACAACAATCTCGGACATTTCTCTTCCCCTTGTTCCTCCCTCTCCTTGTCAATGACAGGAGCGACATTCCAAATCCTAATGACGGTATCCAATCCACCCGTAGCGATTCTAGTTCCATCTGGATGAACGTCTAAAGCGTAAAGAGTCATCCAGGGTTTCGTTTGACGCGTTTCATCCCGATGTAGGATCCATGAAGGTTTGATTAAATGCATTCCTTTCTTGAGGGGAGTGGACAGAGAGTTTGAAAGAGGTGGAGAGAAAGAGGTGGAGAGAAAGAGGTGGAGAGAAGAGGAGGGGGAAAGGGGGAACCGCTCTGTGGGCTTTAGTGAATTGTAAGCTAGCTTGTTGTTGCTCTGGTGAGTTGTTCAGGAGCAGCGAGAGTGAAAGGGAAGAGAGAGAGAAACGCGACACTCCTTCGAAGTGAAAAGCAATAATTCAAGAAACATCTTCTGATAGACTTTGGCCTGTACTGAGGGGATTAATAGAGTATAAGAAGTACACTCAGCCTCCAAACAGATTTTACTTTTTGTTGTCAGTTCCCGACGAGCCGAGAGAAAAGAGAAACGACTCTCTTCCTCTCTTTCTTTCACCACAGAACCGCTCAACCTAGACGTATACTACTCCAACACCTTCTCTGGATCACTCTCAAGCGACTCTCATCGATTCAAGTCTTGAAAGAATCGCCGATTTCAGATTAGTTTCTTTCAACTCTCGGTTCCTCTCATTTCCTCCTCCTTCTAACCCTCCTATCACACTGTGAGTAATCGAACCACTCTTCACAGTATCCAGACACTAACCAGATTACTCTCCATGCTCCTCCCGCGCTCTTAGCTCAACTTCAAATTCGCCCCCTCCCCCTTCCTCTTTTCGTCCAACAATCTATCAGTTCTCAAATGTTCTCAACTCGATCTCTCCTCGTTTCCGGACTCGCCATCATGGCAATCACAACCTCAGTTTCCGCTCAAACCGCGACCGAGATCTCTACCCAAATGAATCAATTAGCAGTAGTGATTCCTGAAGCGTGCGTTTCACTCTGTACTCCCTGGCAACAAGCTTTCCAAGTAAGCTCCTCCCTCTCTACTCTCTCCCTCACATCGAGCTCGTACTGATCCAAATAAAGTGAAACGCAGCAATGTCCATTAGCGAACGACTTGACCCCGGATTATCAACAATGTACTTGTGCAGCCGATTTCGTCGCCAATTTCAACGCTTGTACTGGATGTATGGCAAACACATTGAACGAACAAGGTGATACTACAAACGCAGCTATCGCAACCGCAGCTCCCGGAGGTAAAAATCATTTCTCGCCTACCTCTTTCGAAATGCATTCAGAAACTAACTCCCTCCTCTCTCGAACATTCAGATCTCTCAACTTATTGCGCTTCAACCGCTGGAGCTCTCACTTCATCATCATCCACAACTACATCCGAACTAACCTCGACCACCTCTGAATTACTTCCCACTACGACTACTTCCTCAACCGAAGTATTCGCATCGACTACTTCACTCCCAATCGACGGCGGCGTAGCTTCCTCTACCTCTTCTACTTCTGAAATGGTTCAATCCGCAACTGGAGTAGTTGCAGGAGCTCCATTCCCTAGTCAAACTAAACAATCTAGTGTGTTTGCGAATGGTGCGGCGGAAACGATCAAGTTGAGTGGTGGAGTCATGGTTGGTTTATTCGCAGCGATGATGATGCTCTAGATTAAGGATAGATGAGTCGAGGTGGAGGGAGGGAAGGAGGGAGATATAGAATGGAGAGAGGAGCGAGGGAGCGAAATCAGGAGGGAATGAGAGGTTTCGCTAAGTTACGCTACATGGACATTTTATTTCCTTTTCTCTCTCTCTCTTTCTCTTACTTTACATTATACAGCAATTGCCACTACATCCGCATACGACAACGAGTCACATATCTTCCCCTTCTCGTCGTTGTTGACTCGTCTATACACATATTTCCTCTCTTCGACCTTGTTCATTTCACTCTATTCTCTCCTTTATCTTTCGCTTCTTTGAATCATCCGACTGTAATATCGCTCTTCTCGTCTATCTTCTTCGTCGTATCGTTCCTGAAGAGAGTCTTTTTGCGAAACTCTTTCGATTCATCATTCAACTTTGTCCTTCTCGCCCTTTTTCGACTCCCTCACCTCTTCATTCCTCCGAATGGGTCTCCTGAACAAGACTCTATTGATCATTATCCCAATCCTCTCTATCCTCTTTGCGTTACTCCAACCCCGTCTCTCTTCCTCCTCTTCTCTCTCTTCAGTCAATCTCGACTCCTGCCATCGGATACAAGGTCTCAAAGGATGCTCAGATAGTTGGATAGACGATACGAATGGATTAGCTTATCTGTGAGTCAACACTCTCCCTTTCTTTCGCTCAACATTTCCCCCATCTCCCTCCTTTCCCCATCCTTCTGAGCTAATTCCTTTAACGAGTACGGTCTAATGAGCTTAGTGCATGCCCTTTACAAGACTCGACCTCATCCACTCGAGTCCACTCTCGAAAAGATACAATTCTCAACCTCTATTCCTTCTCTTCTCAAAAGCATTCAATCCTAGAACTCTCGAATCGCCCTCCGACCTCTCCAGCTCTCAATATCCTCTCGCTATCAGGCTACGTACATTCCGATAACGATACGATCTCACTCTTCGTCATTTCGAACGGATCAGACTCGGAGGTAGACAAGGTCGTAGAGATCTTTGAGACGAAGAGGAGTAGGAAGTTGCATGCTGAATGGATTGGGATTGTCAAGAATGAATGGGTGAGAAATGCGAAAGGGATTGTTGCGAAGGGTGAACAAAGTTTTTATCTCACGAACGAAAGGAATCGTAGGTTTCAATGGGTGAGTCATTCCCTGTCTCTCTGTGCAAAGCTGACGGAATATGAGCTGATCGAAAGAATGGTACTGATTCACAGATGAGGAGGTTCGAGTGGTCGTGGTCTGAATCTTCAGATATCATTCATTGCGACGCATCTCTCTCGGGAGGAGGAGAAGAAGCTCAATGTATCGTAGCTCTCGAAGGGATCCCTTCTCCTACTAGTGAGCTCTCCCTTCCTCTCATACTTGACGCATTGACAAGAAATTCGACAAGCTAATCTCAAATTCTTTCGCTTCCTTTCGCAAGGTGTTACTCTGCAACCCGATTCCTCAACTCTCTTTGCCGCCTCCCCCTACAAGGGTGAAATAACAACCTATGAGATCCAATCAGACTCGACTCTCTTTCCTTTACCACAGACCATCTCGGTCCGTCCCAAAATTTTCCCTTACCTCCCCTTCCCAGTGCTCCCACTAAAAACCCCTTTCCTCGCTTCCCTGCACAGCTAAACCAACCAATCTCTTCAATCAACCTTTCCCCTACCCCTCCTTTCCGAATAACCGTCTTAACCCTCCCAAAATTTCTCAACTACCTCTCTTTCTCTTTTTTATCCCGAGATCACGATCCCACAACAGAAGTTCCAGTCGAGATTCATCAAGTGTTCGAAACGGAAAGTGATGAGAAATAGTATGTCCACCTCTCTCTCCTCCATCGAGAAACAATGATCGAAACTGATGATGAAAAGAGTGAGTGAGATAGTTATGGGCATCAATTCGAGACTCGATTAGTACTGAGTGATTCAGGTAATGGGGTGTTGAGAGGTATGACGAGTGTTGAGAGGTATGGGGATCAAGTGTTGTTGACAGGTAACGAAAAAACGAACTCTCGAAGAAACAGAAATCTACTTGAGCTCGCACAACTGATTTCACGAGACAATCCCGTCGTACAGGTCCTTTTACAAAGGGAGTAGTCGTTTGTGAGATCCCTCAAGAGGCGAAGTAGTTTGCGGAAGGTGGGTAAGGAAGGGGGATCGATGAGGAAGAATTCGAGGATGAATCGATCGATTGGAAGTAGATCGAAATACTGTAATAGATCTTGGAATGTGAATAGATCAAGTGCTGACGATCGTAGTGTCTTTGGGAGAAGATTAGAGAGCAAAAAATGCAAGGTAGCAGAAGAGGAGCTCTTGTTGAAAGCTCGCTTTGCTTCCTAGATCGTTTCTTGTCTTTCGATGATGGATTCTGCTCGAATCTCGCACTCTCAGTCGGTCTCTCGAATCATCACTCGAAGCTATCAAGTCTCGTTTGAAGTAGTTCGATTACAACCCCCGAAGTCTAACAATCTAAAATCAATCTCGATTCGACTTTTCGAGAGAGTCCAGCTCTCCTTCGCTCAACCCTCAATATCCCTCGATCCTCCTACTCCCCTCCAACTTGCCACCAAGACACATAACCCTCGCCAAACCCTCATGAACCTCTACGTTAAAATCCCTATGTTCCATACTCTCTCCATCAATACTCAAATACCCTCCTCCATCCTTCTTCCGTGGGAATGAGAGTCGATAAGCGGGAGTCTTGAGGTACAGTAATGAAGGGTGAGAATAAAGTTTGCCAGTTTCGGCTCGGTCCATTGCGGTTAGAGCTTCGAGGGGTGACATGGGTGAAACGATTGCTAAATCGATTAAACCATCTGAGGGTGAAGCAGCAGGGAATAACATGACCTAATCCCATCATCTCAAATTCATTTCAATAAGTCACACTCCAAGGAAGAGAGAAGCAGAAGAAGAAACTAACATCTTTCGAAACGAATGGCATTTTTCCTCCATACAAAAAGAAAACTCCTTTCTCTTTCTCTTTACCCTTTCCCTTTCCCTTTTGATCTGATCGATTTGTCGTCAAATCAATCTCCCACCATTTCCCACTTTCCAACTCGCCATCCCTCGGTAAAACCTCAACTTTCCTCCTCCTCAATTCATCTCTAATCTCCTCACTCAATTCTTGATCTGGATACCCAAACTTCAACGGCGGGATCTCATCTGAATCTTCTTCTTCTTCTTGAGCTTCTTGAGTCGAGGTTGAAGGGCCAAGGAGTGATTCGTTGTGAGATTGAGCGATCAAAGATTTCGATGAATTGTCGACGAGTACCGTTAGTTTACAAGGGTATCGACGACGAGATAGACTGCCTTGAATGTAACCGAGTGTGAAACGTAAATCTCCAAGGAATCGGAGGTGCTCTGTACCGAGATCTGAAGAAGCATTCGATCAGGATCAGTTCTCTAGTCGCAATGAGACCCGGGGGAGAGTGGAATTGCTAGCAGAGGGTGCAGGAGTGCAGAGAGAGGGAAAGTAGAGAACTGACCTAGATCCGCCATTAATCCGAAAGCTTGGGTCAAGAATGAAAACAATCTTTTCCCTCCCGCTTGAGTAACTGAACATAAATCCATCTTGACCGCTCTCCCTAACCCTCGCTCTCCCTCATCAGCTCTCTAGCTCACCCTCTCAATCATCAGAAAGGGAAGACGTACCTTTGATTCCAACCAAAGTACACCACATCCAATCCCCTACTCTTTCGGGTCCAACGATTGAAGTAGCCAAAGCGTTGCCACTCCCACACGGAACATGAACGATTTTGGTCTCTCTCAAAGCTTTCTTACCCCTCCCCGGTTGATTCGCCAATCCATTCAATAATTCATGAACGATTCCATCACCCGACAAACTCATCAACGCATCAAATTCTTCTGGTTCATGCTTGAGACCGAGTTGATACGCGTGGGATGAAGAACCGGGAGGACCCGTATCTGCACGAAGATAGAGAGGGGGTTAGCGAGGGAAGGAGAAGGAGAAGGGAAAGAGAAAGGGAACGAAACGGGAGACAACGTAAGTTGAACCAGAAGCGTCTAGTAGAGGTTTCACTGATGATTCCCAAGCTTTCTTTGCGAGTCCTTTACCACCTACTGGATTCAAAATGACGTGGAATCGACGTCGAGGTTTAGAATCTAAAACTAATTCCACATCAATATCGCTCAAAGAGTAGTGTGAGAGAATAAGAAGCCACTCACCTTTATAAGCACTCTCCATTCCCATTTTCACCCATTCATCCAATCGACACCTCCCTTCTTCCTCACCTCCTCGATGATGCCCTCCTTGAATCTCCTCAACTTTCCCCCTCAAACTCCATAACCTCATTTTACTTTTCTCATCCCCTTTCACACTAGGTACTAACGCATTAATCTCCAACCTCGACGTACTGGAAGAGCTGTCATGAGAAGCAGTGAGGGATAATAAAGAGATGTAAGGGATTAAACGAGTTGATGTAGAATGAGCTACACTCGAGTGGGAGGAAGAGGAGTTGGTTGGGATCTTGCAAAGAGGAGAGAGAGAGGGGGAGAGAGCGTACGATTTCCTAGTTTGAGTGAATGAAGAGGGCCTGGAGAAAGAAAGAAGTGGGGAAGAGAGGAAAAGGAATCAATTCTTGAGATAGATTGAGAGAGTAGAGGGAAGGGAGATTTACCTGGTTTACGTTTTACAACTACTAGACCATCCAGAGTTAAGGAGAGGTTGATAAGAGTGTTTGATTTATCCGAGATGAGGATTAATTCAGTTGATGAATCCATTATTGAAGGAGATGGAGAGTGAGAGGTTGAGAGTGGTTCGTAGTAATCTGTTGATCTAGTTCTATTGATGCATAAACAACCTCTGCAACCCATTGAATGGTCGCGACTGTATTGCAGTGAAATAGGAGAAAGGATTCGCAAAGTCGAGGAGCTGCTTGCATGCTTTCTTCTTCAGCCAACCACCAAGAACAGCCCAACTCGATTATGGCAGAACCAGATCAACCCAATACTATGCAAGCAATCGTCAAGAGTGTCTTATCAGCTGATACCGTTTGTCTCTTCTTCCTCCCAACTTGTTCGAACACGTTTCCCTCTGACTTTCCTTTCCCTCCCTCTCCTCTCTCGCAGCTCGTTCTTCGAGGAAAGATCACTTCCTCATCACACTTACCCGCTGAAAAAGTACATCTCCTCTCTCCCCTTTCCTCTCCCTCCCTTGCTTCCCCTCGCTAAACCCTCTCGGATTCATTGAATTAGGTGTTACATCTAGCGGATCTCTCAGCACCTCGATTAGGAACCCGAGACAGACCCGATGAATCCTGGGCATTCGAAGCAAGGGATTACCTACGATCCCTAGTAGTTGGAAAAGAAGTTACATTCTCAGTTTCCTACACCATCAACACGGTTTCACCTCCTTTGGAGTTCGGACTAGTTTACGTCCCTTCCCCTTCTAATGATGACTCGGCGATTGATGTAGCAGCTGAATTGGTTAAAGCTGGATGGGCTAGAGTTAGGGAGAACAAGAGAGTTGGGGATGAAGAGAGTGAGGAGGGGGTTAGGAGGAGTTATTTGAGGGATTTAGAAGAAGAGGCAAAGAGGGATGGGAGGGGTGTTTGGAATGGGGAGAGGGACAGTGAGAAGGAGAGGGAAGTGGATTATACGATGCCTAGTGATCCAAACGAATTCTTACAAAAGTATAAAGGGAAACCAATCGATGGTGAGTCATTTCACACCCTTGATAATCGAGTGGTACTGATCTGAGTCGAGTGTGTGTTTCTCAGCTATCGTTGAAGGAGTAACTAATGGATCTCAAATCCGAGTTCGATTATTATTCTCTCAAACTTATCACCATCTCATCAACCTCGGAATCGCCGGAGTTCGTGCACCTCGTTCAGGAAACCTTTCTGGTCGAGAAGACGTCTCGTCTGAAGAATTCGGAGATGAATCTAAATTCTTTGTCGAATCTCGACTCCTCCAACGACTCGTCAAAATCACTCTACTCTCCCTCCCTACTCCTTCACTCGCATCCGGTCAAACTCCAATTCAAACGGCGAATTTATTCTTGGGAACGGTTCAACATCCCGCTGGAAACATTGCGAGTTTATTAGTTTCAGTCGGATTGGCAAAAATTATAGATTGGCATGCTGGATTCCTCTCGATCTCGCCTACTCCCCAAATGATGTCAGAATTGAGATCTGCAGAGAAGGAAGCGAAATTATTGAGGAAGGGATTATGGAAAGATTTACCTGATCCAGAAATCGAGTTGGCAAAGAAGGGAGCGACGGGAGGAGGAGGAGGAAAGGGAAGTTTTAATGCGTGGGTTGTTAAAGTTTGGGGTGCAGATATGGTCACGCTTAGTAAAACTGAGATGGGCAAAGAGGAAAAGAAAGTTCAATTGAGTTCGATCAGGCAACCAAAGTGAGCCCATTCATTTCTCTCTCTCGACATCTGTTTTTGCGGAACTGATTGAGTGCGTCGTTGTAGACCCACGGATCCTAAACAAGCTGGTCTTCAAATCGAGGGAAAAGAATTCCTTCGTAAGAAACTCATCGGGAAACAAGTAACGTCTTTTATCTCTCTCTCTCTCTTCTCTCTCTCTCCCTTTCTTCACTCACCCTTTCAATCGTTCGTGTCAGGTTTTGGTCACTATCGATTACATGAAACCCGCCGAAGGTGATTTCGAAGCTCGAGAATGCGCGACTATTCGTTTACTTCCCTCTGGTCAAAACGTTTCTGAACTCTTGGTCGAAAGGGGTTTGGTGAGTGTCTTGAGACATCGACAAGGGGATGAGATGAGGAGTGGAGAATATGATAGTTTGATGGGTGCGGAAATGAAAGCTATCGAGGAAAAGAGGGGAGTTCATTCAGGCAAAGATTTCCTCGCTCCTAGGATTATCGATGCTTCAGAGGTGAGTCACACTCCGAGTACTCAGCATTCATGAAGATTCTGAACACTGATATCTTGACGTGTCGGACACAGTCGTCGCATAAAGCTGCTCCTTTCTTGAGTCAATTCAAACGAACTGGTCGTTTGAACGGTATTGTCGATTTCGTTGCTTCCGGTTCTCGATTCAAGGTGTGCTCTCCCGTCCTCCTACTCTCCTTTCGATCCCGCTGACTCTCTCGTTCGAATGAATGAATCAGATTTGGATTCCCAAACAAGATATCAAATTGACTTTCGTACTCTCCAACATTCGAGCTCCTCGAACCGCTCGCAACCCGAACGAGAAGAGTGAACCTTATGGAGCCGAGGCTGCTTTATGGTCGAATCGTAAATTGTTACAGAGGGAAGTGGAATTGAGTGTCGAGAGTAATGATAAATCTGGTGGATTCATCGGTCGTGTACGTCTTCTCTCTAACTACTCCGTTTCCGAGTTGTCAGCTGATGAGATGAGCGAAGAATAGATGTCGATCAATGGACAAGATGTT